>Ga0307981_1000772_pt1 | contig 31135 bp, 26 predicted proteins | sample OrgLakmetagen987_FD_201849 | JGI IMG/M metagenome (GOLD analysis project Ga0307981, IMG submission 201849) | Saline water microbial communities from Organic Lake, Antarctica - #987 | ecosystem: Environmental > Aquatic > Non-marine Saline and Alkaline > Saline | place: Antarctica: Organic Lake... | reverse complement strand
GCGGCAGCTTCGACAATCTTCTTGAGATTAAAGATCATCCCGTAAGACGCCTGGTTCTGCTGATGCCTGCGATCCCGGTAGTCTTCGATGCCTGGTTTGCAAACGATGAGCTGTTTCGCGATGAGATCCAGATGCTCATGGAACTAGACGTCGACCACTTCGGAACGTTCGATGACCTTGTCTTCCCCATCACAGACCGAATCTCATCGCTGGACGTCCTCAAGGCGCAGCGCTACTTCAATTTCATAAGTTGCTCGTACCAGCGTCGACTGGCAGACATCCAAGACCCAGTCGAGCGCGAAGAGTTGACTCTGACTTCGACACTCTTGGCTATTTCGCACGATGCGATGGTTGAGCAAATGCAGCTAATCCTCGGCAACGAGGACAAGGCGCGTGAAGTTATTGAGCTTTTGAAGATGGTTCCTGGAGATGGGCATCTCGATCTCCAATACCGTCCATTCGTAGACGTCGGTGACTACTACATGATCGCCCCGCATGTGGTGGCAGCCTCCAACCTCGTCCGCAACACCATCGTCGGCAACCGCCTCAGGTCGGCCGCGATCGGTCGGACAGACCTCATGGTTCACTCTGTCACCGAGGCACTCCGCTCCGCAGGGTTCGAGGTCGAAAGCGACTTAAAGGTGAAGATCGCCGGGCAGAAATTGGAACTGGATATCGTCGCAAGACGCGATGACGAGCTCATACTTCTCGAATGCAAAAACGCTTATCACCCAGTGTCTGTACATGAGATGCGGAACAGCTGGGACCACATCCGCAGCGCCGGGAAGCAGCTCGACAAACGACAGGACATTTTTGTGGACCCTGCGAACCAGTCACAGCTATTCAAAAGGCTTGGCTGGAAGGTCAGTTCCAAGAGTGCGGTTCACACCGGCATCGTCATTGCAAACCGGGTGTTCCACGGCGCAAGTCTCAATGGGCACCCGATACGGCAAGCACACGAACTGATCAATGTGCTGAAAAGCGGGCGGATCGCCGCGAGAAACGGGCCGAAAGAGGAGAGCCTGTCATTCTGGCTCGGGCCCGATTTCCAAACCGCCGACCTCACCGCATATCTCGGCCCGAAGTCCATCGCTTTCGACCAGTTGGCGGCGCTTGATGCCCGATCCTGGCGCTACTCGATCGGATCCCGCGAGCTTGTCTTCTCCTCATACCTCCTCGACATGGTCAAGTTCGACAAGGAAATGCGGGAGCGGTATAAGCCTTAGGTAAGAGAAGCTCGCCGACAACGTTAGAGGTAGGCACTTCTCGCGGAGCTCTGCGGGTTGACTCGCTGCCACGTTAACGCCCTTAGCGTCGCTCATCCCGTCTCCAGTAGTGAAAGCCAGGCTGAAAGTCCACTTCCACGGAAAATTCGAGGCGCTTTCGCGCCTGCAGCGAAGTTCCACTTCCCGCCCATTGTGACGGAAGCCAAGGGCGCGTTTGTCGGACGCCGGTTCAACCCTCGACCACGATCTCCGCTGCAGCGACGCCAAGACGGTAGCCCCGACCGCGCACAACCTCGATGATGGATTTGGTTTCGGCATCGCTGAAGCCAACAGCCTTGAACGCCTCGCGAAGTTCCCGGATCAGATCCTTGGCCTCGCGCCCGGTCGTGCCTTCGACATGGGAACCGGAGGCGACCTGATCGCGTGTGATGGCCTTCTCCAGCAGGCGCTGGAACACCGGAAACATCTGGTGCGACAGGATGACGGAGCGCCCGGACCAGAACACTTCGGCCGCCCCTGTGCGGACCCGAAGCGACGCCGCTGCCGGGACGGGGTTCAGCGATGGGGCGTCGATGGTGGTGCCGATACCATCGGAAGCTGGCGTCATCACGGAAAGGGTTTCAACCAAATGGAACCCGGCATCGAGGATTCGCAGCGCAGCATCCGCGGGCAGGTTCGGCCCGAGGATCGTGACAGCTTCGGATCGCGCAAACCGGCGGATCGTCGCCGCGATACTCGCGCCAGTGAGTGCCGCATGTTCCAGTGCAAGGAAGACTGCCCGGCCCGATGGCGTAACGCCAAGATGCCAGACCTTCCCCGCAACGAGGGCTGGCGTCGCGTCCAGCCATGCTGCGGTGCCGATCACGGATGCCAGGTGGGCCGCATCGATGCGAAACAGGCGTATGTCGTCCCTAGTCAGGACGACGTCCTGATGGCGGTCAAGCGGACATTCCACCCGAAATCCGTCGCCCACAGGGCGGATCGTGCGTGAAGGCAAGCCGCATTCGCACGCATCGCAGACATCCCAATAACTGAGCGGCGCCTGTTCGACCAGGACGCGCCTGGCCAGCAGCCGGTCAAAGACCGGCCCGTGAAAAGACTTGGCGAGTTCGCCGGGCAGGATTGCGTCGTCGCCAGCTTCACTCAGCCGCGTCAACAACTGCAAAATCGTCTCGGTCATCGTCTCGGTCATTGATCAGCCCGTTGCGTTCGATCAGTTTCATCACCCGCGCCTCATGCTGGGTGCGCCGGAATTGCAGGACGCCCGGCGGCCGCAACCTGACGGTCACCTGCGGCTGGCGCTTGCCGTCCCCCTTGAACAGGATCCGGAAGACCAACTCGCCCAGCCGCCATGATCCGCCGAACGCGACCGGCGTGCCGCCGAAGTGCCGCAGCGCATCCCCGCCGAGATCCCGTGACCTCAACGTGCGTGCGACGCGCGGATAGCCGTTCTTGCCCAGCACCATCAGGTCGGCCGCAGCCTCGATGATCTGGACGCGGTCGATCTGCGGATCATAGGCAGGATCGAAGGCAAAGCCGGGCCCGGCCAGTTCCACCGGGCGCAAGGTGTAGAGATCCTGCGCATCGTCGCCGTCGAAAAAGCCGGGCTTCTCGAGGATGATCGATGCAAAGAGTTCCGCGATCTTGGGCTGATGCGCTTTGCGGATCCGGGCTAATCGCAGCATGCCGGTGTTTTCGGAATAGCGCAGTACGGCATGGGAGATTTGCCGCACGCTGATGACCTTTTCCTGCTGGCCCTCGACGACTGGCATGGTCGACACCATCGAGCCATGACCGACCACGAGGTTGATTTCGTCCGCATCGGCATAATCGCCGATCCGGCAATAATCCCCGAGGAATGCCTTGCGGAACAACTCGGCGACAGCGATCCGGAATGCCTCGACCTTCACCTGCGTCAGATCGACCGCGACGCCCCGCTCCCGACCGGCAAATTCGTGCAGTCGATCAGGAGCAAGCAACGCCATATGGTCCGCGGCAGCTTCGAACAGATCAGGATGCTCCAGAAACACTCGGACAGCGATGTGCTTGGGATCATGCGCCTTGTTCGGGGCATCCTGATCGGCGGTCTTCATCTCCGGAAACAGGTCGATCTCTTCGCGATCCGCCTGCGTCTGGATGATTTCGAGTCCTCGGGCGTCGCCCAGTTCCGCAATCCGGTGCAAGTCGGCGCGCAGACCCTCGGGGTAAGTATCCTCCGCACCAGCCAGAAACGCCTGCAGAGATTCGCGGGCGTCCCTATCGTCCTGATCCAGCAGATCGAGCGAAAAGCCTTTGAACTTGCCGTCATGGCGGAGCAGCAGTGCCTTCATCAGGGTCATGTCGATTGTCTTGATGAACCTGGGGTTCACGAACTTCTGCAAATTGCCCGCCACACCGAATCTCCCTGCTCGTCAATGAACGTTCATCATATGTTCTCGGGTGTGTGCTTGCAACCTGTGCGCGATCAGGTGGGACGAGATTCGAAACGGATGAGTAGAGGCCAAAGGAGACGACTGACCAGAGGCCCCCATGAAACGCCCGAACCCGTTGCCACCCGACCAGATGACACCAGCCGAGCGCCGCGCAGAAATGTGCGGGTTGTTGGCGCTCGGGTTGCGCCGCTTGCTTATTCGAGACGCGGCCCAACTCTCTGACGCGACTGGAGAAAATTTGCTACACTGTCCGCCCGACCAATGGCCTCGTGCAACTCCAACTCATCGGAGACCAGCATGACGAACCACGATCCGATCCCCGCACGCCTGGCGGCGCTGAAAACAACCTCGACGCCGGACCTGAAGCAGCAGTGGCGAGAACTGTTCGCCAGCGACCCGCCGCCCTTCAACCGGCGCCATCTGGAAAGCCGACTGGCCTACCGCATTCAAGAACTGACCTACGGCGGGCTGAAGCCCGCCACGGTGAAGCGGCTGGAAGCCCTCGGCGAACAGCTGGATGGCGGCGACCGCAAAAAGAGCCGCATCCGCGCCGATCTCACACCCATCGTGGGCACGCGGCTGATCCGCGACTGGCAGGGAACGGAACATCTCATCACAGTCACGGCCGACGGCTTCGACTGGCAGGGTCGCCCCTATAAGTCACTCTCCGCCATCGCCCGCGCTATTACCGGCACAAGATGGAACGGGTGGGTGTTCTTTGGGCTGAAAAACCACCGGAGGGGCAAATGACCGAGAAGATCATCCGCAAGCTGCGTTGCGCCGTCTATACCCGGAAATCCTCCGAGGAAGGGCTCGAGCAAGAATTCAACTCGCTCCACGCTCAGCGAGAGTCTTGCGAGGCCTATATCGCCAGCCAACGCTCGGAGGGCTGGGTGCTGGTCCGCGATCAGTATGATGACGGTGGTATATCCGGCGGCACATTGGAACGCCCCGGCCTCAAGCGGCTGATGGAAGACATCGAAGATGGGCTGGTCGACGTGGTCATCGTCTACAAGATCGACCGTCTGTCGCGCTCGCTGATGGATTTTTCCAAGCTGGTCGAGGTGTTCGACCGCAACGATGTCACCTTCGTCTCCGTCACCCAATCGTTCAATACCACCACCTCCATGGGGCGGCTGACGCTGAACATCCTGCTCAGCTTCGCCCAATTTGAACGCGAGGTGACCGGAGAACGGATCAGGGACAAGATCGCCGCCTCACGCCGAAAGGGCATGTGGATGGGCGGGGTGCCCCCGTTGGGATATGTAGTGCAAGATCGCAAACTGGTCATCAAGGAGACCGATGCCACCAATGTCCGCTGGGTTTTCGCCCGCTTCATCGAGATCGGTTCGGGCACAGAACTTGCGCGCGAACTGGACGCGCGGGGCGTCACCACCACTCGCGGCCACCGCATAGACAAGAAGTTCATCTACCGGCTGCTGAACAACCGCGTCTATATCGGCGAGGCGGTCCACAAGGGCAATAGCTATCCCGGCGAGCATGACGCCATCATCGACCGCGTGGTCTGGGACAAGGTTCATTCGATCCTGCAGGTCAGCCCCCGCAAACGTGCAGCACGCACACGTGCTGACACACCTGCACTGCTGAAAGGGCTTCTGTATGGCCCGGATGGCGCCGCGTTCTCGCCGACCCACACGCGCAAGGGTGGCAAGCTGTATCGCTACTATGTCAGCCAGACCATCCTGAAACACGGCGCTGGATCATGCCCGGTGGGCCGTGTTCCAGCAGGCGAGATCGAAGCCACCGTCATCGACCAACTCCGCGCCGTGTTCCGCCAGCCCGAGATCGTGGCAGGCACGTGGAAAGCGGCCTGCTCGCAGGACAGCGAGATAACCGAAGCCGACGCCCGCGAGGCACTGACCCGTCTTGACCCGCTCTGGGACGAACTCTTTCCTGCCGAACAGGCGCGCATAACGTCGCTGCTGGTCGAGCGGATCGACATCGGCATCGATGGCCTGAATGTCCGCCTCCGCATGGACGGTCTGACCGGGCTTGCGCGCAAAATGATGGCCGATCTCGGAACGGCGGCATGACCCGCGTGAAGGCAATCCCAGAAACGGTGACAGTGCACATATCGTTCCGCCTCGTGAAGCGCGGCGGTCGCAAGGAGATACAGTTGCCGGACGGGGCATCCAGCCGAAGCAAAATGGACAACACGCTGATCAAGGCGCTGGCGCGAGCGTTTCGGTGGAAACGGATGCTCGAGTCTGGAGAATTCATGACCATCGCCGAGTTGGCCAAACACGAGAGAATCGCGCTGTCCTACATGACGCGCGTGCTCCGGCTAACGCTGTTGGCGCCGGACATTGTTGACGCGATACTGGAGGAGCGGCAGGAGAACGGGATGACATTGGCGGCGCTATTAGAATCGTTTCCGACTGAGTGGAACAAGCAGTTTGCAAGTTAACGTAATTCCACGCTGCCCGGTATTGCTGAAATCTGCACGAAGACCAGACCGAGAAACTCCTTTTAAAGCCGGGGCAACGGTTCATCCCCGCGTGTGCGGGGAACAGTATCATCGCTGGCAGTCGCGTGAGGAACCTGTCGGTTCATCCCCGCGTGTGCGGGGAACAGGCTGCAACGATTTCAGGCTCATTGGCATCGCGCGGTTCATCCCCGCGTGTGCGGGGAACAGCATTCCTTCGTCCCCTTGATATACGCGCGCAGCGGTTCATCCCCGCGTGTGCGGGGAACAGAGGCGTTGCCACAACCGCCGGTGCGTGTATAGCGGTTCATCCCCGCGTGTGCGGGGAACAGTGACTACCTCGGCACGGCGCGCATCAACCTCGGCGGTTCATCCCCGCGTGTGCGGGGAACAGATCAGCACGGCGTCTGACTATCACCGCAGCAACGGTTCATCCCCGCGTGTGCGGGGAACAGGCATGTCCGGTCAGGTGTCGGCTGTTCATTGTCGGTTCATCCCCGCGTGTGCGGGGAACAGTCGTTGTAGACAATCGGCGTTCCAAACTGCCACGGTTCATCCCCGCGTGTGCGGGGAACAGCAGGATCATCCGTTGCAGGTCGTATGCGTCAACGGTTCATCCCCGCGTGTGCGGGGAACAGATATATCCGTAGACATCAGGCTCTCTTTTCGGCGGTTCATCCCCGCGTGTGCGGGGAACAGGCTGCGGGCTGAGAATGAGCGACTGCGTGCGGCGGTTCATCCCCGCGTGTGCGGGGAACAGCGCGAGGCGCGGTCGTTATCCCCGCCGCCGGTCGGTTCATCCCCGCGTGTGCGGGGAACAGTCTGGCTGTTACCTGTTGCGTCCAAACGTTTTTTGCGATGTTAAAGTGCTCACCGAACAAAGCTTCATCATAGACCCCGTGTCAATCGATCTCGTCAGGGTTTTGCGTTTTCGCGAAACTCACCAGTTTCAGACCATCAAAATCCACCGGCATTCTGCGGTTACGGCCCGTCGTTTCAAATGCATATCCTTGGTCAGTCGGAGCCTGCCAGCACATCACAGCGTCTCCTTCGCCGATGGCTTTTGTCACCTGTTCCCATATTCGGGTTCGCGTCCGCGCGGAATAGCGTCCCACATAGACTCCGGCACGGATTTCAAGGAGCCAGGCTGCGAGTCGCCCGCGCAGTCGCGGCGGAGCGTTGTTAACCACGATGACCATCATCGCCAGACGCTCCTTCATCGAATGCCGGCCCCAGGGCTTCGGCAGGTGGATGGGGACGCGGAAGATTTCCAGCTTCAAGGATGCTCTCGATGCCGGGAATTATCTTGCCGAGCAGGTCTGTCTTGCGGAAGGCATCGCGACAAGCAAGCCGAACGGCGCGTTCGGGTGCCATGTCGAGACGGCCCTTCGCGGCCTGCCCTGCCACGCGAAAAGCCTCCGGCACGACAGTGTCGAGTTTCCACAAGTCGGCAATGTCATAGACAAAACTGCGCGGTTTGCCGGTGTGCAGGAAACCGATGGCCGGGGCATATCCCGCCGCAAGGACAGCGGCCTCGGCCAGACCGTGAATGCAGGCGGTTGCGGCGGACAGGCAACGGTTCGGCACGTCGGCGCTGTCCCAGTCCTTTGGGTCATAGCTTCTCCGTTTCCACGCAACACCATGATGCTGAGCAAGAAGTTCGTAGGCGCGCTTCACCCGTTGCCCTTCAATCCCCCGAAGCTGATCTATGGATCGGCGTTCCGGCGCGATCTCGTCAAACCTGACCGCATACATCTTTCTGACGATGCGCAGCCGGGCCGCGGGATCAAGCGCCAGTTTCGCCTGCCAAAGCAACCTGTCCGCGCGGGCACCCCCAGGTTGTCCGGCCGAATAGAGCCGAACCCCACCCTCTCCAACCCATGTCACCAGCGTACCGGCCTGAGCGGCTAGAGCCACGGCCGCGTGGCTGATCCGCGCCCCGGGCTCCAACATAAGACAGGCAATGCCGCCTACCGGGATGTGGATGCGCGTGCCGTCGGCGTCGATCGCGACAAAAGCGCCGTCGCGCACGTCGATCTGCGCGCGTTCGATGAAGACCATGCTCGCACGCTCCTTGAGCGGGATCGGCTTGGGCGGTGGCAGACCCGGGCTCGTCATCGTTCGGATCTCACCCGGCGCGTCGGATCAGCATAAGGCCACAGCCCCACGCCTTGGCCCGTCCGAACCCTGCCGCAAGCGCCGGCAGGAAGGCGGCGGGTTCCGTGATCTCGATCAGCCCAGACAGGTCGAGGATGCCCAGCCGGGCCTGCCTGCTGCGCCGCGCAAGGTCCAGGGTCGTGTAGCCCTCGACATTCAGGTTGATAAGTTGAAAGCCCTTCGTTTCGGCCTGACGCGAGAGCCATCCCTGCGCCGCCTCGACCGACTTGGCGTCGCGGTGGTCCGCCCTCTGACCTTTCGGGACATCGTGCAGCAGATCCATGACCACATCCACGCGCCGGTTTCCCTTTGACCCTTCCGTCTGTCCCCTGGCGCGATCTCGGGTTGCGTTCGCACGCAGTGTGAACTGAAGCCGGTCACCGCGCCGCAAATCGGGTTCGAAGGATTTGATTTCGGGCGGGGCAAAAAGGTCGTTCGCCACGGGTGGCCGTTTTGACAGGGTCAAAAAACGGCCATCGCCCTCGGCGCGCCACAGAAAGTCGCGCTCTCGGTCGGCTGAGTCCGAGAACACAGTCCAAATCAAACGATGATGCGCATCGGCTGCGCGATTAGCGTCCTCGGGGTCGAGAAGCCGGGCCAAAGCCGCCGTTGGCGCATGACGATCAAGTGACAGACGGGAAAGGTAGAGCGTCATTCCCCCTGCCTCCCCGTGCTTACATGAACCTGCCGCGACCCGAAGTGCCACACTTTCCGGTCGAGAGGTACATCCCACCGGGTCTCGACCCGCCCGCTGCCAAATGGCGCATCCGAGGCAATCAGGATCGGACGGGCGCTGTCGGGGGCATTCCTGCCTGTCCTATCCTTCGGCCAGAACGGGGGCAGCGTCACAAGGCGGAGCGCCGCAACCGGATCGCCGACATCCACGATCTTCGGGGCCATCGGCGCTGAAAGCGGGCAGGATTTGCGCCCCAGATACGGGACAAAGCAGGGCTTTCTGAGGGCCGTCTCAACAGCGGGCGCGTCGGTGCCACCCCAGACCGCGACGCCGAAGACACAATCCATGTGGTAGTCACGCTGCGTGATGATCGTATTGATTTTCTGTCCGGCGGCAGCGACTGCGGCTCGACGCGTATCCGGGCGCTTTGCAATGGCGGAGGGCACTGTCTGCACTGTGTGAAAATCGCGAAACGTCCTGCTGGGCATGAGCTTGGCAACGGCTGTCTGCCAGCGGCCAAGCTCCGCCTGCCCTGCCGCATCGTCGCGCCGAATGCCGAGCGACGCGCCCATCAGACCGAGGATGGCACCCCTCCCGGGCCAGTCATGTGACCCGCGCCGTTCGTGCCCAGCGAGATCACCGAAGGATCCCATCGGCGCCACAAGGGTAAAGACAAGATACTCAGGCATCGGCCCGCACGGAACCAGCGTGGTGTTCGGAAAAGGCGCGCACCTCGGCGAGCGACCCTGCACCGGAAGAAACGTTCATGGTCGCGACCGCATCCGAGGTCGGACCGTAACTGTGATCGAGCCGTGTCGCCATGCTCTCAAGAGCGGAAATCGACTCTCCCATAAGGTCATGGCCCTCCACCGGCTTCAGGAAAGCACCTGCCAGACTGCGGGGCTGTTGATCGCCAGCCTCGGCACGCAGGTATTCCGCGCGTGTCTGATGCGCGAAGGCGGCGCGCTTGCCCGATGGCGTTGCCGTCGCCAGTGCCTCGACCAGCGCGCCCGCGGCCTTGGCGGCGAGGGCCGTATCTCCTGCAAGGTTTTCGGCCAGCAGGGCAAGATCGATACAGGCGTAAAGATAGAACACTCCGGAGCCAAACCCGGCCTCGCCTACGAAACCCGCTCCGGCATCCTCCGAAGGTCGCTTCAGGTCGTCCACGGCGGTATAATAATCATCCTCGACAAGCGCACGGTGGGTTGTAAGGGCATGGCTGACCTGTACGGCTGCTTCGCGGTTGAAGCCGGGATCGTCAGCCAGCATGCGCCCGAACATCGCGATGTCGGCTGCGCCATCCGCCGTTCGTAGGACCGCCTTTTTGAGGTCCTTGTCTTTCGGCATCGGTTCTCCCGCAAGGTCCTTGCGTGCCAGTTCGATCGCCATGGCGCGTTCTTCGGGTGAAACGAAGGCAAGCTGCCGGATGCGGATAAATCCCTTCTTCTCGGCCTCAGCGTCAAGCTTGCCAAACACGTCCGCCACAGCAGTGGCGGCCTTGACCGCCGCTTCAGGCGCTGCGCCATCGGCGACAAGTGCGTCGCGCACTACCTCGCCGATCCGCTGGGTGCGGTCGCCAAGATGGCCAGTCAGAGATCGTTGCATCGCGTCTGACATTCGAGCCGCCCGCTTGATCGCCTGGCTGGAGATCCGCAAACGAGGCACCTGGCCGTAGATCGCACTCTTGGGTCGGCCCTGATCGTCGCGATTGGGGTTTGAGACCGGGTAAGATGTCAGAAAATGAAGCTGAAGAAATCGGGTCATGCAGAGGTCTCCGAGGAAATGAACGATTGGTCGGGGGCAGCGCTTGGCGCGCCGTAGTAGTCAAAGCACCATCGGGTGTGAACGGAGTCGGACCAATAAAACAGGTCGTCTGCGAGGGAGGCCACGTCGGCGCGTCCATCGATGATCCCGAGCGCACGGACCAGCGGGCGCGCGAGAAGGGCAGGATCCCTCTGGCGGATCAGAACTTCAAACCGGATCGCGCTAAGGCGCCTGCGGTCGTTGACCTGCTCACCGAAAGCAATCGCCGCGCGCCGACGCGGCTGATGACTGCGCAGATGCGCCAGAGCAACGGCGATCAGCATCAGACGGTCGGAGCGATGCCGAAGGTCATGCCCTGCCTCGGCAAGTCGAGCGTTGAGGTCGTGAACCGCCTCGACCGCAACCGCCTCAACCGGGGTGGCGACCCGGCGCAAGGCAGCGCGATTGCGTTTGGCATCGCCTGTGTCTTCTGTCGGGCGAATGCCGCGGCTCCACCACGACAGGCAGATCTGGCCGGGGCGCTTGGTGTCAGGGGATGTCATGCGGGCTCTTTCCTTTTCGTTGGAACCGGCAGACTGAGACACTCAAAGATCTTGGCTCCAGTCTTCGTCCTGCCTGCCATGGTGGCGAGGAGTACCCGGCGGGCGATCACCGCCTTCTCTCGCCGAGTTGGCTGAAGGTCAGCCAGCCCCTCGCCGACTTCCGCGTCAAACAGAGACAGCGCCGTCTTGCGAAGCATGCGCAGCCACTGCTCGCCAATATCTTCCGCGTCATCGGCAAGCCGGGCCATTTGCTCTTCGAAGGGTCCTTGGGTCAGCTGAAACAGCGCTTCGCGTGTCCGCAGAGCTGCACCTGCGCCAATGTCCTCATGTGCTCCGTCCCGGACGGCCGCCGCGAGGGCATAGCCGGTCTGCTCTGCCGCCTCGACCATGTCGGCTGCCCGGAATTCCTGTTCGGGCGACAGCACAAAGACGGGCTGCTCAGACCAGAGGAAATCGACAGGGCTCATGTTGTTCATGGCCCATCCGCCCACAATGAGCCGCATCGCCTTGTCGCCACCCCAATCCGTACGGTCAAAGAATGTCTTAAGCGCCGTAGCCCGGTCAACTTCTTTTCCCTGCAACACCACGCCACGCCAGTTGCGATATCCAAAATGTCCGGGCTTTGGGTGACGAGGCAGCTTGCCCTCCTTGGTGTTGTAGTAGGGTGTCAGCGGATGCAGCCAGCCACCACCACCATAATTCGCACCCCATGGGCGTTGCTGGACGCCGGTCACAAAGGCCACGCGCTCCGTTGTCTCCGCCACAAGCCACAATCGGCGCGGCATACCAAAGAAGGTCTCAGGCTCCGGCGCCGTGTCCTCCCCAATGGGAGTAGCGATCTGCTTGCTCTCCGAAGTCCTTGGCTCTGAGCGCATCCACGGCAGCAGCGACATGTCACGGATCGGCCTGCCATTCGGCACGTTCGCCCAGATGAGGGACCAAAGCGGCGCCGTGCCTTCCGCACTTGGACGCACCAAGGTCACCATCGGACCGCCGCCGCGCATTGAGGTGCGGTTTCCCGCGCCTCCGGAGGGTGCGAAAGCCTGGAGAGTGAAGATCGCCATCGCTGCCAGCGGCAGCGACATGGTGGGATAGCGCGCGCCCCGCACCATGAGATCGCCATTGTTCTTGATAGTGGATGCGCCAGCGCTGTCGATCAACAGCATGTCGGGCGCTTTCGGCTCCTCATTCGTAGCAATTGGCTCCTGCAAAAACCGGGGAGCAGCCCCAAGAAGCTCGAACGCGGGAGACAGCGGCTCCATCGCCACGCGCAACCGCTCTGAGTTGGGTTCGCGGTGCTTCTTCCATGCTCCATCACTCTCCGGTGGCGCCGCGAGAAACACCAGACCAATCAGCAATTCAAGGCAGGCGAGGTTCAGATCGGCCCGGGGCCAGTCAGGAAACTGCACCCCCGGCTCTGCAATCTGATCGGGCCGGATCACGCGCGGACCATCAGTCGTGCGAACCGGGATCCAGGCATCGGTAATGAGATTGAGCATCATCCGCTCCTGCGAAATCATAAAATATGTTGTTGAAGTGCTCTGGGAGAGGTATGAAATCTTCCAGAGCTAAGTGGCTGTTTATATCGGACCCATCTTCTTCGCTCTCTCCTTTGTCCTGTAGCTTCTCAGCCCTTTCGGGCTCAAGGGGGTCGGCTCGTACCCGACCCCCTTAATCCTTACATCCATTGTAAAACTAGTCAATGAAAATTAGTCACACGGCATTAGACCTTAACAATCCCTGCGTATGCAGGGAACTCTCTGTCACCCGACAGTAGACCGGGTCATCCCCCCTCATGAGGCCCCAATGAGCAAACCGCGTTTTGCGCAATAGCGCAAGCCCTCAATGATTCGCCCATCTTCATCAACTGGAGCGACTATGATCATGTCGCGCATCCATCGGGGCCACGCCTGCTTTGCCGCAACGATCATCGGGTCGTCCTGAGCAATACCACCCGCCTTGTCGTACCTTACCTTTGACACCTGAACCTCGGACTCTGCCCAATCATCCCCCCAGGGACGCAGGGCACCGTCGTCGCGCCGGGCAAGGCGCAGAGTGATCTGGCGTTGCCCCAAGCGCGTGGGAAAATGCTCATCATCCCAAACGCGTGCAAGCTGACTTTGTGCGTATGGTTCGGCCGCTTCAACCATCGACATGCGCGCCTGTTGTCGCTCTCGTATCGCCTGTCCGATCGTCTCCTGCTCATGCTTCTGGAGCGGGTCCGGCACCTTCGGGGCCGCCGCACCATGCACCGCCTCGATCAGATTACGCAGCCCGCCCGGAGCCTCAATAGTGCCAGCGTCGAACAGGGCTCGGGCCGTTCGCCACTGCACGTCGGCCGGATAGACCCAGGAACCGGCCTTGAGGGTATCTTGCAACCAGCGCGGCCCGTGAACCTGGTCTGGATCAGGGGACAGCACCAGCAACTCCGGCCCGGTGACAGGGCGGGTCGTGGCGGGCCGGATATCCATATGTCGCCAGAGACGCCCCGCACGCTGGATCAATGCGCCGATCGGAGCGAGATCGGACACCATGACATCGAAATCCAGGTCAAGAGACTGCTCCGCAACCTGCGTGGCGACCAGAATATGCCCTGCTCGATCCGCCCCATCGCGTCCGAAACGGGTCACCTGCCGATCTTCGTGGTGCAATCGGTCACAGACGGCAAACCGCGCATGAAGCAGGTCCGCTTCGACCCCGCGATTCCGCAGCGCTTCGACGGCCTCGATAGCGTCGTCCACCGCATTCCGTATCCAGATGCAGGCGGCGCCATCTGCCCGCGCCGCACAGAGGGCGTCCAGCGCCTCGACAACGTCGCAAATCCGCTTGACCGGTAGACGCCGACAGGTATCCGGAACCGGGGCAACTGGCGTGGACACGGTTGTTCCGGCGACGATCCCAAAGCTGGGGTAGGCCCAGTCGTCAATTGACTGCGGCTCCACCCCAAGCCCCTTCTGAAAGGCCATCGCAAGTCGATCCCGCATCCCGAGCGGTAGCGTCGCGGTCATAACGATCGCGGATCCCCCCAGCATCGCCTGAAATTGGAGGAGGCGAGACAGTTCGGCCTCCATGTAGGGGTCGTAGCTATGGGCTTCGTCGACGATCAGTACGCGGCGCGAGAGTGCCTCGAGCCGCAAAGTTGAAAAACGGGTCGGCAAGATCCCCATCAGAGCCTGATCAATCGTGCCGACCCCGACCTCAGCCAGAAGGATGCGGCGGCGATCATCGGCCAGCCAATCGCCACAGGAAGCCTGGCCCTCCGCGCCCCGCCCACGACGCCCGCGAATTTCTGTGAAGCGCGCATTCTGTCGCGCCCGTCCATGGGTCAATCCAAGAGCAGGGCGTCCATCAAAGAGCCTGCCCATAACCATGTCCAATCTTGGCAGCATCGCGTTGGATGTTGCCATCGTCGGCAGGGCAAAGAACAAGCCACCCGCTTTCCCTGACTCCATCATCCGGGCCGCAAGGATCAGGGCCGCCTCGGTCTTGCCGGCACCGGTCGCATCTTCGATCAATGCGAGCGTCGGCCCGCTCGGCAAATCAACGGTCGCGGCGACCTCCTGCATGGGACGCAGTGCCCGTCCCTTCGGCAATATCTGTCTTGCAGCATCTGGTTTCGGGCGCGCCTGTTCAAGTCCTGCCGCGCCAATGACGACGTCGGCTCTGTCTTGCGCCATCTGCCAGTAATCAAGTATTGCGATGCTTGGCGGAGCAGGCCCGAACCATTCTGGATTTGACCCGATCCAGTCTGACTGAATGGTCAACCCAGAAAGACGCCACGATAAGTGCATTGCTTGAACTTCGGTCATGTCTTTGAGCGAGGCCACAAGTGGGAGAGAGAGCACCGCGTTCAGCGCCTCGCTTGCGGCCACAAACCCATCTTGCCCGATCGAGCGGTCCTGTTTGCAGTCCGCCCGGCCATCCTGCCCCTGCGGTGGACCGCCATGATGCCCAGACACTGCCGCTGCGAGTATTCTTCGGATCGCTGGTGAGCCACCAAGCCTGTTTGCCAAGGATTCATCGAGATGTCCCAGCAGACGGTAACTGTGTTGCCAGTGATAGAATGTCTGGATCGCGCCATCTTGCAAGGCGCTTCGAAAGGACGTGCTGAACTTCCCGAGATCGTGCAGGGCAATCAACATGATCACTGCTCCGTCTTGGTCTTTCCGACCAGCAAAGCCCCGATGACGCATGAGCACCGAAGCACAGGCCGCTACGTCGAGCATGTGCCAGAGCGCGGGGTGTTTCCGATTGTTTGCGAAGGTCTTGCCGGGCCAGGCGGCGATATCATTTGAATGCATATCTCACACAACGCTTTCGCTAAAAATCATCGCGAAGCGCCTCAATTTCTCGAAACGCTTCCATTAGAGATCTTGAACTACACAAAATAGTCAAGAGACTCGATCCGAGTGATAAAAACAGGCCGCCAACCCGACATAAATCAGAGAAAAGCCCCTTCGGTAAGCAGACTGGCCTGCCCCTCCTATCTGATCAAGTTTTTTTGCGCCGCATGAGGACGGGGACGAGCCCACTAAAGACCTCAAAACGAAATCATGATTGACAGCTTGGCATGCGCTTTTAAATTGGGTCGCAAAATCTACCCGAACGCCACTGCAGTCCAATTCATTTCAGACAAGCGATATAATTTATACATTTCATCAACTTAAAAGAAATTCACCAAATCAGCGCAGTCAACAGGTCCAGAGAATATCGGCCTTGAGAGAACGCTTCCGGACCTCTTTGCGCAGCCATAGGTGGACAGCCCCACCTGCATAACCCTCGAAAACAACGGAAAAATCTGGCCGCGGCCAGATCGGGAGAAACTTTCCTTAAGGGCAAGTGGCGGAGCGACAGGGATTCGAACCCTGGAGACGGTCTCCCGCCTACACACTTTCCAGGCGTGCGCCTTCGACCACTCGGCCACCGCTCCGTCGGCGTGGGTTTAGACAGCTTTGGGCACCGGGGCAAGGGCGGATGCGTGCTATTTGCGGGCCCGCCAAAAGAGCGCTGCGAGGGCCCATTCCACCGCTCCGGCCAGCGCCAGCGACCGGGCGCGCCCGCCTTGCCAGATCTCGAAGGCGCTGGTGCAGGCGATCCCGGCTCCAGAGGCAGACCGACGCCAGCGCCACAATGTGGCGCCCCTGCCCCGCAGGCAGCACCGCCGCGTGCCAGTAAAGCACCGCAAGTCCGGCAAAGACCGGCGACGCGCGGCGTGCGACGAAGACCGATCCGGGCTCGGCAGGATAGCCGAAGGTCTGCAGATAGGCCGCCGGGGCCACCAGCAGGACCCCGAACAATCCACCGCAAAAGAGCGCTGTGCCCCTGCACACAAACGAATAGAGCCTGCCGCCGTAAACGCTCACAGGTGAACGTAGACCCGGCGGTTGTGCCGACCCTTCTTTTCGATCTTGCCCAGACGCAGCGCGCCGATTTCGCTGGTGCGCGCCACATGGGTGCCGCCGCAGGGTTGCAGATCGACCTGGGTACTGTCGGTGCCGATGCGGACCAGACGGATGCGGTCCGCGCCTTTTGGGGGCATCACCGACAGCGTCTTGACCAGCGACGGGTTGGCGGCCAGCTGCGCCTGGGTGATCCAGTCTTCGCCGATGGGCAGATCGGCGGCGATCAGCCGCTCCAGATGCGCAGTCAATGCCTCGCGGTCGCGCAGCATGTCGGGCATGTCGAAATCCAGCCGTCCGCGCTCTGCCGACAGCGCGCCGCCGGTGACCGGCAGCGGGATCGCGACCGACAACAGATGCAGCGCGCTGTGCATGCGCATATGGCGGTAGCGCCGCGTCCAGTCGAGCCTTTGGCTGACTTCCGTGCCGACGGTGGGCAAGGCCGAAGGCTCTGCCGGCACCAGCACGATCGTGCCATCCGCGCCCTTGATGCTGGTGGCGATATTCAGACCGCGCCCCTGCCATTCCAGCACGCCGCTGTCACCGGGTTGACCGCCGCCAGTTGGATAAAAAAGCGACCCGTCCAGCACCACGCCGCCTTCATCGGTATGGGAGAGGACCGTCGCCCGGGCCTCGCGCAGATAGGCATCTTCATGGAACAGCGGCCGGGTCATGTGACGTCGCCGTCCGGGTTTGCGTCCGCGATACCCGCATCGGCGCCGTCGAGATCGCGCGTGGCCGCGGGCGGCGCCTTGTCGAGGCTGGTCTGCGGCGGGGTCACAGCGGGAATGCCACCGGTCAGAACCTCGGGGTTGCGCAGCCAGACGTCGCGCTGCGCAAACGGTATCTCGATGCCTTCTTCGGCAAAACGGCGGTTGATCTCGTGGTTCATGTCGGATTTCACCGACAGCACGTAATTGACGTCGCGCAGGATCGCGCGGATCTCGAAATCCAGCGAATCCGCGCCGAACCCCTGAAAGATCACCGACGGCTCAGGGCTCATCAGCACCATGTCGTGTTCGCGCGCGATCCATTTGAGGATCTCTTCGACCTTGCGCGTATCGGTGCCGTAGGCCACGCCCACGGGAACGATCACCCGTCCGATGGAATTGCCACGGGTGTAATTGGTCACGATGCCGGAGACGAAATCGGCGTTGGGCACGATCACATCGGTGCGGTCGAACGTCTCTATCCGGGTGGAGCGCACGGATATGTGCCGCACATAGCCGGTATAGCCGTTGACGTCGATCCAGTCACCCTCGGAAATGGGCCGCTCGACCAGCAGGATGATGCCTGCGACGAAATTCGACACAATGTTTTGCAGGCCAAAACCGATGCCCACCGACAGCGCACCGGCGACGATGGCCACGCTCGACAGATCGATGCCCGCGCTGGTGATGGCGACGAGGGCGGCGATAAAGATACCCGCATAGCCCAGCCCCACGACGATGGCGTTCTGCCCACCGGGGTCGATCTTAGTCTTGGGCAGCACCGACGCGCGCAGACCGCCTTGCAGCAGCCGGGTCAGCATGTAGCCAAAGCCGAACACCACCGCGACGGTCAGCAGCGCCATGGGCGAAATGCGGCTGTCGCCGATTTGAAAGCCTTCGCGGAACTGCGTCCAAAGCTCGGTCAGGTCGGCCACCCGCGCGCCCCAGATCAGCGCCAGAACCGGCAATGCGACCAGCGTCAGAACCAGACTGCCCAGGACCGGGATCAGGCTGTCGCCACCGGTGACGTCACGGCCCGTGACCAGCTCGTAGAGATCGCCGACGAAGCGTTGCAGCACCAGCACAAAGCCAAAAAGCGCCAGCGATACGATGGCCGGGTAGATGACCGCCTCGCCCAGATTGGTGTAGCCCACGGCCGACATCAGCGGCCCCGCCACACCCAGGATCATTGCCGCGCGCCCCACCAGCCGCACGATCCGCGTGCCAAAGGCGCGGCTGTCGACCTGCCCGGCCTCGGTTTTTGCCTCGGTTCCGCCGGTAAGACGCAGGATCTGACCCAGCCGGAACAGGATCAACCCGCACAGCGCCAGCACCGGAAAGTCGAGAACCGCCCGCGTCGACACGCTCCAATCGGCAATGTCGCCAAGGGTGACAATCACCACATGCGCCACCACCAGCAGCGCCAGGACATTGCTGTAATAGCGCGCCTCGCGGCGATTGGCGCGGCTGATCTGCGCCAGAATGGCGCTTTTCTCGGCGCGCGAAAAGCATTGGTCCGCCAGCCAGCGGATGAAAAACAGCATGAAGCCCAGCACCGGCAGCAGGTCGAGCAGGCGCAGACCGCGCGACCCGATCATGCCAGTGGCATCCGCCGCCCGCGTCAGCGCATAGATCCCCGCGACCGGCAACAGGATCTGACCCAGCGACAGCACAAAGCTCCAGACACCGGTGCCGCGATCGGTCAGGTCGCGCAGCCGGTCGATCAGCACGATCATCCAGCGCCGCCCGCGCGACACCAGCACCAGAGCCAGCAGTATCAGCCCCAGCACCGGCGGCAGGTTGGCCCGGAACTGCGCGCGCTGCACGTCAGAGGCGATGGCGTTGCGCAATTCGGCGTTGATCTCGCCCAGCGTGCCCCACAGAATCTCGAGCGCGCGCGGCCAGAGCGCAGGATTCACCGGCGTCGGGTTCAGCTCCAGCAGCGCGTCGGTCTGCCGGGCACGGATCGTGGTGTCGATTTCCTGCACCAGCCCGTCGGCGCGGTTGAACGCCTCTTCGGCGCGCAGCACCGGGGCGTTCAGGCGGGCCAGCTGTTCGCTCAGCTCGGTGCGGCGCGCGGCGATCTCGTCGGTCTCGGTCGCATCGCCTTCGGGGGCCAGCCCGAGCGCATCCAGCTGGCTTTGCAGCGTGGTGATGCGCGCGCCGTTTTCGCTTTGCGCGCTCAGGAATTGCTCGCGCCAGCCCGCCACGTCTGCGCGCAGCGCCTCGAGCGTATTGAATGAGGCACGGTCCCCTTCGATGGCGTTTTCCACACGTTCGGCGGTGACGGCCCATTCGCTGTAATCGGGCGTGACACTCTGCGCGACAGCCCCGCCCACGCCTAGGAAAAGCGCGCAAAGAACGACCGACAAGAACCTGATACAAAACATCTTCACGCCTCGAAAACACCCGGAATACTGGCCGGAGCACGCACCATCCAATCCGGGATTGGCAGCCCTTTGGAGGCCAGAAAATCACGGTTGAAGATCTTGGATTGATAGCGCGTGCCGTAATCGCACAGGATCGTCACGATGATATGTCCCGGCCCCATATCCTGCGCCATCCGGATTGCACCGGCGATATTCACGCCGGTCGACCCCCCCATCACCAGCCCTTCGTGTTCAAGCAGGTCAAAGACGATTGGCAGCGCTTCGGCGTCGGGAATATTGAACGACATATCGGGTGTGAAGCCTTCGAGATTGGCGGTGATGCGCCCCTGCCCGATGCCTTCGGTGATCGAGCTGCCTTCGGATTTCAGCGTGCCACTGGTATAAAAGCTGTGCAGCGCGGCCCCGTCCGGGTCGGCCAGCCCGATCTTGACACCCTTGGGCTGGAGGGCCTGCGCGACCCCCGCAAGCGTCCCGCCAGAGCCCACGGCACAGATAAAGCCATCCACCTTGCCGTCCGTCTGGTCCCAGATCTCTGGCCCTGTCGTCTCGACATGCGCCTGGCGGTTGGCCACGTTGTCGAACTGGTTGGCCCAGATCGCGCCGTTGGGTTCGGTCTTGGCCAGCTTTTCGGCCAGACGACCCGAATAGCGCACATAATTGTTGGGGTTCTTGAAGGGGGCTGCCGGCACCTCGATCAGCTGCGCCCCGGCCAGCCGCAGCATGTCCTTTTTCTCCTGACTTTGGGTTTCCGGGATGACGATGACCGTCCTGAACCCCATCGACGCGCCGATCAGGGCCAGCCCGATGCCGGTATTGCCCGCCGTGCCCTCGACAATCGTGCCGCCCGGTTTCAGATCGCCGCGCGCCACCGCATCGCGGATGATATAAAGCGCCGCACGATCCTTGACCGACTGGCCGGGATTCATGAATTCCGCCTTGCCCAGAATTTCGCAGCCCGTGGCCTCGCTCGCGGCCTTCAGACGGATCAGGGGGGTGTTGCCGACAGCGTCGGCCAGATCGCGGGCAATGTGCATGGGGCGTTCCTTTCGTTGTTGCCCCCGGTCTAGGCCGCTGCACACGCAGTATCAAGCGATGCGCAGATTTGCCCGCTCGGACCCCAGCCACAGCAGCATCATCACCAGCGGCGCGGCGTTGATCTCGCCCGATGCGACCAGCGCCATGGCCTCGTCGAACGGCAGGACATGCGCGCGGATATCCTCAAGTTCCGCAGCCAGCCCGCCCAGATGCGATCCGGGTGAAGGAAGGTCAGCAAGACCCAGAAAGCAATGGAAAAATTCTGTGGAATAGCCGGGGGACGGATAGACGTTGGCGATGGGGATCAATTCCGACAACGCGGTTCCGGCTTCCTCCAAGGCCTCGCGGCGGGCGCAATCCTGCGGTGTTTCACCGGCATCGACCAGTCCCGCGACAGGCTCCAGCACCCACGGGGCCGGATCGCCGCGCATCAACGGACCAAAGCGCAGCTGTTCGATCATCACAACGTGATCGGTCACAGGATCATAGGGCAGCACCAGTGCCGCGTCATAGGCCACAAACGCCTCGCGCGCCGCAGGCACACTGGGCCGACCGTTGAATGTCTCATATTGCACGTCAAAGGCGCGCAGCCGGAAAAACCCGTCATGCCCGCCCGTGCGCGGGGTGATCTGCACGTCACTGGTGGGTGTGGCGCGGCGCAAATTGGTCGGTGCCGCGTCCTGCGCCAGCATCTGCGCCCAGGCACGTGCGCGAAAGAACGGTGCAAGAGCGCCCACACGGGCCGCGTCGGTGTGGCCGTAATGCGCCATGACTTCGTGCGCCTTGCGCGTCTCCATCTCGCCCCAGCGGGCCTGCCAATCGGCAAGCGACCACAGATCGCCGGTTTGCCACGGCGCAGGCCCGGACGGGAAATAAACCTGCGCATTTCGCGTGCCGCCCCCGGTCTGCACCTGCAAGGCACGCAACGCATAGCCAAAGCCGCCTTCGTAGAAATCCAGCCGCGCAATATCCTCATCGCTCAGATCGGGCAGATAGAGCCCTTCGGCCCCATCCCCGTCGCACAGCATCGCAAACGGCTGATCGCGCACCCAATGCAACGCATGACCCGGCAGCCGCGCAGGCACGGCCTGCGGCACATCGCGGCCCAGAACCACCTGCAACAACGGCAGATGCCGCAGCGTGCCGAAAAAGAAAAGCGCGCTCATCGCCAGTGGCGCGACACTTGTTCACTCAGCAATCCGGCGATCAAGGCACCGACGACAAGCGCCACGATCACCTCCGTGGACGAGAACATCAGCGCGCCCCACTCCACCCCGATCTCGAAGATCGCCGACAGCGCCTCGACGGGGCCGTCGTAGCGGTTCTTCATGGCAAGTCGCACCATTTCGTTGCAGGCCTGCACGAAAAGGCACCAGAACACCATCGCCGCCACGCCCGTGAGCCCGTTCGATATGCTCGCCGACCAGCCACGACCGGCACGACTGCCGATCACCAGCCAGCCGGTGATGAACCCTAGAACCGCGTTGACCTCGTTGAACCAGCCAAAGTTCACACCCTCGGGCATCAGCCCCGGAATCAGCGAGGACACATACCACGCGAGCGCCGCGAGGCTAAGGGCGGCGGTCAGGCGGGCGGCGGTCGGCATGGCTACACTGGCTTTCGGATCGTGATCTGGGTCACGTCACAATTACCGCTGTGAAAGGTCGCCGCGCAAGACGTAAGGTAAAAATTCCACATCCGGCGAAATCTGTCGTCGAACCCCAGATGCGCCACCTGATCCCATTTCGCGTTGAACGTATCGTGCCAGCGGCGCAAGGTCTGGCTGTAGCTTTCGCCGAATTCGACCGAGCGCACGATGCCCAGACCGGCCTTTTCGACCTCGGCGCGCAAGACACTGGGGCTGGGCAGCATGCCGCCCGGAAAAATGTATTTCTGGATGAAATCGACGCCGCGTTTGTAGACCTTCCAGCGGCGGTCGTGCACGGTGATGATCTGCAATGTGGCGTTGGCACCGGGTTTGAGACGGTCGCGCAATGTCTCGAAATAAACCGGCCAGTATTTCTCGCCCACGGCCTCGAACATCTCGATGCTGGCGATGCCGTCATAGATGCCCTTTTCGTCGCGGTAATCCTGCAACTTGAAATCCACAAGGTCCGAAAGCCCCGCCTTTTCAATGCGCTGCCTGGCGTAGTTGAACTGCTCTTCGCTGATGGTCAGCCCCGTGACCCGCAGGCCCCGTTCCGCAGCGGCATATTCGGCAAACCCGCCCCAGCCGCAGCCGATCTCAAGCACATGGTCGCCCGGTTTCGCGCCCATCTGGTCCACCATCGAGGCGTATTTGGCGATCTGCGCCTTTTCGATGCTTTCCTGTCCGGTTTCGAACAGCGCGGACGAATAGGTCATCGTCTCGTCCAGCCACAGCCCATAGAATTCATTCCCCAGATCGTAGTGATACGAGATGTTCTTGCGCGCCTGGGTTTTGGAATTGCGCTGCAGCCGGAACCGCATCTGTTCATAGACGCGCACGAAGGCCATTCCGGGGTAGCCGTCATACATGCTTTCGTTGTCCGCATGCACCAGATCCATGAACGCCATCAGGTCCGGCGTGCTCCACCAGCCGTCGAGATAGGCGTCGCAAAAGCCCAGATCGCCTTCGCGGATCAGCCGGGCAAAGACATCCGGGTTGTGGACGTGCAATTCCGCAATTGGTCCGGGGTTGCGGCCCTCGGCGCGAAACTGCCGCCCGTCGGGCAGGAAAAAGTCGCAGCGCCCGTTGTTCATCGCTTTCGCCGCGTCGAAGACCTGGGCGAAATAGCGCGGCAGGCCGGTCTGGCCTTGTGTCGTGGTGAGCAATTCAATCGTCCTTGTGCGCAGGGCTGTGCCAAACGGGCTGACATGAGGGTAAGGCCCTGCATCGCTGGGGCAAGGCTTTTCTTGACCTTTGTGTGTTGCGCCTGCGTCAACCGTGGCGCCAACGCCGTGTCAGGCTGGATCGCGATGAGGGCGATGCGATGACAGGCCCGGCGCCGCGCTGTCTCAAAAGTCCCGCCCCTTGTAAGCCTCCAGCGCGCGTGTGCGCCCCACGTCCACCGCCACGACCGGTTCGGGATAGCGGTCGGACGGGGCCAATTCCCAACGCCGGGGCACCGCGTCGAAATAGGCCAGCGCGGTATCCGAAGGGTTCGATTTGCCCTCGGCGATCCATGTATCCGCATAGACCCGCTGCTTGTCGAATTTGTCGAGCTGCGTGACCGGATTGAAGACACGGAAATAGGGCGTCGCATCCGGGCCGGAGCCTGCGGCCCATTGCCAGCCCATCGCATTCGAGGCCGGATCCCAGTCGATCAGATGTTCCTCGAACCAGCGCAGGCCGACCAGCCAATGGGTCATCAGATGTTTGGTCAGATATGAGGCCACGATCATCCGCGCGCGGTTGTGCATCCGCCCCGTCACCATCAATTCGCGCTGTGCCGCATCGACGAACCGAATGCCGGTGCGGGCGTGTTTCCACGCCTTGACCTCAGCCAGCCGCTCATCGGTGTTCCACGGAAAGGCGTCCCAATCTTCGCGCCAATTGCCCGTCAGCAGGCGCGGCGTGTGATGCGTCAGGTGATAGGCGAACTCGCGCCAGACCAGCTCTTTGAGAAACGTCTCGGCCCCCGGTTTGCCGTCCTGCCGCGCGCGCATTCCGGCGTGCCAGCATTGATGCGGGCTGATCTCGCCCAAGGCGAGGTTCTCGGACAGTCTGGATGTGCCGTCTTCGCCCGGAATATCGCGCATACCCTTGTAATCGCTGATCTTATGGGCGATGAACGTCCCCAGCCGCGATTGCGCCGCGGCCTCCCCCAGCTGCACATGCGGGCGCACGATGGCTGCCCCCCGGTTCATCGCAGCGCCAAGATGCCAAGTCTCCGGATCCTCGCTCACAGGCCAGTTCCCGGGTCGTGCAATCGCACCCGGTGTCGGCAAGGGTGCGGCGACCTCGCGGTCCTTCACCTGGTTCCAGAATGGCGTGTAGACCTTGTAAAAGCTGCCCTGAAGGGTCGCCACATCCCACGGCTCGAACATCAGATGGCCGGCAAAGCTGCGGGCCTCCACGCCTGCCTCTTTCAGCGCGGATTTGACGGCGGTGTCGCGCGATTGGCTCTGGGGATCATAGCTCCGGCTCCACCAGACAGCACCCGCGCCGGTCTCGTCAATCAGCGCCTGCAACACCGTCTGCGCATCGCCCGACCGCAGGATCAGCCGCGATCCCTTGTCGGCAATCGCATCGCCAAAGCACCCGACCCCGAGGCCCCATCGCCATTTCGGGGCCGCGCCCAGCCCGTCGACCAGCGCGTCGCGGATCACCACAGGAATAACCGGGCGACCGGTTGCGCAGGCGGCATGCAGGGCGGGATGGTCGCTCAACCGCAGGTCGCGGCGGAACCACAGAATTATCGGGGTCCGGTCACTCATGATCGGCCACATAGCGCAGGACAGATGATGTCAAAGCACTGCATCCAGCGCGTCGATCAGCCGGTCGATCTCGGCCTGCGTGGTGTAATGCGTGAAACTCAGCCGCAGCACGCCGCGCGCCTCGTCCACCCCCATCGCCGTGAGCGCACGACCTGCGTAGAAATCGCCGCCCGCCGCCATGATGCCGTGCTTTGCCAGATCCGCCGCTGCGTCATGGCCGGGCCGGTTCAGCGCCAGCGCCACCGTGGGCGCGCGGCCTGCGGCCTGCGCCGATCCGATCAGCCGCACCGAATTGCGGTCTTTCACAGCATCCAGCAGCGGTTGCAGCAGCGCTGTTTCGTGATCCCGCATCAGGTCGTGCACATCCCCTGCCCCGACCCCGTGATGCGCCGCCAGCGCCTCGATGTAGTCGACCATGCCCGCACAGGCCGCAACCTGCGCATGATCCGGTCCTGCGGGCGTGAACCGCTTGTAAAGTGTGTCGCCGTTGAACACATGGCCCTGATTGGGCAGCGCCATGCCAAGCGCGCGGCGGATCACCATGATGCCCTGATGCGGCCCGTAGGTTTTGTAAGCCGAAAACAGATAGATATCCGGCCCCAGCGCGCCCACATCCACAAAGCCGTGCGGCGCATAGCTGACCCCGTCGACGCAGACAAAGGCACCTGCGGCATGGGCCATGGCGGTGATTTCGGTCACCGGATTGACCTCGCCCACGACGTTGGAGCAATGCGGGAAACACAGCAGCCGGACCTTTTCGTCGAGCAAATCCTCGAGCGCTGCCGGGTCCAGATGGCCGGTCTCTGCGTCGACCCGCCATTCGCGGATCTCGATGCCGTCCCCGGCCAGCCTGCGCCACGGCCCGGTGTTGGCCTCATGATCCTGATTGGTGACGATAATCGCCTCGCCCGGCTGCATGAACCGCAGGAACGCCTGCGCCAGAACATAGGTGTTCTGCGTCGTGGACGGCCCGAAGCTCAGCTCATCGTTGTCCACACCCAGAAGCGCTGCCAGCCGCCTGCGCGCCTCGTCCATCTCCTCGCCGCCCAGCGTGCTGGCGGCATAAGGCGCATAGGGCTGCACCTTGCGCTGGGTGTAGAACCGCATCAGCCGGTCGATCACCGGCTGGCAGGTAAATGACCCGCCTGCATTCTCGAAAAACGCCTGACCGGCCAGCGACGGCTCGGCAAAGGCGGGAAACTGCGCGCGCACGAAATCCACATCCAGCATGATCAAGCCTCCTCTTTTGCTCTGGCACAGGTGACACATGCGCCGCCGCAAGATCAAGCCGCCACAGGTATAAATACGGACATGAAAAAGCCCCGGAAACCGTGCGGTCCCCGGGGCCCTTGCCGTCATTTCAGCGCGCAGACTACTCGGCCGGAGCCTGCTGAGCGGCCTGTTTCGCGACATCGGCCGTCGTCGCGGCCACACCGGCCTTTTCGCGGCGACCGTCCATCCAGATCGCCTTGAGCACCGAAATACCCATCAGCGCCATCACCAAGGAAAACGGCAGCGCGCCGATCACCATGGCCGTCTGGATCGCACCCAGACCGCCCGCAATGATCAGACCGCCCACGACGAACGCCAGCGCCGCCCCCCAAAAGAGGATATGCGGACGTGCCTTGGGGCCTTCGTCACCCGCGGCATTGATCGTGTTGATGATCAGAACCGCTGAATCTGCCGAGGTGACCAGATAGGTCAGCAGCAAGATCACGACGATCACCGACATGATCCACGCCAGATTGTCCGACAGCATCACCGCAAGCATCGCAAAGAGCTGGTCAGACTGACCCACCCCCAGGATGGCCCCGTTGGCGACACCGGAAAGTTCCAGATCGATGGCTGTGCCGCCGACGATGGCGAACCACACGAAACACATGAACGCAGGGATCACGATGGCCCCCAGCACATATTCGCGCACCGTGCGCCCCTTGGAAATCCGCGCCAGGAACACGCCGACAAACGGCGCAAACGCGATCCACCAGGCCCAGTAGAAAATGGTCCAGCCACCTTGCCAGCCGGCCAGCGCCGCACCCGTCTCGGTGCCGTCATCACGCCACACGGTGAGGACGTTTCCGGGGATCGAGATCAGGTAATCCCAGATGCCCAGCACCAGCGCCTGCAATCCGAAAAAGGTCGAGCCGAAGATGAGAAAGAACGTCAGGATGAAAAAGCTCAGCCCCATGTTGATGTTGCTCAGCCACTTGATGCCCTTGCCGACACCCGACAGTGCCGACAACGTCGAGGCCCCCATGATCACGCAAAGCGCCATGACGATCGCCATCGTGGACATCGTCCGCTCGCCCGCATCGTCAATCGCATAGAGCCAGTCGCCAAAGCCGATCCGCGACAGGCCCGACACGAATTGCTCGACACCAAAGCCAAGCGTCTGCGCCACACCCAGAACGGTCGCGACGACCGCGACCACGTCCACCAGATGGCCGGTGAAGCCAGACAGCGAGCGGCCAAAGATGGGGGCCAGCGCAGACCGGATGGTCAGCGGCAGATCGCGCCGATACGAGAAATACGCCAGCGAAAGTCCGACGATGGCATAGGCCGACCAGGCCGCGAGGCCCCAATGCGTGAAAGACCAGACATAGGCCTGCCGCACGTTCCCGGCGGTGCTGCCCTCGGTCAGCCCCTGAATGGTGCTGGGATTGCTGGCCCAATGATACAGCGGCTCCGCAGTGGCGAAAGTCAGCATCCCGATGCCGATACCCGCCCCGAACATCATGGAAAACCATGAAAAGTTCGAAAACTCCGGCTTGTCTTCGGCGTGCCCCAGCTTGAGCCGCCCGGACGAAGGTAGGATCGCGAGGATCAGGCAGACGATGACGAAGAACGCCATGACGTAGACATACCAAAAACTGAACGTCGATACGATGACGCTGTTGATGCCCGACAAAACCGCTGCCGCTTGGCTCGGAAACGCGATAGCCCACAGGACCAGTGCGCCGACCAGCAGCTTGCCTGCGATGGTGACGATTTTTGTAAACCCTTTGTAAAAGCCGCTGTCGGAAACGGCGATGGGCAGGTCCATCAATGGTGGCTTGAGTGCCATGTCTCTCCCTCTCAGTATTTTTTTTGTGTTCGATCACCTTATCGTGACCGGACACAAAATGGAACCAAGGCGGCGAAACAAAATCTTTGGCACTCATAGCGCCCGTGTGCTGCACACCGGGGTGCGGCCCGTCCGAACCGCTCCGGACGCGCTGTCGTGGTAACCTGTCCGGGCTATCCGGCGTTGACGTCGACCACGATCCTGCCTTTGACCTGCCCCTTGAGTATATCGGCCCCCAGCCTCGGCAAATCGGCGAGCGTCGCAGGCTGGATCATCGCCTCGAGCTTGTCCATCGGCAGGTCGCGTGCGATCCGCCCCCAGGCGCGCAGACGGTTGTCGTAAGGCTGCAACACCGAATCGATGCCCAGCAGGTTGACCCCGCGCAGCAGGAACGGAATGACCGTGGCAGGCAGGCCCGCGCCCCCCGCCAGCCCCACCGCCGAAACAGATCCGCCGTATTTCATCTGCCCCAACACCCGCGCCAGCATCGCGCCGCCCACGGCATCGACACAGCCCGCCCAGGTTTCGGCCTCCAGCGGACGCTTCACCGTCTCGGCCAGATCTTCGCGCGCCACGATGCGCGCCGCACCAAGACCCAAAAGATAATCCGATTGCTCGGGCCGCCCGGTGACCGCCGCCACGTTGTAGCCCAGATTGGCCAGCAGCGCGGTCGCCACCGATCCGACACCGCCCGCAGCCCCCGTCACCAGCACCTCGCCCTTGTCGGGCGACAGCCCGTGATCCTCGAGCGCCATGACAGCAAGCATCGCGGTAAACCCCGCCGTGCCCACCGCCATCGCCGCACGGGTATCGAGCCCGTCGGGCAACGGCACCAGCCAATCGGCCTTGACCCGCGCCTTCTGCGCATAGCCGCCCCAATGCGCCTCGCCCACGCGCCATCCGGTCAGCACGACCTTGTCACCGGGCTTGTAGCGCGCATCGTCCGACGCCTCGACGACACCTGCAAAATCAATCCCCGGCACGTGCGGATAGGTCCGCACCAGCCCGCCACCGGGTCCGATACACAACCCGTCCTTGTAATTCACCGTCGAATATTCGACCGCGATAGTCACCTCACCTGCGGGCAGATCATCCAGACCGATCTGGCGCACGTCCGCATGCGTCTTGCCATCGTCGTTCTTCTCAACCACCAACGCGTTGAACATGCCCGTCTCTCCTTGTTTAAAAGCCACGCCCGAAACCGCGCCCCTGTTTCATCTTGCCAAATAAACCTCGGGGTCCGGGGCAGCGCCCCGGTCCCGAACTCTCAATCCGCGCCTACGCCCAGAACGCCGCGCGCACAACCGCATCGCGCAGACCGTCCGGCGCCTCGACCTGCACCTTCGTCTCTGGCGCCCAATGGGTCATCCGCACCATGCCGATGGCCACGTTGGTCCGGTGATCGGGCGACCAGGCAGCCGAACTGATCCGCCCCACCACCTCGCCACCTGCACGAACCGGCCACCACCGATCGCAAGGTGGCACCGCCTCGCCCGGGATCGAGATCGCACGGATCTGCTGCACCGGGCCTTCCTTGGCCACCCGCAACAGCGCGTCACGGCCAATGCAGCCGATGGCGGTATGTGTATTGCAAAACCGCCCCAGCCCGCATTCATGCGGCGTGTTGTCGTCGGTCATGTCGTTGCCATAGCTCAGCAGCCCCGACTCGATCCGCTCGATCTGGTTGGGGCAGCCCGCGCGCACGTCGAGATCCTGGCCCGCCGCCATCAGAGCATCCCACAGCGGCATGGCGATGTCGCCACCCTCGACGTAAATCTCGAAACCGCCCTGCTTTGAATAGCCCGACCGCGCCACGACGAATTGCCTGTCCTGAAACGGAAAATAGCCATAACGGAAGAACCGCAGATTTCGCACACCCTCACCAAAGACCCGCGCCATCAGCTCGTCCGATTTTGGCCCCTGCACCGCCAGCGGCGACACATCCGGCTCGTCCACCAGCACATCGAGCCGCCAGCCATTGGCGATACCCTTGACCCAGTAAAGCAGGTCCGAATCTGCAATCGAAATCCACCAGCGGTCCTCGGACAGCTTGACTGCCACCGGATCGTTGAGCATGCCGCCGGTCTCGTCCACGATGGGGATATAATAGCATTGCCCCGGCAGCATGCCGCGCAAATCGCGTGGCGTCAGCATCTGCATCAGTCTTGCGGCATCCGGCCCGCGTAATTCCACCTGCCGCTCGACCGCGACATCCCAGATCTGCACCGCGCGTTTGAGATGGTGGTAATCCGCCTCGACGCTTTCGAACATCGTGGGCAGCAGCATGTGGTTATAGACCGTATAGGCCTTGCAGCCCGCCGCCTCGACGCCATCGGCAAAGACCGTCCGTCGCAGCCGTCGCGACCGCGCCAGCAGCGGCGCGTTCACGCAGCGATCCTTCGGAGCTTCGGCGCAGTCCCGCGCGGATCGGTTTTCAGCGCATCGTCCATCGTAAAGGCTCCTCTCGGGGGATATCGGTTTGGGGGAATATCAGCGTGGCCTTGCACGCTTCGAGGTCAGAATTTGCGGCGGGCGGCACCGCGTCATGCGCGCGCCGCATCCGGCATGAAAGCCAGATCCGTTGTCCAGCCGACACCGCCCGCGGCTGTCACCATCGCATGCACCTGACCGCGGTGATGGGTCTGGTGGTTGAACATATGAGTAATGCAGATCACCAGCGGCTTGTGGACCTCATGGCCTGCAACCGCCGAATACCAGCTCAGATCGCCGCGCAGGTCGATGTTGCGCAGCTTTTCCGCCCACAGGATCATCCTTGCGTCGACGCCGAACCTCTCCGCGCCCCAGGCCGCAATGGTCGGGCACAGATCAACGCTTTCCCCAATGCTGCCCGCTGGCGGCGGCGTGCCGGAAAACC
>Ga0307981_1000771_pt1 | contig 31179 bp, 26 predicted proteins | sample OrgLakmetagen987_FD_201849 | JGI IMG/M metagenome (GOLD analysis project Ga0307981, IMG submission 201849) | Saline water microbial communities from Organic Lake, Antarctica - #987 | ecosystem: Environmental > Aquatic > Non-marine Saline and Alkaline > Saline | place: Antarctica: Organic Lake... | reverse complement strand
GCACCGCATTTTACAAATATTTCCCCACAGATCGCATCAAGCAGCTGCGGCCTGACCACTCAGACGCGCCTCAAACATAGCTAAATCCTGTGGTGGATTTGGTACCTTTATGCAGATGGACCCAACCATCACTTTTCATCTCTTCATAATTCGATTATTCACGAATTATGGAATCATTAATATCTCATCGCCTCTCGACACTTGGTCACCCGCAACGGCTGGCGCTGTTTCGGCTGCTGATGCGCCGCTATCCTGATCGCGTTCCCGCAACCGAATTGGCCCAAGCGCTTGGGTTGAAACCAAACACGCTTTCGTCCTACGTAAACGCCCTCATGCAAGCCGGTTTGGCAACGCAGGAGCGTGTAGGAACGTCCCTGCGCTATGCCATCGATCTGGATGCTGCCCGCGAAACCATGGATTACCTACTGAACGACTGCTGCAAAGGCCGTCCTGATATTTGCGCACCCCTCAAAAACATCAGCCAAACCAAGCGCAAGTTCAACGTTCTCTTCCTTTGCACGGGAAACTCCGCCCGTTCGATATTTGCAGAAGCCATTTTGCGCGAGATCGCAGATGACCGATTTGTCGCCTATTCGGCAGGGACCAATCCACGCTTGGGCCTTAACCCATTCGCGCTAGATGTGTTGAAACAAAAGGGCCACGACGTATCGGTTTTGCGCTCTAAGAATATCTCAGAGTTCCAACACGCGGATGCACCCGACTTTGATTTCGTATTCACCGTATGCAATCAGGCCGCCAACGAGGAGTGCTCCACGTGGCAAGGCCAACCGATCAGTGCGCATTGGGGGCTTCCTGATCCCGTCAAGGCCGAAGGGTCCGACGCGGAAAAGAGCCTTTCTTTTCATCAAACCTACGGTGCTCTGTTAAACCGCATGATCGCCTTTACCGCTTTGCCTCTCACATCGCTTGATCGCATTTCCTTGCAAAAGCACGTTGATCAGATCGGCCAATCCAAACCAGAAGGAAACTCAACATGACCGTTTATGCCATCAACGGCCTTGGCCGCATCGGCAAGCTTGCCCTCAAGCCATTGCTTGAACGGGGTGCCAAGATCGCCTGGATCAACGATGCTGTCGGAGATACCCAAATGCATGCGCATCTGCTTGAATTCGACACGGTGCACGGGCGGTGGCGGGCTGAAATTACACATGACGCAGACAGCATCATAATCGATGGCATTCGTCTGCTATTTATAGGCACCGATGATATCAACGCGCTGCCGCTGGAGGGCGTTGACGTTGTGATCGACTGCACAGGCGTCTTCAAGACCGAAGCCAAGATCGCACCATATTTTGATGCTGGCGTGAAAAAGGTGGTTGTGTCTGCGCCCGTAAAGGATGGAGATGCCGCGAATATCGTCTACGGTGTCAATCACGATATTTACGAGCCTATCCGCCATCGCATTGTGACCGCAGCCAGTTGCACGACCAACTGCCTTGCGCCTGTCGTGAAGGTTATTCACGAGAATCTCAAAATCCGCCATGGTGTCATCACTACAATTCACAATGTGACGAACACCCAAACCATTGTGGACCGTCCTGCCAAAGATCTGCGCCGTGCCCGATCTGCGCTGAACTCCTTGATCCCAACCACGACAGGCAGTGCAACCGCTATCACGTTGATATACCCCGAACTAAAGGGGCGGCTAGACGGCCATGCCATTCGCGTGCCCTTGCTCAATGCCTCTTTGACGGATTGCGTTTTCGAAGTTGAGCGTGAAACCACAGCGCAAGAGGTCAACGCGCTGTTCAAAGCTGCATCCATTGGACCGTTGAAGGGCATATTGGGCTATGAAGAGCGCCCGCTTGTCTCAGCCGATTACACCAATGACGAGCGTTCAAGCATCGTTGATGCCCTGTCGACCATGGTTGTCGATGGCACTCAGGTGAAGGTGTACGCTTGGTACGACAACGAGATGGGATATGCGCACCGCTTGGTTGACGTGGCCATCATGGTTGGGGAAAGCCTGTGACCAATACGCCTGCGCGTGCGGAAGGGCAGTCGGCCTATATCGCTGTAACCGCATCGTATTGGGCTTTCATGCTCACCGATGGCGCACTGCGCATGCTGGTTTTGCTACACTTCCACACACTGGGCTTCTCGCCCGTGCAACTTGCCTATCTCTTTGTTCTCTATGAAATCGCGGGTGTGGTGACAAATCTGTATGCGGGCTGGATTGCTGTACGCTTCGGCCTGACTTCGACACTTTATGCCGGACTTGGCCTACAGGTGCTGGCGCTCTTGGTCTTGGCGCAGCTTGATCCCGCGTGGACGGTCGGCGTGTCGGTTGCCTTTATCATGCTGGTTCAGGCGGCAAGCGGCGTTGCCAAGGACCTTGCCAAGATGTCGTCAAAATCCGCGGTAAAGCTGCTTGCACCGTCTGAGAACGGGGCGCTTTTCCGCTGGGTCGCACTTCTGACGGGTTCAAAAAACATGGTGAAGGGCATGGGGTTCCTGCTTGGTGCCGGGTTGCTGGCCACACTAGGATTTGTCTGGGCCGTTCTTGGCATGGCCGCAATCCTGGCTATGATCCTGCTGGCGGTTCTGATTGCCATGCCGACAGGTCTGCCAAAAGGGCGCAAAGGCACAAAGTTCTCGGACGTATTCTCCAGGTCTTCCAACGTAAACTGGCTCAGCGCGGCCAGGGTTTTCTTGTTTGGGGCGCGCGACGTTTGGTTTGTCGTCGGCATTCCCATCTATTTCTATGCCGTGCTGTCAGACGGCACTGATGAGGGTAACCGTGCCACGTTCTTTCTGATCGGGACTTTCATGGCCGGTTGGGTGATCCTGTACGGTCTTGTACAGGCCAATGCCCCCCGCATCCTGCGGGCAAAAAACCGCTCCGAGGCCGATCTGATCGCCTCAGCACGTTTATGGGCTTGGTATCTTTTCATCGTGCCATCGGTCTTAACGTTGGCGGCTTTGTTGACGACTGGACCACAGATGTGGCTTACCTTGATCCTCGTCGCCGGATTGCTGGCATTCGGTGTGATCTTTGCTGTGAACTCGTCCCTGCATTCCTATCTGATCTTGTCTTTCACCAAGGCCGAACGTGTGACGATGGACGTCGGCTTTTACTACATGGCCAACGCTGCCGGCAGGTTAATGGGGACGCTGCTTTCGGGCATAACATATCAGGTCGGTGGTCTGGCTCTCATGCTCGGCACCGCAGCTCTTATGGTGGCGCTGTCAGCCATCACAGTTGGATTTCTACGGCCCAACACAGGCTAGGCGACTGCCAGTTCAGATCAGGGATGCTCACGCCTTAGAAAAATATGTGCTGCGCCGCATTGACTATCCCCGAGCGTAAATATCTTCATACCTGATAATATCATCCTCACCCAGATAACTACCTGTCTGGACTTCGATCAGGACCATAGGCACCTTGCCGGGGTTTTCCATGCGATGGACGGCGCCCAACGGGATGTAGACAGACTGGTTTTCGCTGGTCAGCTTGACAGTGTCATCGACGGTGACCTTGGCGGTGCCTTCGACGACGATCCAATGTTCAGAGCGGTGGTGATGGCTTTGCAGGCTCAAAGAAGCACCGGGGTTTACCACGATGCGTTTCACCTGGAAGCGACCGCCGATGACCAGGCTCTCGTACCAGCCCCAAGGGCGATAATCGCGGGGGAGTTGCACCGCCTGACTTGAGCCTTTCGCCTTAAGGGCATCGACGGCTTCCTTCACCCGCTGGGCTTGCGACTTATCTGCGACAAGCACCGCGTCACCCATGGCGATGGCCACGATATTGTCGAGGCCGATGCCCACCAGTTGCAAGCCGTCGGTTTCAGAGCGCAGCAGGGTATCCGTACAGTCGATTGCAGTCGCGTTCTCAGAACAGACGTTGCCTTGCGTGTCAGGACCGGATTCCATCCAAACCGCGTCCCAGCCACCCAGATCAGACCAGCCCGCACTAAAGGGCATAACGGCAAGGTTGTCGGCTTTTTCCATGATGGCGTAGTCGATCGAGATGTTGTCAGCCTCGGCCCAGGCTTCTGGGGCCAGTCGGGTAAAGCCCAGATCCGCGTTGGCGTTTTTCAGTGACGCGGTCACCGCTTCGACCATCTTTGGGGTGTGTTTTTCAAACGCAGCGAGGATTGCCTCTGCCGTGAACAGGAAGATGCCCGCATTCCAGAGGTAGTTGCCCGCCGCTAGCATCTCGTTTGCGCGGGTGCTATCGGGCTTTTCAACAAAGCGGGCGAGGGACTGGGGCTGGTTCGCACCCGCATCCGCACCTTCTGCAAGTTCCAGATAACCATATCCCGTCTCGGGCCGTGTTGGCGTAATGCCGAATGTCACGAGATCACCCGCTTGCGCACGCGCCACAGCCGCCTGAACCGTGGCAGCAAATGCGGCTGTATCAGGGATCACGTGGTCAGACGGGGCCACAAGCATCATGGCATGTGGATCTTTTCGGGCAATCATCAGCGCTGCGGCAAGAATGGCTGGAGCTGTATTGCGCCCCTCCGGTTCGATCAGAATGCTTTGCGCGATCTGTTCCACCTGCGCCAGCTGCTCGGTCACGATAAAGCGGAACGGGTCGCCCGTCACGATCACGGGGGCGGTAAATCCCTTGCCGGAAAGTCGCCGGGCCGACGCCTGAAACAGGCTCTCATCGCCCATAAGTTTGGCGAATTGCTTGGGGTAGGACTTGCGCGAGAGCGGCCAAAGCCGCGTACCGGAGCCGCCACAAAGAAGAATTGGATGGATCATATTAATTACCAATAAGGTTAGTTATGTAATATTCTGTTAACATGTCTTGATTTCAGGATCGCACCGTTTCCTGCTTCAAAAACCAGTCATACGTTTCTCGCAACCCGTCTTTGAGCGCAATTTTGGCCTCCCAACCCATATCGGCCAAGCGCGACACGTTCATCAGTTTGCGCATTGTACCGTCTGGCTTGGTCGTGTCAAAATCCAACTTCCCCTGATAACCGGTCACCTCTGCCACCATTTGCGCCAACGCGCCAATGCTGACATCTGTGCCGGTGCCGACATTGATATGGCTCAGCATCGGCTGCGTATTGGCAGCATAGATTTCTTGCGGCAAGTCGAGCACAAACAATGACGCTTCTGCCATGTCATCTACATGGAGGAATTCACGCATCGGTTTGCCAGTACCCCAGATCACGACCTCGTCCAACCCGTCGCGCGCAGCCTCGTGAAAGCGGCGGATCAGGGCTGGCAGCACGTGGCTGTTTTGCGGGTGGAAGTTATCGCCGGGACCGTAAAGATTGGTCGGCATAACTGAACGATAGTCGACCCCATGCTGCCGGTTATAGCTTTCGCACAGCTTGATGCCTGCGATCTTGGCAATCGCATAAGGTTCGTTTGTGGGTTCCAGTGTGCCAGTCAGCAGCGCATCTTCAGCCATCGGCTGCGCGGCTTCGCGCGGGTAGATGCACGAGCTTCCCAATTGCAGCAGGCTTTTGACGCCAGAAGCAAACGCCTGATGGATCACGTTGCATTCGATCATCAGGTTTTCGTAGATGAAGTCAGCCGGATAGGTGTTGTTGGCCATGATGCCGCCCACCTTGGCAGCGGCCAGGATCACCACATCCGGCTGCTCCGCTTCCATAAAATCTCGCACCGCCGCCTGCGATGTCAGGTCCAGCTCTGCATGGGTGCGGGTAATCAGCGCCAACGCCTCGCCCGCATGTTCACGCGCCTGAAGCTGGCGTAAAATAGCGCCGCCCACCATGCCACGATGCCCTGCAATGTAAATCTTGCGCATACGTCTATCCGTTCTCAAGCGAGATCGGCAAATCCAGCCCGTGCTCTTTTAACAGCGCATGGCGGCGCGCGACTTTCAGGTCGTTGGCCACCATCTCGGCGCACATCTCCTGGGTGGTGATCTGCGGTACCCAGCCGAGTTTTTCCTTGGCCTTGGCAGGGGAGCCGAGCAGCGTCTCGACCTCCGCCGGTCGGAAGTACTGCGGATCGATACGCATCACCACGTCACCGGATTGCAGCGCTGGCGCATCATCGCCTTTGACGCTGTCGACGATCGCGCGCTCCTCGATGCCGGTGCCTTCAAACCGCAGGGTGATGCCCAACTCTGCCGCAGACCACATGATGAACTGGCGCACGGAATATTGCACGCCGGTCGCGATCACGAAGTCTTCGGGCGCGTCCTGCTGGAGCATCATCCATTGCATCCGCACATAGTCCTTGGCATGCCCCCAATCGCGCAGCGCGTCGATATTGCCCATATACAGGCATTTTTCGAGACCTTGGGCGATATTCGCCATGCCGCGGGTGATCTTGCGGGTCACGAAGGTTTCGCCGCGGCGCGGGGATTCGTGGTTAAAGAGGATGCCGTTACACGCATACATGCCATAGGCCTCGCGGTAGTTCACCGTAATCCAGTAGGCGTACATCTTGGCCACAGCGTAGGGCGAGCGTGGGTGGAAGGGCGTTGTTTCGGTCTGCGGGGTTTCTTGCACCAAACCGTAAAGCTCGGAGGTTGACGCTTGATAGAAGTGGGTGTTTTTCTCAAGACCTAAAAAACGGATCGCCTCCAGCAGGCGCAGCGTGCCGTTGGCATCCACATCCGCTGTGTACTCGGGCGATTCAAAGCTCACCGCGACATGGCTTTGCGCACCAAGGTTATAGACCTCGTCCGGCTGGACCTCGGACATAATCCGCGTCAGGTTCGAACTGTCGGTCAAATCGCCATAATGCAGGATCAGCTTTGGATCGGGATGATGCGGGTCCTGATAGATATGGTCGATCCGCTGCGTGTTCAGCGACGAGGATCGCCGCTTGATCCCATGAACCTCGTATCCCTTCTCCAGCAAAAATTCCGCCAGATAAGATCCGTCTTGCCCGGTGATACCCGTGATCAATGCGCGTTTCATGAAAATCCTTTTTTTACATATCGTGTAGACGCCAAAACCATCAGAGCGAGACCCAGTCAAAGCCGCTCGATCCCTTATTTGTTTTTGTTATGCGTGATTGCCGCTTTTATCCAGCCCGCAAGACGAAAAACACGGCCATCGCAACCTAACAAGTTCATGTCCAGCCGAAGATTACTGGGCCTTAAGCATTCGACTATGTCGCCCCTCGTGATACGCTATCTTTTGTTCCTGGCATCATATTTCCCTTCGGTGGTCTCTGCCAAACTACTTTGGATGGTCAGTCCCGATCGGTGCCAAACTGCGTTTTGAACCAGCCTGGCAACGCCACGCGGTACTTGAAAATTTTGGATTTACTGCGCAGCACGCTTTCATTCTCGTCCCTAACCGGATCAGCAAGGATTGAGGCAAAGGCCTCGTCGCGCGCGACTGCCCAATCTTTTTCGTCATATTCAGCCAAGTTTGCATAAAACCGCGAAGCATCCCGGTCCGCTTCTTTCCATGCCGCACCCGGAAGACCTTTGCCAGGTGCGTTCCCAACTTCTGTTCGGTGCTGGTTAGCGGCCTCAAGGGCTTCCAGGTTGGCATATTTCAGGTGCATCATATAAACACCTTCAGGCAGATCAAAGGTCGCCGTGGGAAGCTTGCGCGAACCCACCCAGATGCCATGGCGCCAAAGGGCGGTGCCGCGCTTGGCGGCCCACGCTTTACTATAATGGCCGGTGAACACGGCTTTGGACCGGTATCCCAACGCCATCTGCCCCTCTTTCAGCACCCTGTCATCTGCAACTTGAGCCACATTCAGACCCAAAGCAAACACAGCCTTGGACGAAACATTCTCAAAAATCTGTTCAAGCGATTGATAGATAGACGGGTCAAAACAGATCAGCTCATCCGCGTCGGTACGGATCACCCAGTCATAAGACAGCGCCAAACCGTCAGAAAAGCTGTTCAACGTCTGACCGCGTCGGCGGTCAAACCCTTCGAGGATGTCGCGCGGAATCGTGATCACGCTTGCACGAGGGCAGATTTGCGCAACCCTATCGTCAGGCCCGTGTGCAACGACGTAAAGGTTATCGAAGCCGACCAGCCGACCATAATGCGTGTACCACTGCGACAGCGCCCAGTAGTCTTTGTAAACCATTGTAAGGGCGCATATCTTCATGCTTTCTTTTACTGTGTTTCGAAAACCTAAAACAAGACGTTTTGCACCCCTTTGGCTTGGCCTTGTTGGTTTCAGCAAACGTGGCGCTGTGGTGCCTTTCTAGCTGACACCCTTTGCATGCTTGATATAACGACCCCAGCAACAGACCAAAGGACCCTTTTGATGCCTCCAAAGTTTGGAACCAGCGGCCTGCGCGGGCTTGTCGTGGAACTCACCGCTGAATTGATCGGGGCCCATGTCAGAGCCTTTGTCGCGTCTTGCCCTGTGGGTAATGGCATCTGGATCGGGCGAGATTTGCGAGGGTCATCGCCTGCGATTGCCACCATGGTGGCAGACGCCGCGCGACAGATGGGCGTTCAGGTGACCGATGCTGGGGCAGTGCCTACCCCTGCCCTGGCCCTGGCATCTATGAGCGCGGGTTGTGCCGCTGTGATGGTAACAGGCAGCCATATTCCCGACGACCGTAATGGTATCAAGTTCTACACCCCCGAAGGCGAGATTACCAAAACGCATGAGGCCGCTATTTTGGCCAGCCTTAATGCAGCTCCTACCCAACATGGGCCAGACTTGATAACGGATATAAAGACGGTGGCCGCATATATTGCACGCTACACCAGTGCTTTTGGCACGGCTTTGGCGGGAATGCGCATCGGGGTCTACAGTCATTCCGCCGTGGGGCGCGATCTGATGGTCGATCTGCTGACCCAATTGGGAGCAACGGTCACTGAATTGGGTCGTGCCGCGCACTTTGTGCCAGTCGATACCGAAGCCGTTCCGGAGGACGTGCGCGCGCAACTGCGAGACTGGGCAAAAAGCCATCCTCTGGATGCGATCGTCTCCACCGATGGCGATGGCGACCGACCGCTGGTTTCAGACGCGACCGGCAACATCGTGCCAGGTGACGTGCTGGGTCAGATTACGGGAAAAGCCCTTGGCGCGCAGGTCGCCGTCACGCCAGTGTCCTCCAATTCGGGGGCCGAGCAGGTTTTCGATCAAGTCATCCGTACCCGGATTGGATCGCCGTTTGTGATCGCGGGCATGGAAGGTGCTGCGGGCCGAGTGGTTGGATACGAGGCCAACGGCGGCTTCCTGTTGGGCTATGACGCAAGCGGCCCCTCCGGCCCACTGCCTGCTCTGATGACGCGCGATGCCGTTCTGCCGATCCTCGCCAGTTTGATGGCAGCAAAGGTGGAGGGGACCTTGGCAGCGGCTGTTGCCAAGCAACCCGCACGTTTCACCGCAGCAGACCGTTTGCAAGGTGTCGAAACCGACGTCGCCAAAACGTTTATTTCAGGTCTAAGCACACAAGATAGCGCCCGCGCGGCGTTCCTTAGGCAGTTTGATCTGACCGAGGTTGCCGTAGATCGGACCGATGGCTTGCGGATGATTTGCGAAGGCGAGCATATCGTGCATCTACGCCCTTCCGGCAACGCGCCCGAACTGCGTTTTTATGCAGAGGCGGCCAGTTTCAACGCCGCACAGGCCTTGCTGGCGCAGGGGCTGGACCTGCTGCGGACGAAATTAACGCCTTAGTGTGACGCCAGACCAAAACCCCTCCTGACCCAAAGACGTAGGTCAGACTCGAGGATCCGTCTTTTCTAAAAGCCAGAGAGTTTTACAGGCGTCATTCAGCCGGGGCTGACCACCATTGGCCAGCCCCAACCCAAGATCAAGCACGCACGTGTTGATCGAAAAAGGCGATGGTACGTTTCCATGCCAAAGTAGCAGCCTCTTCATCATAACGCGGGGTCGTATCATTGTGGAACCCGTGGTTCACCTCGGGGTAAAAGTGCACGCTGAATGCTTTTTGGTTAGCCTTAAGCGCCTCGGAATATGCGGGCCAGCCTGCGTTGATGCGTTCATCAAGGCCAGCGTATTGGATCATCAAAGGGGCTTGGATGCTTGGCACATCCTCGGCCGGGGGCTGGCGGCCGTAAAACGGCACGGAAGCCGCCATTTCAGGATACGCGACGGCAAGCGCATTGCAAACGCCGCCACCATAGCAAAACCCAACGGCTCCAACGCGCCCTGTACTGTCGGGGTGATCACGCAGAAACTCAAAGGCGGCAAAAAAATCTTCCATCAGTTTGGCACCATCCAGACTGCGCTGCATTTCGCGGCCTTCTTCATCGGTGCCGGGGTAACCACCCAGCGGGGTCAACCCATCGGGACCAATCGCAAGGTATCCGGCTTTGGCAGTGCGGCGCACCACGTCTTCGATATACGGGTTCAAACCTCGGTTTTCATGCACCACCAGAACGGCTGGCAGTTTGCCTGTCGCCCCCGCTGGCTTTGCCATCAACGCCTTGATCGTACCATGGCCCTCGGGGCTTTCATATTCGATCACCTCGGTCACGATCTCTGGATCGTCGGGCGCTACCTGCTGAGCCAAAGCATAGTTTGGTTGCAACTGTTCGAGGATCATCGCACCCGTCACACCGGCAACGGCATATTTGCCAGCACGTGACATGAAATCACGCTTGCTCATCGTGCCATGCACATAGCCATCGAAAATCTCAAGGATGCGAGGATCAAAGTCGCTCGCCTTTTTGCGCGGTGTCTGGGTCATCGGGCATCTCTCGCTTTGCTTGAAAATTGAAGATCTGATTATGATAGTCCCATTTTGCCTCAAATACAGCGCATGGCAATAATGTGATCAAAGCCAACTGAGTGCTTTTCAGACTGATAGATATTGATCGCGGATATCGGGCTGCGCCTGCAAATCTGCCAAGGTGCCGACAAACTTTTGGGTCCCGTGTTCAATGATCACAACGCCATCCGCGACGGCTTGGGCAAAGTGCAGGTTCTGTTCAGATAACAGCACGGTCAAACCTTCGCTTTTCAATTGCAAGATCACGCGGGCCATTTGTTCGACAATCACAGGCGCGATGCCTTCTGACGGCTCATCAAGCAGGATAAAAGCGGGGTTGCCCATTAGAGTGCGCGCGATGGTCAGCATCTGCTGCTCCCCCCCTGACAGGGCCTTACCCCGGTTATTCCGGCGCTCGGCAAGGTTGGGGAAAAGATCAAACACCATCTCATTAGTCCAGGTCGTGCAGCCGTCGCGCGGGGGTTGGCGGCCAACTTCAAGATTTTCCAACACGGTAAGTTGGGTGAAAATCCTGCGCTCTTCCGGGACATAGCCCAGACCGTTGCGCGCGACCTTATGGCTAGGCCAAGTGGTAATATCATGACCGTTGTAGATGATGGAACCACTGCGTGGACGCACCATCTGCATGATCGATTTCATCGTAGTGGTCTTGCCCGCACCGTTGCGGCCCAGCAAGGCAACAACGGTCCCAGCCGCAACGTCGAAAGTCATGTCGTTCAAAACATGGGCCTTGCCGTAGAATGAATTGACGTCTTTGACCTCAAGCATGAACATCCTCCTGCGCGGCATTGAACAGCGTGCCACCACCAAGATAAACCTCTTGAACCTGGGGATTAGTGCGGATTTCTTCGACAGAACCATTGGCGATCAACTGGCCACGATTCAACACCATGATCCGGTGCGCATGGGCAAAGACCACATCCATGTCGTGTTCGGTAAACAGGATGCTGATCCCCTTGGCGTCCAGAATATCCGCCGTCAGTTGCATCAACGCAATCCGCTCACGCGGGGCCATCCCGGCAGTGGGTTCGTCCATCAACAAAAGCATGGGGTCATGGGCAAGGGCAACGGCCAGTTCCAGCCGTTTGAGATCACCATAAGCCAACACGGCGCAGTGGCGTTCGGCCTGATCCGCCATGCCCACGGTGTCAAGAAGGGCCAGTGCTTCGTCACGGTACAATTTATACGCAAATGTGGTCAGCGAATAAAGCTTGCGATGGTACGACATCAGCGCCATTTGCACATTCTCGACCACTGTCATCGACGCATAGGTCGCGGTGATCTGAAATGTCCGCCCCACCCCCATGCGCCAGATTTTGCGTGGCTGCATCCCGGCAATGTTTTTCCCCATCAGTTCCACAGTCCCCGACGACGGTTTCAATTGCCCCATCAGCATGTTGAAACATGTACTTTTACCAGCACCGTTTGGGCCGATGAGCGCCAGCAATTCGCCCTTGGCCAGATCAAAGCTTACGTCATCGACGGCCTTGATCGCCCCAAAGCTGCGCGACAGGTTGCGAACGGATAAAATTGGGCTCACTTCGCATCCTCCGGTACTTTCAACAGGCCGAAACGTTCGCCTGCCTTGCGCAAGGATCCAACAATGCCTTCAGGGCCAAGGATGACAACCACGATGATCGACAGACCAAGCGCCAAGCGCCAATATTCAAAGCGTGTCAGATAATCCTTTATGCCTTCAAAGAAGGCGGCGCCGACCCAGCCTCCTGAAAGGGTTTTCACCCCGCCCAAGAACACCACAATCAGCGCATCAAAACTGCGCGCGGTTTCAAGCTCGTTGGGAAAGATGCTGCCCTTGGAAAACACGAACAACCCGCCCGCAAGCCCCGCCATGATGCCCGCAAAGGTAAATGCCACCAACTGTATGCGCTTGGTGTTGATCCCCATCGCCTCGGCCTGACGGGCGCTGTCGCGCGCGGCGCGCATGGCATAGCCAAAAGGCGCATGTGCCGCCTGGCGCAGCAGCAAGATGCCACCGGTGCACAGAAAAAACGCGATATAATAGTAAACGCTGTTGTCGGACGCCCAATCCGAAGGCCAGATATTGACCAAGCCATCATCGCCGCCGGTGACATCACCCCATTGGAACGCAAGGCTCCACAGCAGTTGACCAAATGCCAGCGTGAGCATCGCAAAGTAAACGCCGGTTGAACGAAGGCAGACCCAGCCGATTACGATCGCGGCAAGGCCCGCGCAAATGGGCGCAAGGACCAAAGCCAGTTCCATCGGGGTATCCGCGTAGGTCACGAACAACGCGGCAGCATAAGCCCCCCCTCCAAAGAAGGCTGCATGCCCAAAGCTCACCAATCCACCCTGCCCCAACATGAAATGAAGCGACGCCGCAAAAAGGCAGAAGATCAAAATATCGGTGACCAGAACAACCGCAAAGTTACCGCTATAAAGCGGCAGGAGGCCAAGGATCAGCAGACCCACCGCGACCAATAAGCGGATGCGATTGCCAGCAGGTTTGATCGGGCGTTCAGGCTCGCCCACCTGACCATGCTCGCCTGCAACTTCCTCTTTACCAAGCAGGCCGAAGGGGCGGAACATCAATACGACAACCATCACCAAGAACATCAAGACCAGCGTAGATTGCGGCGCGTAGGTGACCCCAAAAACATTGAGCACCGAGATAATCACCGCCGCCAGATACGCACCCGGCAGCGACCCCATACCCCCGATCACCACGACAACAAAAACGGAACCCAGAATGGTGAAGTCCATCAGCAGATCCGCTCCACCCTTTGGCAATTGCAACGCACCGCCAAGACCCGCAAGCGCACACCCCAGAAAGAAGACACCCGTAAACAGCCATGCTTGGTTTACGCCAAGAGCACTGACCATTTCGCGGTCTTGGGTGGCAGCACGCACCAGCGTTCCGACGCGGGTTTTAGTGATCAGATACCAAAGGGCAAAAGCCACAAACGGGGTGATGACAATCAGTGCAATGTCGTATTGCGGCACAGGTTCGCCCATAATGCGGATCACGCCTTTGAGCCCCGGCGCACGCGGACCCAGCAAATCCTGCGGCCCCCAGATCATCAAGGCAAGGTCCTGAATGACCAGAATAACCCCGAAGGTAGCAACCAATTGGAAAAGTTCAGGCGCGCTGTAGACAGGCCGCAGCACACAGATTTCAACGATTACGCCAATCAGGCCTACAATAATTCCCGCCAACAAAATCGCACCCCAAAACCCGACCATTCCGGGCAGGACCTGCATCAGCGAATAGCCGACATAGGCCCCCAGCATATAGAAGGAGCCGTGGGCAAAATTCACAACGCGCGTCACGCCAAAAATCAGCGACAAACCAGAGGCGACCATGAACAGCGCGCCAGCATTGGCAAGCCCAGTCAAAATCTGTGCGATAAAAAGGCCCATCTGCCACCTCAATATGTTTGGAAAATGGTGCTGCGGAAGGTGTCCCTTCCGCAGCCAGGCCGGCGTTATTCAGCCGGACGCAGTTTTGCGATTTCTTCGTCAGACGGCAGGTAGTCAGCGCCATCCAGATAGACCCAGTCGGTCATTATGCCTGCGCCATCTTTCAGCATTGTCTTGCCGACAAACGCGCCCATGGTGGCCTGATTGTCAATCTCACGAAAGGTGATTTCTCCTACAGGGGTCGTCACATCAAGCCCTTCAAAGGCCATGCGAATGGCGTCACCTTCGGTTGAACCCGCTTTCTGGATCGCCGCCGCGATAGTTGCAGCCGTCATATAGCCCACAAGCGAGCCCAACTTGGGCGTCTCGTTGAAACGCGCCTGGTATCCATCAACGAAAGTTTTATTGGCTCCGTCGTCTTCGTCGAAGTCATACCAAGGATACCCAGTCACGACCCAGCCTTCAGGGGCTTCATCGGCCAAGGGCTCAAGATACTCTGGTTCACCCGACAGCAGGCCGTAAACCGCGCGTCCATCAAATAAACCGCGTGTCGTCCCTTCGCGCACGAATTTCGCAAGATCAGGGCCAAATGTCACGTTATAGATCGCATCAGGCTTGGAGCGTTCCAGCGCCTGCACCTCGGCACCCGCGTCGATCTTGAACAGGGCGGGCCATTGCTCGCCCACGAATTCAACGCCGGGTTTCAATTGGGTAAGTACTTCCTTGAAAGCCGCGACCGCATCCTTGCCGTAGGCATAGTTGGGCGCGATGGCGGCGTATTTCATCGCATCAGTCTTTGCGGCTTGTTCGGCAAGCATCGCGGCCTGCATATAGGTCGACGTACGCAAACGGAATGTCCATGGGTTGCCTTGAGACCATGTCAAAGCATCGGCCAAAGGCTCAGACGCGAGGTAGACCCACTCTTTTTCGGCAGCGACGGCTGAAATCGCCAAACCTACGTTCGACAGGATCGTGCCAGTCAACATGACCGTACCTTCGCTGGTCATCAGTTCTTCTGCAATTTTGATCGCCTCGCCGGGATCCCCTTGGTCATCGCGAAAAATGAACTCAAGCGGGCGGTCCAGAACGCCGCCCGCGGCATTGATCTCTTCCAGTCCCAGCTCGATCCCTTTTTTGTACGGCTCGGCAAAGGCCGCCATGCGTTTGTAGTGGTTGATTTCACCAATCTTGATCGGCTCGCCAGATTGTGCGGCAACACTTAGGCCGGTGACGCTCAGCGCGATCGCGCCAAAAATCCCTTTAAGGAAACTACTTCTATTCATGTGGTGGTCCTCTCTGATAGGTGTGTGCCGTCTTTTGCGGCGTTTATTCCGTTCAATCGTGTTGGACAAAGACAGGTGAAATGGGCTCGCCCAAATCATCAGTCGCCTCTGCCTCTATTCTGTCGCGAATGCGTTTGCGGTAGACATTGGGCCCTTTATCGATGGCGATCCGGATCGGTTTGCGCTTTTGCGGACGCTGCTCCTCTTCATGCACGGCCTCAAGGATTGCTTTGTCTTCGGCAAAGGCAATGCGGAACATCGCATCCATTTGCTCGGACGCGGCATCATCGGCCAGTGCGGTATTGCGCAGATGCATCCAGTGGTCGATCGTATAATCCTCGGTCACAGGCGTAACGAAATGAAGCGCAAAAATACGCACCCCTTTGTTGCGCTCTTCTTCGGGCAATTCAAGCGCTGCATCTGCCGAACCGAAATCAATCACCGCAGTCGAGGGCATATGAAGATAGTAATAATGCCAGCGATCCACATTACTGCTAAACCCGCCGAATTTCTTGAAAAAACCGATCGGTTCAGCATCCCGTATCCATCGCCAGGCTACAATCACCTCGTCTGCAGTTTTGACATGCACCGGCACATTTTCAGACGCGGCATTGCCCAATGTCGTCGGATGCACAAAACTGACATGCGCCGGATCGACAAGGTTTTCCGCGACGTTCAGATAATTCGCCTGAATGTGCAGTTTGTCGCCGTGATGCAGATGCCAGCCCTCCTGCGTAAATTCGGGCATGTCAAAGGCCAGCGCCGGGTCCGCCTTGTCGGCGTCTCCCATCCAGACAAAGACGACGCCGTGACGCTCCAACACCGGAAAGCTGTCGACATAGGCCGACGCGGGCAGGTTCGACTGGCCGGGCACACGCACGCATTTCCCGCCTGCGTCAAACGTCATCCCGTGATAGCCGCATTGAATGGTATCGCCGATGCGCTTTCCCTTTGACAGCGGCAGCAAGCGATGCGGGCAGCGGTCCTCCAAGGCGGCAAGGCGTCCATCGCTGCATCGGAACATCACAAGGTTCTGCGCCAGCATGGTCAGGGGGACAAGGTCGTGGTCAAAATCGGTGGACCAGCCTGCAACATACCAAGCGTTTCTGACAAAGGACACACGCGACTCCTTGTATTAGATCATCCCTATGAAGGCCCATAAAATTGTTAGCTGTCAAACAATATCTCAAGGCTGATCTGATGTAGACCCCACATAAAATCCGTGGGAAGGTAGTGCTCAAGGAATATGCAGCCGCACCAAAATACGGGACTGAACAGTGGTAGAAACGGCAAAGATAGCGGCCTAGCCCCTGCGCTACCAGCTTGAAGAGCAGGTCGGCTTCAAACTACGTCTGGCGAACCAGCGCCATCTTGAAATCTTCAACCGGCACATGCCCGACATCACGCCAACCCAGTTCGCTGTCTTGGCGAAACTGCTTGGCGAGGGGCACCTGAGCCAGAACCATCTGGGTAGGCAGGTGGGCATGGATGCGGCAACGACAAAGGGTGTGGTAGACAGACTGCGCAAAAAGGGGCTGGTACAGAGCACCGCATCTGAAACAGACATGCGACGGCTTGAGATTTCGCTGACCGACGAAGGCAGGTCATTTACGGCAAATGCGGTCAACACCGCGCTCGAGATTTCGGCCGAGACAGTCAGCAACCTGACCCCGCGCGAGGTGGAGCGGTTGCTGACCTTGCTGGATAAACTCTAGGCTCTAACGCAGGCCATCTTTGCCTTCTGCCTCGGCATGGGCCAGCCCGCCGACCCGGGGCAAGGGGCGACCACTGTCCGTCACCGCGATAGCAACCAGAATTTCACCAGCACGCGGCGCATCGTTCATGCGCACTTCAATCCCGTCGAAATGGCTGCGCACATAGGCCGCGTCTTTGTGGCCAAGTGGCACATCAAGCACCTGCCCCGGACCTCCCATTTTTTTCGACGACGGGACAAGGGCAGCCCCTTTTTCAACAGCAATCCGCAAAGGTGCCCCCATTTTCGGGTGCAGCAGGGCAGCGGCATGTTCCAGCTCTCCGCCCTCACCGACCATCGCGGCCTTGCCATAGCTTTCGGCCTGCGCAGGCGTGATCCCAAGGGCCGCAACACATTTGTGGCCCAGCAGTCCACCCAGTTCCGCGCCAATGTCCATCAGCGGCGTCAAGTCTTCGGTATAGGCCCCAGCAAAGGGATTCTTAATTACCGCGACGGCAACGGCCTTGCGGGTGGGCGGCGAAATCGACTTGCCAATCTCGCTATGGGTTTCTTCGACCCAAACGGCAATTTTGCGAATGTCAGCGATCATCTCAAACCATCCTCGCCTTTGATATCTTTGGCGTCCAAGCCCCCTGCCCGGTTGTGCACCCGTGCGCCTGTGGTCATCACCAGGATCACCGCCATCTCGTTCGACCGGGGGCTGTCGTTCAGGCCGACTTCGACTGAATCAAAATGGCTGCGCACATACGATGCGTCGACGTGGGTCACCGGCACATCTAGACGCACGCCTGCCGCGCCTACCTTTTTGGTCGACGGCACAATCGCCTTGGCGCCACCCAACACGTCGCGCATCGCGTAGCCCCCCGGCGCATGCCAAAGCGCGCCGTGCTCCAACTCTCCGGCTGTGCCGATGATGGCGCCCTTGCCGTAGCCTTCGACCTGTCTCGCCTCGACCCCCAAAGCCGCGAGCAGCTTTTGTGCCATCTCTAGGCCCAGCGGTTTAAGGTCTTCCATGAAGGGCTGGATATCTTCGACATAAGACCCTGCATAGGGGTTTTCGATGACCGCCATGACATAGCCGCGCATCAGCGGCGTGTTGGCACGCGGGCCGCCTTCGTGAAAGATCTCCTCGATACTGGTGATGATCTTTCGGATTTTGACCTCAGGCATGTTGGGGTGCTTTCTGTATTTGTTTCAGTGTTTCGGGCAGGCCGAGCGTTTGGCTTTGACCCTGTAGGAAGAGCGCTACACCGTCAATTAGCCCCACGTTTTCCAGCGCAGTCGCCATTGTTTTCCCCCGTTCAAGGGCGCGCTCAATCTCAGCCTGCGACAAGCGACCGACATGGGTCACAACAGGGGTGTCGCGCAGATCGGTATCGTCGCGCAGGCTTTGGGCATTGGCGCGTTTGATGACGGGATGATCTGGCAGATCGACCGCATTGCCCAGCTTGGTCGCCGCTGCATCGGCCATTGCAGCAGTCCGCGCCAGCACCGTCACCGCGTCTGCGATACCCAGGCTCAATGAACGACCTCGCTGACCGCTGGTGGCAATGCCGCGAACGGTATCGTGGCTGGTGATCTCGACAGCGCCAAGGGATTGCCCATCAGGGCCCGCAACCGCAATATTGAACGTGGCACCGTCCGTCAGATGAAGCGCTATGTCGCCACCGTTGTTCACATAGGCACGCGTCAGGTCCGTGGCATCAACCATTGCTGCCAACACCTCTTGGGCTACAGCCCCGGCGACACAGATCATCGGCGTGGTGATCCCGTCGGCATGGGGCAACGCTGCTTGGTACATCCGGCGGGCGATCTTGCCGTTGGGCTTGGTGCCGACAGGTTGGCGCAGCAGCGGCAGTTCCGCCATCAGCTCCTCCAGAACAGTCTCAAACCTTGCAAAAGCTGCCCGAAATGCCGCGTCCCGAGCGCCATCAGCCCCGATGATCAGATCAATCGGACCATGCGACAGGTGCAGGCGATCAACAGGTAAAAGGGCGGCTTGTGCCTTCATTTGTCACCCTTCGACCAGCCATAGTTTTCACGGTCGTTCGGATTGGGTTGCAGGGCCAGTTGCGCCACACGGCGCACGTCTGGCGTAACCACCTCTGACACCGGTTGGATATGTTCCATGTGCCCGCCAAGCGTTCCATAATCCTCTCGGCGCAAGGTAAACTCGATTGGGGCGACCAGCGCAGGTGTAGGCACGTAGCCGAAGGAGTTCGTCGGCATGTCCATTACATCCACCATCACCGTGATGCCCCCACCGGGCCAGACATACGCCTCGGCTCCACCGCACGATACATGGGTCAGAGATTCCTTTACAGACCGCGTCAGACGCACAGGGTTTTCCGTGACGCCCGCGCGTAATGATCCGCCTGCCCCGCCCATGAACAGCACCGAACACAGCGACGGCTCGCAATTTTCAGCGATGCGTTCGGCGACGACCAACAGTTCAGGCGTGATTTCCGCCGGTTTAGGCTCTAGACTCTCGTCGAGTATGAAATACGCCCATTGCTCGCCAGTGGTCGAGATCATCAGCAGCCGAAGCCCTGGCCATGCGCGTTTTGGATCAGCGGGGCGCAGTATCGTCAGGGGGTCTTCAACGTCTGTTCCACCCCAGCCTGTACCGGGATCAGCGACCTGAAAATAACGACCGGGTGTCGAGCGGCGCCCGTTGATGCGGATGCCCGACAAAGTCATATCAAGCCCCTTGCCGGCCTCGTGTTCGCTGAGGACCCCGGTAATGTGATCGTCTACGACAATCACCTCGTCCACATGACCGTGCCATTGTTTGGCAAACATCCCGATGGTGGCCGACCCGCAACCCACGCGCATCAGCTTTTCGGGGACACCGTTGATAATCGGCGCCTTGCCGGCCTCGACGACCATGTTCACGCCGCCGTCGATATTCATCTCGACCGCCTCGCGATTGCATAGGCGCAGCAGCGCGTCACAGGTCACGCGGCCCTCCTTCTTGGAGCCGCCCGTCAGGTGTTCGACACCGCCCAAAGACAGCATTTTAGAGCCGTATTCAGACGTCATCACGTGGCCGATCGCCTCGCCTTCGACCCGCACAATGGCGCGTTCATCCCCGATATGGCGGTCCGTGTCGATCTTCACCTTAACCCCGCAATACGAGAAAATCCCCTCGGTCACCACGGTCACCATGTCGATGCCCTCGACCTCTTGGCTAACGATGAAAGGCGCGGGTTTATAGTCGGGATAGGTTGTGCCAGCCCCTACGGCTGTCACGAAATCGCGCCCGCCCTGGATCACATCGCCATCCCAATCTTGGGCGTTTTCGCCTTGGTCAAGGAAGGCGACAGCCTTGGCACCTGACTGGATCACGGTCAGCGGATCAAGGCGCACCAGCTCGCCCGCATGGTTGGCATAGCGGTCGCAGGCGCCAGATTTACCATCCGCGATATAGCACATCACCGGGCAGGCATCGCAGCGGATTTTTTCAGACTTTGGGTCGCGCAGGTCGTCAGGCATGTCCGGCTTCCTTCAAGGCAGCGCGCAGGCGCGTGGGCGTGGCAGGAGCATGGGTCACTTTCGCGCCCGTCGCATGGTAGATCGCGTTAAAAATCGCAGGCGCGGTGGGGATCAAAACATGTTCACCCAGACCCTTGGCACCATAAGGGCCGTGAGCATCCGCTATTTCCAAAATCAGTGTCTCGATCGGGGGAATATCACCGATCGTAGGGATCAGATAGTCGTGCAGATTCTCGGTTCGACCGGGGATGTACTCTTCCATCAACGCCATTCCTAGGCCTTGGGCGATACCCCCTTGCACCTGGCCTTCGACCAGCAGCGGGTTGATCGCGCGCCCCACATCATGCGCGGCGACAAAACGCAGGGGTTTGCACAGGCCAAGCGCGATATCGACCTCGACGACCACAAGATGCGCAGCATAACCGAATTGCGCATAGGGCACCCCCTGCCCGTTTTCATCCAGCGGTTTGATCGGCGGATCATAGGTTTCCTGCGCCATCAACACATAACCTTCGGCATTGGGTTCAAGGCGCGACAAGTCCAGCGTTTGCGTGCGGTCTGCATCGGTCACTTGCACCTGTCCGTCAGCCAGAGTGATCACCGCATCCGGTCCGGCATTGGCCTGCCGCAGGATTTCCCCACGCAGCACTTCGCCGGCTTTCAGCGCGGCATTGCCCGACACAAAGGTTTGGCGCGATGCCGAGGTTTTTCCGGCGTCCGGCGTGATATCCGTATCGGCGCCAAGCATTGTTACGCCGGAAATGGACACCCCAAGTGCCTTGGCGAAAATCTGCGGAATGACCGTATTAGAGCCTTGCCCAATATCAATCGCACCCTGATGCAGCACCACGGTGCCGTCCGCGCGCAGCCCGGCCTTAATGGTGGACGGGTTTGGCAGCGACGTATTTCCGCAACCATACCAAGCGCTGGCAATCCCAACGCCACGTTTATAAGCCGTGCTGGTGGCGTTGAAACTGGCGCAATCGTCTTTGGCACCGTCCCAAGCAGAACGCAGCGCCTCAAGGCAGGCTTTGATCCCGACACCTTGTTCGAATACCTGTCCGCAAACCGTTGGCACACCATCAGTCAGGGCGTTTTTCAGGCGAAACTCAAGTGGATCAATCCCCAGCTTTGCAGCCAACAGGTCAAAGGCGGTTTCCTGCGCGATGGCCGATTGCGGCACACCAAACCCTCTGAACGCGCCCGAGGGCGGGCAATGCGCATGCACAGCACGGCTGCGCGCGCGGTAATCAGTGATGTGATAGGGCCCAGAGGCATGGACCGGCACGCGATTCGCCACAGTCGGGCCCCAGCTTGCGTAAGCACCTGTGTTGAAATCACCGTCAAAGGTTAAGCCAGACAAGGTACCATCAGATCTGGCCCCGATCTTGATTTTGATCTGTGCCGGATGGCGCTTTGTGGTTGATTTCATCGTTTCGTTGCGGGTGTAGGTCATTCGTACGGGCTTGCCGGTTTTAAGTGCGGCCAAAGCGATGAAAGGTTGCAGAGACAGATCGATTTTAGACCCAAAGCCGCCACCTACCGCCGTGGGCACCACGCGAATATCGGCCATTGGCATGTTGAGTATCTGCGCAAGAGACTCTCGATCCATTCCGCTTGCCTGCGTACAGGCGTGGATGTGCAAGCGGCCATCAATCACTTCAGCATAGCCCGCTTCGGGCTCGATATAGCCATGTTCGACAAAACTGGTTTTGTAGGAAGCCTCGACCGTCACATCTGCCGCATCAAGGGCGGCATCCGCATCACCGCATTGCACAAATCCACCGCACATGATGTTACCTTTGCGGCCCTCGAACAGCAGCGGCGCATCGGGGGCAATAGCATCGTCAATATCCGAGAGGATCATTTGCGGGGTCCACTCAACGGGGAAAAGATCAAGATCCAGCCCGTTGATTGCATCCGAAACACCGACCACACAAGCCACTGCATCACCACGATAAAGCACATGATCAACGGCAAAGACCGGCTGGTCGATAAAGCCGGGAATCACGCCAAACGCGTTGAGCCCGGGCACGTCTTTTGCGGTCAGTATCGTCTCTATTCCCGGATGTTTCGCCTGCCACGCATCCAAATCACCAAAGGTGAATGTGGCCGCAGGATATGGCGACCGGATGACGCGGGCCACCAGTGCATCTGCAAAGGCCACATCGTCACCAAATTTTTCAGACCCATCAACCTTGGCAAGCCCGTCAAATCTGCGCGCATTGTGGCCCAATTCGGTCGGGGCCTCGATCAGATCAGCAGCGGCATGGGCACCGACCACTGCGTCGATAATCTTTCGGTATCCGGTGCAGCGACACAGCACACCGCCAAGCGCATCCTGAACCTGCGCATCATTGGGCTGCGGCACCTCACGCAGCAATGCAACAGCCGAAACCATCATCCCCGGCGTGCAAATCCCGCATTGTGCAGCTTGGTGGTGCTGAAAGCTTTCCATCAGCGCCTGCGCATCGGGATCGGCCTTGACCAATCCGGCAAGAGTTTCAACATTTCGGCCCGTTGCCTGCTGTGTTGCCATCAGACAGGCGCAAACCGGTGCACCATCAACCAGCACCGTACAGGCCCCGCAGTCGCCCGCATTGCAGCCGATTTTGACGTCCTTGCGGCCCAGCCGTTCACGCAGCGAAAACGACAGTCGTTCCCCTACCTTAGGCTCTACTTGCGCGACCTCGCCGTTCAACGTGAAAAACGTGAACGCATTGGCAGAGGGTTTGTCCATCATGTGGCCCCTTCCAAGGCGAGGGTTATGGCGCGGCGGATCAACGGTGCGGCGGTGGCCTGACGATAATCGGCACTGGCACGCACATCAGTGATCGGTGTCAGGCCGTGGATTAGCGCATTGGTCACGGCGTCAGCCGCATCTTTGACCGCCAGCCCGCGCAGGGCATCCTCAAGCGCGGCAAGACGCATAGCAACGGGTGAAGCCGCCCCGATCGAGATGCGCATATCAGACACAAACCCATCCTGAATCGTGACCAAGACTGCCACCATGCAGATCGAGATCACCAGATATTTCCGGGCACCCAACTTTACAAAGCTGCTGCGACTGCCCGCCGGGGCGTCCGGAACATAAATCGCAGATAGAATTTCTCCGGTAGCACGGTCTGTTTTTCGGACCCCTTGAAGAAACCCGGCGACCGGCAGACGGCGCGCACCTTTTAACGACGTCAATTCAACCTGCGCATCAAGCGTCAGCAAAGGCGGCACGCCGTCAGCGGCGGGGGATGCGTTGCACAGATTGCCCGCAATCGTGCCCGTGTTTTGAATTTGCACGGAACCAACCTCGCGGGCGGCCTGTTTCAGGCCGTCAAAGGCAGGCGGCAAATCGGCATTGATGATATCCGTCCACGTGGTTGCTGCACCGATGCGCCAGCCCGTGTCGATTTTTGTCACACCCCGCAATTCCGCCAACCTTGAGATATCGATCAGCGTCCCGCTAAATGCACGGTCACCTTGAGCGGGAAACCAATCCGTGCCTCCGGCAATGATCGATGCAGGCCCATCCGCCAAAGCATCCAGCACATCATCAAGCGTGGTTGCGGTGATATAGCTCATGGAATGCAGGCTCCGGCTAAGGGGAAAACTTGTTGGTATGCTAATAAGAATTGCACGAGACAGATTCTGTCAAATCAATTCGGTCCTGCACTCGGCAACAAAGCCCGTATCAACCACAAAAGTGGCGATGCGATTGTTTGCCCCTTTCCGGCGAAATGTCTGGCGGACAACCTGACTTGCATTTTTCATCCGTAAGACCTTGGCCGTCTGCATCTGTGTATTGTTTGTATACATACAGGTTTACGTCAAGTGTTTCATCTTGATCGGTTTGGGTTTTCTGTTAGCGTTCAAATGAAACCACTCCTGCTTGAAAGGCACTTCAATGTCAGAGACTTCCGCGAAACTCGTCATCCGCAACATTGGCATGATCCTGTCTGGCAAAATGGAAGAGCCTATTTTCGACGGCGACTGCCTGATCGCGATAGACGGCAAGATCAGTGCGTGGGGCTATGAAAAAGATCTTGATTGCGAAGGGGCCACAACGCTGGTTGACGCCCATTGGGCAAGCCTCGCGCCCGGCTTGATCGACAGCCACGTTCATCCCGTGGTCGGCGATTACACCCCGCGCCAGCAGCAGTTGGGATGGATCGATTCAACGTTGCATGGTGGCGTGACCACGCTGATTTCAGCGGGTGAGGTCCATATGCCCGGACGCCCCAACGATCCGATTGGCACCGTCGCAATGGCGATTGCGGCACAACGCTGGTACGAGAACTTCCGCCCGTCAGGTGTCAAGGTTCATGCCGGCGCGCCATTGCTACAACAAGGGTTGGAAGAGGAACACTTCCGCCAGATGGGTGACGCCGGGGTGACACTGATCGGCGAGGTCGGCCTTGGCTCGGTCAAAGACGGCAAGACCGCGAATGAAATGGTCGGCTGGGCGCGAAAATATGGAATGCAAAGCACGATCCACACCGGCGGGCCGTCGATCCCCGGATCGGGGCTGATAGATGCAGATATGGTGCTTGAGACCGGGACCGATGTGGTAGGCCACATCAACGGCGGTCACTCGGCGTTGCCCGATGATCAAATCATCTGCATCTGCGAAAACTGCAAAGCCGCCCTTGAGATCGTACATAACGGCAACGAACGCGCCGCCTTGCTAACGCTGAACACAGCGCGGGAACTGGGCAAGCTGGATCAACTCATCCTTGGTACTGACGGGCCTGCGGGGTCGGGCGTGCAGCCTTTGGGGATCATGCGGATGGTGGCGATGCTGTCTGCACTGGGCAATGTCCCCGCCGAGATCGCATTTTGCTTTGCCAACGGGAATACTGCACGGCAACGCAAACTAGACGTGGGCCTGATCGAAGCGGGGATGTGCGCCGATTTCGTGCTGATGGATCAGGCACAGCACGCACCGGGCAAGAATTTGTTGGAATCAGTGCAACTGGGTAACCTGCCTGGTGTCGGAATGACCGTGATCGACGGGGTTGTGCGGTCTTTGCGCAGTCGGAATACACCGCCAGCGACCCGCTTGCCAGAGTTGGTCAAAGGAACGGTAGGGGCCTAAGCGCCGCTATTTTGCACCCAACAAACGCATCGCGTTTTCCTTGATCACCAGCGGCCGAACCTCATCCTTGATGGCAATTTTGTCGAAGTCCGAGAGCCAGCGTTCGGGGCTGATCATCGGCCAGTCCGACCCGAACAGCATCTTCTTTTTCAGGATCGAATTGGTGTAGCGCACCAGAATGTCAGGGAAGTATTTGGGCGACCAGCCAGACAGGTCAATATAGACATTTGGCTTGTGCTGGGCCACGGCCAGCGCTTCTTCCTGCCAAGGAAAGCTGGGATGGGCGAGGATGATTTTCAGATCCGGGAAATCCACCGCGACATCATCCATATACATCGGGTTCGAGTATTTCAGCCGCATACCATTGCCGCCGGGCATACCTGACCCGACACCGGTTTGACCTGTGTGAAACAGGGCGATGCCGCCCTCTTCGGCGATGGCCTCGTACAGCGGATAGGCCATGCGGTCATTGGCGTAAAAACCCTGCATCGTAGGGTGGAACTTGAAGCCTTTGATGCCAAAATCCTTGATCAGTCGCCGCGCCTCGCGCACGCCCATCTTGCCCTTCCACGGATCAATCGAAGCAAATGGGACCAGCACATCGTCGTTCTCAGCAGCGATCTGCGCCACCTCTTCATTCTTGTAGCGCCGATATCCTGTCTCGCGTTCAGCATCGACGGGGAAGATGACGGCAGCGATGTTCTGAGCGCGGTAGTGTGCCGCAGTTTCCTGCACCGTCGGCGGATGTTTCCAAGGGGCACCAAAATAGCCAGCCATAGTGGATTGCAGATCGTCATAGCCGTCATCGGCATGGCATCCGCAGGGTTCTTCCGCATGCGTGTGAAAATCGATGGCTCGGATCTTGTCAAAGTCAATCATGACGGCCCCTTCTTTGTTCAGCTTTGTGAGACATTGGAACAATCTATATTGCTATTCAATAGAACAATTGCTCTATTGAACTAAATCCGGTCCTCAAGGAAGTTACCTACATGACATCAGCTGTCGCCAACCCCGATGTTCTGAATATCGAGTTACAGGGGAACATTGCTGTTCTGACAATGACGCGCCCAGACAAGCGCAACGCAATGAATGACGATCTTCTTGGCGCGCTCAAAGCGTTCTTCATGGACCCCCCCAAGGAGGCGCGCGCTGTTGTGTTGACCGGGACCGCCGGACATTACTGTTCCGGTCTGGACCTCAGCGAACATGTCAAACGCTCGACCGAAGATACGCTGTATCACTCTCGCAACTGGCATGGTGTCATGGACATGATCCAGTTTGGCGGTCTGCCCGTAGTGTCAGCGATATTCGGCGCGGCCATCGGTGGCGGGCTTGAGTTGGCGACATCGACACATGTCCGCATTGCCGAGCCCTCGACGATCTTTCAGCTTCCAGAAGGCCGGCGTGGCATCTTTGTAGGTGGCGGCGCGACTGTGCGCGTGGGCCGCATTCTTGGTGCCGACCGAATGACCGAGATGATGCTGACAGGTCGAAAATTCAATTCCGAAGAAGGCGTGCAGTTGGGGCTGGCGCATTACGCTGTCGCCGAAGGTTCCGCGATGACGCTTGCGATGGAACTGGCGGGCAAGATCGCGCGCAATGCACCGATGTCAAACTATATGATGATCAACTCGATCAGCCGCATTGAGGACATGTCCAAGGCCGATGGCCTGTATGTCGAAAGCCTGAGCGCAGCGTTGTCCCAATCTGGCCCCGACGCAGATGAAGGTTTGCGGGCCTTTCTGGAAAAGCGCGCCCCAAAATTTCGATAGCAAATTACCCCGATCTCGCTCAAGTTGCGGCATCGGACGAACCAGCACAAAGCTGAATCATCATATCTGGGAGGAAGAGATGAATCGACATTCTTTAATCAAAACTATGGCGGCAGGCGTTATCGCAAGCGGGATATTCGCTGGCGCAACTGCCTCAGCCGAGACAACGACCTTGCGCTTGCATCAGTTCCTGCCCCCTGTGGCGACTGTGCCAAAGCATATCCTCAAGCCTTGGGCGGACCGTGTGGTCGCCGCATCAAACGGGTCGCTCTCGATTGAACATTTCGATGGCATGTCGCTGGGTGGGCGTCCACCAGAATTGATGGATCAGGCGATTGACGGGGTCGTCGACATGTCGATGACCGTCGTGGGCTATACACCTGGCCGCTACCCCAAAACCGAAGTGTTTGAACTGCCCTTCATGATGACCGATCCGATCGCAACATCACTGGCATTCTGGCAAATGGTCGAAGACGACCTGCAACAGGGTGAATACAAGGACCTGAAGGTTCTGGGTGCTTGGGTTCACGGCCCCGGTGTCATCCACACCAAGGAACCAGTGACCAAGCTGGAAGACCTTGCTGGCAAGAAACTGCGCGGACCAACACGCGTTATCAACGACATGCTATCAGAGCTGGGCGCGACACCTGTTGGCCTGCCTCTGCCCGGTATCCCCGAAGCGCTGTCCAAGGGCGTTGTCGAAGGCACAGTGATCCCGTGGGAAGTAACCCCGTCGATCCGTCTGGCAGAACTCGTCAGCCACCATACAGAATTCTCGGGGGATGAAGCGCTTTATACTGCGACGATTGTGCTGGTCATGAACAAGGATAAATACAACTCCCTGACTGACGAGCAACGCGCCGCAATTGATCAGGAATCCGGTGCGACCCTTAGCGAATTCGCCGCACAGGTCATGTTCGACTATGATGCGCCCGGTCGTGAAATTGCGATCAAGAACGGCAACAACCTCATCACATTGGATGACACCGAGGTCGCTCGTTTCAAACAAGCAGCACAGCCGGTGATCCAGCGTTGGGTTGCCGAAGCTGAAGGCAAGGGCTTTGACGGTCAGGCTTTGATCGATCAAGCCAAAGCGTTGATCAAGGAAAAGTCCGACATGTAAGACAGTTTGCAGGGCGGCCTGTAGACGGCCACCCCGCAATCTTTTACGTCTCAATCTCTCCAAAAATAGTGTCGGCTTGGCCTGATTATCTGCCTCAAGTCACGTAATGACATCCGGCTCGATACGTCCGATAACGGCCTGCATGTCGGTGATCGTTTGCGCCGCATGACGTACGTCTTGCAAAGCGTCCTGAGTGTCACGGCCGATATCATCTTTCGAATATTGCTCGAGATACAGACGGATCGTGGCCCCCTGCGTGCCCGTGCCCGACAGACGGAACACCGCTCGTGCGCCACCTTCAAACGATATTCTAAGACCTTGGTTTTTGCTGACCGATCCATCCACCGGATCAAGATACGAAAACTCGTCGGCATGAGAGACCGTCATTTCACCAACTGTCTGACCAGCCAGATCAGGAAGTTTCGCGCGCAGCGATTGCATCAAATGACTGGCTTTATCGATGGCGACATCCTCATAGTCATACCGCGAATAGTAGTCACGCCCGAAGGTTTGCCAGTGATCCAACACAATATCCGCAACCGATTTCTTGCGCACAGCAAGAATGTTGAGCCATAACAATACAGCCCAAAGCCCGTCTTTTTCACGCACATGGCTTGATCCCGTGCCCGCACTTTCTTCACCGCAGAGTGTCACTTTTCCTGCATCAAGCAGATTGCCGAAAAACTTCCACCCCGTCGGGGTCTCATAGCAGTCAATCCCGAGGTTCGCTGCAACGCGATCACTGGCAGCGCTTGTGGGCATCGACCGCGCGATACCCGCCAAACCGTCTTGATAGGCTGGCGCAAGATTCGCGTTTGCGGCCAGAATGGCCAGGCTGTCGGAGGGCGTAACATAAGCACCACGGCCGACGATCATATTGCGGTCCCCGTCCCCGTCGGATGCAGCGCCAAGATCGGGTGCTTTATCCGACATCATCAAATCCATCAACGATTTTGCCCAAATCGGGTTCGGGTCGGGATGACCTTTGCCAAAATCCTCAAGGGGGATGCCGTTGACCACCGTTCCAGACGGTGCGCCAAGCGTCTCTTCCAGGATTGCCTTTGCATAGGGGCCGGTAACGGCATGCATCGCGTCAAAGCACATGGTAAAGCCGCCTTTGAACAGGGTCTGGATCGCCGGAAAATCGAACAGTGTTTCCATCAGCGCTTGATAGCTCTCTACCGGATCAACGATCTGGACCTTCATATCACCAAGACGCGTCGTGCCGATGGTGTTCAGGTCGGTATCATCGGCAGCAATGGTCTTGAACTCGGCAATCGTCTTGGTCGCATCAAATATTTTCGCTGTCAGGTTTTCCGGTGCGGGTCCGCCGTTCTGTCCGTTGAACTTGATCCCGAAATCTTCGTCGATCCCGCCCGGATTGTGGCTGGCCGACAAGATGAAGCCGCCGTCTGCGCTGTTCAATCTGATCAGATGAGACGCAGCAGGTGTCGAAAGGATACCACCTTTGCCGACGATCACTTCGGCCACACCGTTGCCCGCCGCCATCTTGAGGATCGTTTGGATGGCAACCTTGTTAAAGTATCGCCCGTCCCCGCCAACGATCAACTTTTTGCCCATGCCACCATCGATCGCATCGAATGTGGCTTGAATGAAATTCTCCAGATAGCCAGGTTGCATAAAGACCTTGGTCTTTTTGCGCAGACCTGAAGTTCCAGGCATCTGTCCCTCGATGGGCTCTGTCCGGAGCGTTTCAATTTTCATCTGTCTGTCCTTTGCTCAAATGCGCCCTGTCGTAGTTGTTCATAACCAAAGCTGTGGCTTTTAATCTTGGATCATGCGCGAGCGTTTCCAGCCTCACGTCATATTTCCGGCGCCAGTTGGGATGCTGATCAATCGTTCCAGGAAGGTTTTGCGCCTCGGCCTCACCCAGAACATCATCAAGCTGAACGGCGACCAGATCAGCGTTCGACTGTGCCAGTAAACCTAGGATGCTGGCCTCGAAAGGCGCGTCACCAGGCAACGCTGCAACTTCGCCACGACGCTGGCTGTACATCTCATTTGCGGCCTCGGCTTCGATCCAATCCAACTCGTGCCACCATTCGATATCGCGCCCGATCTCATAGCCTTTGACAGTCGGCGTATCATGCGTAGCAAAACACGAAAGCACCTGAGACGGAACATCACCGGGATCACGAAAGGTACCATCATGGGCTTTTTCGTACTGCATGACTGAATAGCCATAGAACCCATGACCGCGCATCGTGTCGCGAAACCCGTCAGGAACCAACCCCAGATCTTCGCCCACAATTACACAGTTATGCCGTTCAGCTTCAATTTTGATAACAGCCAGCAAACTGTCGAAAGGTTGACGGATATAGGCACCGGGGCTGCCGTCGTCCGGAATCCAAAAGCTACGGTTCAGCCCAAGCACATGATCAATGCGGATGATGCCCGCATGGCGAAGCGTCTGCGCCAAGATACGTCTGAGCGGACGATAGCGCTGCGCCTTGAGTTTGCGTGGCGCGAACGCTGCCAGATTCCAGTTTTGTCCGGCCGGACTTAGCCCGAATTATGCATGAGGTGTTGGTGAGGGTGGCGTAACGTTCTGAAAAGCTGTAATTTTATGGTGTCGAAGCCAAAAAAGCAGATTTTCAGGAGCCCCGCCTCACCATGGATATGTCTA
>Ga0307981_1000765_pt1 | contig 31227 bp, 26 predicted proteins | sample OrgLakmetagen987_FD_201849 | JGI IMG/M metagenome (GOLD analysis project Ga0307981, IMG submission 201849) | Saline water microbial communities from Organic Lake, Antarctica - #987 | ecosystem: Environmental > Aquatic > Non-marine Saline and Alkaline > Saline | place: Antarctica: Organic Lake... | reverse complement strand
TTCTCGGCAGGAAGCGTAACCACCATTTAACGCGTCGTATGTGTCCGTGAGCTTGTTCGCGCAGCTCGCTTTCTTCGTGAGTCATTTGGAAGGTCGGTTCTATTTGATGGTCTGGCTCACCGAGGTCTCCAGGTTTTTACTACCGTCGGCTAGCGCCTGCAGGAGTTCTGTGCCTGAAGGTGTGATCGTAAAGACCTCACAATTATCAAAATGTTCAGCGACGAAAGCGTTGACTTGAGGCATCACGGCACCCCCGTAAAGGCGACATGGTTTTGACGAAGCATGGGCGGCTGCAGCCAATGCAAGCGGGCCTTTGCCGTTCAGTGAACTCGCGTCGAGCTTTCCTTCACCACTAAGAACCAGGTCGCAAGCTGACATTTTAGCACCTAGGTCGAGCCAGTTACTCACTAATTCGAAGCCGGCTACGTATTCAGCGCCGCAAGCGACCTTTAAACCAAAACCGATTCCACCCGCTGCGCCGCTACCAGCTATATCGACCGCTTCGGGTGGAACATTAAAAAAATGACACAATGCCTCGGCAAGTTCTTTGGCTTGAGTATCGAATGGCTCAATCTCGCCTGGTTTTAGTCCCTTTTGCGGCCCGTATACGGCAGCGGCTCCATTGGGTCCGAGTAAAGGATTGTTTACGTCACATGCGATGAAGATGGGTGGTATTGAAAGATCGAGTTCACCACGGATAGCGATCACGTCTTCCCACTGAGCGGGCGTCAGTTGTTCAATCGTTTGGTCGTTTTTTTTGCAAAAGGAAAGTCCGAGCGCTTCAAGAGCGCCGAGGCCAAGATCACTTGTAGCACTGCCTCCAATACCGATGAGGATGGCAGCTGCACCCTCAGCCGTGGCTATGCGAATGAGGTCGCCGACCCCACGTGTGGTGCAATATTTTGGGTGTCGTTCGGAGTGGGCAACTTGCTCTAAGCCAGCCACGGAAGCCATTTCAATAATCGCCAGCTTTCCACCAGCGGGTAGCTGCAGCGATTGCACACCTTTAGGCAGCTTGGCCGCATCGACCCAGCCAAGCGGCGCTTCCAGCTCGTGCCCCAGCGGCCCACAGACTGTATGGTATTCGATATATCCATCGACCGCGTTAACGAGTATCGGGCAGAAGCCTTCGCCTCCGTCGGTGAGTGGTGCGTGAACGATCGTATGCTTTTCATCTCCGAGCCGTGAAACGATCCCTCGGGCAGCTGCGTCACAGGCACGAGCGGCAGACATAGAATCTTTAAACTTATCGAAAGCGACGAGGATGTTCATTAGCGATGAACATGAACGTCCAACGCCCAACGTCCAACATCGAATTATGATAGTTTTCGGTTAAGCCAGTCTTTTCAGTATTTGCTTCGACAACTCTCTGCGCGCCCTCAGCGTTGTTCTTGCCCACTCTCGACGTCGATAATCTTGAAGTTCTCGATATGATAAATGGGATCGGCGCGGAAGGAAAGGCGAGCACCGTAAGAGCGCTCGATGCCTAGTAGCAGGTCCTCATCTTCATGGCGGAGTCGGTCTAAGTTAGTCGGGTGCAGCAAGACGCGTAGATTGATCTCTTTATCGACACCATCGCGAACACGTATATGGCGAATGACACTGATCAGACGACGTTGTATTTCAACCGACATGGTGCGGGAAGATTTAACCGAACCACGACCATGGCAATAAGGGCAATCTGTGTAGATACCGCTGGAGTGACTCTCGGAATGCCGTTGGCGGGTCATCTGCATAATGCCGAGGGTTGAAATCGGCAGGATGTGACTTTTAGCCTTATCGTTAGCCATTTCGCGGCGCATCCGTGAGAAGACTGCGTTACGATCTTTTTTGGCTTTCATATCGATGAAATCCATAATGATAAGACCACCGATGTTCCGTAGACGAATTTGGCGAGCAATTTCAGTAGCTGACTCCAGGTTCACCTGAGTAATGAAGTCTTTACCGTCTTTGTTCTTATTCTTGTGTGAGCCGGTATTTACATCGATCGATATAAGGGCTTCGGTCTCTTCGATAACGATCTCACCACCCGATGGGAGGGGCACGCAGCGCATGTAAGTCTGTTCGATTTGGCGCTCGATATTGAAACGTTCAAAGACCGGTATGTCGTCGGTAAAACGGTGAATTTTCGATTTTGATCGTGGAGATATGGTGGAAACTTCCGCTATAATGTTATCGTAATCTTCTTTTTTATCGACCATCACACGGTCGATGTCTTCGGTTAAGAAGTCACGCACAGTGCGGCCCACAATGTCTGGTTCGACGTAGAGGCAAGCCGGTTTTTTCGACTCGTTGAGGCGCTGGTTGATCACCTCCCAGCGTTTAAGTAAGATATGCAGATCGCGGATGAAATAGCGTGCCTTTTTGCCTTCACCTGCAGTGCGTATAATCAGCCCCATACCCTCGGGGATAGTCAGGTCACGTAAGATGCTTTTTAGGCGGCTACGTTCTTTTTTGTCTTCGATTTTACGAGAGATTCCAAGCGTGCCTGCATATGGCATGAGCACGAGGAATCGGCCGGGAAGGGCGATGTTAGTGGTCGTCCGTGGGCCTTTAGTGCCGATGTGGCCCTTTGTGATTTGAACGACGATCTCGCTGCCGATTGGGTAAAGCTTGGGGATGTCTTTAATCGATACTTTTTCACTCTCACGTTTACGTTGCGACGCGGATTTGTTATCGCGGACGACTTCGATCGTGCTGTCATTCGCTGCGGGTAAAATATCCCAATAGTGCAGGAACGCGTTCTTCGGCTGTCCAATATCGACAAAGGCTGCCTTAAGTCCTGGCTCCAGATTTTGGATGCGGCCTTTAAAGATGGCGCCGACCTCGCGGTCTTCGCCTGTGCGTTCGACCTCGAATTTTTCGAGCACTCCGTCGTTTAAGAGCGCGACTCGTTTTTCGAGAGGCTCTGAGTTAATAATGAGTTCCGAGTAGGATTTTTTCTCATTTTTGATCGCCTTCATGATGCGAGTGACGATCGGTTCTTTTTTTGCGCGTTTAGAGGCGTCTCCTTTTAATTCCTTGGGATCAATTAGCTCAGATTTTTGCTCTTTAGGCGCAGCGGTAAGTTCTTCAGTGAATTGTTCATCTGAATTTTCAGTATTTATTGAATTTTGCATGTGTCTCGGGTCCTATATTGTGGGGCCCCAAGTTCTGCCTGCTTTGCACTGTGTCTATTATGCGAATCTCGTATAGCTTAGGATCATGTAAAATCCTTCCGGTATCGATAGACGCTTTGTATAAGACCTTGTAGTATAAAACAGCTAAGAACAAAGGAACCTCCGTAACTTAAAAACGGAAGCGGGAGCCCAGTAATCGGAGTGATGCCGATAGTCATGCCAATATTGATGAAGAAGTGGACGAGGAACAGTATGCTGGCGCCGACCGCCAGTTGCATTCCAAATCGATCTCTTGCGAGTCCGGCAATACGTATGCCGTTGGCGACCATCAGACAAAAGAGTCCGACTACGAACGCGCTTCCAAGAAAGCCTGTTTCCTCCGCGATAACGGAGAAAATAAAGTCGTTGTGTGCAACCGCTTGTGGAAGATAACCGAGTTGGGCTTGCGTGCCTTTAAAGAGGCCCTTCCCGGTAGCTCCGCCAGTTGCGGCTGATATTTTTGCTTGTTTGGCATTCCAGCTTGCGCCAGTGCCGTTCGGATCCACTACGTCGGGAGCGACGAAGGTGAGTATCCGATTTCGTTGATAATTGTGTATGGGTAAAAGTGATTGGTAGTTTTCCACAAGTGCGGGCTCCCCGCTGATTTCTGCGGCACGAACTGCTTCTAAGTGCTTGCTATATCCGTAGATATCTAAGCCGAGAGCTGTCACAGCAACGGCAAAAACAGCAAAAGCAATTAAGAAAAATTTCTCCGATAAACGGGAAATATATAACAGAGCAAAAATCATAGGTGGAAAAACAAGTGAAGATCCTAGGTCTGGCTGGAGGAAAATCAACAACATTGGAAGCAAAAATACGCCAGCTACTTTGACCAAAACAGTAATCGAATCACGGAAGGTGCCTACCTCAGATCGCGCGAGTAAGCTGCAGGCCATTATTAGGGTTCCGATCTTGGCTCCTTCGGTCGGTTGGACCCGGGTAAACCCTAGGTCTACCCAGCGTCGTGCGCCCATGTCTTCATAGCTGATTGGGCTATATTGACTGGTTAGCAGGAGGCCTACTATTCCTATAATGTAGATGTAATGGGCATATTGTAGGAAAATTTTGTAGTTAATGGCTGAGATCGTAGCATAGGTGCCACTGCCAATGACTATCCAAAATAGCTGACGCTTCCAGTTGCTGCCTCCATAGGAATATTGTGCCGAAAAAATGAACAAGATGCCGATCGCGCAAAGCAAAAACATGCACAGCGGATTTATAATATCAAAACGCAGGTCTGAGCGCGGATGCATCAGGCTCTGATATTTTTTACTAAATATCCGGCTGTAGTCACTCATGCATGTAATTCCAGGTTAGAATGCTAATTAACATCTCCAAGGTAAGGAATAAGTCCTTCAACACCTTGCGGTGTTATCTTTTCTTTTAGAACTTTAGGTAATAGTCGATGTTTCTGAATGTTGGCAATTGGAAGCCATTCCACACCGATTTGTTTTTTATCGAGTTCGCTACCTGGCTTTACTTGATCAGGGTCGGGTAGTGAGCAGCGAAAGACATGTTCTACTTGATGAAACGCTTTATGTGCGACGCGAAATTCATGATTCCGTCCGATGTATTCCCGAACATATAAAAACTCACCGACGGCTACCTGTGTGCCGATTTCTTCGAAGCACTCTCGAATGAGTGCTTCCTTAAGCGTCTCGCCGTGGTTCTGTCCGCCACCTGGCAGAATGTAGAACACGCCTGAATGATCACGCATTTTTATGGTGAGTAGCTTTTCTTCATGAATGATAAATGCACGTGCAGCCGTGCGGATTGTTCGCATGTAAGACAAACAAGAGTAGTATTGATCTGGAGCAAGTCCCAAGGTATATAAAGTGACGATTCGGCGACTTTCCTTTTTATATTTGCTAAGATTGAGCCATTCGTGCCCTTATGTGATTATGGTCAAGCTCATGCAAGTTATCGGAGTAGAAAATTTTAAACGGGAATTTGCGAATTCTCCTAGAATTTTATCCTACCTGGAAGCTTACTTTTCAGATGAATTAAATGCCGAGGATTGGACTCTGCTATCTGATTCCGCTGACGAGAGTAGTTTTTCGCTTCGGGATTGGGTCGAGTCTTTGATAGTCGTTGGGCATTGGCTCGATGCGCACAGTAAAGAGTTATCTTTTGAGGATCAAATCGGTTACATCAGTTGCGCGGGTGATTCAGCGGGCGCTGGGACAAATCTAGAGCATTTACCTGCACTGGTTGAGTCTATGCTAGAGCAGTATGGCTGTGAGCGTGCTGAGCCTCGTAACATTTAGAGTCAGCCTCCAGTGTAGTCAACGTCAACAGAAGTCTGGAATTCAGCGCTGTATTCGCACAGGTTCGAGTCCTACAATTAGCGCTATTCTTTAACGGCTCATCGAGGGTTTAAACTGCGTTTCAATCTTCGAGCGTAATTCGACTGATTAATTACCGGTGCAACTTCGTGGTTGATTCTATGTGGCTCCAACTCAATTCTAGAACGTTTATTTTAAACAGCAGATATATAAACAATGGCAACAGGACTTCTTTTTTCAGGACAAGGCGCGCAACATGTAGGCATGGGGCAGTCACTCTATGCTGCGTCCGATATCGCAAAGGCTCTCTATGATGAAGCAAACGAGGTGCTCGGATGGGATTTGAAAACGCTCTGTTTCGAAGGTCCCGAGGAAGCGCTGACCGAGACAAAGGTCTGCCAACCTGCTCTTTATGTGCAAGGCTACGCGATTTATTCGATTCTGAAAGACATGGGCAGGCTCGGCGACCTAAAGGCGGTGTGTGGACTGAGCTTGGGTGAGTTGACGGCGCTTGCGGCAGCGGGGGTTTATGACTTCTCCACAGGGCTTAAGCTGGTCGCAGAGCGGGGCCGACTAATGCAGCTTGCCTGCGATTCAACTAAGGGCGGTATGGCCGCTGTGATTGGTGGGACGCCCGATGAGGTTGCAGCTTTTTGCAAAGAATTTGACATCGAAATCGCTAATTTGAATTGCCCTGGGCAGGTCGTCATTTCAGGCGACCATGAAAAGATCTTAGCTGCAATCGAAGCATCCAAAGGTCGTTTTAAGCTTTGCAAGCCGCTCAATGTCGCGGGTGCCTACCACAGCCGGTTGATGATCTCCGCACGAGACGCCTTTGCCGAATATCTCAAAAGCTTTGGCTTTAAACAGCCGGAAGTCGTGACTTACACCAACGTAACTGGACAGCAAGTAAGTGATCCCGAGGCGATTAAAGCTGCGCTTGTTAGCCAGGTGGTTTCCTCGGTTCGATTTGAAGACTGCCTTCGCAACATGGCGTCCGAAAATGCAATCAGTGACTTTTATGAGTGTGGACCTGGTAAAGTGCTGGCTGGATTTGCTAAACGCACGGACAAAGCACTCTCTGTAATGCCGATATCTGAATTTGAGGAAATTCCCGAATAATTCAGACTGCTATTAAGATAAACTTCTGTATGTTTTCTCGTTGAGGCACTCAAGGCGAAATCCGCACGGGCCAGACAGCGCATACTATTTAAATGACTGATTTAAAACACATACGTAATTTTTGCATCATCGCACACGTCGATCATGGCAAAACGACACTTTCGGATCGTATTCTAGAGCTCACCCGCACGGTTGAAATGCGTGACATGAAGGCGCAGTTACTCGATTCTATGGACCTTGAGCGTGAGCGTGGTATTACGATCAAAAGTCATCCGGTCACCATGATTTACCGAGCGAAAGATGGTCAGGACTACACATTTAATTTGATCGATACACCTGGCCACGTGGACTTTGCCTATGAAGTTTCGCGAAGTTTGGCGGCGTGCGAAGGCGCCATGTTGTTGATTGACGCGGCTCAAGGCATCGAAGCGCAAACGGTGGCCAATGCACACCTCGCTTTGGAACAGGGATTAGAGATTATTCCGGTGATCAATAAAGTCGATTTACCGAGCGCAGATGTCCCCGCGATCATGGTCCAACTGGAAGACGTTCTGGCGATTCCCGCGGATGAGGCGGTCCTGACTAGCGGGAAAACCGGTATCGGAATCGAAGATTTACTGGAGGCGGCTGTCGCACGGGTGCCAACTCCAAGGTGGGCCGATATTGAAGGGCTCCGCGTTTTGATTTTCGATTGTATTTATGATGCGTATAAAGGCGTCATTTGTTACGTGCGGGTCTTTTCTGGAACCGTTAAAATGAATGATCAGATTATGACGATGGGCGATGGGCGCAAAATGCAAGTCAAGGAAGTAGGGCGCTTCTCACCTGCAATGACCAAGCAAGACAGCTTGAACCCGGGCGATGTAGGTTACATCGTGACTAATATGCGCGACGTAGCGGATGTTAAGTTGGGGGATACTATAACCAGTTCAAGCAATCCGGCTAAGGACATGTTGCCTGGCTATAAAGAAGTGAGCCCGATGGTCTTTAGTGGTATTTACCCAATTGATACAAGTGACTACAATAAGCTCAAAGCGAGTATGGGTAAACTCCGACTCAATGATGCTGCCTTCGTTTACCAATCCGAAAACTCCGTCGCCCTCGGCTTTGGTTTCCGGTGTGGCTTTCTCGGGTTGTTACACATGGAAATTATACAGGAACGTATTCGCCGAGAATATGACCTCGATGTGATTTCTACGTATCCAAGTGTTGTCTACAATGTAACAAAAACAGACGGAGAAATGATCGAGGTGCATAATCCGGTTCACTTGCCGGATCCTTCAGAAATAGAATTTATCGAAGAGCCGATGATTTTGACTTCTATTCACATACCCAGCACTTCGATTGGTGATGTGCTCGCACTTGTAGCCGAGAAGCGAGGCATCTGCGAACATACCGAAACGATCGATGGTCAGCGGGTAATGCTGCAATGCAATGTGCCGCTTAATGAGATCCTAATCGATTTCAATGATCGCCTGAAGAGCATAACGCATGGCTATGGCTCGATGGACTATGAGATGAATGGTTATCAAAAAGCACATCTCTGCCGTCTGGATATCATGGTGAATGCCGAACCGGTCGATGCATTTTCATCGATCGTCCACCGTGAAAAAGCGGAAACGAGGGGCAGGGCGCTCTGCTCGCGACTGAAGGAAATCCTGCCGAAACAAATGTTTAAAATCGCCATTCAGGCGGGCGTGGGCTCTCAAATCGTTGCCCGTGAGACGATTAGTGCCTTTCGCAAGGATGTGACGGCAAAGTGCTACGGCGGTGATATTTCCCGCAAACGTAAGTTGCTTGAAAAACAAAAAGAAGGTAAGAAACGGATGAAAAACATCGGTAGCGTATCCATACCACAAGATGCCTTCATCAAAATTCTTAAGACATCTGATGGTCCTTCTTAAATACGCAGGTTGATTTTTATTTTTAGGAACGCTTACTAGCCAAGAACTGACACATCGTTTTTCGAACATCATGAGTAAATTGCACAAGCAAGCTAAGGAGCTCCTCCAAGCCGCCAATAAAGTCTATCATTACCGTCGTGATGTGACCTCTGAATCCCGGATACAGGATCTTGAGCATGCGGTCGGCGAAGTGGATGCCTTAATCAAGAAGGGCGCTTCACCAGCGGAAACAGGGCCCTTGAAAGCGGCCATGGACCGCTTGGATGCCTTGCTTCGAAAGATTGGCGGAAAGATTTATCCAAAGACCTTTTGGAGCGATAATATCGAAGTCATACTCGTTGCGATCATCGTTGTGATTGGTATTCGCACCTTCTTTTTTCAGCCGTTTATCATCCCGACGAATTCAATGTATCCGACTTACAGTGGGATGAACGCCGTTGTTTACGATCAAGGAGCGGATCGGCCCGGAGCTTTGGCTAAGACTCTGCGCTTACTTACCTTAGGCGCACGACATTACGATCTCGTAGCGCAAAACAGCGGCAATATTCTTATCCCCGTTTCTCAATCCAGCCACGGCGGTGCCCAAATATTGGTTGAGCAGGTGCCCGCTAAGAAATTCTTCGTGCTCCCAACCGTTAAAGCGAAATATACGATATTAGTCGATGGTGTGCCACATACTTTGACTGTTCCGCCGGATTTTGGCGGTCAGATGCAGGATATTTACGAAAAGGTGCTTTCGCTCAAACAAGGCAGCCTAATTCGGACACCTGATGTCGGCACCGGGTATGCACTCGACACTGGAATCAAGGTTAAGACCGGAGATTCTATTGTGAGTTTCGATATCACTTTAGGCGACGCGCTTTTTGTCGATCGTTTGAGTTACCACTTCGTCAGACCTAAGGCGGGCGATCCCTTTGTTTTTCGCACCGGCGAGATCAAGGGCATTGAAGGAAACCCGAATACCTACGTGGATAAATACTATATCAAGCGTATAGGCGGAGCAGGTGGTGAAACGATTGAAATAAGGGACGGAGCCTTACTCGTAGACGGAGCGCCGCGTGATGAAGTTGAAGCTTTTGGGCGGAATGCAAATAAGGAAGGTGAATACGATGGCTACATAAACCATTCACCATTTTTTCACGCACGACAGGCCGGATTCTCAGGACTTAGTGAAGGGGGCTCAGTCGTCATTCCCGATGACAAGTTTGTCGCGCTTGGAGATAATTCAGACAGCAGCTTGGACAGTCGCTACTGGGGCTTCGTCCCGGAGAAAGCTGTTATCGGTAAAGCGATCTTTATTTATTATCCTTTCACCAAACGCTGGGGAGTCGCCGAATAAGTGCATACATTTAATTTATCAGACATTAAAGAGCGAGAGCTGATTCTACAAAATACTGACTAATAGATTCTTACACTGTATATAACGCACAATATATATTATGTCTAATAGGAAAAGCGGCGGGCCCAGCTGCTCTTTTTAATGGTCCACTCTTTAGTTTGTAAATGACTACTGGCTTAAGGTTTGCTATAATCTGTGATCACTCGTGACATTTTTGCACGAGCTTTTATACTTACTCTAAATGACTTCAAATATTTCGACCACTGCACCGCTCTACAACTGGATGCAATCTCGTAGCGCGGGTGTTTTGTTACACTTAAGCTCTCTTCCATCGACTACAGGTATCGGTAATCTAGGTGCTTCGGCTTACCGCTATATCGATTTCCTGAGTAGTTGCGGCTTCAAAGTCTGGCAATTATGTCCACTTGGGCCTACTGGCTATGGAGATTCTCCGTATCAGTGCTTTTCTGCTTTTGCAGGGAATCCTTACTTTATTGATTTTGATCCACTGGAATTTGAGGGTTTGGTCAAAGCTGAGGAACTAGCAGAGCTGCACACCCTGCCACTTGATCGCGTCGATTATGGTGCACTCTACAAGCTCTACTGGCCTTTGTTGGAAATCGCGTACAACCGATTTCAATCATCTGGTGCTGACCATATTCACCATTACGGATCACTCTCTCAATTTCGCAAGGATCAGTCTGCCTGGCTGGAGGATTACGCTCTCTTTTTAGCGCTGAAAGATCATTTTGGGGGCAAGTGTTGGCTAGAATGGCCAACGAAATTCCGCGAAATTGCGAAGGCTAAAAAGCAATCACTTCCTGATTCGGTTATAGAATCGATGGAAGCACATATTTTCTACCAATATGTTTTTTACGGGCAGTTAGCTCAGCTACGCGACTATGCCGGCAAGCACTCCATTGAGATTATGGGCGATGTCCCTATCTTTGTTGCGCTCGATAGCGCGGACGTATGGAGCCACCCGGAGCTGTTCCAGCTTAAAAAGAATGGTTCACCGAAGGCCGTCGCTGGGGTGCCACCGGACTACTTCACGGAAGACGGCCAACTCTGGGGCAACCCACTCTACCAATGGGATGCGCACGAAGCGACTGATTTTGCTTGGTGGGTCGAGCGTATTCGTAGCAATATAGATTTTTATGATATCGTTCGTCTCGATCACTTCCGCGGATTTGAATCGTATTGGTCAGTGCCAGCAGAGGCTAAAACTGCTCGTGGTGGAAAATGGATACAGTGCCCCGGCTTAAAACTTTTCAAAAAGCTACGCGCAGCCTGTCCGAATGCGAAGCTTATTGCAGAAGACCTCGGAGTGATCACGGATGAAGTGAATGCCCTCCGCAACGCGACAGGACTTCCCGGCATGGTTGTATTGCAATTTGCATTTGGCAGCGAGTCAGATAACGGGTATTTACCGCACAACTACCAACGCAACTACGTATCTTACTCGGGCACACATGATAATGATACGACGCTTGGTTGGTATTCTAAACTGGATGATGCCACCCAAGACCACGTGCGCCGCTATCTGGATGTATCGGGCGATTCAATCGCTTGGGACTTTACACGAGCGGCCATACGTTCGTCTGCCAACATGGCAATTGTTCCGCTTCAAGACTTGATGAGCTTAGGTAGTGAAGCCCGGCTGAATCTTCCGGGCGCTCCGATGGGTAATTGGCAATGGCGCTACTCACAGGCGCAGCTCGACGCATTGCTTGGCGAAACGTCTAATTACATTGCATCACAACTGGCGCTTTATGGGCGCTAGATTGTCTACGTAATGGGATTCGTGCCGCAACACTTGTTCTGCTCACTTAGCTAAAAAATAGGTTTAAGCTTAGTATGAAAATAGCTGTCCAGATCACTGTCCTAGGCCAATTTGTCTGGATGAGACGCTTCAAAACGGCGTCGGTGCCCTCCCCTTGACTGATTTTATTATGCAGTGGCACTGCAATAAAAAACGTCAGCAACCAAGTAGATAGGATCAAAACAAGATAAATTCCACTGATTATGCTCGGAGTCGTCCATGCTGTGTAAATTCCCATTCCAAGCTGCATCAGCATAAGCGGAATGATCAAATAGGAAACTCGATGCGTGTATTGTGCGTGCCAATCGACAAGTGCTTCCGCTCGTATCTTGGTAAAGCTTGGGTAGATCACGAGTTGCACAATCCAAATTAGAATCAGCATACCGAAATCAGCCATTATTCGGACGAGTTTTAGAATCTCCGTATGTTCAATATGATTCACGGTAAAAGTTTGGTATTCGGTTGTTTATTTACATCTGCAAAGTTTACTTAGACTTTTGGTCAGAGTTTCATGCGCTAGTATATTGAGTAATTGCTAATTCTGGCAATATTAGCACATCGATTTTCTTAATCTCGATCCGAGCTTGATTTGATTCAGCTTTACTGTCTTTCTTCCCCACCTTGTTTGCCAGTCTTTGATTGGCGTAACTGAATACTAAAACGCAAACACCACACACAATGAAACCAGAAGAAACTATCGACTTCCCTAAGCAGGACGAAATCGGCCCCGAAATGAAGGGTGCAGATGTCTTGGTCGCCTCACTTGAGCGCGAGGGTGTCGATGTCGTGTTTGCCTATCCAGGTGGCGCTTCGATGGAGCTACACCAGGCACTGACAAAGAGCAAAAAAATCCGCACGATCCTCCCCCGCTTTGAGCAAGGCGGTGGATTTATGGCGCATGGCTATGCCCGGGCGACTGGCCGGGCCAGCGTATGTATGGCTACAAGTGGTCCTGGTGCGACGAACTTAGTGACCTGTATTGCAGATGCTTTTATGGATAGCATTCCGCTGATTGCGATTACGGGACAAGTTTACCAGGAATTTATCGGTAAAACCGCTTTTCAGGAAACCGACTTCTTCGGTATGACGCTGCCCGTCGTTAAGCATAGTTTTCTCGTTCTTCAAAAAGAGGATCTACCCCGAGTGGTTAAAGAGGCTTTTCATATAGCGACAACAGGACGTCCCGGACCAGTTGTGATCGACATTCCTAAAGATGTTCAACAAGCGATTTATGCACCGACCTTTCCAGCTGAAATCAACATACCCGGCTACAAAATCGAATCGACCAAGCCGAAAGCGAGCGACGCTGAACTCAGCGAAGTGCTTGATTTGATCGAGGGTGCAAAACGCCCCGTTCTCTACATTGGCGGCGGTATTATTTCTGCCGAAGCGCATTTGGAACTTCGCGAATTTGCCGAATTAACCGGTCTGCCGGTGGCTTCAACTTTGATGGGGCTGGGTGCATTTGACTCCGAGCACCCGCAATCACTCTATTGGTTTGGAATGCATGGCACAGTTGCTGGCAATTGGGCTGTTTGCGACAGTGACCTTCTGATTTGCACAGGGGCACGTTTTGACGACCGCATAACTGGAGCTGTCGGTAAGTTCGCTCCCGATGCTGAAATCGTGCACATCGACATCGACGTTTCCGAGCACAATAAAAATAAGCGTGTGCAGCACCCGATTCATTCGGATATCAAATATGCGCTTACACGCTTGAACCAGCTTGCTCAGAAAAAGTCATTTAAGAAACCAGACATTTCCGATTGGAATAAAACAATTGCTGAGTGGAAGGAAAAGCACCCGTTCGCATACGATAAAACAGGGCATATTACGCAACAAGAAGCGATTGAAACACTCTACGAAATCACTAAAGGTGATGCGATTATCACTACGGGGGTTGGGCAACACCAAATGTGGGCCGCACAATTTTTTCGCTTTCGAGAGCCTCGCACCTACTTGAGTTCGCTGGGCCTTGGCACGATGGGTTTCGGGCTACCCGCCGCGATCGGCGCAAAAGTCGCCTTCCCTGACCGTCTGGTTGTCAATATAGATGGAGATGGCTGCTTTTTAATGAATGTCCAAGAGCTGGCTACCGCCCACATTGAGAAGATTCACGCTAAAACGATGATTCTTAACAATCAACATTTAGGCATGGTGGTTCAATGGGAGGACCTGCTCTACGAAAGTGTTCGTGGTCAGACGGTTCTTTGTGATAAAGACAATATCGGGGGTCCCGATAATATAGAGGGCTTATATCCCGACTTCGTGAAAATCGCTGAAGGTTTCGGCGTTAAAGGACGTCGTGTCGTTAAGCGTGAAGATTTGGAAGATGCGATCAGGGAAATGATCGAACATGAAGGTGCCTATGTCTTAGACGTAGTTGTTCCTTACTCCGAACACGTTTTACCAATGATCAAACAAGGTTTATCCGCAAAAGAAATCCTCTTGAAGTCGGATTAGCATTTGCCATTGGCCGACAATTGATTCGGTCCGGTATACCTAAATTTTAAATGATGAATACAAAAGAAATAATAATAAAAACACTTAGCATAGTTGCTTCAATAGGCCTGATTGCGGGATCTTTAACTGCGGATACAGTCGTCACTAAAGACGGTGCGCAGTTGACCGGAACAATCACTAAAATAGATGCAGGTATGATCTACATGAATACTGATTATGCTGGAACGCTTGAAATTGATCAATCCAAGGTGGCCTCTTTCTCAACGGTGAATCCAGTATTCGTGCGTCTTGCAAGTGGATCGACGATGTCAGGTCCAGTAGAGTTAACAGGTAATGGAACACTCAAAATTGCTTCAGAAGATGGCACGCTAGAAACCGATATGGACCGCGTTGTTGCATCATGGGGGCCCGATACGGAGGATCCAAAACTGACTAAGCTACGTGCGAGCAAGGAAGCTCTGCAACGCAAATGGAAGTACCAAGGCGGGCTCGATTTGCTAGGTCAAACAGGAAACAATGAGGAGTTCACGGTAGGTCTTAACCTAGAGGCAAAACTAAAAGGCCCTCAGGACGAACTCGCATTTTTCGCAGAATATGAAAACCGTGAAACAAACGGTATCACTGCTGAAGATCGCATTGCCGGCGGGGTGTCTTACGAATCATTTTTCAGCGAGCATTATGGTTGGTATGCCCGCACAGAACTTGAAAAAGATGATGCAGATCGAATCGACTTTCGTTCCACCTCGGCTGTGGGTGCTTCGTTTCGCGTAATCAATAAAGACTATCAGACACTCGTGCTTCGCTCTGGTCTGGGTTACAGAAACACAACTTTCAGTAATGCGACGCCAAACGAATCTTCGGCTACGCTGGACTTTGGCTTAAACCATATGTATCGGCATAATGATGTCTTTGTCATGAATAATAAGCTCACATTCGTTCCTAGTATCGATGATTTCGCTCAATACAGAATTGTTCACGATTCTGGAATTGAAGTGCCGGTGGGCAGCAGTCAAAACTGGAAAATGCGCTTCGGAATTAAGAACGAGTTTGATAGCGAACCCGCTGCAAATGAAAAGCTCGATACGACTTACTACACCCGCATGATTTACGCTTGGGATTAATCAATCCATAGCCTTTCTAAAAGCCGCAGCGATTCGCTGCGGCTTTTTTATGTCCAATGCTGTCCATCGGTCGCTGGCTGAATCCCTTAAGGTTAGCTTTCTCGAAGCGTTATACCAACGTGTGACTATTTCTGGTAAAACGGTAGGGACGCCTATCCTATTGAGTTAAAATATTACCGGATAAAGTGGGACGTTGATATAAGACAGACTCTGAAGGACACTCTTTTACATTACGGCGGCCACAAAGTTTAATCCAGTAAAACACGAATCGTCTTTAAACTATCAGCATCTTTAGCCTGCTTGTCTTCGCGCCAGCGGTGCATCCTCGGGAAGCGCACGGCGATCCCTGACTTATGTCGCTTAGATTCACTGATGCCTTCAAAAGCAATTTCAAAGACGAGCTCTGGGTCGACGACTCTGACTGGTCCATGTTTGTCGCGAGTGTGTGCACGTATCCACTTGTCCACTTTCCGGATCTCTTTGTCGGTAAGCCCTGAATACGCTTTCGCGAACGGAACGAGTAAGTCCCCATCCCAAATAGAAAAAGTATAATCAGTGTAGAGCCCCGCTCTTCGACCGTGTCCTTGCTGCGCATACACCAGCACGGCATCGACAGTATAAGGGTCTACCTTCCACTTCCACCATTCACCTTTTTTCCTGCCCGCATGATACACGCTGCGCTTCTTTTTCAACATAAAGCCTTCAACCTGTCGCTCACGTGATGACTTTCGCGCTGCCGCAACAGAGTCCCAATCTTTAAATTCGATGTATTCGGATAGTTGGATTGTCTCTGTTTGGTTCAACTGACAGAAGCTGGCTAAACATTTTCGGCGCTCATGGGTAGCGCGTGAGCGCAGATCTACTCGCTCATGCTCTAGGAGATCGTAGGCCATAAATATGACAGGAACCTCTTTAAGCAGCTTCGGACCAACCTTTTTCCTACCGAGCCTACGTTGTAGAGCAGAAAAATGCATCGGCACCTGCTGTGTATGATCCCACGCTAAAATCTCACCGTCGAGCACGACGCCATCCGGCCAATGAGCCGTCGCATTGCAAATTTCGGGGAATTGTTCGCTGACAATTTCTTCACCTCGCGACCATAGAATGCATTCCCCTTGTCGTTTAATCAACTGAGCCCGTATGCCGTCCCACTTCCATTCAATTTGCCAATCTGAAGTCGGGCCTATCTGTGATTCAATATTCTGAGTCGCTTCAACCTCAAGTGGGTAAGCTAGACAAAATGGATAGGGCTGAGCGGGATCGCTGCCTGCGCCGGAGTCCGATAAGAGCGCTTTGAAATTTTCTGGAGATGGCAGCCATTTACCCATGAGTCGGTGGGCCATCACAGCAGGCTCGATCTGAGCAACTTCTGCCAGCGCGCGTTGAACCAGTGTCTTGCTGACGCCGACGCGGAAGCCCCCTGTAATCAATTTATTGAAAATAAAACAAGTTTGGCTATCCAGCTGATCCCAAAGTTGTAGCAAGCAGCTCTTCTGATCAGCTGAATCCATCTCTTTCAATGGAATAATCTTTGTTTCAATTACAGTGTGTAGTGCTAGCTTTTCGCCATTCAATACTTGATTTTCTGACTGCCCGCTGTGAAGCAGCAAAGCCAGTGTCTCTGCTAAATCACCTACGTGGTTGTAGCATTCTTCCACCATCCATGTGGGGTATCCACAGGCTTGACCGGCCCACTCTCGAAAGTCCTTCAGTTTGATTGCCCGCTTTAAGCGATTTCCTGAAAGAAAGTATATCGCCCAAGCACCATCCGATGGATCTACTTTTTCGAAATAGGATTTCAATACAGCAAGTTTTACGCTGGTTCGATTCGAAGAATCCAAGTCGTAGAAGAGTTTAGTAAAGTCCCTCATGAATCCTTTGCCTCCTTCTCAGAATCCGATTCTTCCTGAGACTCACCGACGAAACGAGTTGGCACTTCGTAAGCCTCCAAACCGCGCTCCTCTTTAAGCCAGCGAATGAGCGGAGCCGCGTAGCCATGCGTCACTCCGATTCGTTGCGCCTGGGACGCATCAATGGTGTCTAGGATACCTTGCCAATCAACGTGATCCGAGAGCACAAAACCTTGATCGAGCGCCCGTCGGCGGCGCGGCCCACGCACTTGCATCCAGCCTGAAGCGAATGCCAGCGAATAGGGTGCAAATTTACGAATCCATGGAGTGTTTTGTGCCGACCCGGGAGCGATAATAATCCCCTTCCCTTTCAATAATTCTTTACTGTCGGCGTCTGCTTTAACCGTCGGTGGAATCGGGCGCCCTGCGGAGCGGTAATGTGGGAGCATGCGATCAACCGCACCATGCACACCGATCGGGCCGATCTCGGGGTCTATCCCGCAGAGAACACGCTGTGCTTTACCGAGTGCATATGCAAAGAGCACACTTGTGCGCCCTTCGGCTTGGTTTCGTCGCCACCAGCGATTGATCTCTGCAAACACGACCTCAGGTGCAGGCCACTTGTATACGGGTAAACCAAAGGTAGATTCAGTGATTAAGGTATGACAGCGCACGGGCGTGAATGCCTCACAAGATGCGTCAGGCGCGTTTTTATAATCTCCCGTCACGACCCAAACCTCACCCTTGTGCTCGACGCGGATTTGTCCAGAGCCCAAGAGGTGGCCCGCTGGATGAAAAGAAACTGAAACGTCGCCTATTTTGAGTTCTTTACCAAAAGAAATGCCTTCGATTTTCGCCTGATCACCGACTCGTTCTCGAAGTACACCTACTCCACTTTGCGCTGTCAGATAGCTCGACATCCCTGGACGCGCATGATCGCTGTGCGCGTGAGTGACTAATGCGCGATCAACACGACGCCATGGATCGATATAAAAATCTCCCGCTGCGCAGTATAGACCTAAAGCTGTTGGCTCAATGAGCTGACTTGATGTTGACGCGAATACCATCTACTGCACATCTTAGTGAGGTTTCAGCGGCAATCAAATACAGCCGCGATTCTAATGATGAGCACTACCATTCTTTTTATTTTAACCCCCTTCCTAACCGCTGCGATCGGTTGGTTCACTAACTGGGTCGCCATCCAAATGCTTTTTCGGCCGCGGCAACCGATGCGAATCTTCATGTGGCGCTGGCAGGGCTTAATCCCCCGCCGTCAAAAGCAACTCGCGGCCGAAGCCGCCGAAATCATTGAGCGCGAAATTCTTCAACAGCACATGATTCAGCAAGAGATCCGAAAGATTGAGCTCGGGCCTCACCTTGAAGAGACGGCACATAAGCTGGTGTGGGAGCGGATCGGCCCTCAGCTTCGCGCGCTGCCTTTACTGGGCGGATTTATTAACGACAATACACTAGCCAAGTTTGAAGTGATCGCTGTAGCGGAAATGAAGAAGGAAGCACCCAATTTGATCGATAAAGTGGCCGCAAACTTCGAGGAATCTGTAAATCTAAGACAAATAATCGAAGACAATATCGCAGCGTTCGATCTCGAACGATTGGAGGCGATTGTAAACCAGGTGGCGAAAAGAGAGTTTCGCACGATTGAACGACTTGGCGCAGTTCTAGGTTTCATTATCGGCTGCGTGCAGGTTGGATTATTTTACCTGGCTGGTGTCACTAGTTTCTAAGTAGCATGCAGACCCTAATAAAACGAACCGCTCAACTGTTCTTGTTCAACCTAGCAACGGCTTCAGTGCTGAGCGCACGAACCTGGACGGATATCGATGGACGCACGCTTGAAGCTGAATTTATTCAAATAACAGACTCGGTTGTCGTATTGCAAAGAAACTATGACCGCCGGGAATTCAGAATCCCATTCGCGACGCTGTCACAAAAAGACCGTGAATACTTAAAAACAATTATAAGAAAAATCACACCTTCTATTGAGCCCACAGAGACCATTTTTCCAAGGTATGGATTGGATTGGCCCCGTTCTGCAAAAGCGCCACTCAATCTGGATATCGAACGAGTCGAAGAAAATTTCGAAACTGCGTATTATCATTACAGGACTCTCAATTTTGACTTTCATTCGAATGTGAAACTTGCACGCAAGGTAGTTACCGAATTTGCAGAAATTTTCGAAGCCACTTTAGCTCTCGTCCAAGTATCTCCATTAAATTGGAATGTAGAAGCCCCCGAAAGTCGCTACCAAGCATACTTTTATGAGCACTATAATCAATTCGTAGCCGCAGGTGGCATACCCGGGTCTGCGGGGAGTTATCGATCCAGCGAACGGAAAATATACGTTCGCTTGGATGTGCTCGGCACGAGAAAAACTTCAACCAGTATCTCATTGGACGGTGGCGACCATAGGACCTTAATCCATGAAATCACCCACCAGGTGCAACATGAGTGGCTCCATAAATTGCCCACATGGCTCGTTGAAGGCTATGCTGGATATATTGAAAGGATACCCTATTCAGACAGATATTTTCATATAGATGATATGGCCTTGGACTTGAGTTATGGGTCTAGATACAGCATTCTGTCTCCTTACGACCTACTGAATATGACCAGCAGTGAGTGGAATGCTAATTTTGCTGAAGACTCCATGCTCGTCGGGCGTCAGTATTATTCTGCTTATCTATTAACCTACTACTTTATGCATCTCGATGGAGACGGCGATGGTCGCCGACTGTGGGATTTTTTACGCGCCTTAGAGAAGGCCAATAGCCGCGAGGCATTGATCGCCGCCAAACACATACTTCTTGATGGGCGTGGCGCAGATGAACTATTCAAAGATGTTCAAGATGCCTTCGACGACGAAGGGCTAGACCTTGAAATCTTCTGATGAGAGAAGCTGCAGGACGTATTCTTGTTCAAGCTCCATGTGCTGTTTAAAAAACTCAAGCATGTCCGGCTGCAATGGAGCCGTAAACGTTTTCGGCCCCTCCGGGAAATTAAAGACATAGCGCCAGCAATGCAGTGCTTGTCGTTTAATTGGAAGTGCTGCCTCAAGCCGATCGGTCCAACCGTTCTCTATGAAGTCTATATAGAGTGTTTCGTCAGGACCGTAGATTTTATCACCCACGATGCGGTGCTTTAGCCATTCAGCGTGAATACGTATCTGATGTTTACGTCCAGTCTCCGGCTTGACCAAGCAGAGCGTGTATCCGTTTGCTGATTTGATGGGGAAGAAATCAGTGACCGCGGTTTGTGAAGTCCGGTCGTAGCTGACCTCAGATTTTACGATGACGGGTCCGCCTTTCCGGCGAGCGACTGGTTCATCTACGTGGATCATCTCACTGAATTCGCCCTCCACTATCGCCAAGTAGCTTTTATCGACGATACGTGCTTGGATCGCCATTTGGAATTTGCGCGCGACAGCGGGTCGCTTCGCAAAGACGATGAGTCCGCTCGTCTCCCGGTCCAAGCGGGCCACCAGATGCAATTTATCCGCACCAGTATATTCCCGCACGACTCCAACTAAACTCGACATCGGTCCATTCTTAGATGGATGGCAGACGAACCAACCGGGCTTATTCACGATGAGTAAGTTCTCGTCTTCCTCGATGATCCACGTTCGGAACTGCTCAAGGTCCACGAGAGGTGCCTCTTCCCCGTATGGATTCATTTGGACCCTCCGTTTTTTGTGTGCTGTTCCAAACGCATTTTACGTAAGATAGCCCCACCAATTCGCGTCACCCATGTGAGCGGGAAAAAGCGGCCCGCCGATGAAATGAGTCGATTCTTGAATCCAGTAACGACCACTCGCTTGCCCTTTGCCAGAGCGACCAATGCCAAATCCGCAACTTCGTCCGAGGTCATATCCAGACCCGGACCGCCTTCTCTCATAGGGGGCGTTTCGAAGCCCGCAGCCTTAAAGAAGTTAGACCGTGTTGGCCCTGGGCAAACTGCAAGCACCCGCACTTTAGTGGCGGCGAGATCTTCACTCAAAGCAAGGCTCCAGTTTAAAACAAATGCTTTTGTCGCCCCGTAAGTGGCGAGGAAAGGCGTTGGCTGGTAGCCAGCAATTGAAGCTATATTAACGATCGCTCCGCCACGTTCCAGTAAGATCGGCATGAGGCGCGCAGTCAGATCGACGAGGGCACGAACATTTAAATCAACCATCGACAACTGTTTGTTCCTGTCTAGGTCGGGAAATAAACCATAAGCTCCGAAACCACTGTTATTGAACAAGATACACTCCCCTTCGGGCGCAGACGTAAGCTCAGTCGAGAGCAATTCCGCTGCGTGCGCCAGATCATCGGGTTGGCTCAAGTCGACTGATAAATGAATGCTCTGTTCGCCTAAAAAAATCTCCGGTTTTGAACGAGAAAGGTTGCATATCTTTACTTCGGGATTTAATATAATAATTGCTTTGATAACTGAGCAGCCAATTCCAGAAGATCCGCCAGTAATGACAATTACTGAGACGCGTTTAAAGTATTCTAAAGGGGTTGGCATTTTTTGTGTCCAGTTATCAAGAGTGGCGGGATCAGTCGATTCCGTTAACCGAGAACCTACAATAGTAAAGGAATAAAAATATGAAGCAAAATGACATCATTATCTCTGGTTTAAATATGGACCTCACCGATGCGATGAAAAATGCGGTTCACCATAAAGCAGAAAAACTATTTGAACACGACGACCACATCATTCGAATGCGGGTCGAGCTTGAATTTGATAGTCATCAGGCATCTCATCAAAAAGAATTTATCGCCAAAGGACACTTGGAAGTTAGAGGCAATGATCACTTCGTGACCGTTGCGACCGATGATTTATACAAGTCAATCGACGACATGGTTCAAAAACTTGATCGTATGTTACGTCGCCGGCACCGGCTGAAAAGGGTTAAGCGTAAGGATACTCAGGCAATTGACATTCCTGCCCAAATTCCGAAAGCGAGCTAAGTTCATTCGTATTTTCCATTGAAATGGATCTGCAAGCCCGTCCCGTTAATCGGGTCGGGCTTGCTTTTTTTTACAGAGGCGTAACTTTCATATCATGCCAGCTTACATTTATAACATACTCCACGTTATCGGAATACTCATGGTCTTTTTAGGCTACGGTGCTTTGATCGCACGAAGCATAGCAGCACCAGATAATACCTCAATCCGTAAGCTTGGTTCTATTACGAGCGGCATTGGTTTAGTGCTTATCTTCGTGGCTGGCTTTGGCCTTATTTCTAAACTTGGACATAGTTTCACAGATACTTGGATACTTGTTAAGTTTTTCATCTGGCTGGCACTTGGTGGAATGATCGCACTCATCAATCGAAAGCCTGCACTCGCACCCAAACTTTGGTGGGTACTGCTGGCTCTTGGATCCGTGGCCGTTATTATGGTTTACTACGTTCGCTTTCTCTAGAACCGCGTAAAAGTTAATTTTTTGAAAGTTCTGCTTGATCTCACGCAGTTGCTTTGTCTTTATCCCGCCTTCCTTAAATGCACCCGTAGCTCAATTGGATAGAGCGCCTGACTACGAATCAGGAGGTTGGGGGTTCAAGTCCCTCCGGGTGTACCATTTTTTTAAAGTCGCATTGGATTACAATGCGGCTTTTTTGTTGTCTACATATCACCTCGCTTATCTTGACTTTTATACCTAAGAACTAAAGATAAGGGAATGAATGATCTGCACACTTCTTCCCCAAAGACTACGGATGCTTCCATAGATTTGGAATCAGCATCAGCGACAGAGCGTGTGCAATGGGCCCATAAAATATACGGTGATAAGCTACTTCTCAGCACGAGTTTTGGGATACAGAGCGCAGTCATGTTGCATCTAGTGACTCAAGTAATTCCAGATATTCCTGTGGTTTTTGTGGACACTGGCTATTTATTTCCGGAGACATATAAGTTTGCAGAGGCATTGACTGAGCAACTTGATCTCAACCTAAAAACCTACCTCCCCTTACAATCAGCGGCTCAACAAGAAGCGCTCTATGGTAAACTCTGGGAACAAGGTGCCGAGGAACTCGACCGCTATAACACGATCAACAAGGTAGAGCCGATGAACCGGGCATTTAAAGAACTGAATGCTGAAGCGTGGTTGTCCGGCTTACGCCGTAGTCAAGCCAGCAGCCGAAGCGAGCGCCCAGTTAGCGAGCAACAAAACAAGGTTTTAAAGGTATATCCAATCATAGATTGGTCGGACAGAGATATCTACAAATACTTAACCGAGAACAACCTTCCCTACCATCCGCTTTGGGATGAGGGCTATGTCTCTGTTGGCGATTGGCACAGCACCACTAAGCTCGGACAAGGAATGAGCGAGGAAGACACTCGATTTGGAGGGGCCAAGCGTGAGTGCGGGCTTCACGAGGTAACTGGCGGCGCGGATTATCAAATTTAGTCTTTTGTAGACTAAATTTGCTCAATAAAGCTACCACACCTTCCATGTATTTCTGCTGTCAGTTGTCTGAGTATAAAGGCTAAATATAAAAATTTGCCTCATTAGAAGTAGTTTTGCCAAACCTGATCTGATCTTGTCGCAAGCAGACTCGTCACTGAAATCAATTTAGCCGTATCGTTGTCCATAAAACTTTTAGGCTCCATCAAGAGTGCTGACTCTAGCCCGGCCAAATTTCCGCTTGCTCTAAAGGGAGCCCTCTATTGATCTGGGCGACTTACTTTTAGACCCTAAAAAGCAATTCCACGTGAATCATTTGTCCCATAAATCACAAACTATTCCAAACCATGTTGCCATCATCATGGATGGCAATGGACGTTGGGCTAAGGCCAGGGGGCTTCCTCGAATCGAAGGGCACCGCCGGGGGGCCGATTCAGTCAAGCGTGCACTGGAAGCGGCGCTCAAATTTGGTGTGAATAAGGTGACTTTATATGCTTTTAGCGTAGAAAACTGGAACCGTCCCGAGGAAGAAGTCGATGGGCTCATGCAACTACTTGACCAGTTCTTAAAGTCCCAATCCAAGAATCTGATTAAAAATAAAACACGCCTTAGAGTGATTGGCCAGATCGCAGGTCTACCAGAATTTGTTCAAAATAGAATCCATGATGTCGAAGCGCGCACCGCTGGATTTGATACCTGCACTCTTACACTTGCGCTTAATTATGGTTCCAGGACCGAAGTCGTCGATGCGTTCAAATCCATCTACGTTAAAGCTCAACGTGAAGAACTCGATATTTCAAAAATCACGTATCAAGATATCGCCGATAATTTATATACCTACGATCTGCCAGACCCAGACCTAATCATACGCACTTCGGGTGAAATCCGACTAAGCAATTTCCTACTTTTGCAATCAGCTTACGCGGAGATTTTTTTTACTGAAGTGCTCTGGCCGGATTTCTCAGAAGTAGATTTTAAATCAGCACTTGAAGAATATGCGAAACGTGAGCGCCGTTATGGAAAAACCGGAGAACAGTTGCAAACATACCGATAACAAAGAGTCTGTTCAAACCACCTAAAATACATGAAGCAACGCATCTTTAGTTTTACAGCACTCTGGGCATTTTTGGCGGTCTCGCTGATGTTTTTTGGTGTGCACGCCGGCGTTTTCATCGTCGCTATCATCGCCCTGCTTACCCAGCTCGAATTGTATCAACTTTTCGAAAAGATGGGCCTAGCTCCCATGAAGGGCCTCGGATTGATTTGTGGCGCAGTTATTATCATCGGAGGCTATTATATCCCAGTGGCCGATGCGGGTAATGATCTCTTTCTGCTCTGCTTTTTGCTCTTAACCATCACGATTATCCGCATGGATTTACAAGCGGGTCGCTTACGAAGCTTTATGCCAACGCTGTTTGGCTTACTCTATGTTCCCTATTTGCTTCATTTTTTGGTTAAAATCGTAAAAATGGCTGAACTTTCAGGATACGAAAGTTCGACTGGTATTTTTCTGACGGTATGGGTGGTTGCAGTGGCTAAGTGCACCGATGTTGGAGGGCTACTCGTGGGTATGAAAATTGGGAAAACGCCCCTCTCCGTCATCAGTCCTAAAAAGACTTATGAAGGAGCCGCGGGTGGCATTGCCTTCGCCATGCTGATCGGTCTCGTCCTGCTTGGATTGTTTCACACTTACGCTCCGGATGGTTTTGTCTGGTGGGTAGCCGCGCTGATTGCGATTCCAATTGGAGTCGCTTCGATTGCCTCTGACCTCGTTGAATCTGCTTTCAAGCGTCAGGCCGAGGTTAAAGATTCCGGTAACATCATTCCAGGAATCGGCGGCATGTTTGACCTTGCCGACAGCTTGATTCTGACTGCGCCGCTTGGATACCTACTCTTCAAGTATACTCTCTTTTAGTAGGAATTTAATTGTGCGCAAAAAAATCGTTTTACTGGGGGCTACAGGATCAATCGGTGAAAGCACCCTTCGGGTTATTCGTGCGCACTCAGACCGACTTGAGCTCGTTGGGGTAGCTGCCAACAGTAACGCGCAAAAGCTCGCCGAAATATGCCATGAGTTTAAAGTGTCCCATGCAGCGTTGTCTAATGAGTCAGCCTACAAAGAAGCCAAGCGTGCCGGGGCGTTCCCAAGCTTTACCCAAGTCTATTACGGTTCTAAGGCGCTCGAGCAAGTAGCCACACTTCCAGACTCAGATATTGTTCTGGTTGCGGTCGTCGGCAGTTGTGGGCTTCTACCCACATTAGCTGCGATTGAGGCCGGCAAAGACATCGCCCTAGCCAATAAGGAGTTACTCGTTCTCGGCGGTCAATTTGTGATCGATGCCGCTAAACGTAAAGGCGTGCGTCTTCTGCCGACTGATAGTGAGCACAATGCGATCTTCCAATGCCTTGAAGGCCAGCAGCGAAGTCACCTTGAAAAACTTATTCTGACAGCTTCTGGTGGACAATTTCGCGATGCACCGATCAAGTCTTTGGCGAAAGTCACACCAAGTGACGCCACCCAACACCCAAACTGGTCGATGGGTCCAAAAATTACTGTCGACTCAGCAACAATGGCAAACAAAGGCCTTGAGCTAATCGAGGCCTACTGGCTATTCGGCCTTTCTGCAGATCGCCTTGAAGTCGTCATCCACCCACAGAGCATCGTCCACTCCTTTGCGCAATTTGTGGATGGATCCATTCTCGCGCAGCTCAGTCCACCATCGATGACTTTTGCGATCCAGCATTGTCTCCTCTATCCGGACCGTCAGCCGGGGATCGATGCGACGCTCGACTTTAGCCAGGCCATGCAACTGGATTTCAGCGCTCCCGATATGCTGCGCTACCCTTGCCTGCAACTTGCCTACGACGCGATGCGCGCTGGCGACTCTGCACCAGCAGTCTTTAATGCGGCAAACGAAGTGGCCGTCGAATGCTTTTTAGCGAACAAGATCGCATACCTTTCCATTCCTAAAGTTATCGAGCACACAATGGCACAGATCAATCGTTCGACTGTCGCATCTATTGATGATTTGTTGCTACTCGATGCACAGTCACGCGAGATTGCCAGCGAGTTCACTGCTAAATAATTCTATCTTTCAAATTCGTAATTGATACGACTGTGTTCAATATTCGGATTCTTAACCAATGCTTTTAAACATTTTCTACATCGCGATCGCCCTCTTTGCCTTGGGGTTTTCCATCTTTATTCACGAGCTTGGCCATTTTATAGCCGCTCGTAAACGTGGGCTTGTCGCCGATCGTTTTTCTATCGGCTTCGGTCCGCGTATTTTTGGCTGGAAACGGGGCGGCACCGACTACCGTATATCATTACTGCCGCTGGGCGGATATGTCTCGCTTCCGCAACTCGCCGACATGGGCCGTTTCGAGGGCGCGGAAGAAGATGAAGCTACTGAAAAGCTGCCCCCGATTACCTATGCCGATAAGATGATCGTCGCCGTAATGGGTGCAGTCTTCAACGTGATCTTTGCCTTTTTACTTTCGCTAATCCTCTGGGGAGTGGGTCGAGACATCGTTGTAACGACTGTAGTGGATACAGTCGCTGAAGAAATGGTAAATGCCAGCAACGAGGTAGTTCCAGGACCGGCTTTTGCAGCAGGCATTCTGCCTGGAGACACGATCTTAGAAGTCGATAATCAATCGATCGGCGATTGGATGCAGCTAAATAATGCGATCATGACGAGTGTCGGGCGTGAAAAGGCATCAGGTAAGGCCGAAGCCGAGATCAAAGTGCTACGAGGCGAAGAGACTATTAATCTAACAATATACCCCGAGCTGATCCAAGTTGGTATTGATCAGATGCGTTCGATTGGTGTGTACCCTGGTAGCCAACTTATCGTCACACAAGTGCAGTCCAATATGCCCGCTTCTGCCGCCGGGCTACAGATCGGCGATACGCTTCTACGGCTGGATGGTCAACTGATTGAATCGTCTGCTTTCTTGAGTTTATACCTTAGAAATCATACCGGAGGTGTCATTGATGTCACGGTCGACCGTAGTGGCACAGAGGTGGTATTACCCATCGAACCAAAAGTTGCACCCGGTGAAACAAGACCTCGTTTTGGATTCGCCTATTTCTACGAAGCTAAGACCGAGCACGTCCATCGTGACCCAATCACACAGTTAGGTCTCATGGCCAATAACATGAAACAGACACTGCGTGCTTTGCTGAATTCAAATTCTGATGTGAAGGTGAAAAATATGAGTGGCCCGGTCGGTATCGTCCACGGACTCACTTCGATGGCACGCTACGGATTTATGGACCTCATTTGGTTCGTCGCTCTGATCAATGTGAACCTTGCTATCTTTAATCTCCTGCCGATTCCAGTACTGGATGGTGGACACATGTTTTTCGCCACAATTTCTAAATTATTAGGACGGCCACTCCCACGTAAGTTCATGGAAAACCTACAAGTCGGTTTTGTTATATTGCTCCTCAGTTTTGTCGTGTATGTGAGTTTCTTCGACGTGAAACGAGTCGGTCTCGATATCGGAATTGTTAACGATCCTTCAGCAAGTTCAGAAGACACGACTCCTCCATCTACCGGAGCAGATTCTGAATCAACTCCGGAAGCTGATAAGTAGGCTAGTCTCTTTATGAAGTATTGCTCCTCACGTTTCGTTGCTAGACGTCGTCTGACTCGCGAGGTCATGGTCGGCGGAGTAGGCATTGGTGGAAACAATCCGCTCCGCGTTCAGTCGATGACGACGACGAACACACAGGATGTCGAAGCGACTGTCCGCCAAAGCTTAGCGCTGGCCGAAGCGGGCTGTGAAATCGTCCGAATCACTGCACCCAATAAAAAAGCTGCGGAAGCACTCAGTGAAATCTCGAAACAGCTCCGCTTGGCCAAGTGCGATGTGCCGCTGGTTGCGGATATTCACTTTCTACCCTCTGCGGCCATGGAGGCCGCCAAGCATGTTGAGAAAGTTCGTATCAACCCAGGGAACTACGCAGATAAAAAGAAATTCGCCGTCAAAGAATATTCAGACGCTGCCTATAATGAAGAGCTTGAACGCCTACACGAAGCGTTTTCCCCAATCGTGCTACGTTGTAAAGAATATGGCCGGGCGATGCGTATCGGAACCAACCACGGCTCCCTTTCCGACCGGATTATGAATCGCTACGGCGATTCGCCTCTCGGCATGGTTGAAAGCGCGCTTGAATTTATCCGTATTGCGGAAAGCCATGGCTATCAGGATATCTGCCTTTCGATGAAAGCGAGTAATCCGAAGGTCATGATCGAAGCGTATCGACTAACAGTCGCTCGAATGAATGAAGAAGGCATGCAGTATCCTCTTCACCTTGGAGTGACTGAAGCGGGAGATGGCGAAGATGCTCGGGTCAAAAGCGCGATCGGTATTGGCAGCCTGCTCTACGATGGCCTCGGTGATACCATCCGTGTCTCTCTGACCGAAGATCCCATTTACGAGATTCCAGTTGCCCGTGACCTGGCCGATAAAGCAATGGCTCTGTGGCAGCAAGACGCAGACAAACCAATCGATGCAGCCCTCACCGATTCGATTGATCCCTTTGTTTTCAAAAGACGCGAAACCCGAGTGATTACGCTGGGTCCGACCTGTAATATTGGCGGTGAAACACTCCCGGCAGTGATCGTAAAAACGCATCACCCAATCACCGAAACTCAAGCGATTATTCAGGAAGTCTGCGCGACTCAGGTAAAGCAAAAGGATAGTAAAATCGAAGGTCTCCAGATCGCACTGAACACACCCGCAGACCTCGAAGCATTTGGCCCACTTCACGAAGCACTCCATAGCGTGGTTCAGTGTTTTGTTCTAGAGCTGACCCCCGAGGTAGATCTCTGTCATCTAGAAACCTACGCTTGGCCCTCCGATGGACTCGCTGGCATCACTCTAGCCCAACGTATTGAGCGAGAAGACGCCCACTACGCGACAAATCTATTACAGTTCTGCCGAGACAAGGGTTTCAACTTTGCGCTCGATTGCAGCCCAGAAGCATTTACTGAAGAAATCGGAACGGTCATGGAAACTATGGGCAGCGCCGGATTAATCCTGACCTGCACACAGCCTGAGAAACGCACCCATCCATTGGGCACTTACCGCGCACTCGCTGAAGCGTCCAAAGCCTTCCTGCCGGACGCACCGATTTGGATACGTAACGCTGCGACTAATACCCTCGCACCCAAAGACTACTTTTCTGATCGCTTGCTCGAAAGCAGTATCTTAAGCGGCGCACTCCTCTGTGACGGCATCGGAGACTGCATTAGCATCGAAGCGGAACCTTTACTGGCCAAAGCAACCCCGCTCGCTTACAACGTCCTGCAAGGTGCGAAAGCCCGTATCTCAAAAACCGAGTTTGTCGCCTGCCCCAGTTGTGGACGCACCCTCTTTGATTTACAATCAGTTACTCAAAAGATTCGCGCACGCACGGATCACCTCAAAGGTGTCACCATCGCGATCATGGGGTGCATCGTAAATGGTCCCGGCGAAATGGCCGACGCCGACTTCGGATATGTCGGTGGTGCTCCTGCTAAGATCAACCTCTATGTCGGCAAAGAGTGTGTTAAATACAACGTCCCTGCGGCGGAAGCACTCGACCGTCTAATCGATCTGATCAAAGAGCACGGTAAATGGATCGAACCCAGCTAGCGCAATGAACTTCGGATGTTGAACATCCCGCACCGAAGGTTTAATCATCGCCTAACACTCATCGCATAATTCCGCAGACGCATCCCAATCTCATCCTCCCTGTATCTCGAATCCCGTATCTCAAATCCCGCAACATGAAAATCACCTCGGCAAATTTTAAAGGCAGCGCGCTCAACTTGGAGGCCTGCCCGGATTCCTGGCTGCCTGAGTTTGCCTTTGTCGGACGTTCCAACGTGGGCAAGTCTTCGCTGATTAACGCATTGACCGAAAAGAAGGAACTCGCGAAGACCTCGGGGGTGCCCGGCAAGACAAAGCTAATCAACTTCTTTCGAATCAATGATGCATGGACACTGGTCGATCTACCCGGTTACGGTTACGCTAAAATATCCAAAGAAAAGCAGCAGGAATTTAATCAGCATGTCAGCGAATTCCTCAATGATCGTGAGAACTTAAAACATATTTTCGTGCTGGTCGATGCCCGCCTCGAGCCACTCGATGGCGATCTCGCCTTCGTTCAGTGGCTCCACCAGTGCAAACTCCCCTTCTCCGTTATTTTTACGAAAATTGACAAGACCTCCGATACCACAGCTCTCGCGCATGCCGAAGCGTTTGTCGCCCAACTCAAAGAATGGCAAATTGAGCCCGCCGTCGCTATCCGCTGCTCCTCCAAGACCAAAAAGGGTCGCGGACAAATCCTAAACTTTATCGATAGCTTCCTTCCAAAAAAGAGCACCAAAAAAGGCCCTAAGAAGATTTCGGTCGGTTGGATGCAGAAGCACGGACGTTGAGCAAAAAAAGGTCGAACCTAAGTTCGACCTTTTTTAACTTTCACTACTCGGGGAGGGACTTGAACCCTCACGCCTTACGGCACCAGAACCTAAATCTGGCGTGTCTGCCAATTTCACCACCCGAGCAGAAAAATAAGAACGGGAAACTAGCCGTCGGGTATCGTGTGTCAATAACACGATTATATAAAACCACACTAGTGTCCAGTTAAGGAGAGGTTGAGGTTTTGTAGGTTGTTCATTTTAAGCGGCTAATAAAGATAAAGTAGTGTCCTGCATTTGAACAGGCTGGCCGTTCTGAAGTGGTTTCATTCTCAATAAG
>Ga0307981_1000761_pt1 | contig 31258 bp, 34 predicted proteins | sample OrgLakmetagen987_FD_201849 | JGI IMG/M metagenome (GOLD analysis project Ga0307981, IMG submission 201849) | Saline water microbial communities from Organic Lake, Antarctica - #987 | ecosystem: Environmental > Aquatic > Non-marine Saline and Alkaline > Saline | place: Antarctica: Organic Lake... | reverse complement strand
CGGCTCACAGCCGTCTGGTCAACCGAGACTGCAAATTCCTTGTAAAGCCACTCCGCTAGGTCGATCAGTCGCCAGAGCACAACCCCATGGATCTTCGGGACCGGACCGCTCTCCACTATCGCCACAAGCGCTTCGCGTTGGGCATCATTGAGTTTGTGCCGCTGACCGGGCGCCTTGCCATCAATCAGCGCATCCGGCCCGCGGGCATTGAACCGCACAACCCGTTCGTCGGGGAAACTGTCCACTGGACAGTTTCCTGATCCTCCTTACCGCACAATTTACAGACCAACACCGCCGATCCGCGCAGCATCGCTGCGACTGCCGCCATCGTAGATCTCAGCCATCGACAGCAATCGTCGGCTCTGGTTCGCGTTCTTCGTCTTTCGTGCCAGGCACCTCAATGTCGCCCCGTCAAAAATGTCGCCCCGTCAAAATCCGCCCGTAGTCCTATCGCTGTACTCATGGCCAAGTCCTCCCAGACATGCCGCAATAGATTCAGACTTTCGACGCTTTGGGAATCCCACATGAGTCAGCTTTCGCGTTGCTTGGTATGACATGGCGTGACGCTTGGGCTGGTTGGCTAGGCTGCACCTGCAAATCGGCAGGGAATGGCCGAAAGACCTGATAGAGGCCCCAAACTCGCGGTTAGGGATCAAAAAGCGCGCTTCTGGCAGCGTGGGGGCGTTGCGGGCGTTGCGGGTAACGGGTATCAATGCTGCAAGTGCGAAGGGATCTTGCGGGCGTTGTCCTGCGCGCTTCCGAAGCTCGAATTCAGATTGCCGACCGCAACGCATGAGGATCATGATGACCTATATCCGCCAGCCGCTTGAGATTTCCGCCGCGATGATGCGCGCTTCGGGGGCGCTTTGGGCGTGCCAGATCGAGGTATCGCAGGTCATGGTGCAGGCGTCGTTCCGCCTGGCAACGCTGCCTTTGTCGGTTCCGGTTGTCAATCGCGGAGAGACGGCCCGTCAGGTACCCGCTGAGAAGTCTGCTGTGCCCAAGGCTCCTGCTGCTCGGAGGGCTTCTTCATCGACCAAGGGTCCGGCCGCGAAGACAGCTGTCGCCAAGGCCCCCGTCAAAAAGGCCCCCGCCCAGACTGCGCCCGTCAAAAAGGCCCCCGTGACCAACGCGGCCTTGGTCACTGCAAAGGCCGCAAAGCCCCGTGCAGATTCCGCCCAGACTGCCCCCGCCCAGACTGCCCCCGTCAAGGATGCGCCCGTCAAGGATGCCGCGATCACGGCACCCGAGGCGAAGGTGGCGACCAGCACTGGCAAGACACCGCCCGCGGCCAAACCTGTTGCCAAGCCCGACCCGTTGCCCGAGGTCAAGGCCGCAGCAGCGGAAGTCCCCGCCGCCGAGGCCCCCGCCGCCGAGGCCCCCGTCGCCGAAGTCCCCGTCGCCGAAGTCCCGGTCAACAAGGTCAGGGCATCCAAAGCCAAAACAGCGAAGGCCGTAGCGACAAAGGTCAATGCCAAGAATACCCCCTCATCACAGGCCCCGACAGCTGAGGCCCCGACAGCCCCGGCCCCGACAGCCCCGGCCCCAATAGCCCCGGCCCCGACGGAACAGACCCCAACGGAACAGGCGACCACCGCCAAAGCACCCGCAGCGGTTGCTGCGAAAGTCGCTGCCACATCGACGGCCACCTCAGCCCAGAGCGCACCCAAGCCAACGCCCACGCCAGCAGAGAAAACCGAAGCCGAAACTGCTCCGTCACGCCGTCGGTCGACCCGCAAGAAGGCGGCACCCAAGTCGATGCCCGGTGCGGTCAAAGCGACCTGACCGCAATTTTGGCGCAAGGCCTCGGCTGATTGCGGTTACTCAGCCGCTCCACGCAACGCGGGGCGCTGCAAGCCGCCAAGACGGCACAGATGCTCCACCACCTCGGCCACGCCGTCGCCCGATTTCAGCGCGGTAAAGACGAACGGGCGCTCGGCCCGCATCCGGGTGGCATCGCGCGCCATCACCTCGAGCGAAGCGCCCACGTAAGGTGCCAGGTCGGTCTTGTTGATCACCAGCAGATCCGAGCGGGTGATTGCAGGCCCGCCCTTGCGCGGGATCTCTTCTCCCGCTGCCACGTCGATCACATAAAGCGTCACATCGGCCAGTTCCGGCGAGAAGGTGGCCGACAGGTTGTCGCCACCGGATTCGATCAATATCAACTCGATTTCCGGATGCCGCCGGTGCATCTCGGCCACGGCGGCCAGATTGATCGACGCGTCCTCGCGAATCGCGGTATGCGGGCAGCCGCCGGTTTCGACCCCGATGACGCGGTCCTGCGGCAGGATCTGCATGCGCATCAGCGCCTCTGCATCCTCTTGGGTGTAGATGTCGTTGGTGATCACCCCCAGCGAGATATGCGGGCTGAGCGCGCGGGCGAGGGCGGCGGTCAGCGTGGTTTTGCCTGCACCGACGGGGCCGCCGATACCGACGCGCAAGGGGCCGTTGAGTTGGGTCATATCGTGTCTCCTGTCCTTGGATGGGCCGACGTGAGCGCGGCGAGGATCAGACAGAGCGGTGCGTGATAGCGTCTGTCATAGGTGGCAAGGGGCTCTTCGGGGGGCAGGGCGCGAAAGCCCGGTGTGTAGGCGGCGAAGCCGCGCGTGCCGACCACGGCGCGGGCGGCCTCGATTCGGATCGGACTCCAATAGCCCAGGGCCCAGAGCAGATGCAGCGCCGCTATGACGATCAGAATTGCGGACAGCACGACACCTGTCATGTTCGAAAAATCCTCGGTTGCAGCGTCTCGTGGCGCATCGCGGTAATGTCGGACAGAAAGGCGCAGGACGCCAGATCGTCCAGCGTTTGCGCAGCCGTATCGGCGGCAATCTGCGTGCAGAGCGGTTTGAGGTCATGCAGGATGCGCTGCCCGTCGGTCTGGCCCAACGGCATCAGGCGCTGCGCGCAGGCAACCAGATTGGCGGCAAAGCTGTGCAGATAAAGCGCGGCCACTGGCTGCGCCTCCAATCCCTGTAAGGCCGCGGCACGGCCCAGGGCCACCGGATAGGCCATGTCGGGCAGATCGAACTCCCAGATTGCGCGGATCGTGGCGGCAAAGCTGGCGCCTTGCTGCACCGTCTCTAACCGCCGCTCTGCGCTGGGGGCAAAGGCGCGGGCGGTGGCGTCGATCTGGCTCAGCTCGTCCGCGTTTGCGCGGTGGGCGCAGGCGATCAAGGTGGCATCGCTGTGGCCGGTGCTGTGCTCCAGAACATCCCTCAGCCAGTCCTGCAAGGCGCCTGCATCGCTGACACGTCCATCTGCCACCGCCTGCTCCAGCCCGTGGCTATAGGCGAAGGCGCTGATCGGAAAGCTGGGCGACAGCCATTGCGCCAGCGTCAGCAGATCAGGGAGCATGGGAATGGTCATGCGCCGAATGTCCGTGTTCGTGGGCGTGGGTGCGCCCGTGGCCGTAGGCACCGCCTTCGGGGGTAAAGGGCGCTGTCACCTCGGTCACGTCCGCCCCCAGAATGCCCAGCATATGCGCGATGACCGCGTCGCGCTGGATCATCAGGCGGCCCGGTTCGATCTGGCAGGGTGTGTGGCGGTTGCCGATATGCCAGGCAAGGCGCGGCAGGTCGCCGGTGATGGCCAACAGCGGCTCGGGAGCGGCCTGGATGGCGATGCGGCTGGCGTCGTTCAGATGCAGAACGGCTCCGTGATCCAGCGACGTCGTCTGCGGCAGATCGAGCAGAAAGGCGCGGCCCTGATCGCTGACCAGCCGTTTGCGGCGGATGAACCGGGCGTCGTAGCCGAGCGTGCAGGTCTCGGAGGCGTGGCCGTGGGAATGGACATGCTGGGCGATGGGCAGATCGGTCATGCGGATGGCCTTTGGTGTCTGGGGGGCTGGCGTTTACGGGTCGGTAACCAGAATCCCCCATGCTGAGGGCAGGAGGATGCACGATGTATGTGACCCGCGATTCGGTGGATGAACCGGGGGTTCTGCGCGCCGAGATACGGATGCTCAGGACGCGCGAGGCGGCGTTGCGCCGTCAATTGCTGAGCGATGCACATGCGCAGGTGCTGGACGGGGCGCGGCATCGTGCGTCGATCCGGCGTGTGGTGTCGCGGCGGTGCGATACCAATTTGCTGCCCGACGAGATGCGCTTCGATCCGCAGTTTACCAGACGGGTGGTCAGCACTTCGGTGCGCACGCAGGTGCCGGGCGCAGGGACGCGCATTGGAACTGGCCTGCAAAATACGGGTCTTTCCAGCGCAGATCTTCAAAGCCCAGATCTTCGAAGCGCAGATCTTCGAAGCGCGCGCCAGCGCACCTGTGAGGCGCTGGGACAGCGGGGGCTTGGCGGTGGCGCAGGTGGCGCAGGTGGCGCAGTCCTGCATCATGATCTGCCCATGCTTTTTCCCGACCTGCCCGAGCAAGAGGAGTTCAGCGTGATCGAACAATTCCAGACGTGCCACTCTCATGGCAGCACAGCCGTGGCTTCGATCTCGATCAGAAAATCGGGCATGGCCAGCGCCTGCACCCCGATCCAGGTGTTCGCGGCGGGCAGGACGTCGCCGTAGAAGACCATCAGTTCCGGGGCCACCAGACCGATCTTGTCTGGCGTGTGATCGACCACATAGGTGCGGATGCGCACCAGATCGGCGGGCGTCGCGCCCTCGGCGGCCAGCACCAGTTTCAGATTGGCCAGTGCCTGCCGCGCCTGAAGCGCCAGATCGCCGGGGCCGATGACCTTGTGGTCGGCGTCCCAGGCGACCTGGCCAGACAAATGCAGCATGCGGCTGCCCTCGGACCGCACGGCGTGGGAAAAGCCGTATTCGAGGGAGCTATAGAGTTCGGATGGGTTTATGCGGGTCGCAGTCATGACAAAGACCTTTCAAAAGAGGAAATAACGCTGCGCCATGGGGAGCACGGCCGCGGGCTCGCAGGTGAGCAATTCGCCGTCGGCGCGCACCTCGTAGGTTTCCGGGTTCACCTCGATCTGCGGCAGCGCATCGTTGAGGATCAGGTCGCGTTTGCCAATATTGCGGGTATTTTTCACCGCCAGCGTCTGTTTGGCCAGACCCAGCCGTTCGCGGATCCCGTCCGCCTGCGCCGCCTCGGACACGAAGGTCACGGCGGAATGTTCGACCGAGCGGCCATAGGCGCCGAACATGGGCCGCGTGTAGACCGGTTGCGGCGTCGGGATCGAGGCGTTGGGGTCGCCCATCTGGGCGCAGACGATGGTGCCGCCCATCAGCACCATGTCGGGTTTGACACCAAAGAACGCAGGCGACCAGAGCACCAGATCGGCGCGCTTGCCCTCCGTTATGCTGCCGATCTCGTGGCTGATCCCATGTGCGATGGCCGGGTTTATGGTGTATTTCGCGATATAGCGCCGCACGCGGAAATTGTCGTTGTCGCCGGTTTCCTCGGGCAGCCGCCCGCGCTGCTTGCGCATCTTGTCGGCGGTCTGCCAGGTGCGGATGATGACCTCGCCCACCCGGCCCATGGCCTGGGAATCGCTCGCGATGATCGAGAACGCGCCCATGTCGTGCAGGATATCCTCGGCGGCGATGGTCTCGCGCCTTATGCGGGATTCGGCGAAGGCGACGTCCTCGGGGATGGATTTGTCGAGATGATGACAGACCATCAGCATGTCGAGATGCTCTTCGAGCGTGTTGACAGTAAAGGGCCGCGTCGGGTTGGTCGAGGACGGCAGCACGTTGGGATCGCCGCAGATCTTGATGATATCCGGCGCATGACCGCCGCCGGCACCTTCGGTGTGAAAGGCATGGATGGTCCGGCCTTTCATCGCGGCGACAGTGTGTTCGACGAAGCCCGATTCATTCAAAGTGTCGGTGTGGATCATCACCTGAACGTCCCAGGCATCAGCGACCGACAGGCAGCAATCTATCGCGGCGGGCGTCGTGCCCCAATCCTCGTGCAGTTTCAGGGCACAGGCCCCGCCAAGCACCTGTTCCTCCAACGCAGCTGGCAAAGACGCATTGCCCTTGCCCGCGAACGCCAGGTTCATTGGAAAAGCGTCGGCGGCCTGCAACATCCGCCCGAGATGCCAAGGCCCCGGCGTGCAGGTGGTGGCCAGCGTGCCATGCGCGGGGCCGGTGCCGCCGCCCAGCATGGTGGTCAGGCCGGAATGCAGCGCATCCTCGATCTGCTGCGGGCAGATGAAATGGATGTGCGAATCGAAGCCGCCAGCCGTGAGGATACGACCTTCGCCCGCGATGGCCTCGGTTCCCGGCCCGACGATGATGTCGACGCCGGGTTGCGTGTCGGGGTTGCCCGCCTTGCCGATTTTGACGATGCGCCCGTCCTTCAGGCCCACGTCCGCCTTGATGATCCCCGAGTGATCGACGATCAGCGCATTGGTGATGACGGTGTCGACGGCCCCTTCGGCCCGGCTGGCCTGAGACTGGCCCATGCCGTCACGAATGACCTTGCCGCCGCCGAACTTGACCTCTTCGCCGTAGACCAGCGCGTTGGCGCCCGATCCGGCGGTCATCGCGGCACCGACGCGTTCGGCGGTCAGATCGCGCTCGACCTCGATGATCAGATCGGTGTCGGCAAGGCGCAGGCGGTCGCCCACGGTAGGCCCGAACATGGCGGCGTGATCGGCGCGGGATATGGTGGCGGGCATCGGCGGGCTCCTTAATTCGGGGCGGCGTAGAGGCGCAGGTCGTCTGTGCGCAGACGGGTCAGACGTTCGAGGCAGATGAAAAAGAGCATGTTCTGCATCGACCCGCCTCGGGCGAGGGTGGATTCCGCCGCACAGGCCTTGTCGCGAAACGGAATCCACGCACGCTGGGCGTCGCGCATCATTGCCTCGTTCGTGGGTTCAAAGCCCGGTGAGCCTGCATCCATCCGACGCGCCTGCGCGATGGAAGGACCGTAAGCGGCATTCAGAGCGGCATCGGCGGTCTCATACGCAAGGGACGCGCAGCCGGTCATCTCGACCTGGGTTTGCGGGTTGGTGCAATCCAGACTTTGTGCACTCAGTGAAACCGGCAGCATGAGGGTCAAAAGCAAGAGCCAGCGCATCTCACAAATCCCCCATGATCTGCTGGTTAAAGCCGTATATGCGCCGCGCGCCGGCAATGGCCACCAACGACACTTCGCGCCGCTGACCGGGCTCAAACCGCACGGCGGTGCCCGCGGCGATGTCCAGCCGAAAACCCCGCGCAGTAGTACGGTCAAAATCCAGCGCCGGGTTGGTTTCAGCGAAATGATAATGACTGCCGACCTGTATGGGCCGGTCGCCGGTGTTGGCCACCATCAAGGTGACGACCTCGCGTCCCGCATTCAACGTCAGGTCGCCGGGTGCGGGGAAAAGCTCGCCTGGAATCATATCGTGTCTCCTGTTGCGGGGCGGTGGGTTGCACCCACCCTACGAATCGTCCCGCGGTTCCGCTTCATTGTTCCGAAAATACTCACTTTTCAACGGATCGGATCATGCACCGTCACCAGTTTGGTGCCGTCGGGGAAAGTCGCCTCGACCTGCACATCGCGGATCATTTCGGGGATCCCCTCCATGCATTGATCGCGGGTGATGACCTGCGCGCCGGCCTCCATCATCTCGGCCACGCTGCGCCCGTCGCGCGCACCTTCGACCACGGCGTCGGTGATCAGCGCCACGGCCTCGGGGTGGTTCAGCTTGACGCCGCGGGCGAGGCGGCGGCGGGCGACCTCTGCGGCCATGGAAATCAGCAGTTTGTCTTTTTCACGGGGGGTCAGGTTCATTCACAATCTCCAGCAGCGGGGCAGGGTCTGGGGCAGCATCTGCTCCAGCGCGGGCAACAGGGTCTGACGCAGTGTAAAGCTGTCCGACGCGACGATGCGCAGGACCAGCATGTCGCCGATCAAGGATACGCCAGCGGAGTCGGGGAGCAAGTCGCGCAGGGCGTCCAGGTGGCTTTCGGCCTGTGCATCGACCAGAACGACGCTGGCCATGGCGCGGGCGCCGCCGGCCACCGCAGAGCGCATCAGGCGCGCCGCGATATCGCCGGTCAGGTCCAGCCCGTCGCGGTAGAGCGGCACGCCGTCACGGTCGATGCGGATACGGTCGCGCAAGCGCGCGGCGTGCAGCGCCTCGCCCATCGCCATGCGGCCAAAGACCAGCGGCTCGACCATCAGGAACGACGCATCGGCGGCCAGCGAGACCGACAGCTGGCGGCGCAGGTTGCAACGCTCGAACAGGATGGTTTCCTGCGGCAGCCAGTCGATGCGCGCCTTGCGCCCGACATCAATCTGGACAGTGACCCGCCCGGTCTGACCCGGCTGCGCGGCATAGGCGCGCTCGGCGGACTGGGTGGTCAGGGTCAGGTGGCTGTTCGGGCCTGCCGAGGCGGTGATGTCGAACCGGTCGCCGCCGGTGATGCCGCCTGCGGTATTGACCACCACCGCGTCCAGCGCCGCGCCGCGCCGCCGGGGAAACACCGCCTTGAGCGCGCCCGCCTGATAAAGCCCGTCGAGCCGGTTGTCCGCCTTGGACGACAGCCGCAGATGGCCGATCGCGCGCGGTTGCGGCGCAAGGGGCAAAGGCGCGGCAGCAAGAGGGGCAGCGATGCAGATGGCAGACCTCGGGTTACAATTCGGCACGCGGGCACAGACGCAGACTGCCTTTCCCGCTACAGGAATGTTAGGCCAGAAATAGAGCCGGTTGCACAAGGATCGCGCGTATCCGTGCCCGTTATTTCGGCGCAGGCGGTTTATGCTGCTCAATAAAGCGGCAAGGGTCTGCGTCACCCGGTCAAACTGCCCTGATTCCCATTGCCCTGCAATACTGTGATGCAGAACCGTTCGTGCGACCGGCCCGCACACAGAGCCGGCACCATGCGGCGCTGCCAGCCCTGCCGGGGCCCAGTTCATTCGGGGCCCAGTTCTTTCGGGAAACGGGTCTTTCGGGGCACGGGTCTTTCGAGGCTCGGGGCCGTATGGATTTGAAACCAAAAGACGCCGCAGGCCGACGGCCCCTCACCGGACGCGCCCTGCCAGGAGGTGACAATGACGAACCTACGCCTGACACTTGCCGCGACCCTTGCTTTGGGCACTGCCATGCCAGCCTTTGCCCAGGATTGCGCAGATCCGATCAAGATCGGTGTGCTGCATTCGCTTTCGGGATCCATGGCGATTTCGGAGACGACGCTCAAGGACGTGATGCTGCTGCTGATCGACGAGCAGAACGCCAAAGGCGGTCTTTTGGGCTGTGAGATCGAAGCCGTGGTGGTCGACCCGGCCTCCGACTGGCCGCTCTTTGCCGGAAAGGCCCGCGAATTGATGAGCGTGCAAGAGGTCGACGTGATCTTCGGCAGCTGGACATCCGTCAGCCGCAAATCGGTGCTGCCGGTGCTCGAGGAACTCAACGGCCTGATGTTCTACCCCGTCCAGTATGAGGGCGAGGAAAGCTCCAGAAACGTGTTCTACACCGGGGCCGCGCCCAACCAGCAGGCGATCCCTGCGACGGATTATTTCCTCGAAGAGCTTGGCGTCGAGAAATTCGCCCTTCTCGGCACCGATTACGTCTATCCGCGCACGACCAACAACATTCTCGAGGCCTATCTCAAGGACAAGGGCATCGCGGCGTCGGACATCTTTGTGAACTACACGCCGTTCGGTCATTCCGACTGGTCCAAGATCGTGTCCGACGTGGTGGCCCTGGGGGCCGACGGCAAGAAGGTCGGCGTGATCAGCACGATCAACGGCGACGCCAACATCGGGTTCTACAAGGAACTGGCGGCAGCGGGTGTCAGCGCAGACGACATCCCCGTCGTGGCCTTTTCGGTCGGCGAAGAGGAACTGAGCGGTCTGGATACCTCCAATCTGGTCGGCCATCTGGCGGCGTGGAACTACTTCCAATCCGCCGAGACGGACGCAAACGAGGCCTGGATCGAAGCATGGAAGGCCAAGATGGGCGAGGACCGCGTGACCAACGACCCGATGGAGGCGCATTACATCGGCTTCAACATGTGGGTGAACGCCGTCACCGAGGCAGGCACGACGGATGTCGATGCCGTGCGCGCAGCGATGTATGGGCAGGAATTCCCCAACCTGACGGGTGGCACCGCCGTGATGCTGCCCAACCATCACCTGTCCAAGCCGGTTCTGATCGGCGAGATCACAGCGGATGGTCAGTTCGACATCATCAGCCAGACCGATGAGGTTCCCGGCGATGCCTGGACGGATTTCCTGCCCGAATCCGCGGTGCTGATGTCGGATTGGAAGGACCTTGGCTGCGGGATGTACAACACCGCGACCAGCACCTGCGTGCAAATCCAGTCGAACTACTGAACCTGACTTTGGCGGGGCCCGATGCTTGGCCCCGCCGCTTTCTGTTGCACGTCCCCTGATCGAAAGACCTGTCCATGTTGCACCGGCTTTGCGCGCTTTTCGTCCTGCTGGCGCTTGTTTGGCCGGCGCATGTGTCTGCCCAGCAAGGCCCGGTGCAGGACATCCTGCAAGAGCACCGCGCGCTGATCGAGCAAAGCTCGCGTCGCACCATTCAGCCTGCCATCGACGCTTTGGCGAACTCCGGTCTGCCCGCCGCACGCGACGTGCTGGAGTATTGGCAGAACAAGCAGATGTTCCTGCGCGAATCCGACGGCGTGTTTTTCCGGGGCACCGAAATAGACCGCGATACCGTGCAGCTGTTCGATCTCGACACAGGTGCCGATCTGGGGGCCACGCCGGATGACGGTCTCGACCAGCTTCGGCCCAATTCCGGCATTCGCGGCCTCATCGGCACGGCGCTGGTTCAGTTTCAGCTGACCGACCCCGACCCGGTGGCCCGCACCGCAGCACTCGACAGCATCCAGCGCGACCCTGACGCCGCGCATCTGGTCCCCTTGCGCGCTTCGATCGAGACCGAAAGCGACGACGCCCTGCGGGCCAGAAAAATCCGCCAGGAACGCCTGATGACGATTGCCTTCGACCCCGACGAGACGGCGCGGATCCAGGCCATCGCCGATATGTCGGACGACCTCGGCGTCGATGTGCGCGCCACCCTCAACCCGCTGGTCGCCACCCGCCGCGCCGTGGTCATGGGCGCGGCACCCGAGGGCGTCAACCTCGCCCGCATCCTCACGCCCGGCGACGACATTTCCCAGGACGCCGCCTATGCGCTGATGGTGGCCGCAGACCTCGCTCCGCCGCGTCTGGGCGACGACAGCCTGCGCAGCGCGCTCGAGGCCAACATCGTGCAGGGGCGCGTCGGCGGTATCCCTCTGGCGCAGCTGAGCGACCAGCAAAACCGCGAACGCGCCTATGCCAGGCTGGCGGCTGACGGCATTGTTCCCCTCGCCGCCACCACAGCCGAAATCGCGCAGCGCCTCGCAGGCCACACCTTTTACGAGACCTACGCAGAGCCCTCGCAGGCGGTCACCACAGCCGCGACCGAGGCCCTCGCCACGATCGCCATTCAGGTCGGCCTCAATCAGACGCTTGATTTGACGCTGGATGCGCTGTCGCTTGCGTCGATCTACTTTCTCGCCGCCATCGGTCTGGCCATTACATTCGGCGTCATGGGTGTCATCAACATGGCGCATGGTGAATTCATCATGATGGGCGCCTATACCGGCTATGTCGTCCAACTGCTGATCCCCGACCACACGCTCAGCCTGATCGTGGCGATTCCGGCGGCCTTTGCCGTGACATTCGCCGCCGGTGTCACGATGGAGCGTCTGGTGATCCGCTGGCTCTACAACCGACCCTTGGAGACGCTGCTGGCCACTTTCGGCATCTCCATCGCGCTGCAACAACTGGCGAAAAACATCTTCGGCACGCAGGCGCGGCCGCTGACAGCCCCCGGCTGGCTCGACGGGGCATGGGTGATGAACGACGTGGTCTCGGTCAGCTACATCCGCATCGCGATCTTCGTTCTGGCGCTGATCTTCTTCGCCGTGTTCCTTTTCATCATGCGCCGCACAAGGCTGGGTCTGGAGACCCGCGCCGTCACCCAAAACCCCCGCATGGCGGCGTCGATGGGCATCAACCCGGGCCGCGTGAACATGCTGACCTTTGGGCTGGGCAGCGGCATCGCAGGCATCGCAGGTGTCGCCATCGGGCTTTATGCCAAGGTCACTTCGGAAATGGGCAGCGACTATATCGTGCAGTCGTTCATGACCGTGGTCGTCGGCGGTGTCGGCAATATCTGGGGCACGCTGCTGGGGGCGGCTGGCATCGGCTTCACGCAAAAGGGCATCGAGTGGCTCAACCCGTCCAACACGCTGGCCGCGCAAACCTACATGATCGTCTTCATCATCATCTTCATCCAGTTCCGCCCCCGCGGCATCATCGCCCTCAGGGGCCGCGCGGCAGGGGATTGATATGGCGGATGCAACCTCATCTTTGGTTTCTCGTAATCCTCGGCAAGGCGGTGGCAAGACAGCCTCCCTCCGACGCCAGCCTTTGCTCGCGCAACCTTCCGTTCTGATCTTCCTCATTGCGCTGGCCGGCTTCACCCTCGCCGTCACCGTCCTGAGCGAAGGCCTCGGCATCGGCGTCATCTCCACCAGCTTTGTGAAAACCCTCGGCAAGACCCTGTGCCTGTGCCTCGTCGCCCTCGCAATGGATCTGGTCTGGGGCTATTGCGGCATCCTCAGCCTTGGCCACTTCGCCTTTTTCGGGCTTGGCGGCTACATGATCGGCATGTGGCTGATGTATGAACGCACCCGCGACATCGTCGTCACCTCGCTGTCGGACCAGGTCATTCCAGCCACCCCGGCCGAGATCGAGGCCGCCATCGGCAATCAGATCTTCGGCGTCGTCGGTGCGTCGGATTTCCCGTGGGTCTGGGCGTTTTCCCATTCGCTCACCCTGCAACTGGCGCTTGTCGTGCTTGTTCCCGGTCTTTTGGCGCTGATTTTCGGCTGGCTGGCGTTTCGCAGCCGCGTCACAGGCGTGTATCTCTCGATCCTGACGCAGGCGATGACGCTGGCGCTGGCGCTTTACCTGTTCCAGAACGACAGCGGCTTGCGCGGCAACAACGGGCTCTCGGGTCTGCAAAACCTGCCCGGCGTCACGGCACCGCAAAGCATCGTGTCGATCTGGTTCCTCTGGGCCTCTGCCGCAGCCCTCGCGATGGGCTATCTGCTCTGCGCATGGATGATGTCGGGCAAATTCGGGTCGGTCATTCGCGGCATCCGCGACAACGAGGCGCGGGTGCGCTTCCTCGGCTATTCGGTCGAGACCTACAAGCTGGTGATCTTCACCCTCACCGCCATGATCGCGGGCATCGCGGGCGCGCTTTACTACCCGCAAGCGGGCATCATCAACCCCGCCGAAATCGCCCCCATCGCGTCGATCTATCTGGCCGTCTGGGTCGCTATCGGCGGGCGCGGGCGACTTTATGGTGCCGTGATTGGCGCGGCCTTCGTCAGCCTCGTGTCGACATGGTTCACGGGAGGGCAGGCGCCGTCGATTCCGCTGGGCTTTTATACGATCAACTGGGTCGACTGGTGGCTGATCGTGCTGGGGCTGTCGTTTGTCGCCGTGACGCTTTTCGCCCCCAAGGGCATCGGTGGGCTGTTCGACCTGGCTGCCAGACGCAGCACGCCCGACCGGCACGGCGCAGACCTTGGTCCCGATCCCGGCAGCTTGCGCGAAAAGGAGGCCGACCAATGAGCATGCTTCTCGAGGTCTCCGGCGTCTCGGTCTCGTTCGACGGGTTCCGCGCCATCAATAACCTCAGCTTCAACATCGGCCCGGCGGAACTGCGCGCCGTGATCGGCCCCAACGGGGCTGGCAAGACCACCTTCATGGACATCGTCACCGGCAAGACCAGACCAGACGAAGGCCGCGTCTTGTGGGGCGAAAAATCGATCTCTCTGCTGGGTCTCTCCGAGGCGAAAATCGCCCAGGCTGGCGTGGGCCGCAAATTCCAGAAACCGACAGTCTTCGAGGACCAGAGCGTCGCCGAGAACCTGCTGATGGCGCTGAACCGTGACCGGGGCTGGCTGCGCGTGCTGTTCTACAAACCGAACCAGGCCGACATGGACCGCGTCGCTGAACTGGCGTCCGAGATCAACCTGACCGATGCCCTGCCGCGCAAGGCAGGTGAGTTGAGCCACGGTCAGAAACAATGGCTGGAGATCGGCATGCTGCTGGCACAGGACCCGCAACTCCTGCTGGTGGACGAACCCGCCGCAGGCATGACGCTGGCCGAGCGTGAACACACCACAAGACTTCTGACCGAAGCCGCAAAAACCCGCGCCGTGGTGGTGGTGGAGCATGACATGGACTTTGTCAGACGCCTCAATTGCAAGGTGACCGTGCTGCACGAAGGCGCTGTGCTTGCTGAAGGATCGCTGGACCACGTCACCGCCAACCCGGACGTCATCGACGTCTATCTGGGACGCTAGAGCCATGCTGGATGTCACCAATCTCACCCTGCATTACGGCCACAGCCAGATTCTGCACGATGTGTCACTCAGCGCGCAGGCAGGCCAGGTCACCTGCGTCATGGGCACCAATGGGGTGGGCAAGACGTCGCTGCTCAAGGCCCTTTCAGGCACCCATATGCGCACGTCGGGCGACATCACGCTGGACGGCGAAGAGCTGGGCAAACTGCCCGCGCACATACTGGCCCACAAAGGTGTCGGCTATGTGCCGCAGGGGCGCGAGATTTTCCCGCTGATGTCGGTGCGCGAAAATCTGGAGACCGGGTTCGGCTGTCTGGACGTCACAGACCGTGCGGTCCCGGACGAGATATTCGAGATTTTCCCGGTGTTGCGCGACATGCAGGCCCGGCGTGGCGGGGATCTCTCGGGTGGGCAACAGCAGCAACTCGCCATCGCCCGCGCGCTGATCACGAAGCCCAAACTTCTGCTGCTCGACGAGCCGACCGAAGGCATACAGCCCAACATCATCGCGCAGATCGGCGAGGTCATCGCGCTTTTGCGCGATCGCGGCGACATGGCCATCGTGTTGGTCGAGCAATATTTCGACTTTGCCCATAAACTGGCCAATCGCATCGTGGTGATGAAACGCGGCGCCGTGACATTTGCAGGCACCCGCGACGAAATCACCCGCGATGCGCTGATCGAACAGGTCAGCGTCTGAGAGCCGGATCAACCACCGATTCATTTCAAATGCCCAATACAATGGCCAAACGCATTAAGACAGCGTCAACGTCGATCCCTGTAATAATGGTCCCGGGAATGGTGAACATGGATGGGAACAAAACATGGCTTTCTGGTATCGCGATTATTATTTTGGCAGCGCAGTTGACGAAACCGTCACGGGCCGCGTGTCGGACGATCTGATCTTTGCCCAGGCGGGCAACGACAGCGTCGACGCAGGCGCGGGCGACGATCTGGTCGTTGCCGGCTGAGGCGCGGATGTCGTGTCCGGCGGACTGGGCGACGACCGTCTCTACGGCGGCGGTCACGGCGACACGCTTTCGGGCGGCGCAGGCAACGATCTTCTGCACGGCGGGCACGGCACGGACCGGGTGGTCTATGACGGCGGGATTGACGATTACATCATCACACACCGCGATTTCCACTCCGGTCGGATGTATTTCGTCGAGGCAGAGGATGGCTCTGGCCGCGACCGGCTCTGGCAGATCGAAGAGGTGGTTTTCGGCTACGGAACGAAGCTCGATCTGCCCTCTGCCGGGCCCGTTCTGGCCGCGATGGACGATGCAATCGAGGTGACGGCGGGCGCGCCCGTCCAGATTGTGGCAGCCCAGCTGACTGCCAATGACCATGCGCTGGATACGGATGTGCTGGAACTGGCAAACGGCTCTGTGACAAGCGCGCTGGGCGCAACGGTGACGGTGTCGGACGCTTTTGTCATCGGCACCAGCGCGGATGGAGGCATGAATTTAGATGCGCAGACAGTGACTTATGATGGCGGCGATCTCTTTGACGCGCTGGGCGCGGGCGAAGCGGCCACCGACAGTTTTGTCTATACAGTGCGCGACGGCGCGCGCGCTGCCGACAATGCGACGGTGACGGTTACGGTCACCGGCGTGAACGACGCGCCCGAACTGAATGTAACAGCCGAAGTTACTGTCGAGACCGCAAGCGGCGACGTGCTGGACGCCAGCGCCTTCGATGTAGACGGCGACACGCTGGTCTTTTCGCTCTCGGGCGCGGATGTGGATGCCTTTGCGCTGGATGCGGCCACCGGCGCGCTGCGCTTTGCCGACGGGGCGGCGGATCAGGCGCGCTTTGATGTCGAAATGCATGTGACCGACAGCCACGGCGCGCAGGACAATGCTGCAATTGTGGTGCTGGTCGAGGCGCAGGAGATGGTCGACAGCGCGCTTGGCAGCGGGGATGCAACAGCATCGGCGAACGATATGCTGTGACCTGACGGGCAGAGAATTGTCTGATTTCAAGGGGGCGGGCGCAGGTCTGCCCCTTTTTGCGTGCGGTGATGGGAAAATTGGTGGCGTGGGGGAGACTTGAACTCCCGACCTATCGATTATGAGTCGATCGCTCTAACCAACTGAGCTACCGCGCCACTCTGTGCAGCGGGTGCTAAAGGTGGGGCGTTGCAGGGTCAAGGGTAAAATCGGATCAATTGCCCGCCATTCCGGGCGTAAGCTGCTGGAGGAGAGCGACCCTCCGGGGGAGGTTTATTTAGCAAGATGAAACACGAGCCCGGCGACCAAAGGCCCGCCTCTTTTTCCAGAGCGGCGGCGTTTCACTCAGGTTCGTGACGTTTTCGGCCTTATCGTCACAGCAAATTCGCACGGCGATCCCGGCGTGCGCCCGTTGCGTTTCATCTTGCCAAATAAACCTCTCCCGGAGGGTCGGTTGGCCGCAGGGCCGTCCAGCCGCCGCGGTGCGCTTCTACCGCACGATGTCTTCTTCCACGACGAACATGTTGGCCCAAGCGCGGTCGATCAGTTCCGGCGACATCTTGTAGGGGATGCCTTCGAAATCGCAGATCGAGATCATCTGGTCGATCAGGAACACCGGCTGGTAGTTTGCATAGATGTTGTCGATGGTCGGGTATTTGTTCTTGAGAAGATGCACCAGGGTCGCCTCGTCCAACTGCATCTTTTTCTTGCGGGCGACCATGGCGAAGATTTTCAAGAAATCTTCCTGCATGGGGCCGTCGATCTTGATCTTGTAAAAGATCCGGCGCAGGGCGGCGGTGTCGAAGATCTTGTTGGGGTGGAAGTTCGTGGAAAAGATCACAAGCGTATCGAAGGGCACCTCGAACTTTTCGCCCGATTGCAGCGCGAGGATGTCTTTTGATTCCTCCAAAGGCACGATCCAGCGGTTGACGATGCTTTGCGGCGGCTCTTTCTGACGACCGAGGTCGTCGATGATAAAGATGCCGCCGGTGGATTTCAACTGCAAGGGCGCCTGATAGGTCTTGGCTGTGGGATTATAGACCAGATCGAGCATGTCAAGCGACAGCTCGCCCCCGGTGATCACCGTGGGCCGGTCGCAGCAGACATAGCGCGCGTCGTATTTGGCGGTGCGGCGCAGGGCGGTGGGGTCGTCGATGACTTCTTCTGCGGCGGTGTGCACGATGGGGTCATAGACGGTGATGACCTGACCTGCATATTCGATCGCGCGGGGCACATAGACCTTGTCGCCCATCGCGTCGCGGATACCGTTCGAGATCGAGGATTTACCGTTGCCCGGAGGGCCATACATCAGGATCGAGCGGCCCGCGCCCACGGCAGGGCCGAGGTGGTCCAGCAGGCTGTCGGGCAGGATCAGGTGGCCCATCGCAGACGTCAGTTGCTGACGTGTGATCTGGATGTTGCGGATCGACTGGCGTTTGACCTGTTCGCGGTAGACATCCAGCGGCACCGGCATGGCGCCGAAATATTCCGATTGTGCAAGCGCGTCGAGAGCGCGGGATTTGCCGACATCTGTCAGCTGGTAGCCCATCTCGCTCGATTGGCCCGCACCCAGCGTGCCTGTCGCCTCGAGCATGCGCTGCGTGCGGGCCATGTCGACGATTTCCTGCGTCACCGGCACCGGCAGGCAGATTGCGCGGCTCAGCTCGCTGACCTGTGAAATGTTCTTTCGGAACATCGTCTTGAGCAGGATGTCACGCATCATCACTACGGGCAGAAGCATCTCTTCGATCCGCTTAGGCTGCGGCGGGGCCATCACGGCAGAGGACTGGATGTTCATGTCAAAGCCTCATTGCTGACAGGGAAAGGATTGCGCCGCAGCATCGCGCGGCTTGGTTCAGATATGATGAAGGATCACGCACCGGCAAAGACCCCGGCGATCAGATAAATCAGTAAGGTGCCCGACAGCGCCAGACCGGCGGGAAAGCGGGCATTTGTCCAGCTGTGCCAGTCGGGGGCCATGCGGCGCAGCGCCGAATGTTTGCCCAGCCTGTGCGCCACCAAAGCGCCCAGCAGGGCCGAAGCGAAGAGCATCATCACCAGCGCCGTGTCGCCGGGGTTCACGAACGGGGCAGCGGCGGGCAGGAATTTGGCGTCACCGCCGCCCATGCCGCCCGCGGCGTTCATCACCATGCCGACCAGCAGCATCACCCCCACCGACGCATAGCGCCAGAGATATGTGTCAAAGGGCAGTGCGAACAGGCCGACGACCGCAAACACGCACAGCAAAGCCCCGTTGACCGAATTGGCGATCCGCATCGACCGCATATCCATGAACGCGATATACAGGCACAGCGGCGCTGCGAACGGCAGGAACCAAAGGGCGGCGGATGCGGATATCTGCATGGCGGCGCGTCAGGTTTCCAGCGCCTTGAGCGACCGCGAGGCAGCCTCGAAGTGCTGCGGATGAGTCTCGATGGCTTCGCGGAACAGGCCCTTGCCGGTTTCCACATCGCCGCGTTTGATCGCCGACAGCCCCATTGTGTGCAAGAGCTGCGCGCGTTCTATCTGGCTCATCGGCATGACGGGCAGATCGTATTTGCCCTGCGCGCCGCGCGCCAGAACGAGGTTGTTCTTGGCGGTGAAAAGCTGGTCGTCCTGCCGGATCGCCTGGGTGAAAAGCTGCTCTGCCTCACCAAAGGATCCGCGCGTAAATTTGGAAAAACCCCAGTTGTTCATCACGGATGCAGGCGTCGTGGTCAGGCCGACGGCGATTTCATAGAATGAATCCGCCTTTTTCCATTCCTTGTTGCCATCCGCGATCATCGCCTCGAGCCGGTAGCGTTTGTAGGTCTCATGCGTCGGCGGGATGGTGTCGAGGATCGCTTCGGCCTCGGGCCAGCGGTTGGCACGGATCAGCGCATCGGCCAGATCGACCTGATCGTCGGGAGTCGTGCCGTCCATCTGGGTCACACGGGTCCAGGCGGACACTGCCTCGACCGACCGTTTGGCACGCACCAGTGAGATCGCAAGCCCGCGTTGAAAGTCGATCCGGTCAGGATCGCCGGCAAGGGAACGCTGAAAGTAGTTTACGCCCTCGTTGGGGTCCGACACCGTCAGCATCACATCGCTGAGATTGGTTTCGTCGACGACATTGACGTCCTGCATCGCGCGGGACACTTCGTCGCTGCCGGAACGATCGCAGGCGGCAACACCAAAGACCCCTGCTGCGCACAGGGACAATAGAATAGGGTGGCGCATGTTGTGCGTCCTTTTACTGCTCGGTCCTCAAGGTGTCGTGCGGATCAGAAAGTCGCTGCTGCCCCGCCGCACCAATTTATATTCCTGATCTCTATCACCAACGAAGCTGGAATTCTCGATTTTTGCAAGCGCCGTGCGAAGATTGTCGCGGATTGCATCACTTTGGCCATTGTCCAGCCCGTAGGCCTTGCGGAAAATCTGTCCGGCCTCGGCGGTTTTGCCACGCTCCATCAGCACCACGCCCAGATTGTTCCAGGCCTCGGGCGACGTCTCGTCGGCCTTGACGGCGCGGCGCAACAGATCTTCGGCCTGCCCCAGACGCCCCAGCGCCAGATTGGCCGAGCCCAGTGCGCTGAGCACATCGGCGGTCAGCCCCTCGGTGGCGGCTGCACGGCGAAAGGCATCGAGCGCCAATTCATGCTCGTCCGCGGCCATCAGCCGGTGGCCGACCCGCAAGCCGTCGACGGCCTCGGCGCGGGTGTTCAGGCCGGGGGCAAAGGGGTTTGCCTCGCCGCGCGAGACCCCGTTCAACAGGAACGGGCCGCCCGCAGAGCAGGCGGCCAACGTCGCAAGGCATGTGAACGCAAGTGCTGCGCGCATATGGTTACTGTCCTATGTTGCCCATCTCGGTGATGCCCACAACCGACGGACCCACAAGGATGATCAGCAGAGGCGGCACTGTCAGCATCATAGTCGTCAGCGTCATCTTTGTCGGCAGCTGGTTTGCCTTTTCTTCGGCACGCATGACTCTTTTGTCACGCATTTCCGAGGCATAGATGCGCAGCGCGTCCGAGATCGAGGTGCCGAAGGTCTGGCTTTGGATCAATACAGTCACGAACGAGCTGACATCCTGCACGCCGCAACGTTCGGACATGTCGCCCAGAACCGCACCCTTGTCCTTGCCGGCCTTCATCTCGTGGCTGACGATGCTGAATTCGTCGGCCAGCGCCGGATAGGAGGCGCGCAATTCGCCCGCAACCCGCACGATGGATTGATCGAGCGACTGACCGGCCTCGACGCAGACCAGCATCATGTCGAGCGAATCCGGAAACCCGCTGATGATCTCTTCCTTGCGGGCTTCGACGCGACGGGTGACCCAGTATTTCGGGAACATGTAGCCGAGGCCACCGGGGCCAAGGATATACATCAGCTTTTGTTGTGTGGTGGCGGCGTCCTGATCCACGAAAAGCAGGAAATAGCTGACACCGGCGATTAGCAGGCCGACCCCCAGCGCGAACTGGGCAAAGTAGAAATACCGCACCGCGTCGCGCTGACGGTAGCCCGCCTGCAACAGGCGCAGACGGATACCCGCCAGTTCTCTTTCATCCTGCGGTTCAAGGAATTGCGCATACTTGTTCAGTTTTTCGTTGCGCGCATTGTCGCGCAGAACCGTCTTGAGCTTGGAATTCGCACCGTCGCGCTGCTGTTGTTGCAGCTTTTTCATCGGGTCTTCGCGGCCCGACATCAGCAGCGGGATCGCGACCAGCAAGAGCACGATACCCATGCCCCCGACCGCGATCACCGGACCCATCGGGCCCAGTGTGCCGACAAGCAGAGTGTTGATGGCTTCCATGATGTGCCTCTCAGACCTTGATGTTGACCAGCACCCGCATGACGAGAAGGTTCGCCACGAGGAAGATGCCGACGATGAAACAGGCGGGGATGAACCACGGGTGGTCCAGAACCTCGTCGTAATAGGTGGGGTCGGTGACCTGGATCATGACCAGCGCGCCGACGGGGAAAGCTGACAGGAACTTGCCCGACCATTGCGCCTCGGAGGTGATCGCCTTGACCCGGCGGAACAGACGGAACCGTGCCCGGATCACCTTGGACAGACCTTCGAGGATCTCGGCCAGGTTACCGCCCGATTGCTGCTGGATCGCCACGGCCACGGCCAGAAAGCGCAGATCCTGCATGTCGAGCCGTTCGGCCATGTGCTTGAGCGCATCGCCCACGTCACGCCCGTAAGCGGATTCGTCCGCGATGATGCCGAATTCTGTTGCCAGCGGATCCTGAAGCTCTTTGGAGACGATCGAGATCGCCGATGAGAACGGATGCCCCACCCGCAGCGACCGCACCATAAGCTCGATCGCGTCGGGCAGTTGTTCCTCGATCATGCCAAGGCGTTTCTTGGCCTTCATGTTGACCCACATGAACACACCACCCACACCCATGCCCACGGCCATCACGGCGCGCACGCCGGCTGCGGCTTCGGTGCCGATGGTCAGCCCCAGAAAGGCCATCGCCGACACACCCACCATGATCAGCATCAGCTGTTTAGGGGTAAAGGCGATCGCGGCTTTCTGCGCCCGGTCGGCCAGCATCGAATAAAGCGGGATCGACCGCGATTTCATATGCTGGTCCATCTCCTTGCGGAGTTTATCCAGCACCTCTTCGCGCCGCTTGCCCTTGTCGAGCATTTCCAGACGGCGGTTGACGCGGTTGTTCAGGCTGATCGACTTGCCGAAGACCGTCAGGTAAATACCCTCGACGATCACCAGCACGCCAAGAAAGATCAGGCCGTAGATAATCGGTTCTGCGCTCAGGGTCATCTGCGTTTACTCCGCGGCCATGGGTTCAAAGATCGTGGGCGGCAAATCGTAGCCCCACATGCGAAAGCGTTCGGCAAAATGGCTGCGCACGCCGGTCGCGGTGAAATGTCCGATGATCTTGTTGTCAGGGGTCAGCCCGACACGCTGGAAGCGGAACAGCTCCTGCATCGAGATGACATCGCCTTCCATGCCGGTGATCTCGGTGATCGACGTCATGCGGCGCGAGCCGTCTTGCAGGCGCGAGGCCTGCACGATGAGGTTCACAGCGCTTGAGATTTGCGACCGCACTGCCTTGAGAGGCATCTCGATGCCCGCCATCGCGATCATGTTTTCCAGACGCGAAACACCGTCGCGGGCAGAGTTGGCGTGGATCGTGGTCATCGACCCGTCGTGACCGGTGTTCATGGCCTGCAACATGTCGATGACTTCCTCGCCGCGCGTCTCGCCGACGATGATCCGGTCGGGACGCATCCGCAGCGCGTTCTTGAGACAATCGCGCGGCGTGACGGCGCCTTTGCCCTCGACGTTGGGCGGACGGCTTTCCATCCGGCCCACATGGGTCTGTTGCAGCTGAAGTTCGGCCGTATCCTCGATTGTCAGGATGCGTTCGGAATTGTCGATGAAAGACGACAGCGCGTTGAGCGTGGTGGTCTTGCCCGAGCCGGTTCCGCCCGACACGATGATATTCAGACGACAGGCGACAGCGGCTTGCAAATAGGCGGCCATCTCTTCGGTAAAGGCCCCGAATCTGACCAGATCGTCGATGCCCAGCTTGTCTTTTTTGAATTTCCGGATCGACACGAGACTGCCGTCCACCGCGATCGGCGGCACCATCGCGTTGAAACGCGAGCCGTCCGCCAGACGGGCGTCGACATACGGGTTGCTTTCGTCGACCCGCCGACCGACCGCCGAGACGATCTTGTCGATGATCCGCATCAGATGCTTTTCGTCTTTGAACTCGACGTCCGACAGCGACAGCTTGCCGTCGCGTTCGATAAAGATCTGATGCGGACCATTGACCAGAATATCGCTGACACTCTCGTCCTTGAGCAATGTCTCGAGCGGGCCAAGGCCCTTGACCTCGTCATACAGCTCCTGATTGACGGTCGTGCGGTCCTCGCGGTTGAGAACGATGCCCTTTTCCTGCAACACCTCGGTGGCGATGGTGCTGATCTCTTCGCGCAGATCGGCCTCGGTGGCGTGCTCCAGCGCGGGCAGGTTGAGGTTGTCGAGCAATGCGCGGTGCAGTTCCAGCTTGATATCGCCCAGCCGTTCCTTGCGCTTTTTCTCCTTGTCCTGCGACGATGCGCGGGCCGCGACGATGGGGGCCGCACGGCGCAGGGACTTTGCTTCGGACTTCTCTTCACTGGCCTTGGGCATGTCGACGACCTTGGCGGTCTTCTGCGGGCCGTCGGTTTTTTTGTAACGCGAGAACATGTGTCGGTTTCCTTTTGCGGCCTGATTTTCTCAGCCTGAATTAAGCAGCCTGAATTGCGCAGCCTGAATTGCGCAGCCTGAATTGCGCGGCCCGAATTACGCAGCCTGTGCGTCGGATTGGCCCAGTTCGTGCAGGGACAGCGCCAGCTTGGCAATTTCGCGGCGCAACGGGTTCTTGGCGGCAGAGCTTGCCAGCGGCATGCCGTGATCGCAGGCCTGCGTCACCGCGCGGCCTCCGTCGGGCAACATCAGATCAATCGAGATCCCCAGCGATTCCGCCATCCGTTTCATCCGGCTCTTGCCCTGAAGATCGGTGAACTTGGGTGCGCGGTTCATGACAAAGCGCAGCTTTTCGAACGGCAAATCCTCCGATTGCAGGGCCCGCTTGAGCCGTAGCGCGTTTTGCGCCGACCGCATGTCCAGCTCGATCATCGCCAGGAACACCTGTGACGCATGCAGCACGGTCTCTGACCATTGCACCAGCGTGTTGGGCAGATCGACCACGACATAGTCGAAATGCTCCTGCGCCAGATTGAGGATTTTCTGCACCTCGGGCGGGCCGACGATGTCCAGCGGCAGAATGTCGGACGGCGCGGTCAGGCATTTGATCTTGTCCTCGAACGGCATCAGGGCCTGTCCAAAGCTGTCCTCGTCCGCGCTGTCGACATCCGACAGCAATTCGAACACCGAATCGCGGCGCGGCAGGTCCAGATAGGTCGAGACCGAGCCATATTGCAGCCCGAAATCCAGTATGCAGACCGAGGGGCCGTTCTCTTTGGTGACGTTCGCAAGTTCCCAGGCAAGGTTGACGGCCATGGTCGTGGTGCCCACGCCGCCCGCCAGACCCTGCACCGCGATGATCACGCCGCGCCCGTTCTGGTTCTTGGTCAGCTTGCGCGATTTTTGCTGCCGCTCGACCTGTTCGGCGGGCGCGGCGTCTTTGCTTTGCCCCGGCTTTGGCGCCGCGGCCACCGGCCCGGGCGCAAGTTTGATGCGGTCGATGGCGGCCTGAAGTTCGTTCTCGGGGAGCGGGTAGGGCACGAATTCATCCGCGCCCTTGCGCAGCAACTGGTGCAAAGCGGCCGGCGTCACATCCTCGGCGATCAGGATCACCTTGATGCCGCGCTCCTTGGCCATACCGATGATGTCGCCCAGCAAAGGCAGATTGTCCTCGTCCAGATCATCCACGGCGATGGCGACGAATTCGAGGCTTGAGGCCTCGGGCTGCGTGAAGAACGTCAGCGCCTCGTCAAAGCCCAGATCGCCCCAGTTTTCACCCAGCGCGGTCTCCATATCCTCGATCAGAAGGTCGAAATTCTGCACGTCCCGGCTGATCGTGCAGGCAACGATCGGGCTGGTCTCTTGTGGCAGGTCGATTGGTTGCGTCATATGCCTCGTCCTTTGTGTCTGAGCACGCCAAGGACTGGACGGTATCAAGGGTCAGACTGCTCGGTCCCCACCGTTATGCCCCTGGGTGCCCGCGTCTGACTGCTGCCAAACGCACTACTCCCATTAGGGGTAAGATGCCGGTCAATATGGGCAAGATTTGGGCCAAAAAGCTCCAATTGTGCGTTCTTTCGAGACGGTATGCGGGGCAGGGCGGTGATTGTTCCGTCGCCGCGCGCCTTTGGGATGCAGCATTGCCCGTGTGTCAGCCCAAAGACCGCAACGCTCCCCGCGCCGCCCTTTCAGCTTCGTCTTGCCGGATCACTGTAAGCGCCGTCTCCGCCCCATTGGGATTTTGCTTGCGGGCGGGATTTGCGTCGAGGTCGGCTGACGCTTTCGCCCTCGTGAAAGCTCACAATCGGTGTTTTCAAACAAGTTGTCCGCTGATTTCATGCGGCGTCTCTGATTTCAGGGGCGCTGATTTCGGTTTCGGGGTTGAGCCAAACGGGTCCGGCGGGTTGCCAGTTGCGGGTTTTGCCTGACCGGCGTTCCGGGTTTTGTGCGCGTGCTTTTGCATAGAGACTGGTACGGTTTGCCAGCGTTGCGCGATCGTACCCAGCGTGGCGCGCGTTGGGCGTGACGAAGCGGATGGCGCTGTGCAGGTGTTCGCCGTTATACCAACTGGCGAAGGATTTCACCCCCCCAGATCGCTGAGGCCTTTTTTCGCAGAACCAGAAGCGCTGCGGTTTCGGCCAATGCGCGGTCCTTGCGGGCAAGCTCGCGTTCCAAATCCTTGACCCGTTTTTTCTTCCCTGGTCGCCTGACCCAGACGCGCCGTGCTCGCACATATTTTTAAAGTCTGGCCCAGTCGTTCGCCTGCTCACAAGCCGATTGCCACGCCATGATCTGCGCCAAGTAGAGCCCACGCTTACGGCAGTATTCGGCCAAATCAGCCTCGTTCAGTGTCGCCGTTTCCAACACCGCCGCGAACTTGTCGCGCGACGACCAACCCTCGGGGCCAGCGTCAGCGTCAGGCAGAAGCTGCCCCTTGCCGCGTGCCTCCGCCCGCCACTTGTGCAGCGTCGCCTCGGAAATCCCTTCCTCCTGCGACAGCTGCCGGATGGCCATGGTGTGCGGCGGCAGCATCCGCTTCAGCACAGCCGATTTTCGTTCCAGTGAATATCCGACGTCATCGTCCTATCCCGCACACCTGAGAAATAGAGGAAAAGTAGAGCGGCGGACAACTACGCTGACACGGGGGGTGATTGTTCAGGGCGACCTGACCCACGCAGACGGTCATGCCGAACGGCGCGCAGCCATGGACATGGTCCATCGCCATCCCTCTGGATCGACTCGACGCCTGATGCTTGGGGCGGACAAAGGGTATGATGCCGGCGAGTTTGTCTCCGACGTCCGGCAGGTCTGCGTCCCCCCGCATATCGCCCGGAAATCGCGATATTCCGCGATCGACGACCGCACCACCCGGTACGAAGGTTACGCCTTGTCCGTGAAACACCGCAAGCGGATCGAAAAGGTCTTTGGCTGGGCAAAAACCGTCGGTGGCATGGCCCAAACCGTCTATCGAGGCGTAGAGCGGGTGCGGTTCCGCTTCATTCTGACGATGGCCGCCAACAACCTCGCCCGGCTGCCCCGATTGTTGAGCGCCTGAGGGCAACGTGAAGGCCCGGGCACCACAAAGTTGCTAACATATCGACCGGTCCAACAGTGGATTCGACCAACAGCAAGAACAACGGCCCGCCACGCTGACTATTTCAGCGGCCTGTTAATGATCTGAGCGGGAAGGATGTGTATATCATTCAGAAAAAGCCACAACGCGAGTCGACCTGATCCACCAGCAGCGCACCCACATTTGTATTACATGCTGCTATACTGAAAAGGATGTGCCGTGATGGAGAATCTCAGAACCCACCCCAACGTGCCCGGTGTTGATCAGTCTGACCGGATCGTGCCCGTCAATCTGCGCCAATCCGGCCGAGATGTTGATTTCCAAACGGGTGCGCAAATCACCCTTCTGGCATCTCTCGGTCGAGGCCGGATGCTGGCGCGCCACGGTCTATAACCGCATGTATCACCCGCGCGGTTATGCCCCGCCCGGAAGAGGGCGGCGCGATGACCGAATACCGCTGTCTGGTCCGTGGCGTGACCCTGTGGAACGTTGCGGTCGAGCGCCAGATCCGCATCAAAAGCCCCGACGCCGAGGATTTCGTCAACACCGTCATCACCCGCGATGCGACGAAAATTGCGCCTATGCGGGGCAAATACTGCATTCTGTGCAACGACAAGGGCGGCATCCTGAATGATCCGGTGTAGCTGCGTCTGGCAGAGAATGAATTCTGGTTCTCACTGTCCGACAGCGATCTGATGCTTTGGCTTCAGGGGGTCAACACGCCCCGTCGCTGGGATGTCGAGATCGACGAACTGGATGTGTCGCCCTTGCAGGTGCAGGGGCCGATTTCGCAAAAGCTGATGGCGGACGTGGTCGGGCCGGAGCTGAATGATCTGCCCTATTAAGGGCTGATGGAGGCGGAAATCGATGGCTGCCCGGTGCTGGTTAGCCAGACTGGGTTCAGCGGGGTAAAAGGATGCGAAGTCTATGTGCGCGATTCCACCATCGCTTCTGAGCGGCTCTGGTATGCGATCCGCAGCATCAGGGCAGAGGTCTGCGAGGTGCCGTTCATTTCCTCGGCCCATCCCAGCGCCCGGGAGCAGGCCAAGGCGAAAGGGCGCGACAGCGCCGACTGATCTTTGAGCAGATATGACAGACTTGTCGTGACATCATGCTTGGCCCATGGGTGCCTGGTGCGTGATGATTGATCTTGCGGGACCGAGCGCCACCTTGCTGGCGCTCGGCATCTTGGTGTTTTTCTCTTCGTCTTTTTGGCTGTCATGTGGCCGCTCGACCGCCGCGACTTAGCCAATTTCAAAATCGGCTGCGGTTGGCTCACGGCGATGGTGATCGCTTTGGGCGACATCGCGGCTCGGCCCGCAGAAGAAAGTGGGAAAGCAGGCGGCAGCAGAGGCGTAATCTCAGCGCATGAAAAACAGGACCGTGATACCGCTGAGATAGGTCACGATGACAGCCCAGCTGTCCAGGCCCAGACGGCCCAGCGTTTCGTTGCGCCGTTCGACCAGCCCCGCAACGTCAAGCAGCGTCAGCACCATACCAAGGCTGGCCGCAACCTGCGAAAACGCGCCGACATCGTTCAGGACGGGCCCGCCGGGATAGGCGAGATCGATCAGCCAGATCAGCGCTACATTGAGGATGTTCGTCCCGAAAATGTCGCCGAAGGCCATGGAATAGCGTTTCAGCCTGACAGCGGCCACCAGCGTCGATATTTCTGGCAGGGACGTGGCCAGCCCCACCAGCGTCACGCCGATAAAGGAGGTGCCAAGTCCGCTTTGAGTCGCCAGCGCATCGTCGGTCCGGGCCAGTAGAAACCCCGCCACCAGAATGATCGCTGCCATAATCGCGGTCATGGTGATCGCGCGGGACAGGGTGTCGGGCGGTTTTTCCTCGCCGGTCACATCGCCCAGATCGGGCATGTCCTGCGGCACCCAACCCGAGCGTTCGCTTTGATTTGCGTGTGCGACGAACCAGAGAAGCAGGAAGGATCCGACAACCAATCCAAGCGACCAGACGCCCGCGCCCAGAAAGGCGTGATCGCCGGCGGCGATGGCACCGCAGACAAACGCCAGCAGAACGGCGCCGAAAATGCCCTGCAACAGCACCTCGGGTTTGCCGATGACAAAGCTGAGCGCGCGGCCGCCCAGCACCCAGTCGCCGATCGACAGCACCACAACCTGAAGGGCAATCGAACCCAGAAGACTGTTTACGGCCAGTTGCGCCGCACCTGAAAAGCCGGCGCTGACGGAAACGGCAAACTCGGGCAGGGAGGTGATCCCAGCCAGCAGGATCATGCCTGCCAGCGCCGAGCCGAGGCCGGTCAGCTGGGCAAGTTCGTCGGCATAACCCGCCAGTCGCGTGCCTGCGAACCACACGGCGGCGCCAGCGAGGGTAAATATGCCGAGATTCGCCAGAATTGGCAGTGCGGTGAAATCAAACATGTCTCATCCCGTCCTGCGGCATTGGTCAAAGGATAATCGGTTGGGACGCGCCATAGTCTTGACGCACGTGGCCACGCGGCAGGCTAAACGCCATCAGCGCAAGGCCGCCCACCACGCCGCTGACGATCTGGATCAACGAACCTCCGAGAAGCAGCGGCATCAGCACCGCCGCCAGCCCCAGCAGCACGTTCAGAAACCGCACGATCCGCCCGACTTCGGCAGTGGCGATCACGCTCACTGTCAGAACCAGCGCCCCGATCAGATGGTCTGCATTGGCCAGTTGACCTTCACTCCCCAGCGTCAGGCGGGTCAGCATCAGCCACAGACCGACGCCCATGCAGATGCCCAGACCGGGCGGTACGCTGATGCCGCCTTGCCAGCAGTCAGCAAAGACCTCGCGCCCCGGGCGGTCGAATTCGTCCTTCGGTTGGGGTGTCTCGCCTTCATCCGTTCCGCCGCGCAGGAAAATCCACAGCAAAGGATCACCCTTTTTCCACCGCCGCCACAGGTATTCGATGCCTGCCACCAGTTCGTCCAGCGAATAGGGAATCTGCACCAGCATCGCCGCCGCCCCGATCAGGGCCAGCGTGGACCATGTGCCAATGACCAGCGGCTGGATGATGATGAAGGTGATGGACACCGCCCCCAGTGGCACGATCATCATGCCGAACAGCAGCACCAGCCACGGCATCGTCCGCCAGCGTTTGGCCGAACCGATCAGGCCGATGATGATCTCCAACATATAGGTGATCGCCCCTAATCCGGCATCGGGAACCGGCCAGGCCTGCGAGATTGACGACGTGATGATCTCTTCGGTGCCATTTTGCGGATCGGTCGCGGACCCGGCAAAGAACGGCTCCCAAACGGTGACGACCAGTTCCAGTTGGTAGGCACAGAGGTAGAGCGAAACGTAGAGCCCGACGAAGGCCAAGATGATGACTGGCGCGCGTTGGGTCCAGCTTGAGGGGTTGAAGCTCCGGCCCGGCGGGATGTCGGGGCAGGTTTCTGCCGCAGCCGCCGACACGCCCGGTATTGGTTTCAGCCCGACCGCCAGCCCCGCCACCAGCGAGCCGACGAGGAATGTGTTGATGTAGGCCCCTAAGGCAGGTACATGTGGTTGAATAATAGCGAGAATTCCGAGAATTGACTGAAACCGACCTTAACCAATAATCCATCACTTGCGACAAGTATTGCCCGAAGTCTACCCTGTCCTGACGACAGTTGGGCATGGGCAACATGGATCGGGGATTGGCGGGTTCGTTGTTCGCAACTTTCGGGGAACCAGTACGCCCCCGCATCATAGCGAAGGCCGCGCCGCCGACATCTATCTTGATGCTTTCAAAGACATCGATAAAATGATCGGCGACAGCCTGTTTTAGATGTTCACGAACCGTGCCACCGAACTGGGGTGCAGTATGTCATCTGGAATAGCGAAATATGGAGTGATACGCGGGGTGGTCCTCGGGCCTTCAACGCCCGGCCTCATACCGACCACGTCCATGTATCGTTTACCCGGCTTGGTAGCCAACAAAAGCCCCACGAGCTGCGTGAATACGCTGAGGATGCCAGAACGACGATCCTGCAGCAAATGCGGAGCAATATTGCGACCTCGGCCTGATCGAAAGGCAGCATCAGTTCGTCGTTCGATGGTGTCAGACGGGTGGCGTCATTTGTGGATTGCTCAGTATTTGAACGGGTTGTTCAGCACCCGTTACAACCCGGCAGGAGATAAGGCTGTTTCTTGGTAAGCCTACGCCGAGGGCCGTCTTTGGGCGAAGGCTCTGATCCGATACTGGACCGTCCATATGGGCTGCTTATGGACGGCGCATGGAATGATGGAAGTCATGGACGTTGTTGATACCGGCCGGCGGCGGCGGTTCAGCGATGGTGGGAAGGTTCGGATCGTTGAGAAAAGTCTGTCGGGCAAGAATCTCGCTCGGGCGACGGCGCGGCGTTATGGGATCGCGTTATCCGGGCTCTATCTCTGGCGACGACCGCTTGGATTCAAGTTTCAAGTGCAACGGTTGATTTGAAGGCCGTGAGTTCTTCGGCCATGGCTTCTTCGGGTGTTTTCCATCCGAGGGTCTTGCGGGGGCGCTGGTTCATCAGGCGGGCGACGTCATTGAGTTGGGTCTGGCTGATGTCGCTCAGGTCGGTGCCCTTTGGGAAGAACTGGCGCGAGCTGTCCGTTGGTGTTCTCGTTGCTGCCACGTGGCCTGCGGGCGTGCGGATCGTCCGAGCCAGATGTCGATCTTCAGCCGTCGCGCCAGCTCCGGGTGGCAGGCCATTTCCGATCCACGGTCGTAGGTCATA
>Ga0307981_1000754_pt1 | contig 31449 bp, 26 predicted proteins | sample OrgLakmetagen987_FD_201849 | JGI IMG/M metagenome (GOLD analysis project Ga0307981, IMG submission 201849) | Saline water microbial communities from Organic Lake, Antarctica - #987 | ecosystem: Environmental > Aquatic > Non-marine Saline and Alkaline > Saline | place: Antarctica: Organic Lake... | reverse complement strand
TGTTCCCAAAATCACGCGTGGGGCCAAACGCAACAGACAGGGTGTTGGCAATAGGCTGGCCCCTGCGATCTGCTTTGCGTCCCTCGCGGTTTAGCCCCTTTGCGGGGAGCCGCGTGATTTAGACAGGGCCGGCATCTTTGCCGCGGCCTTCGGAAAGACGACAGAATATGAGCGATTTTGAAATGATGGGTCTTCCCCGCCGTTTGGTCAAAGCCTTGACAAACATGGGCATGACAGACCCGACCCCGATCCAGCGCCAAGCAATTCCCCATGCCATGAATGGCCGCGACGTGATGGGCCTTGCCCAGACCGGCACCGGTAAAACAGCCGCGTTTGGTGTGCCGCTTGTCGCGCAAATGCTAGAGATGGAAGCCCGCCCCGAACCACGCACCGTGCGCGGCCTAGTGCTGGCTCCGACCCGCGAATTGGCGAACCAGATCATGGAGAACCTCAAAGGGTTCTGTGAAGGCACGCAGTTGAAGACCATGATGGTTGTGGGGGGGCAGTCGATCAACCCGCAGATCAAGCGCATGGAACGTGGTGTTGACCTGCTGGTTGCAACACCGGGCCGTTTGCTGGATCTGATGGACCGTCGCGCCGTGCTGCTTCATAAAACCACATTCCTTGTTTTGGATGAAGCGGACCAGATGCTCGACATGGGCTTTATTCATGACCTGCGCAAAATCGCGTCGGTCCTGCCCAAAGAGCGTCAGACCATGCTGTTTTCGGCCACCATGCCAAAGCTGATGAACGAGATTGCAAACAGCTATCTGATCAGCCCGATCCGTATCGAAGTCTCGCCTCCCGGCAAGGCGGCGGACAAGGTGACGCAAGAGGTGCATTTCATCGCCAAGGCCGAGAAGAAGGCCCTGCTGATCGAACTGCTTGCCAAGCACACCGAAGAACGTGCCTTGGTCTTCGGCCGTACGAAACATGGTTGTGAAAAGTTGATGAAGGATCTGGTCAAAGCCGGATTCAAGGCCGCATCGATCCACGGCAACAAAAGCCAGGGTCAACGCGACCGCGCCATCGAATCCTTCAAGAAGGGCGAGATTACCGTGCTTGTCGCAACAGATGTGGCAGCGCGTGGTTTGGACATTCCTGACGTGAAACACGTCTACAACTACGAACTGCCTAACGTGCCCGACAACTATGTGCACCGTATTGGCCGGACGGCCCGCGCTGGCAAAGACGGTGCTGCAATCGCGTTCTGCGCACCAGACGAGATGGGCGAACTCAAAGACATCCAAAAAACCATGAAGGTTTCGATCCCTGTGGCTTCTGGCCGTCCGTGGGAAGCGATTGACGAACCGGCCAAGCCAAAAGGTGGCCGTGGTCGTGGCGGTCGTCCCGGCGGCGGCGGCGGTGGGCGTAATCGCTCGGGCGGCGGCGGCGGCGAGGGCAAACCAGCGGCCGCTGGTGCAGCACGTCGCAAGCGCAAGCCCAGCGGTGGCGGCAAACCGGGCGGTCAGCGCGCCGCGTGACCTCTGGCTCGCGTAACTGACACTTGGTGGTCTTTATTGCGTGGTGGCGCTGCTTGTTGCAGTGCCACCCGTAAATCTGTTGAATATGGATAACGCCTGTGTGCCGCATTGCGAAGTGTCGTGGCACCAGCTTTTTACGGCGGATACCGCTTTGGTGTGGTTGCTGCCCATTAGCATCGCAGCCGTTCTTTTGCCGCTGGTTTTCAAACTTAAAAACCGCCCCTGACATCTTCCAAATGGTTTGAAATCCTCGCCCGCAGGGCGAAACAATCGCCATTGCATCGGCATTAAGGCGTTGTTTTTAAGTCTTTCTTTTGCTGCCTGACAACCCGACCCAGCCAAAGCATCAGCGTGAACCCCAGTGCTGCCAGCACCACGACCGACGTGATCAGAGGCGTGATCGTGCCGTTGAACAAAAGCCCGATGGGCGATGCAATCACTGCGGCCATCACCGTTGATACCGCACCGATGACAGACGCGGCCATGCCCGCAATATGGCCCATCGGCTCCATCGCCAGTGCGTTCAGATTGCCAAGGACAAGCCCCGCCTGAAAGAACAGCGCAACTTGCCAAAGCAAGAAAAACCCGAAGCCATAGGGCTCGGGCAGATCCCCAAGGCCAAGCCCGACCATCGCGCCAGAGAGGATGATCTGGGCACCAAGGGTGATCGTGACGATGCGCTGCATCCCGAACCGGACCACCAATAAGGCGTTCATCAGACTGGAGCCGCCGGATATCAACGCAATCACCCCAAACCAGAACGGAAAACTCGCGGCGCGATCATAGACTTGGTCAAAGATCGGTTGCACGAGCATTAGCGTTGCAAACAAGATCGACATTGCCAAGGTCTGAACGGTGATCGACAAACGCACCATGGGGTTGGCGAAGATCTCTTTCACCGCCGACCAGATCAACGGCAGTCGCAAAGGACGCCGGTCAGCGACGGGCAGCGTTTCGGGCAACCTAAACCCCATCCAGACGACCGAGATGATTGAAAACACAACAAAGGCCACGAAGATGCCACGCCAGTCGGTGAAACGGATGATCACCGCACCCATGGCCGGGGCAAAGGCAGGCACCAGCACAAAAACCATCATCGCGAATGACATGATCTTGGCCATCTGGCGGCCTGAAAACAGGTCGCGAATGATGGCAAGCGATACAATCCGGGGGCCGGCAGCTCCAAGGCCCTGTACAACGCGGGCGGCCAGCATGACCTCAAGCGACTGGCTGGCCCAAGCCACGATCGTCGCCGCGATATAAAGCGCTGCACCGCCGTAAACGACATTCTTGCGCCCGAAGGCATCTGACAAGGGACCGGTGAAAAACGTGCCCAAACCAAGGCCGAAGACAAAAGAGGTCAGGATAAGTGGCACGCGTTCAGGGGTTGAGGGTGCCAGATCAGCGGTGATTTGGGGCAGGGCGGGCAGCATCGCATCGGTAGAAAACGCGATGGTGGCAAAAAGCATCGCGATCAGCGCCACAAATTCGAGGCTGCTCATTTTGAAATCAGGTCTGTCAGATTGCACGGGCGCTGCTCCTGATGATTGGGCAGCCAGAGAGCACCCTTTTTCTTCAGCTTTAACGGGTGCTTGGGTGTAGCACAACCCGTCTGACGCTTATGCGGACCTGGCCAAAGGTTCGACCCATGTGGGCGGCAAATCCGATGGCAAATGCATGACCTGCACGATGTCGCTGAGCGCGTCCAACTCCGGCCCCATGCCATTGCGCACGGCTAAGATTGAAATGTTGTAATTTACGATGTCGGTCAACCGCTGGTCCCAGCTTTCCAATGCGATGACGCGAGAGACGAAACGACAGCTTTCCAACACTGCGCGGCGGGCATCAAATGACGCCGTGCTGCTCCGCCCCATCTGGTCGCAAAACGCATCTGTTGCGCAGCCCACGACCAGATCACTGCCCAGCAATGACAATTGGCCCAGCCAGCGCGCGTGACCTGCGTGAAACCCGTCAAATGCGCCATAGGTCAATATGCTGCGCAGGGGTGGTTTTGGGAACCGTTCAACCGATGTAACGCAAAGCGAAGGCGCTTCCTGCACCCGGTTGCGCGCCCAAAAAGGCGCTGTGGTTTGCTGTATCATTATGCCCGCTCATTCTTACACCGGGGTCTTTGCCCCATTTATAAGATGATTCTAGTCCCTGCGAATCGTAATGGCAAAGGAATACTGCGGGCGGTGTTTCTTCAGGTCGGGGCGCTGCCGCGCAATTCAGCAAGCACCTGTTTCCACAGTTCAGGCGACTGCGCGCCGGGTACGGCGTGTTTGCCTGCCACGATAAATGTGGGTACCGAATTTACGCCCATCTCGCGGCTGTGCGTATCGCGGTCGCGAATATTTTGCGCGTCTGCATCGGTTTCCAAAAGCCGCGCAATCACAGAGGCGTCCAAGCCGATGCTGTCAGCGATATCGGAAAGCACCTCGGTGTCGCCGATATCCCGAGCTTCGACAAAATACGCTTTAAAGAGGGACGACACAGCGGCGGTTTGGCGTCCCTCGATCCCGGCCCAGTGGATCAGACGGTGGGCGTTCAGAGTGTTCGGCGTCCGCTTCATGTCTTCGAAATTGATCTTTAGCCCGGCCTTCTGGGCATGCTCGACCACCGGTGCATAGGCTTTGACTGCTGCTTCTTTGCCGCCAAACTTACCTTCAAGATAGGCACGCCGGTCCATCCCGCCCTCGGGCATGTCGGGGTTCAGCTGGAACGGGTGCCATTCAATCAAGAAGGGGTGATCCGGCTCGGATTCCAACGCACGGTCCAGATGGGCCTTGCCGATATAGCACCAAGGGCAAATCGGGTCGGACATGATATCAAGCTTGATCGGATCGGTCATTTTTGTGCCTCAAAGCCGGTGCGCAGCGCGCCTCGCAGTAATTTACCGTTTGCGCCCATGGGGAGCTCGGGTAGATGAACATAAAGACGCGGCTGTTTATAGCGCGCCAGGTTGTCTTGTGCATAAAGCGCCAGTGCGGCCTCGTCCAGCGCGGTATCGGATGTGTAAAATGCGGCGATGACGGTCACATCTGGGCGCACTGCAACCTCGGTCGCGCCAACGCCAGTAATGCCGGGAAATTTCGCCAGTGTCTGTTCAACCTCGATGGGCGAGACGCGAAAGCCGCCAGCGTTCATCATATCGTCATTGCGGCCCAGATAGGTGATCTGGCCATCGGTTCCCATCTGGCCCTGATCGCCTGTCAAAAACCACTCTCCATGATATTTTTCGGCTGTCTGCTGGGGGGTGCCAAGATAGCCCAACATCAGCCCCGGATCGCTTTTGTGGATCGCGATTGTGCCCTCTGTCTCGCGTGGCACCGGCCCCTCTGATCCCATGATCGCAATGCGCCGTCCTTTTTGGGGCTGTCCCGAGGTGCCCGCCCGCGCAGGCCGTTGGGGCGACGCTGATACAAAGGTTGAACATTCCGACATGCCATAGGCCTCAAAGATGCTTGTCTTGGTCGCGGTTTGCCAACCATGGCGCAGGGTTTCGGGCAGCTTTTCACCCGCGCTCAGGCCGTGGCGCAGGCTGGGCAGGGTGAGTGTGTCGTGATGTTTGAGGATCTGGCGGTACACGCCCGGAGCGGCTGCAAAAATACTTGTTTTGGTGCGCGCGATCCTGTCTGGCAGATCTGCCGCAGGCGTGCCCGCGTCAGGGATCAACGCGGTCGCCCCGATTGTCCAGGGGTCCATGAGGCCCGTGCCCAGCGTATAGGTCCAATTGAACGCGCCAGCATGCATGACGCGGTCGTCTTCAAGCAGACCATACCAGTCGTCGAACATCATCTGCCTGGCCCAGATCGCCCGATGCGCATGCATGACAGCACTGGGTTTGCCAGAAGTGCCAGATGTGTAGATGATATAGCCCAGCCGTTCGGGATCGCCCATATGCCACGCGGCGGGCGGCAAATTCCGCATCGCCCGCAAAGCGCTCAGAGGGACGCAGGCGGCATGGGCAGGGCAGGCTACATCGGGGTCATGCAAGATCGTCTTTGGTGACAGCATTTCGATCATCTTGGACACTTCGGGGGCAGTAAGGGCGGCAGCCGTCGGTACAGGTACCAACCCTGCGGCCAAGGCCCCAAGATAGGCCAGCGGAAAGTCGACGGTATTGCCAAGTCGCATCAGCACGATGTCACCGGGCACAAGCCCAAGCTGCAAAAGCCCCGTGGCAGTCCCGCGCACGGCCGATTGCAAGGCTGCATAGCTCCAGTCTTCGGACCCGTTTTGGCCTACGATGGAAAGCGCCGTTTTGTCAGCCAACCGGGTTGCCTGGGCAAGCACATGTGCGGCCAGATTGAAGGGCGCGGGGCAGGGAACAAACCCGTCTGAGGCAGAGCATGACAACATGCGCCATCGCTAGCGCGCGCTTAGGCCCGTTGCAAGCCACTGGGGGGGGCGATATACGCGACGCATGTCAAATGATGCATCAAAATCCATGATCCAGATTGCCCGCGAAAGCGGCGAATCCGAGACGTCCCCCCCGGTTGATCTGGGCGCTCGGGTGCGTGAATTGCGCAAAGCGCGCAAATGGACCCTGGAACAAGCTGCCAATCAGGCGGGGCTGGCGCGGTCAACTTTGAGCAAGATTGAAAACGGGCAGATGTCGCCGACCTATGATGCGCTGAAGAAGCTTGCCGTGGGACTGGAAATTTCGGTGCCTCAACTGTTCACGCCCCCCTCTGCGGGTCAGATCAACGGGCGCATGGCCGTGACGAAATCGGGCGAAGGGGCTGGCAAGGCGACCACAACCTACGAGCATGAAATGCTTGCCGATACGTTGCGCAAAAAGCAGATGCTACCCTACCGCGCCCGTATCCGCGCCCGCAGGATGGAAGAATTCGACGGCTGGGTTCGCCATGACGGTGAAGAGTTCCTGTATGTTCTGACGGGCGTTGTCCGTCTTTATACAGAGTTTTACGAACCTGTCGAAATGCGCCGGGGCGACAGCGCCTATTATGATGCCACCATGGGCCATAATGTGGTGTCGACCAGCGACGAGGATGCCATGATCCTTTGGGTCACGTCGCTGACTTGAACAGCGCTAACGCCGCTCGAGCCCTTGCAGAAGAGGAGGTCTCGCGGGGCCAACATGTGATACGTCGGCCCATGAGGGATCTTTGTCCCTCACTGACTCGGATCGATCCACCATACTTCGGGCATATAGTTCGGCCCGTCACCGTAAAGCGGCACATGGTCGGGATATTTCATTACGGCGATATGCGCGATGCGGTCTTGGGTAAACTGCCAAAACGGGACGACATAACGCCCTGCGGTCAGGGCGCGGTCCAAGGCTTGCGTTGCGGCGGTGAAATCCTGTGTGCTGGTGGCGCTGACCATGGTGTCGATCATCGCATCGATTGCCGGAGACTTGGCCCCCATCATGTTGCGGCTGCCGGGCTGGTCTGCGGCCTCTGACCCCCAGTAATAGCGCTGTTCGTTGCCGGGGCTCAACGACAAGGCGCGCCGGAAAACAGCCATGTCAAAGTCGAAATCTGCACTGCGCGCCACAAATTGGGCATCATCCACGGCATCTACGGTCACGTCGATCCCCAGCCGTTTCAGCGCCTGAATATAAAGCTCGGCAATGGCCATGTTTTCGGTGCTGCCCTTGGACATCAGGATCGAAAAGGCCAAAGGCGTGCCTGCACTGTCGCGCATGGTGCCGTCTTGGGCGCTAAAGCCAGCTGCCTCAAGTGCCTGCATTGCCGCGCGAATGCCCGAACGGTTTCGCGCAGACCCGTCAGAGACGGGCAAGGCATACCCCTCAAGCGCGCCAGCGGGAAGGCTGTCTTTGAAGGGGGCCAGCAGCTCCGCTACGCGCCCGGTTGCCGGACCATCCGACATCGCCAGCGGCGAATTCGAGAAGTAGGATGTGATACGTGGCTGCGCGCCGCCTGTCAGGGTCTCATTGATAAACTCAAAGTTGAAGGCTTCGATCATCGCGTCGCGCACGCCGATGTCGTCAAAAGGCGGGCGGCGGGTATTCATCACAAACCCGGTCATGCCCGAGGGCTTGTTATGGGAAAAGGTGGATTTAACCACATCGCCGCGCTGGACGGCGGGGAAATCATATTGGGTTGTCCAGGTTTCCGCGTTGAATTCGCGGATGGCCGAGATTTCTCCGGCCTTGAACGCCTCGAACAGCACGTTGGCATCGCCGTAAAAATCTAGCTTGATCTGGTCAATGTTATGGGTGCCACGCCGAAAAGGCACATCTTTGCCCCAATAATCGGGGTTGCGCGTCAAGGTCACCTGTCGGCCAGCCTGATAGTCAGTGACTATATAGGGGCCGGAACCCAAGGGAATATCAGCCAGCGGCGCATTGGCGAAATCGCGGCCTTCCCATTGCGCTTTGCTTAGAATGGGGCGCATGCCAGCCAGCAGGGCGAGTTCGCGGTTTTCAGTATTGAACGCCATCCGCACCCGACGCGGACCAGTTTGGGTCATGCTTTCAATTTGTGCACGCAAGCCGTGATAGCGCGGGTGCCCCTCCGTCCCGAGCAGGTCGTAGCTAAAGATCACATCTTCAGGGGTCACGGGCGTGCCATCGGCAAAACGTGCCTCGGGCCTAAGGGTAAACTCGACCCATGATCGGTCCTCTGCAACCTCAATCGATTCGGCCAGAAGACCGTAAAGAGAGAACGGTTCGTCCCAGGATCTGCCCATCAGCGTCTCATGCGTGAAAAAAGGAAGCTGCCAAGGTGAGGTGCCTTTGCGCACAAATGGATTAAGGCTGTCAAAGCCGCCGGTGTTGCCAAGCACGATTGCGCCGCCCTTGGGCGCATCCGGGTTCGCATAGGGCAGGGACACAAAATCCTGTGGCAACGCGGGGGAGCCATACATAGATATCCCGTGCGTGGGTTCAGCCTGTGCACTGCCCACCCAGAGAATCAGTGAAGAAACAGCCGCAACTGCCCGACAGGTTTGGAAAAAATATGACGCCATTTTCGAAACAATCCTGTTCTGCCCTTGTTTTGTTAGCTCAAGTCTTAACGCTGCAGACTGGAGGTAGCAAACTTTAAGCTTGGATTTCGGCGCAGGTTTGCGTATGAAGACTTCACTGCTCGATAGGTTTCTTGCCTGTATGAAACCTGCCTCAATAACTTAGCGTCCGCCTCGTGCGGACGTTTTTTTTTGCCTGCTTTCTGACGGCGATCTACGTTGTCATGCCGGGTCGGTCGAGGTTTTCGAAAGCATTTAGGCGTTTTCTTTGCCGGCAGCGCGCTACATGATGCAGTCTCAGAAAACGCTGGAGAACACCATGGCCTATACCATCGACCTTTCGGGAAAAACTGCCGTCATTACGGGATCCAATTCAGGCATCGGCCTTGGCATTGCGTGGGCATTTGCGCGGGCAGGAGCCGACGTTGTGCTGAACTCGTTTACTGACCGCGACGAAGACCACGCCATCGCCGAAGAGATCGCCAAGGAAACTGGTGTAACGGCACGCTATATTAAAGCGGACATGTCCAAAGCCGACGAACGTAGGAAGCTGATCGCAGATGCAAAGAAATGCGACATATTGGTAAATAACGCAGGCATTCAGCATGTGGCACCAATCCCGGATTTCCCGATGGCGAAATGGGATGCGATCCTGGCAATCAACCTCAGCTCGGCGTTCCATACCTCGGCCATCGCTTTGCCGATGATGCGCAAGGCGGGCTGGGGCCGCGTGATCAATATCTCGTCTGCCCATGGCTTGACAGCCTCGCCCTTCAAATCGGCCTATGTCGCTGCTAAACATGGCATCGTCGGGCTGACCAAAGTCACAGCACTTGAGACCGCGAAAGAGCCTATTACCTGCAACGCCATCTGCCCGGGTTATGTTCTGACCGACATCGTGGAAAACCAAATCCCCGATACCATGAAGGAATATGACATGAGCCGCGAAGACGTGATTAAAAACGTCATGCTTGAACGCCAGCCCAGCAAAGAATTCGCAACTGTCGAGCAGCTGGGCCAGACAGCTACCTTCCTGTGTTCGGATGCCGCAGCACAGATCACGGGCACAACGCTAAGCGTTGATGGCGGCTGGACCGCGCTTTAAGAATTCTTATGCCTTCGGCGAGGATATTTAAGAGCCAGAGAAGAGACTCCGGGTGTCTTTCATTCTCTGGCTCTTAAATATCCCCGCCGGAGGCGGCTCTTTGGGAACCAAGGCGGCACGTTGCTATGAAAAAGAAGCAGATCAATCTTGCCCTTCAAGGGGGCGGTGCACATGGGGCCTATACATGGGGCGTGCTTGACCGGTTGCTTGAAGAGGACGCGCTTGAGATTTCAGCAATCTCGGGCACTTCGGCAGGTGCCTTGAACGGGGCTGCTATCAAGTCGGGAATGATTATCGGTGGCCGTCAGGGCGCGCGCGACAACCTGGATTGGTTGTGGGAGAAAGTCGCAGGGGTGCGTGATCTGCGTCTTTCGGAATGGATGGCGCCGTTTGGGATTGCAGCGCTTAGCAAAGCGATTGAGCAGAGCTGGCCCGTTGCCGTGGGCAATGCGATGACGCGGATTGTATCGCCCTATGATTACGGACCAGTCTATAAAAATCCGCTTCGCGAGATCGTCGAGAAATTCAACTATGATCTGGTTTGCGGTCAGCAGGCCCCACAATTTTTCGTAAGTGCGACGAATGTGCGAAATGGCAAGATCAAAGTCTTTCAAGGCGAGGAGATCGGCCCAGACGCGCTCTTGGCGTCTGCGTGTTTGCCCACGCTTTTCCAGGCAGTCGAAATCGAAGATCCAAAAACAGGGCGCGTCGAGGCGTATTGGGATGGCGGCTATACTGGAAATCCTGCGTTGTTTCCGCTCTTTGCGCCGGATCTTCCGGCCGACATTGTGATCATCAATATCAACCCCCTGGTGCGCGATAAGCTGCCCAACAGCTCCACGGAGATCCAAAACCGTATCAATGAAATCAGCTTCAACTCAAGCTTGCTGCGCGAATTGCGCGCGATTGAGTTTGTGCAGCGCCTGTTAGACGCGGGCAGGCTCAACGAAGGACAGATGAACCGGGTCCGCGTTCACATGATTGCCGATGATGACATGATGTCAAAACTGTCCACCGCTACAAAAACGGTGCCCAATCCAGCGGTCATTTCCGCACTCAAGCAAGCAGGGCGCGTTGCGGCCGAGCAGTTTTTGCGGGATGACATCGACCATGTGGGCAAGCGTAGCACGGTCGATCTTGAAAAGATGTTCAATTAGGGTTTGATCCGTGCTCCGGTGCCGGCGGTGGCTTCAGCGGGCACTGGCCTCTCGGGCGGGTACACAAGCCCGGCCGAGATGACCAGTTTGGCCGCATCTTCTACGGTCATATCCAGTTCGATCACATCTTTGCGCGGGAAGAAGAGCAGGAATCCGGATGTCGGGTTTGGTGTTGTGGGAATGAACACGCCGACCAGTTCCTTTTCAATGCCCACGCGACGTGCAACTTCGCCTTTGGCCACAATCGAAATAAACCCAAGCGCCCACGCTCCGGGGCGCGGATATTCAACCATGCAAGCCGTTTCAAAGCTGCGTTCGCCTTGAGCAAAGATCGTCTCGGAGATTTGTTTGATACCGGAGTAGATCGTGCGCACCACAGGCGTGCGTTGCACCAATCCTTCGCCAAAGCGGATAAAGGAGCGACCTATGATGCCCTTGGCCAGCCATCCCACGAAGATGGTAAACAGCAAAAAGATGATCACACCGATGCCGCGCACGTTGATTTGCGACGACGGATCAAGCCCGAAATAGGTCTGGATCAGGCGGTCGGGGTGATAGGCCAGCGGCACCATTGGCAACACAATGCCGTCGATCCAGCCTACAACGCTCCAGATCAGCCATATCGTCAGGCCCACGGGTGCGATCACGACAAGACCCGTCAAAAACGCTGCACGCAAGCGCCCAAACATGGTTCTGCGCGGTAGGGGCAGCGGAGTGGGAGGCGTAAACGGCGTGGTCATGGTGATGTTTTATTCCAGTGAATCAACATATTTGAGGTAAGTGCTTTGAAAGCGCGCTACAATGGAGAATGCGTTATTTTTAGGCATCAGGCTGTGTTCAACGCCAGCGCCGCTGCAATTTTGGACGCCAGGCGCGCGTTGTTGCGCACCAGCGCAATGTTTGCTGTCAGGGAACGCCCCTCGGTCAATTCGAATATCCGTTGGAGCAGATAGGGTGTGACCGCTTTTCCGGTGATCCCATGGGTGCTGGCGTCTTTTTGGGCCGTCGCTATGATGGGGGCAAGGTCGGCTGCCGGGATTTCAGCGGCGGCGGGGATCGGGTTTGCGACAAGCTGGCCGCCGGGCAGGCCCAGTTCAGCTCGGATGCGGTGCGCTGCAGCGATTTTTACCGGATCATCCATCCGCAATGGGGATTTCAACGGTGATGTGCTGCTCCAGAACGCGGGAAAGCTGTCTTGGCCAAAGGTAATGACGGGCACGCCTTGGGTTTCCAGGACTTCAAGGGTTTTGGCGACGTCCAGAATCGCCTTGGCTCCGGCGGCGACAACGGTGACAGGGGTTTGGGCGAGTTCCAGCAGATCGGCAGAGATGTCGAATGTGTTTTCAGCGCCTTTGTGGACGCCGCCGATTCCGCCTGTCGCAAACACGGAGATGCCCGCAAGATGTGCTGCGATCATCGTGGCCGCCACAGTTGTCGCCCCGGTGCGGCCCGTCGCGATGCACGCGGCCATGTCGGCGCGCGATAGTTTTGCAACGCCCTTGGCCTGCGCCAATGCGCTGAGCTGTGCATTCTCCAGCCCGATGTGAAGGTGACCGTCGATGACCGCGATTGTCGCGGGCGTCGCACCTGCGGCACGAATATCTGCCTCGACCTGACGGGCGACATCAAGGTTTTGCGGATAAGGCATGCCATGGGTGATGATGGTGCTTTCCAGCGCCACAATAGGCGTGCCGTTTTTATGGGCAGCAGCGACTTCGGCAGAGCGGTACAGGGGGATCATATTTTAGTCTCTCCGGAAACATATTGTGCAGCGGCAGCAAGGGCTTGGGACAGTGCAGCCACTGGCGCCGCACCTTTGAGTTCTGCCGCGATGTGGGCCGCCATAAAGGTGTCGCCAGCCCCAGTAACGCGGGTGACAGAAACAGGTGGCGGGACTTGGGTGATCACGCCATCCGACTGGCCAACGCTTGCCGGGTTGCCGCCATCGGTGACAACCGCGCGCACGGCACCGCGTGCGAGCATCGCCTTGGCAGCTTCGCGTGAGGTTTCGAAACTGGTTTGGCACAGCAAGCCGGCCTCTTCTAGGTTCACGTAAAGGGTGCCGCGCTTGGCTTGCATGAAGGGGCTGAGCCGCATCGCTTTGCCGGGGCTCGCGGGGGCGACGCGCAAATCGGCCTGCGACAGCAGCGGGCTGCGGGCCATCTCAGAGAGCAGGTCAAGGGTCAGGTTGCCATCCAGTGCGACAGCCCCGCGATAGGGAGACGGCAGGCCGCCGCCCACGAAGGGCCGTAAAATCTTGTCTCCAGCGGCTTCAAGCGAATGGGCGTCCGCTATGGCCGCAATCAATCCGTTATTGCCTTCGACCGCCATATATCTGTCGGTTGGAAGGTCATCCGAGCGGTAAACATATTCCGTGCTTAATCCGCGTAATTGGCAGGCCGCGATCAGTTCGTTGCCTTCCGCGTCGCGGCCCACCGCACTGATCAGGGCAGGCGACAGACCAAAGCGGGCCAGCGCCATCGCGATGTTGAGGGCGACGCCACCGGGCAGGCGGGTGATGCGGCCGGGCATGTCTGAGCCCTGACGCATCGGCACTTCGGCGCGCCCGATAATGTCCCACAAGACCGAGCCGATGCATAAAATGTCGGGTATCTGTTTCATGACGCCTGTTTTGCCCAGACCTGTGGTCAGGCGCAAGTACGCTTATTCGGGCACTGCAAAAGTCAAAGATGCCCAAAGACTTTCCCACTGGGGGCTTGTTTCGGTCTGGTCCACATCGGGTGCAGGGCGCAGAACAACGGAATCGACCAGATATGTCATGCCGGGCACAACCGGAAAGGTCAGATGGCCCAAATCATCGGAGCGGTAAACCGTGACCGTGACCTCTTTTTCCGGGGTTTTCTCATAGACCTCGATCTGCACATCTTTGCGCGGCGCACCCTCGTAGGTCAGCGCGACTTCCATCACATCATTGAAATCGGCATCATAGGGATTTGTCAGGGCGGTCAATTCGGTTTCCAGGCCCAACTCCTGATCGCTGCCACGACCGTCACCAATCGCGATCAACGCTTTGGAATGGCGGGTATACCGTTCGCGCACCTTATCCTCGGGGTAGCCAGCGGCGCGGTGGTCGGTGACGGCGGTTTTGAAATCCTTGTGTTCGGTAAACCCTACGAAAGTCTCCCAGTCTTTGTAGGTCAGTGACGAGGCTGTCGCTTCATGGGCCACAATCAACAACCCGTCGCGCGGGGGCAATATTATGCGCAAGGCCGGGGTATCGCCCATGCGTCCGGCAACGGGCACTGTGTTGCCTTCAAACATCAGATCGAAGCGTTCGGTGCGGTTTGGAAAATAGGCGAGGCTGGTCCCTACAAAAAGTTCTCCGTTCTTGATGTCGGTTGTCATTTCCACGCCGGGCTGCACTTGATACTCTGGCGCTTCAAGCCAGAATTCATGGGCGAAGACGGGTGATGCTGCCAAAGCGCCACATAGGACGAGTGAAATACGGGACATAAACATGCGAAAAACCTTTTATCTGATCCTCTGTAAGCTGGCTTATGCACTGGTTTTGTCAAGTGCGCTGACAGGCACCGCGCGCGCGCACGAGGTTGTGCCAACGATTGCAGATTTGACTGTTGCGGGCGGTGTGGCCGATTTAACCCTGCGCATCAATCTTGAGGCGTTTTTGGCCGGGATCGATCTGGATGCGGTAGAAGACACAGATGACGCGGAAAACGCCAACGATTACGATGCTTTGCGCGCCCTGAACCCCGAAGATCTTGCGGCCAGAGCACCTGAGATCCTTGCCAGATGGAACAGCCTGCCGCTGTTGCGCGCCGATGGAGAACCGGTAGAGCTGCAAAGCGTCGCCATCACTGTTCCCGAAGTCGTGAATATCGAACTGCCGCGCATCGCGGAATGGTCGCTGCAAGGAGCCGTGCCAGATGACACCCGCGGCGTTGTCGTCGCATGGCCCGCAGGTTCGGGCGCGCTGGTTTTGCGCCAGCAGGGGGTCGAAGAACCCTATACCGGCTATCTTGAAGGGGGATCAGAAAGCCCTGAAATCGTGCTGAGCGGTGGCGGGCAGCAGAACGCGTGGCAGGCCTTTGTGACCTATATCCCTGTGGGTTTTGATCACATTCTGCCCAAGGGTCTGGATCACATCCTGTTCGTGTTGGGCCTGTTTTTTCTTTCAACGCATGTCAAGCCGCTGGTTTGGCAGGTCTCTGCCTTTACCGCAGCGCACACAGTGACACTGGCGCTTGGTGCGCTTGGACTGGTCACTTTGCCCGGATCAATTGTCGAGCCGCTGATTGCTGCCTCGATTGTTTATGTCGCGGTTGAAAATATCTTCAGCTCAGGCCTGAGCCGCTGGCGGCCTTTGGTGATTTTCGGCTTTGGCTTGTTGCACGGGTTGGGCTTTGCATCTGTATTGGGAGAATTTGGACTGCCGCAAGATCAGTTCATTCCAGCCCTGATCGGGTTCAACATCGGGGTCGAGATTGGCCAGCTGACCGTCATTGCGATCATGTTCTTATGTGTCTGGCAGGCGCTGCGCGTGTTGCGCGGCGAGGGCGGCGCACATGGCGCAAAATTGTTCTATGTCGTTTCGACTGTGTTGGCGTTGCTGCTGTGTGTGGTGCCGATGCCAAGCGTGGCTGAAATGCTGGAGGCCCCCGTGCCGCTGTTCCTTGTGCCGATGGCGCTGGTCTTTACGGCATGTTTCCTGTCGATCCAGTTTCGCCAGACGGCAGAGCCTTATCGACGGTTTGTCGCGATCCCGGCATCGGTCGGGATCGCGGTCATCGGCGCGTATTGGTTTGTGGAGCGGGTGTTCTTGTAACACCCGACCCGCGCTAGCGCATCGCTGCGATCAGGTCAGACAAGGCCTTGAGCGGATCGTTAGCCGTCCAGATCTCGTCTCCGATACCGAAAAAGTCGGTAAAGGGCGTAAGGGTGCGGATCAACGCATCATCAAGTCCGCCTTCGGCGACGACGGGCACTTCGATGACTTCGGACCACCATTGGAAAAGGTCCAGTTCGGCGTGTGAGCCGTCATCGAGGGCGGAGGGCTGTACCGGACCGAAGCTGACGTAATCTGCGCCTGCTTCACCAGCGGCCATGCCATCGTGGCGCGAACCCGCGCAAAAGCTGCCGACAATCGCTTCGTCGCCCAGCGTTTTACGGGCATGCCGCACAGAGCGGGCGGCGTCGGTCAAGTGTACGCCATCAAGGCCGATGCGTTCGGCCAAAAGCGTATGGTCCGCAATCACAAGCGCCACATCACGGGCGTCTGTAATCTCTCGCAAGGCGTCGGCGGCGCGCAGGACAATATCCTCGTCGCGTGTGCTCAGAGCGAGGCGCACACAGGCTATGGGCTGTGCATCAAGAACGCGTGCAAGGGTTTGCGGGAAGGTTTCGAGCGCAAATTCAGGCGGGGTAATCAGGTAAAGCTGGGGCTGTTCGGGCGTTTCCATGACGGGCTGTCCTTTGGTGAGTTGCCGTCAATTAGCGGATCGGACGAGGAAAGAAAAACTTTTATGCCTTCGGCGAGGATTTTTTCCCATTTGGAAGCAGGGGCTGTTCTTGTGACAGGGGCGGTGTGCGGGTAAGAGGCGAGCATGAGCGAGACAGTAGAGAACCCCAAGATACCGGCTTTCGTGTTGGTGCGTCCCCAGATGGGCGAGAACATCGGTGCCGCAGCGCGCGCGATGTGGAACTTCGGTTTGGACCGGATGCGCATTGTGGCCCCGCGTGATGGCTGGCCGAACCCTTCGGCCGTGGCCATGGCGTCCGGGGCAGGGCGGTTGTTGGACGAGGCGGTGGTGTATGACGATCTGGCAGGATCTTTGGGCGATGCCGGCTTTGTTTTTGCCACCACGGCGCGGGATCGGGATTTGACCAAGCCTGTTTTCAGCCCCGAGGCTGCGATGGTCAAGGCTGCTGAACTGATCGCGCAGGGCCAGAGAGTTGCGGTGTTGTTCGGGCCGGAACGCGCCGGGCTTGAGAACGAGGATATTGCCCGGGCCAATGCGATTGTGTCGGTGCCGGTCAACCCTGAATTTGCCTCGCTCAATCTGGCGCAATGTGTGTTGTTGATGGGCTATGAGTGGAAGCGGGCGCAAGCGTCCGTCGTGCCCGAGCAATTTGAGATGGCGGGCACACAATGGGCCGACAATAGCGAGATCGAGCATCTTGCACGGCATTTCGAGGAACGTCTGGATGTGGCGGGGTTCTTTTTCCCCGAGCACAAGGCCACCAGCATGAAAGTCAATCTGCGCAATATGTGGTCGCGACTGCCGCTGACGCGTGCGGATGTGCAAATGTTGCACGGCACCCTGCGACAGATGGTGCGTTGGAAAGAGCGCGGCTAGACCTTTGGGCCGCTGTGTCTTACGTCTGCAGTGCAGTATAATATAGCAGACAAGAGGCAACATGGCTCAGACTCGGAAGCTTTTTGAAGAAGTGGGCGACGCGCAGTCGGCGCGGCACGTGGCGCAGACCGGAGGGATTGATCGCGGGCGTGGTGGCGCACGCGGTGCGATCCGGATCTGGCTTTTCATGCTTTTCATCTTGGTGTTTGTGATGATCGCAGTGGGCGGGCTGACGCGCTTGACCGACAGCGGGCTCAGCATCACAGAATGGCGTCCTTTGACCGGAGCGATCCCGCCGCTGAACGAGGCGGACTGGCTGTCGGAATTTGCGAAGTATCAGCAGATTGACGAGTTTCTGGTGCAGAACTCGTGGATGCAACTAGATGATTTCAAAGTGATCTATTGGTGGGAATGGGGTCATCGTCAGTTGGGACGGGTCATTGGTCTGGTCTGGGTGGTTGGCTTTCTATGGTTCTTGCTGCGCCGTCAGATCCCGACAGGTTGGACATCACGCTTGCTGTTGCTGGGCGGGCTGGGCGGATTGCAGGGTGCGATTGGCTGGTGGATGGTCGCCTCTGGCGTGACCACGGGCGAGGCGCAGCTTGATGTGGCGAGCTACCGCTTGGCGACGCATTTGGGCCTCGCGTTTGTGATCCTTGGGTTCATCACTTGGTATGCTTTGTTGTTGGGCCGGTCAGAAACGAATTTAATGCAGGCAAGGCGGACGAAAGAAGGCAAGCTGTTTGGTCTCTCTACCGGTCTGCTGCATTTTGCATTCTTGCAGATTTTGCTGGGAGCGCTGGTCGCGGGCATTGATGCTGGGCGGTATTTTGTCGACTGGCCCTTGATGCAGGGGCAGTTCTTTCCGCCTGATGCACTGAACATTGCGCCAGTTTGGCGGAATTTCTTTGAAAACCCGGGTCTCGTGCAGTTCATGCACCGCATGGCGGGCTATCTGCTTTTTGCCTTTGCAATTGTTGTCTGGCTTCGGGGGCGTAAATCGGCGCATCCCAACACGCGCAAAGCCTTCAACTTGATGATTCTGGCGATGGCGGGACAAATCGTGCTTGGTGTCGTCACGGTTTTGAACGCAGCCCCCGTGCATATCGCGATTTGGCATCAGGTGCTGGCTGTTGTTCTGTGGGTCTTCATTCTGCGATGCCGCTTTTTGAGCGCCTATCCTATTCCAGCTTCTGTAAGAGGAAAAACCCAGTGAGTGCTTTTGATGATCTGATGGCGTTTCAACGCGAGACAGAGGCACTGGCGCAGGTCGCGGGGCGTTTGGGCTGGGACCAAGAGACGGTGATGCCACGCGGTGCCGCCCCCCAGCGGGGTGAGGAGATGGCCGCCATGGAAGGTGTGCTGCACGCCCGTAGGGTCGACAGTCGCATTGCCGATTGGCTCGGGATGATCGACGAGGGGCATCTAGACGATGCGGGCAGCGCGCAGTTGCGCCACATTCGCCGCAGCCATGCCCGCGCCAGCAAGGTGCCCGCTGCACTGGCCGCGCGCTTGGCGCGGGTGACATCCGAGGCGCAAGGAACCTGGGCCGAGGCGCGGGCGGACGATGACTTCAAGACCTTTGCGCCGATGCTGTCCGAAGTGATCACCCTGAAACGCGAAGAGGGCATGGCGCTGGCGGCGGGCGGCAATGTTTATGACGCGATGCTGGATGATTATGAACCCGGTGCCACCGGAGCCGAGCTTGAGGCGATGTTTGGGGCTTTGCGTCCCGAGTTGACCCGTCTGCGCGAGGCCGTTCGCGGGGCCGAAGCACCGCCCGAATTGCAATATAAGTTCGATGAGAGTGCCCAGATGAAGCTGACCCGGCTGCTGGCCAAGACCTTTGGCTATGATATGAGCATGGGCCGCGTCGATAAAGCCGTGCATCCATTCTCAAGCGGTTCCGGACTTGATGTGCGGATCACGACACGCACCAACGAGGATGACCCGTTCAACTGTTTTTATTCGACCATTCATGAGGTTGGTCATGCCTGTTACCAGCAGGGCATTGATCGCGCCTATCTGCTGACGCCTTTGGGTGACGGTGTATCCATGGGGGTGCATGAAAGCCAAAGCCGGATCTATGAAAACCAATTGGGGCGCAGCCGCGCCTTTACGGGCTGGCTTTTTGCCCAGATGAAGGATGCCTTTGGTGATTTTGGAGTAGCGGATGAGGATACATTCTATCGCATCGTGAACCGCGTCTCTGATGGGTTTATTCGCACCGAAGCGGACGAGCTGCAATATAACCTGCATGTGTTGATGCGCTTTGATCTGGAACGCGCCTTGATGGGCGGTGATTTGCAGGTGGATGATCTGGAGACCGCGTGGAATGACCGCTTCAAAGCGGATTTCGGCTTTGAGGTGGACAAGCCATCGAATGGTGTCTTGCAAGATGTGCATTGGTCGGTCGGGTTGTTTGGATATTTTCCGACGTATTCACTGGGCAATGTCTATGCTGGCTGTCTGCACGAGGCGTTGCGTCGTGACGTAACCGATCTTGATGCCCAACTGGCACGCGGCGATACGGAGGCCGCAACGGGATGGCTTCGGGCAAATGTACAAACGCACGGTGGGCTTTATGCGCCGAAAGATCTGATTGAATGTGCCACGGGTGGGATGCCAAGTGAAGCGCCTTTGCTAGCATATTTGACTACGAAATTCAGTGAGCTTTACAAATTATAGGCGCACGTTAAGGGCAAGGGGCGGTCGGTCAGAGGTTCAACTCATGTTCTAAGCATGGATATTACGGGACCTAGTCACGAAAAGTGACTAGATTCTCATCATTCTTAAAAAAGAGTTAGAAGTCCTGATCCTGTATCAGGCGAAAATATCCAATAAAATCAGAGAATGGCCGGCAAACGATACGAATGTGACCTCTCTTGTCCAAGTGAAGACGTTTGCAAATGAAAATGAAATATGCGATACAAACTCCAAGAAATTATTTTTCGCAATTTGGAGATATACAAATGATACGCTTTACAGCTCTCACAGCAGCTCTTCTTTTGTCCGCTGGCGTGGCTTCTGCATAAGACACAACTGCCGCAAACGTAGGCGGCCCATCTGGTGTTCCTGGCTACCCAACGACTGTGGTTGGAGCCAACGGTATCACATATGCATGTGGTCCTTTGACAGCTGGCGTATACAATTGCGTGATTCCGGGTAGCACTGCTGGTGCTGGATTCGGTGGTATCGGTGGTGGTGCTGGTGCAGGCTTGGTTGCGGCAATTGTTCTTGCAGCCGTGATCAGCGACAGCACAAATGGTACCAACGGCACCAACTAAGCAATAATTTTTACAGTTTAAATGAAGCGTCCCTTTGTGGGGCGCTTCATTTTTTTTGAGCGATTTTTACTTCTTCTGTAATTACGGATAAAAAAAGCCCCTCCAGTCTGTGACTGGCGGGGCTTTTTTCGTAGGTATGAGGGGCTGGTTCAGCCGTCGATCTCGGGCGCTTCTTCAACCTCGTCGCCCTGATCTGCAATCCAGGCAACACTGACCACGACTTCACCTTTGCCAGTATCAAACACCTTCACACCTCCAGCACTGCGCGAGCGGAATGAGATGCCCTCAATCGGGACGCGAATCGATTGTCCCTTGGACGTGGCCAACATGATCTGATCGTCCATTTCGACCGGGAAAGAGGCCACGATGTCACCGCCACGCATGGCTTTGTCCATCGCCGCCACGCCAAGCCCGCCGCGACCGCGCACAGGATAATCATGGCTCGACGACAGTTTGCCAGAACCCTTTTCGCTGATCGTCAGCAGCAGGTTTTCGACCGCTGACATCTCTGCATAACGCTCTTGGCTGATCGTCGCATTTGCATTGACGTCATCATCATCGGCGGGCGCGTCCATATCATCTGCCAGACCCGCGACGGCGCGACGCATCTTGAGATAGGCCGAGCGTTCATCCGAAGTCGCGTCAAAGTGGCGTATGATCGACATCGAAACGACCTTGTCACTGCCGTTTAGCTTGATGCCCCTTACCCCAACCGAGGCACGGCTGTTGAACACCCGTACATCGGTCGCTGGAAAGCGGATCGCGCGACCCGAGTTCGTCACAAGCATCACATCATCATCATTTGATGCGATGCGGGCGTTAATCAGGGTTGTTTCGGCGTGATCATCCTCGAACTTCATGGCGATCTTGCCGTTGCGCATGACATTGGTGAAATCCGACAGCTTGTTGCGACGCACCGTGCCCGCCGATGTGGCAAACACCACCTGCAGGTCGTCCCATTCCTTTTCGTCGCGATCCACTGGCATGATGGCGGCAATCGACACGCCAACCGGGATCGGCAGGATATTGACGATCGCCTTGCCCTTCGATGTGCGGCTGCCCTGAGGCAAGCGCCATGTCTTGAGCTTGTAGACCATGCCATCAGTCGTAAAGAACAACAGCTGCGTGTGGGTATTGGCGACGAAAAGCGTGGTGACCACGTCTTCTTCTTTGGTCTGCATCCCCGACACGCCTTTGCCACCGCGACGCTGGCTGCGGAAGTCAATCAAAGGCGTCCGCTTGATGTAACCGCCGGATGTCACAGTCACGACCATGTCTTCGCGTGCAATCAGATCTTCGTCGTCCATGTCACCGGACCAATCAACGATCTCGGTGCGGCGTGGCACGGCAAAGAGGTCCTTCACCTCGGCCAACTCCTCCGAGATGATGCTCATGATCCGTTCGCGTGACCCCAAAATCTCAAGGTATTCCTTGATCTTCTTGGCCAGTTCTTCCAACTCATCCGTGACTTCCTTGACGCCGATCTGGGTCAGGCGCTGCAAGCGCAGTTCCAGAATGGCGCGGGCTTGCGCCTCGGACAGGTTATAGGTGCCGTCGTCATTGGCGGTATGGGTCGGGTCATCAATCAGCGCGATATAGGGCAGGATCGATTCCGCAGGCCAGCGCCGTGTCATCAGCTTTTCACGCGCTGCAGAGGCATCGGTAGAGGAACGGATCGTCGCGACGATCTCGTCGATATTGGTGACGGCCACGGCCAGACCGCACAGGATATGGCTGCGCTCGCGGGCTTTGCGCAGCAGATAGGCGGTGCGGCGTGCAACAACATCTTCGCGGAAATCGATGAAATAGCTCAAGAACTTGCGCAAGGTAAGCTGTTCGGGCCGGCCGCCGTTAAGCGCCAGCATGTTACAGCCGAAATACGTCTGCATCGGCGTGTACCGGTACAGCTGGTTCATCACCACTTCGGCAGTTGCATCGCGCTTAAGCTCGATCACGACGCGCACACCGTTGCGGTCGGATTCGTCTTGAACGTGGGCGATGCCTTCGATCTTTTTCTCGCGCACCTGTTCGGCGATCTTTTCGATCATGGTGGATTTATTCACCTGATAGCAAATCTCGTCAATAATGATGGCAAAACGGTCTTTGCGAATCTCTTCAACACGGGTTTTGGCGCGCATGATGACACTGCCACGCCCCTCAAGGTACGCTTTGCGTGCACCGGTGCGGCCCAACATAATGCCGCCCGTGGGAAAATCGGGTCCGGGGATATATTCGATCAGGTCTTCCGAAGTCAGATCTGGGTTTTCGATCAGCGCCTGACAGGCATCGATGACTTCGCCCAGGTTATGGGGGGGAATGTTGGTGGCCATGCCGACGGCAATACCGCCCGCGCCGTTGACCAACATATTGGGGAAACGGGCAGGCAGAACGGTGGGTTCACGTTCCTTCCCATCGTAGTTGTCGATGAAATTGACTGTTTCTTTGTCGAGGTCGCTGGTCATGTAAGACGCGACCTTATCAAGGCGCGATTCGGTATAGCGCATCGCCGCAGCGCTATCGCCGTCCATCGAGCCAAAGTTGCCCTGACCGTCTATCAGGGGCAGCGACATGGAAAAATCCTGTGCCATCCGCACAAGTGCGTCGTAAATCGCGCTGTCACCGTGCGGGTGGTAGGAACCCATGACATCGCCCACGGATTTCGCAGACTTACGGTAGGTCTTGTCGTGGGTGATGCCTTTTTCATACATCGAATAGATGATGCGGCGGTGAACCGGTTTCAGCCCGTCACGAAGGTCAGGGATAGCGCGGGAAACGATGACCGACATGGCATAATCCAGATAGGATGTGCGCATCTCATGTTCGATGGTAACCGACGGGCCGTCATAGACAGCGCGCGCTGGCGGGATTTCATCATCGTTTTCAGGGGTTTCTGGCGTGTCGTTCACGTGATCTGCCTAGCTCTTGCTGGTTCTATATATTGCGGTTTTGTATAGCAGACAGCGCAGATAGGGTGCAATGCTTGTGACCGTGCTTATTGGCACAGATCAGGTGTGACGCGCTAAGCCTTTGAATTTGCTCAAGACTAATTCAGGGTAAATTTGCACTCAAACCGAGCAGCTTGCCCCGCCCAACACGCAAAATTTCGCACAATGAGGATGGTTCAGCGCTACGTCTTTTTCGGCCTCTTCCAGCGTTGTACCAAGTTCAAACTCTGGCGTGTAGGGGAGCAAGGTACAAGCCAGAACGGCTGGTTTGTCAGCGCCTTTGCGTTTGACCACCATGCGCGAGCTTGAACACATCACAGCATCCGGTGACTTGTTTAGGATGTTCCAGCAAGCCGTTGTTATCTCTGGTACTTCTACTGTTTCGTCCATCTCGGGGAACAGCACCGTCATGCCGGGATCGCTGGCATCGATTTCGAAGCCATATTCGGCGTAAAAAGCACCATAGCCTGCGCGGCTGTCTTCATCGCTGACCCCAAACACCGATCGGCCTGCGACGGCCATCGAGATGCCATTGTCACGCAGCCATTTCATGCCGGTTATTGTTTTCTCAAGCGAACCGGCACCACGCTCTGCATCATGCAGATCGGCGCGGTAGTGGTCGACAGAAATGCGCAATGTCAGTTTACCGGGGTAGGCTTTGTTCAAAAGGATCAACCCCTCCAGCATGGACGGGCGCATCATCGGGCGCATGGCGTTGGTCAGGATCAAAACGTCATACCCCTTGGCCAGCGAAGCCTCGGTGATTTCGATCATCTGCGGGTTCATGAACGGCTCACCACCAGTAAAGGCGATCTCGGTCACTGGCCAGTTGCGCGCCGTAATCTGACCCAGATAATCGCGCACCTCGTCTGCTGTTATATAGACCAGCGCGTCATTGGTGGGGCTGGATTCGATATAGCAGTTCACACATTCGATGTTGCACAAAGTGCCTGTGTTAAACCACAGGGTCTGCGGATTGGTCAGGCTGACCGTTGCTCGATCTTCGCCTTTTGCGGTCACCAAAGGGTCTTGGAATTTTCCTGCATTGGCCTCAACGACGTCTTTCATCAACACTTAACCTTAAATCTTTCCGGTGGTTTTTCTTTTTCTAAGTGAATGGTAAAAGCAAGAAAACCCTGTGTATTCTTTTGCACAGACTTGTGAAGCCTTGGAATACTTGTATGTTTGCGCTAACATAGATTAAAATACCCCAAAAGCTGCAGATACGTGGCAAGGAGCTGTCTTATGGTCTCACGCGTTATTCCGGTCGACCCATTTGATCTTGTGATTTTTGGTGGCACAGGTGATCTGGCGCGCCGCAAGGTTTTGCCGGGGCTGTTTCGGCGGTTTTGTTCAGGCCAGATGCCGGAAAATGCCCGCATCATCGGTGCGGCACGCACGGATATGGAGTCGGCCGGCTATCGTAAGATGATCGCCGAGGCGATTGCCGAATTTAATAGTGATTTCGACCATGAGGAAGGTCAGCTTGAGAGTTTTCTGGCTTGTTTGGAATATGTAATCATTGACGCCAAAGGGCAGGCAGGCTGGGCCGAGCTGCAAAAGCTCATGGCTGGGAAAGACCGGGTCGAGGCTTATTATTTCTCGGTTTCGCCAGCGCTCTTTGGCGATTTGGCAGAGCGTTTGCAACACTGGGGCATGGCTGACAAGCGCAGCCGAATCGTGGTGGAAAAGCCCTTTGGCCGGGATCTGGACACGGCGCGTGCGCTGAACGCAACATTGGCAAAATATTTCGACGAAAGCCAGATTTACCGCATCGACCATTATCTGGGCAAGGAAACTGTGCAAAACCTGATGGCTGTGCGCTTTGGCAACATGCTGTTCGAGCCGCTTTGGAACAGCCAGTATGTTGATCACATTCAGATCACTGTAGCTGAGACGGTTGGCGTCGGGGGCAGGGGCGAATATTACGACAAGTCCGGCGCGATGCGTGACATGGTGCAAAATCACCTCATGCAACTGCTGTGCCTGATCGCGATGGAGCCACCCGCGCGGTTTGATCCTGACGCGGTGCGCGATGAAAAGCTGAAAGTCATCCGCGCACTTGATCCGGTCTTGCCGCACCATATTTCGCGGGGCCAATATCAGGCCGAACCGTGTAACGAGACCGAACACCCCGGGTATCGCACGGCTGTGGGCGATCCGCGGTCACGGACCGAAAGTTTCGTCGCATTAAAGACCCACATCAGCAACTGGCGGTGGGCAGGTACGCCGTTTTATCTGCGCACGGGCAAGCGTATGGCGGCTCGGTCGTCGGAAATTACCGTGGTATTCAAGGAAACACCGCATTCTATTTTTGCCGAAGACGCCGGGCGTCACCGCAACGTGCTGTCGATCCGGTTGCAGCCGAACGAAGGGATCACCTTGGGCGTGACGATCAAGGAGCCGGGGCCGGGCGGGATGCGCCTGATCGATGTGCCGCTGGATATGACTTTTGCCGATGCGCTTGGGCCTGAAAGTGCCGAACATGTCGATGCCTACGAGCGGCTGATCATGGATGTGATCCGGGGTAACCAGACCTTGTTCATGCGCGGTGACGAGGTCGAGGCCGCTTGGGCTTGGACAGACCCGATTATTCAGGGCTGGGAGGCGCGCAACGACGTGCCCAAGCCTTATGACAGCGGATCAGACGGCCCAACTGATGCAATCGAGCTGATGCGCCGTGATCAGCGTAAATGGCGGGAGCTATCCAAATGAAACTTATTGAATATGCTGATCGCGATATGTTGGCGCTGGACGTCGCCAACATTCTGGCAGGAGAGTTGAAAAACGCTTTGCTAAGCCATGACAGCGTCAGTCTGGCGGTTCCTGGCGGGACCACACCGGGGCCCATTTTTGACAGCCTGAGTGCAACGCATCTGGATTGGTCCCGTGTGCATGTCATGTTGACTGATGAACGCTGGGTGGCGCCTGATCATGAGATGTCGAACGCGCGATTGTTGCGCCAGCGCTTGTTGGTCGGCCCGGCTGCGGCTGCCGCGTTCACACCTTTCTTTATAGAGGGGCTGACCGCCGCAGAGGCATCGGATGATCTGTCGAATGCGATTTTGCCGCATTTTCCATTGTCGGTTCTGGTCTTGGGGATGGGGGCCGACATGCACACCGCGTCGCTGTTTCCTGGATCACAAGGGCTAGAGGCTGCGATGGCCGACACCGCCCCCGCCGTTTGCCCGATCAATGTTGAAGGGCAAGACATCGGTCGTATCACATTGTCGCGGCCTGTGCTGGATGCTGCAATGTCAAAACATCTGGTTATCTTTGGCCAAGAGAAACGCGCAGCGGTAGAGCGGGCCTTGACCCTGCCGGCCCTTGAGGCCCCTATCGGCGCAGTATTGAAAGAGGCGGTGGTCCATTGGGCAGCATGAACATATTTGACGAACTGATCCGGAAACAGGAAGCGGTTCAAGACCGCTCGATTCTTTCATTGTTCGATAACGACAATCGAGGCTGGGATTTTTCCACTCAAGCCGGGGATATATTGTTCGATTTTTCCAAGACGAATCTTGATGCGGGCATGATGGATGCGCTGCTGGACCTGATCGAAAGTGCAGATGTTGCTGCGCGTCGTGATGCTATGTTTGCAGGCGATAAGATCAACGAGACCGAAGGCCGCGCGGTGCTACACACCGCTTTGCGTAACGTTGATGGCGGTCCGGTGATGGTAGACGGCGACGATGTGATGCCGGATATTCTGGCGACATTAAAGAGGATGGGCGAGTTTTCCGACAAGATCCGCGCCAGCGACATCACGGATGTGGTGAACATCGGCATTGGCGGCTCTGACTTGGGTCCGGCGATGGCTGTGCAAGCGTTGTCGCCCTATCATGACGGGCCGCGTTGCCATTTCGTCTCGAATGTGGACGGGGCGCATATCGCCGATACCTTGCGCGGGTTGGATGCAAAAACCACACTGGTCATCGTCGCCTCCAAAACCTTCACCACCATTGAAACCATGACCAACGCCCGAACGGCGCGGGCCTGGATGCTGGATCACGGCGGCGATCCCGCGCGCCAGTTTGCCGCCCTGAGCACCGCACAGGAAAAAACCGATGACTTCGGCATCGACGCAGCGCAAGTTTTCGGGTTCGAGGATTGGGTTGGCGGGCGCTATTCGGTCTGGGGGCCGATCGGCCTGTCGTTGATGATCGCTATCGGTCCACGCGCCTTTCATGCGTTTTTGCGCGGCGCACAATCCATGGATCGCCATTTTTGTGCCGCTGCTCCGCACGAGAACATGCCGATGTCGCTTGCGCTTGTGGGCATCTGGCACAACCAGATTTGCGGCTACGCGACGCGTGCAGTGCTTCCCTATGATCAACGTCTGGGGCAATTGCCAGACTATCTGCAACAGCTTGAAATGGAATCGAACGGCAAGACGACCCTGATGGATGGCACGACCGCGCCGTTCAATACAGGACCTGTCGTGTGGGGCGCGCCGGGAACCAATGGCCAGCATGCGTTTTACCAGCTGATCCATCAAGGCACGCGGGTGATCCCCTGCGAATTCATGATTGCGGCCAACGGACATGAACCCGAACTGGCCCATCACCACAAACTCTTGATCGCCAATTGCCTCGCACAGTCGGAAGCACTGATGCGCGGGCGCAGTTTGCATGAGGCGTCCCAGATGATGGCAGCCAAGGGCTTGACGGGGGCCGAACTGGACCGTCAGGCGCGCCACCGTGTGTTCCCCGGCAACCGGCCCTCCACGACGCTAAGCTATCCACTGCTGGATCCGTTCACGCTGGGTCAGATCATCGCACTTTACGAACACCGCGTCTTTGTCGAAGGGGTGATTTTGGGCATCAATTCCTACGACCAGTGGGGCGTAGAGCTTGGCAAGGAACTTGCCACGTCCCTGCAACCCATCGTCGAAGGCAGTGAACCCGCAGTCGGCAAAGACGGTTCGACCACCGCATTATTGGATTTCATCGCAAAACACGCAGGTTGATCTGTTTTCCAGCTTCATTTTGCCAGATAAACTCCGGGGAGTTTGAGGGGCAGCGCCCCTCAACCCCTTTACGATAATCGAAAACACGACAACGATATCGGTGCAGGTCAAGATAAGCAGCTTGCAAGCGCCCGCGGGCAGGAAACAGCGACCGCCAAAACCCCTCTGATCAACACAGACAGCTGCGATGCGATTTGCAGGAAGGTCATAGGGCACTTTCTTGTCTGGGCCTAAAGTTTGATGTCGTAAGTCACCCACGGGGTGCGGTCCGCCAGTGTGTCATAGACCCCGCGGGCGCGGTAGTTGTTCTCGGCTGTGATCCAGCGCACAACGCCCCAACCATTGGCTTTGGCCACCTCTTTGACCGCCTCTATCAAGGCTTGGGCGGCACCCGATCCACGCGCTGAGGGGGCCACGAACAAATCATCGAGAAAGCAGTTTGTAATCGCGCGAAGCTGGCTTGCGAAGGGGCGGTAATGTGTAAAGCCGATCACAGCCCCGGTGGCATCCTGTGCGACAATACAATTGCTGGAGTGGGTCTGGTCCATCAGCCAGCCAAACACCGTTTCGCGCATCTGTGGGGTTTGATCTACCTTGTAAAACGCCGCATAGCCCGCAAACAGAGCCTCCCAGACCGGTCGGTCTGATGCAGCCAAAGCGCGTGTCGTTACAGTCATCCTAGGTTCCTTTTGATGCGGATCAACTTTGCGCGATGGCGTGATCATGGGTTTCAAAATGACGCTTTAGGCGGTCGGGCAGGGCGAAGCGCCCAGACCCGTCCGTTTCAAGCAGTACCAAAATGCAGTCAAAGGTTGCGCGCAGTTGGCCGCCCACCCAAACCTGCTGGCTTAGGCTGTAAGACGTGTTTCGAAATCCTGTGCAGCGACAGGTTACGATGTAATCCTCGCGCTCCAACAATTCATGCAGATAGCGGATCGATCCCGACCGTATGACCACCCGAGGTCCCGGTGCATCAATCAGTCCTTTTTCAACCAGGGACTGGGTATAGCGAATTCGAAGGCGTTCGAACCACTCAAAATAAGTGCAATTATTGACGTGGTTGTTTGTATCCAGATCGGAAAACCGCACTTGATCGGCCATCGCGAGGGGCTGGGGTTCGTTGATGCCAGCGCTGCGTTGCTGCTCAGGGCTGAGTGGCGTGTGGAAAGGAACTGTCATTTACCCTGAGTAAGCCTGTGTCTGGGTGCTTGCAAGAGCAGGATGGATTGTACAGGGTAGCCGAAAATAACAGTCTGGAGGATACGCCATGCTTGGCCAAATGATGAGTAAATCGCTGACGATCTCTAGCCTGATCGAACATGCACAACGCTACCACGCTGCCGGAGAGATCTATTCAGTCAACACCGGCGGAGGGGTCGAGCAAACCAATTGGGGTAAGGTAGGGGCGAATTCACGCGCCTTGGCATCGGCATTGGCGGGTTTGGGCCTTGAACCACAGGCGCGGTGCGGCACGATCGCTTGGAACAACCGGCGCCATCTTGAGATTTACTTTGGGGTGTCGGGCGGTGGTTTCGTCTGCCACACGATCAACCCTCGCCTGTTTCCCGAACAGCTGGTCTATATCCTGAACCATGCCGAAGATAAGGTTTTGTTTATCGACAAGACGTTCGTTCCGCTGGTGGCTGCGATCCGCGACAAGCTGGAGCATCTTGAGCACATCGTGTTGATGGAAGGCACCGATGCCGAAGCCGCCGAGACGCTTCCTGGCCTGAAATTCTACGATGATCTGATCGAAAGTGGAGATTCCGAGCTTGAATGGCCGGAATTGGATGAAAACACAGCTTCCAGCCTTTGCTATACCTCCGGGACGACGGGCAATCCCAAGGGTGTTCTGTTTTCCCACCGTTCGACCGTATTGCACAGCTTTGGCATCAATCTGGCCGACAGCATCGGCATTTCCGCCAAAGAGATTGTGCTGCCTGTTGTCCCGATGTTCCACGTTAACGCATGGGGTGCACCTTATGCCTGCGCTATGGTTGGTGCGCGCATGGTCATGCCGGGGCCGGGGTTGGACGGCCCGTCGCTGGTCGGTTTGATCGATAAATACGAGGTCTCTCTGGCCTTGGGCGTACCGACGATCTGGCTTGGCCTGCTAGGTGAAGCCGACAAGATCGGGTCCAATCTGGCCAGCCTGAAGCGGACGGTTGTCGGCGGTTCTGCCTGCCCGCCCTCTATGATGACGGCATTTCGCGAAAAATACGGGGTCGAGACGATCCATGCCTGGGGCATGACCGAAATGTCGCCTGTTGGCAGTATCAACCAGCCATTGGCCAAGCACATGGCGCTGCCAGAGGCGCAACAGCACAAGCTGCGTGAAAACCAGGGCCGTCCGGTTTACGGGGTCGAACTTGAAATTCTTGATGAAGCCGGAAACCCCGTTCCCCATGATGGCAAGACACAGGGCGATCTGGTGACAAGAGGTTTCTGGATTCTTGATTCGTATTTCCGCAAGACCCGTGAAGAAACCCTGACCAAGGATGGCTGGTTCGATACCGGTGATGTGGCGACGATGGACCCGGACGGTTATATCGATATCAGGGACCGCTCGAAGGACATCATCAAATCGGGTGGTGAGTGGATCAGCTCGGTCGAGTTGGAAAACATTGCAATCTCGCATCCGCAACTGTCTGACGCCGCGGTGATTGGTGCGCAGCATGAAAAATGGGATGAACGCCCGGTTTTGATTGCTGTCAAACGCGAAGGGCAGGAACCCTCCGAAGAGAACGTGCTTGGTATCTTTGAGGGCAAGATTGCGAAATGGCAGATCCCGGATCGCGTGGTCTTTACCGACGTCTTGCCGCGCAACGCCACAGGTAAGGTGCTGAAGCGCAACCTGCGTGATGCGTTCGGCGACGTGCTTATCAAGAAATGAAAAATGAGACGCCGGCCTTTTCGCAAAGGCCGGCGTCTTGTCGGGGGTTCAAATTAAGAGCGAAGAGAGCGAGAGCCTGCGCGTTTCAGACGAACGTCCGGCGGCGCTTTTTGCACGTTTTGCAGACCTCTTCTGGCATTGAGCGGCTTTCACGCCAGCGGTGGAACCCAACATAACAGGGAAGGCGTACTAGCCGCAATAATTCACGAGGACCCTGTTTTGGTGCCTGATGGGTTGTTGGCAGCCTTTCTGGTTTCATGAGCGCACGGCTGATCTGCGCCCTGATTTTGCATCGGGCGTTGTTGGTGGTTTGGTGT
>Ga0307981_1000746_pt1 | contig 31676 bp, 29 predicted proteins | sample OrgLakmetagen987_FD_201849 | JGI IMG/M metagenome (GOLD analysis project Ga0307981, IMG submission 201849) | Saline water microbial communities from Organic Lake, Antarctica - #987 | ecosystem: Environmental > Aquatic > Non-marine Saline and Alkaline > Saline | place: Antarctica: Organic Lake... | reverse complement strand
CCGTTTGGGAAATTCGCTCTGTTAATCAGCGCTATCTCGAAACCCACTACCGCTTACCAGAGCAATTTAGGTCGCTTGAACCCATGCTACGCGAACGCTTTCGTAAACGCCTACAGCGCGGCAAAGTGGAATGTGCACTGCGCATTAGCTTTAACGAAGCCAACCAAGGCGCATTAACCTTTCACCCTGGCTTAGCTAATCAACTCATAGAAGCCGCTAAACACGTTCAAGTAGCTGGGGCCGATGGCAGCATTAACCCAGCAGACATACTGCGCTGGCCTGGCGTTATGGCCACCCAAGAAGCCGACGTTGATCAAATGCAAAAAGTGATGATGGAAGCCTTTGACGAAACCCTCACCCAATTTTTAGCCGCTCGCGCCAGTGAAGGTGAAAGTATGAGCGAACTAATCAATCAGCGCTTAGACGGCATACTTACCGAAGTAGACAAAGTCATTGCGCACATGCCTAGCGTGCTTGAGTGGCAAAAAGACCGCATTCGCAGCAAATTTGCTGAAGCTAAACTAGAGCTAGAAGAAGGCCGCATAGAGCAAGAAATGGTGTTACTCGCGCAAAAAACCGACGTAGCCGAAGAGCTCGACCGCCTAAAGTCACACATAAAAGAAACGCAAAAAATCATGAGAAAAGGCGGCGCCATAGGCCGCAGGCTCGACTTTATGATGCAAGAATTTAACCGCGAAGCGAACACACTAGGCAGCAAGTCGATTAATAAAGACATAACCCAGTCAGCGGTAGAGATTAAGGTGTTGATTGAGCAGATGCGTGAGCAGATCCAGAATATTGAATGATTGTTTTTTATTTCTATATTTATAGCTTTTTATATTAAATATCATGAAGTTATAAAGTAGCTTAAGCTTACTTAATCTTGGTTAATATCGTAAAATTAGAAAAATAGTATGACACGAAGTATGACACAAAGTTGACACATTCACGATGGAACACTAAAATCTGATTTATGTCATACCTTTGTAATCTATAATGAATTCATCTGCTAAACTCGATGACATTAAAAGTAAACTGAAATCCGGAAAAGTCAGTGACGCGCTTATAAGAGCTTTGTTGAACACTCGCATTGTTAGCTTCACGCGAATCGATCAGAACTTATACTTTCGCGTGACCAATGCTGGCACCGGGTTTTGGATCTATCAATATAAAATTGGCGATAAGCCAAAACGCATGACTCTTGGCACTTATGGCAAAAGGCCAGACGGTATGCCATTGTCAGACGCCCGCATTGCTTTAGCCGAAGCAAAAGCTTCAGTTAATGCTGGTGTTGATCCTTTGGCTGAAAAGACTCGAGCTAAGCAAAGCAAATACAAAGTTGTGAATGACCTCGCGGTTGATTGGCTTGAAGAAATTGATAAGCATCTAGAACATCCAAACATTCCCATTCGAATATACAATCAAGAAATAAAACCTGTGCTTGGTAAGCTAAATCTCGACAGCATATCGGGACTGGACGTGCGAGAAGTATTGAAGTTTGTGAAGAACCGCAAGAAGACCGATCGCCCCACCATTGTTAACGATACTCTGATGTATTTAAAGCAACTGTTTGACCACGGGATTACCCTGGGACTTATTCATAACAATCCAGCGACTGCTTTTAAAGTCAAGCTGTTAATTTGCATCCAAAACTGCACCACTTTACCCCCAAATTTGCATTAAAAACTGATCCACATATTTAATAGCTCCTGCCATCCTTGAGCAGGAGAATGTGGAGTGATAGATGTGTCATTATTAAGTGTTATGCGCCGTTGGTGTTTTCGTGAGGGAATGTCCCAACGCGAAATCGCTCGACGTACTGGATTGTCTCGCAATACGGTACGTCGTTATCTTAAAAACGATATTACCGAGCCTGTTTACTCTAAACGGCAAGCTTTGAGTAAAATGACTGAGTTTGAAGAACTGCTTATCAGTTGGCTTAAACGAGAAGCAAGGCGTCGGCGAAAAGAAAGAAAAACCGTTAAAAATCTGTATGAAGATTTGGTGCCTTTAGGCTACTCCGGCTCATACGACAGAGTCGCTGCGTTTGTGCGCAAGTGGCGCGAAGAGCAAAGATTAGCGGCTTCAAACCAAGTGTATATGCCGCTTGAGTTTGCAGCAGGTGAAGCGTTCCAATTTGATTGGGGCGAAAACTATGCGTTTATTGATGGCCGCAAGACCAAGCTGCAAGTGGCTCATTTTAAGTTAAGTCATAGTCGTGCCTTCATTTTGCGAGCGTATCTAACGCAAAGCCATGAAATGCTGTTTGATGCTCATAATCATGCGTTTCGTGTATTTAAAGGGGTGCCTGAGCGCGGTATCTACGACAATATGAAAACTGCCGTGGATAAAGTCCATCGGGGTAAGGAGCGCATAGTGAACCGCCGTTTCCTAACGATGGTCAGTCATTACTTGTTTGAGGCTGACTTCTGTAACCCTGCTGCGGGTTGGGAAAAAGGTCAAGTGGAAAAGAATGTGCGTGATGCGCGTTCTGTAATCTGGCAGCGATTACCGCGACTGGCTTGTTTAAATGACTTGAATGAGTGGCTAGAAACACAGTGCATTAACGACTGGCAAACACGCAAACATCCTCAGTTTGCCGATAAAACTATCGAAGATGTGTGGTATCAAGAGCAGCGTCAATTAATGAAAGTGACCGCACCGTTCGATGGCTTTATTGAACACAGTAAAAAAGTCTCTTCAACGTGCTTGGTGAGCTTCGACCGCAATCGATACTCTGTGCCCGCTAGCTTTGCCAACCGCCGAATAAGTCTACGTGTTTACCCAAGTAAACTGCGCTTTATCGCAGAAGGTCAGCAGATAGCCGAACATAATCGTGTGTTTATGACTAGTCACGACACGCCCGGTAAAGTCATTTATGACTGGCAGCATTACTTGCTAGTCGCCCAGCGCAAACCGGGAGCGCTTCGCAATGGCGCACCCTTTAACAGCATGCCAGAGTGCTTTAAGCACCTACAAACTATTTTACTACAAAGAGAGCGCGGCGATAAAGAAATGGTCGAGGTCTTATCTTTGATAGTGCATCATGATGAGGCTGACGTTGTTAGTGCAGTTGAAATGGCATTGGAAGCCAACTGTCCCTCTAAACAACATGTGATGAACTGCTTAAATCGTATCATTACACCGTTACCACCTGCACCCATCCCGATAGTCAACGGTCTGCAACTTACCACCGAGCCAACCAGCGACACATCGCGCTATGACACATTACGAGGAAAACGACATGCACACTGAAGCATTATTACATACCCTAAAAATACTCAAATTACATGGCATGGCAAGCAGTATCACGGAGTTGTCATCGCAAGATTCACCGGCCTTTAAACAAGCATTACCCATACTCGACACACTTACGAAAGCAGAAGTGGCCGACCGAGAAGTGCGCAGTATTGCTTATCAAATGAAAACTGCTAAGTTCCCCGTTTACAGAGACCTTTACGGCTTCGATTTTAGTGAAAGTGAGGTAGACGAATACCTCATAAGAGGGCTGCACCGGTGTGAATTTATTGAGGATAGTCAGAATGCCGTGTTTGTTGGCGGACCGGGCACCGGTAAAACCCATTTAGCAACAGCGCTTGGTGTACAAGCTATCCAACATCATCAATATCGCGTCAGGTTCTTATCCACTATCGAGTTGGTCAATACGCTAGAGCTTGAGAAGCAAGCAGGCCATGTGGGCAGAATGGCAAATCGCTTGGCTAATTGCGATCTAGTCATACTGGATGAATTAGGCTATGTGCCCTTTAGTCAGGCAGGCGGCACCTTGTTGTTTCACTTGCTGAGTAAACTTTACGAAACCACCAGTGTCCTCATCACAACCAACCTCAACTTTACTGAATGGTCAAAGGTGTTTGGTGATGCAAAACTCACAACTGCATTGCTAGATAGGCTCACGCATCATTGCCATATCATTGAAACCGGCAATGATAGCTTCAGATTCAAAGAATCAACTAAGAAATCAAAGGAGAAAAAGGCTAGAAAATAGAATATGAATGTGGTCTTATTAGGCCAATTGGGTGGATCAGTTTTAGATGCAAATCGTGGTTCAGTTTTACCTGCAAATTAACAACATATGGGTAGGCGTACTTCACGCCATACGGTGTGGCGTATTTGAGCGGCCAGAGCTTCCCAACCAAGGGCGGGCGCTTTGGCTTGTTTGCCGTAATATAAAAAGCACTCGTCGATAGAATACACATTAATATCGGGTGCAAAGCGAGCACAGGTATCCATCATCCGCTGACTCAAATCGGCATAGAGTTCATAGTTGCTCGAACGGATAATCGCACCCGCTGCCGCAAGCTCTTTTTTGACTTGAAAATAGGGTAAGAACTTTTTCCCAATGCCCAAGCGCTTAGCAATACCGCAGGCAGCGCAAATACAACCGTCATTGTTGGTTAGCACCACTACGGGTTTATTGCGAATGCTCGGGTCAAACACCTTTTCGCAGTTCGCATACATGCTGTTTACATCACACAATGCGTACATTAGAGCGACTTGGTAAAAGGTCGGTGCAAACGAATAGAGCGAGTAACGATACCCTCTACTTGAAAGATATCACCTTCTTGCAAAAAATAAGGTGGCACGTTGTCGCCAGATGACATCAGGCAGCGTTTAGATTTATTTATTTTTTTACACACAAACACACCGTTTAAATTGGCCACCACCACATCATGGTCTTTAATCTCTAATGCCCGGTCGACAATGAGTAAATCCCCTGAGAAGATACCATCACCTACCATAGAGTCACCATCGGCTATACCAATGTACGTGGCAGAAGGGTGGTCGATGAGCAGTTGGTCTAAATCTAAGCTAAGCTGAGTGTATTCAGCGGCAGGTGACTCAAAACCGACAATGCCGGCGACAGCTTTAATAGGGATGAATTTCAGCATACACTGTTATTATATACAGTATTATTGTATTTGAAATTAACTATCTTAAAAAAATGTGTGAACGCATGTATGCAAGTACTGACAAGAAATCAATGGCACGCGATGGGGAAAACTTTCCCGAATTTTCAAAATTATTTAGAGAAACCCGCTCTATTAAAATAAGTAAGCCTAACCCTCAATTTTGAACAGTAGAATTTAGTCTAAGCTAATACAGATGAAAAAAGGCTTTTTTTCGACGGCTTACTTACAGTAACCATCTAATATTTTGACCAGAAGTCGCTCCCCAGCCATTAAAACTTCTATAATAAGGCAAAACTAATATAAAGGACGTCAGAATATTATGTTCTGACGTCCTTTATTTAGGGACAATTGTGCTCTTTTCTTACCATCAAAAAGGCTGTTAAAACATCAATTACTTGAGAGTTAGAAAATTATCGTCGAACCCTTCTTCTATTGTTATTTAGCAAGCAATGGCGGAGCCATCGCTTGTCTCTTCATACTCCCTGATTCGTTTTGCAATATCCTTTAATGGCCCTTTGTGAACTACCGTAGAATTGACGACTAATCTACTGCCATCAAGTTCACGTAAATAGTCTTCCTTTTTTAACTTAGAAAGTGTGTTTCCGAAAGATTTAGGCTTTATACCAAGTCGTCCACAAATATCCCGTCTTTTAGACGTTGAAAGGTCGACATTTCCTTCATAGTCAATTTCAACAGCAACTGCGAGAAATAGCTTCAACTCAGCCCCGCTAAGTGAAAAAAGCAAGGGAGCTCCATCTATGAGAAGATTCACGAAAGATTTTGGCCGGATCGCCTTAATCGATTGAATAGATGTAGTAGTCGTTGTTGATATTACCTCACCATCTTCACTGACAATGGTATCTTTGCGGCTTTCAAATAGTCGCGTCATTTTACTCTCCTTAGTAAATTTAGGTATTTAAACCCCTGTATTTTAATTTTTGACGATTCTGAAAAAGCAATATTAGCCGATAATATAACCAAATAACTCTAAAGCATTCTTATGTCATCAACGTTTTTAGTTTCAATCTGTTTCAAAACGCGCCTTCCGTCTATAACTAATCCGATCCCAGATTTGAACAAATCGGTTTGTTTCTATTACAATTTAATACTTCTTTTGTAAAACTTTAAAAAGACAAGTTACTCAGGGTATGATGCTTCAAATTTTGGGAAAAGATAAAAATAGTTGAAAAAATATGTTGGGAACCTAAATCAATTATTTGGAGAGGTTTTTACTGCTTAGATTATACCTTTGATGAACATGGTTTTTGGGACAACCGCAGTAATTTACAACGCCTGTTAAACAGGGAGTTCCCCAAGGCTGCCGTGAATTTGTTAGTGCCGCAAACTTCGGGGCAAAATAACCCATATCAACTGCCAATACCGGCCAAGAGCATCACTTTGCCCATGGAGGAAGCTAAATGAAAGTTCACATAGCCGTAGTCACCGGCCAAGAAATAGCCAACCTGTTACCGTTTTTGGCGGTACAGCCCAACAATATTGTGCTGTTAATATCTAATCATATGAGCGCTAAACAGGCTGTTCTGGAAAAGCTCATTGCACAAACCCCTAAACTTTCAAATGTTACTATTAAATGCTTTCCTGATTTACCCGACAGTAATATTCGAGCCATAGAAGACTATGCACTTAACGTGAGCGAACAATTAGAAGCCTTATACCCCGAGGCTGAATTTATTTATGATTTAACCGGCGGTAGTAAACTGATGGCAATTGCGCTGGCCGCTGTATTTACAGGTGACAATTACAGTCAAATTTACTTAAACACTGAAAATAACTTATTAGAATATGTTGAACCCCGAGATAAACCTTCTGAGCAACTAAATACGTTGATTGACGCTAAAACGTACCTAACGATAAATGGTGCCACATGGCGCCATGCTTTATCTGAAAATCTGGATTGGCAAGACAAAATCGCGGCTCGTCAGTTGCTAACAATGAATTTTGCAAAAATGTTGTCAACGCATACCAAAGATATGGAAAATTTTGTCCGGCAACTTAATCGAGCCGCGAGTTTAAGTTCGGATAAACATAAAGGATTATACGCCCCAGATCAGAAACTCGACTTTGTACCAAAGGCTTGCCGGTCTGTAATGCAAGACATTGCTGATAGTGGCATGGTGGATTGGTATCCTGACAAAGGTAAGGCTATCACTTTTATTAATGAAGACGCAGTTAATTATTTAAATGGTGGTTGGCTTGAAGAATACTTTTACCTTGTTAGCCAGCAGGTGGGGCTAGACGATAGCCATTGCAGTGTTAAATTTATCGATACCACTATTCGTAAATCTGATAATCATAATGAACTGGATGGTCTGTGTGCGTTTAATAATCGCTTATTAATTGCAGAATGCAAAACGTTGAAAATCGGGCTAGACCAACAAAAAGATAATAATATTTTATATAAAATGGACAGCATTGCGTCGCATATTGGCGGTCAGTTTTGTACCAAATTATTGCTTTCAGCCTTGCCTGTTGATCATGTGACTCGCGATAAGCGCAAGGTTAATGTTTCAGACCGAGCAAAGTCTATTGAAGTAAACGTGCTCGCAGGAAAGGATGTACTCGCGCTAAAAACACACTTAGAGCAATGGAAAAACAGTGGGAAGTGGCTTAGCGTTTAAGTTAACTGCCCGTTAATAGCGAAACCCTTAGCCTTATCTCAAACACCTGCGATGTTTGTAGCGTTACATAATTGATATAGAAATTTCCCACTCACGTATTTTTGTATCACTGATGCATATTAAGCCCTTATTAATATGGGGAATTAGTATGCAGCGCGTTGTCTTTATCTGTTATTGGTGGCTTATCATGGTGTTTATAGCACCAGCGGTTTGCTTTGCCGATGCCGATGAAGACGCGCTGGCACTTTTTCAGCAAGCGCAAGAAGCATTTGAAAGTGGCGACCTTGTGGGTGCAAAAGAATTGAGCTTAAGGGCCATCTCACTTTATCCAAATGACGGCATTGTGATCACCAATAAGCGTTACCGCTTTAAACAGGTAAAATATGGACGAAAGGTCGAGCTAATTGAAGAGCTCACGGGTGATCGCCACACCTATACTCCTCGTCTTTTGCTCAATCAGATAGAGACGATATATAAAAAGAACAGGCTCAGCCAAGCGCTTGAGGCAAAACACCGCCTACCACCGCAACTGAACATCACCTATGTACTGCTCGACGATGAAGACAATGACGGTCGTTTATCCGCATTAGAGAAGGGTCGCATCTTATTGGCTATTAGCAATCATGGGCAGCACATTGCGCAAGATGTTAACCTCAATGTTGATGACACACAGTTTGATAATTTACTGAGTAGCTCAAATACCTCATTAGGGGATATTGGCGTTGGTCAAACTCGTCAAACAATTGTTTATTTGCAACCTGGCAGGGAAATAAAACAACATCAAAGTACTATGTATGTGAGCCTTAAAGAGAAAGACCGACTTGGAGAGGTGCATAATTATCCTATTTTGATTGAAACACGCCCCTACTTTGCGCCTATTTTACACCTTGAACATTTGCCGATAAAAAGCGATGGGATTGTGCATGGTTTAAGTAGTACTCAATTTTTTAAAATAACCAACAAAGGCTTAGAGGCTGCTTACGATATCGCATTAAGTCCAGCATTTGAGAAGTATCATGCGCTGCGCTTGATTAATATGCCTGATTTGTCTAATGCTCCTTATTTGAAAGTGGGTGAATCATTGGAGTTTCAGGTGACCTTAGCCGCCACTCAAGACGCCATAGAAGGAAAAACGCTTGGCTTAGCCTTTGAATTGAGCGCAAGAGGCTTAGCGCCCAATGTTGTGCGAGCTGACCTAATGATGGGAAATAGCGCGATTTACAGTCAACGCCAGCGAAGCGCTAGCTTACAAGCCCTGCGAGCCCCAATACAAATTGATAGTGCTGAACGCTCTAAAAACATTGTTTTTGATATTGCTAATTTCAAACATGTAAGCACTCAAAAGCGTGCTGAAAGCTCCGCTGCCATAATTTTGAATTTGTCAGATGCAAAGGCAAAGCAAGGTCAAAACGCAGCGTTTATAAAAACGAGTTTTTTACAGGCAGTTGGTATTAATAAGCAAAATCTACTGATTACTAACGACTGGGATATCGATGCGATTAAACAACACATCGGTGACAAAGCCTTTGACGAACTATTGGTTTACATTAATACACAAGGGCAATACCAGTTACATACCCAAACAGCTAATGTACAAGCACCTAAGCAATGGTATGAGTTAAATACTGTGCTGCATGAGCTAAGCAATTTAACTACTGGCAATATTGTGGTGTTTATCGAGGCTGGCTTTAATAGTCAGCATGAGTCTTTTACTGATGCTCAAGCGCCGCTACATTCAAAAATATACGCTCAACAAGCGCTAATAACATCGCAGTCGTTACCTCCAAATTTGCATATAATCGCGGCTACTCAAGCCACACAGCTAAGTCATTCGATAACGCAACACCAGGTGGGTGCGTTTACCTTCGCTGTTGCTGAATACTTTAATCAAAACGCGGGACAAAACTCTTATCAGTCGGGTGCGTTTGAGCAAGCGCAAAACATTCAAACTTTGTTTGACAACATTCAGGCGCGTACCAATGAGTTAAGTGAATACCTAGAAGGTGTGTCACAAATGCCGTGGTATTGCGTTGAATGCTGACACAAATATCTCAACTGTAACTCTAAGCAAAGCTACACAGCTAAGCCTGACACTAAGGAAATAGAATGCGTCGTCGTATCTCAATACTAGTTTTAATGATGTTGTGTGCATCGTGTTTTTCGTTGAACGCGCAGACTCCTCGCGATGCGTGTCCTGAAAGCGCATTGCCCTTACAAGAGGGGATGGTGTTAGCTTCGGGTGTCGCAATAACACAAAGCTTGGCGTATGAGGCAGCCAGACGAGACTTAAGCGCCCAAGTGGGTGAAGCCGTGGTAGAAACTCAGTTTATAAAACGCACATCGCTCAATAAGACAGAGGTAGAGTCTAATGCCAGTGTGAATGCCAAAACTCACTTGTCAGCGCATCAGATTACGGACGAAACGCTCATTTGTGAGTCAGGCGAATTCATTACGTATCTACTATATGACAAGCGCAGTTTACCAAGTAAAATCTTAGCGCTAATGGATGGACAAAAAACGCGCCTTTCTGGGCCACTATTTTTGGTCAACAGCCCGCTGTTTGCTGCTCATCGAGACCAAGCATCACCTCATATAACGTATCTAAACATCAGCTACTATCAACAGCAATATGAATTGAGCGTTAACGCCACTAGCATTGCTATTTCTCAGGCAGAATTTTTACAATTGCTTAAGGTACCTTCGATACAACAGAATCTGCTTGAGTTATCTAGCCTTATTCTCACTCACAATCGCCCCATTACACTGAATATGCATTCGTTGTTAAAAGAGGTAGAGGTATATCACGTTTACCTATGTTCAAGGTCTAATGAATGCTTTTTGCTTCACCACAACGCACATATCGGCAGCGCAATAGAGTTAAAAACGCCTTATATTGAGGCTGAACACACAACCCTCATTGTTGTGCTTATGCCTGTTCGCAACAAACTCAGCGTTTCGAATCAATTCAGCAAGCCACCTACATTACTTGGATTACTCACTAGTATTTATGAATTTGAGCAGGTGGGCATACAAATCATTCAGCATCAATAAAATGCGTTGGAAATTTCCAGTCCACGCAAAATTCAAGCTTTGCTGCAAAATTGTCGTCAGTTGAAAAACATCCACTAATACAGAGAGTAAAACTTATGACGACATTTACATTAAATACATTACTAAAAGCCCTATTCATGGTTTCAGTACTTGCTTTAACAGCATGTGCTAGCAATCAGGGGCGCCAATTAGAAATTGGATTTACGCCAGGCTCATGCACCTTTAACAGCAATACGGAAGCTGCGCCTGATTGGTACTGCGCACCCGATAGATTATTTGACAGTGCATTTTTATTTGAGACGGGGAACGCCTCCTCAAAGATTTTAGACATGGACTTTCAGCGAACTGTCGCTATGCAAAACGCAAGACTTGCATTAGCGCGAAAAGCTGTAGGCGAAGTAGCAGAAACCTATGCGAGCAGCGCGCTCGTTGACTTTTCCACTGACGAGGAGCGTCAGTCGTTTATCAAACAAGTCACCGCTAAGGTGGAAACCAATATCACGCTCCCACCCGTTGAACGTGAGGCAATGACCTTTGATTCTGAAGGCAACCTTTATTTGCTTGTTCGCACCAGTAAGCGCGAAATGCTTGAGAAACTCAAAGCTAAGGAAAGTGAGCTAAAGCGCATATTTAATGCTGAGTTGACGCGCATGAATAAAACACCCGTTGAAAGCAATGCACCTATAGTCAGTGCATACCCCTCCAAACCGGGAGACATGTAATGAGTACTTTGTGTTTACCCACCTTTAGTCATAATGCAGCCGAGCGGCCCGCTAAAACTTGGTTTGTATCTCGCCATCAAGGGTCCAAAGCTTGGATTGAAGCGCAAGGCATTGCAATAGACGAGTTTGTTCACCACCTTGAACCGAACAACATGCCTCAAAGCGGTGATACCGTTATTGGTAATTTGCCTGTGCATATAATCGCGCACTTAAATGAAAACGGCATTCGGTTTTTGCATCTTTCCATAACGACAAAAGATACAAACCGCGGTAAAGAGTTGTCGCATCAGGAATTAGAAGCGGCAAATATAAGCTTAGAAGAATTTTTGGTTTGGAAAGTAAAGAGAGAGCTATTGCCATCAACATAGAAAATTTGTGCTGCTTAATGCACATTGATAAACTAACTAAACTTTACTCAAGGAAGAAATCCTAGTGTTAGATGCTCGTCCAACACCCTTACTACTCGCTGTGATAGGAAGCTCTCCGCAAGTGCTGACGGAGACCTTATTCGGTATTTATCAGCGCAAGCAAGCCCTTCCACAAGTAATAAAAGTAATCACCACCTTGCATGGCAAACAAAGGATGATTGACCATGACATGTTTGGAGCAAACGGAAGAGTTAATCAGTTCACACAAGAATATGCCCTGCCCTCTATAGCCTTTAACCTTGAAGATGTTATGGTTATAAAAGATAAAAATGGTGTTGAACTCGAAGACGCGCGAAGCCTTAATGAACACACCGACATGGCTGATTTTATTATTGAGGTGGTGCGCGATTTAACATCCCAAGTGATTGAAAGTGACAAAATTAGCAATCATGAGCTAAACGAATTGGGAATACTGATTGAGCCTGAGCAACATGAAAACGCAGTAAAAGAGTACTTGACTGCAATTCACAAAAACAAGCTCGGCTTTAAATCGATTGCGGCCTCAAATAAAGCTAAACAACAGTACTTTTTTGCTAAGTATGACAAGTATTCAATTCACGCCTCCATTGCTGGCGGGCGCAAGTCGATGACATTCCTTTTAGGCTATGCGATCAGCTTATTTGCTCGCAGGCACGACCGTTTAAGTCATGTTTTAGTAGACCCTTTAGTAGAGAGTAGCCCCAAATTTTTCTATCCAAGCAAAGAAAGTAAACTAGAGACTATCGTTAACCGAGGCAAAGAGCAGCAGATTGATTTTTCGACAATGCAGGTTGAACTCGCTGAAATTCCCATTGTGAGTCTTCGAGAGAAGATGCCTGAGTCTATGTTGAGTGAGTCTTTAAGTTACAGCGCAACTGTGAAGTTTTTCAACGAGCTACAACAAGAACCAAAGCTTGTACTTAACAAGCGTTTGCATATAGAAAAATCAGATGAGCATAATCGTGAAAAAATTGTATTTAAGGTACAGTGCGGCAATAGTCATGTGAACTTAGAGTTAGTATCGATGTGCTATTTGTTGGCCTTCGCAAGCACTCAAAACCCAGTGCAAGGCACCGGGAATGAGGGCAATGCAGAACTAGGCCTCCTAATGTTTTCATACTACGCGAGCTTACTCGAGCAACGCGATATTCAATTCAGCGATCACGCACAAGGGCTTGAGTGGTTAAATACCACGCAAAATTTATTGGTTAAAACTGAAACCGCAATAGGCAAAATTAATCTAAAATTGCAGCTTGATAAAATTGCACATAATCGAGGGTTCTCGCCCAGTGATTTAGGCGGCATAGCAAACATCGAAAACATTTCTAAATTAAACAACAAACTAAAAGAAGAGCTAAAAAGCCAAATTGGCCCACTGGCCGAACGCTATGTGCCAGAGAAGCTTAAGGGGCAAAGTAGTACACGTTATGTGCTAAATGTGAAAGCAGAGAATATTTTGGTGGTTGATGAGTAGGAAAAAGTTAGACAACGCTATAACGGCTTTTAAAGCCAGTTTAATGGAGGAACTTAAGAATGGCTTTGAAATTCCAGAGGCTCAATTATACTTAAACTTCAAGGATAGACACGGAGATAAAATAAGACAAATTAAACATATTACCCAAATAAGTACTATTCATGTGAACAACCATATATTCGCAAATCAACTTAAACTACTAGCGCTATTAGAGGACTATGTGGACGCCATTGATTCAAATAAAACTGTCGGTATATATCTATATGGTAGAACTATATTTGAGTTGGCCGCATTTCTTCATGATGTAACAGACCGTTTGTTAATAACTAAACAAATAACCGATATTCGTTGGAAAGATAAAGGAGTCGAATTCTTTAACACCATCATTCGTGCAAGATTTGGTACTAGTAATTCTTATCTGATTAGCTTGTTGCAAAAAGGTAAAATTTCAAGACGAAATACCGCACCCATTAATGTTTCATTTTCAATAAGTAAATTGCTGTCTAAAAAAGAGCACCGACGACTGCAAGGCAAGTATGATATGTTGTGCGACTACGTGCATCATAACTTTTCAAGCTCGACAGTCTCTATCTCAGGTATTCGTCAAGAAAGTACAGCTAGACATTCGAGCGGTGGTGCCATTCGTCTGCCGCATAAAAGCGTCATCAATGTATATTCGGTTGACCAAAGTGACAAAAGCAATAGAGCAGCTGAGCAGACAATGGCTACTGTTGTAGATTGTGTGGCAGTTTGCAGACATGCACTAAGCACAATACCAGAATCACCATATTCTAAAGAGTTCTTAACAGAGATGACGGGGCTCTCTTCTGGGTTTATGATGTTCCCTCCCCGAATTCCATAACCACTGCTTACTTAGAAATAAGTTTTTCTCAGCCCACAAAGGCAAGATGGATGCTTACTAAATTGGGGACAGAACAAGTCCTATTTAAATTAGAGAGAAGCAGCTAATATAAACAAGCGTAGCGTCATTGTCCTTTAAAGTCTGTAACGGTTTTTTGTAGTTCTTCAAAGAGCCTACGATCACCTTCACCTAGCACCTCTAGCAGCAAACTAACCTCCTTCACAAAAACTTCTGCAAAACCCGGTGCAAAGCGTAAGATTGATTCACTATTATCCAATAAGTCAGCTAGTTTAACCGTTTTAACGCTAGCCGGCGCTTTGGCGATATGCTGCCTATCAATCTCCTTCCTTGTCGCTCTGTTGCCGTCTTCGGGTTTGCTTTTATCTGATAAGAAATCGACCATCATCGCTATTTCAGGGCCAAATGATGTTTCAATGTCTGACAGGCAAACGTCGGTATCTTCAACGGTGTCATGCAATAGAGCAGCCGCAAGCATCTCTTCGGTATGGTCTGATGTGCTTTGTACTTTTTGCATGACAGAGATAGGGTGCACAATATAGTCTGAATCATCGTATTTACGGCGATGGTCAATTTTGCCATGCGCATTACTGGCAAATGCCATAACCGATTGTAAAAAGGGGCTTAACGATGCATTGATGGCCTCAAGGTTGATGGTTGCAGCGAGATTGCCTTGAGTGCAAGAGAGCGTAAACACCTCAACAAGGAAAGGTTTAAAGTTTGGGTACTGTGGATATTGGCACGTCATTTTCCCTTGAGCTTTAAAGCTATCCATAGCTTGGTTAATGATAGCCAATATCGTGTGTTCGTCATCTTTTTGAACTGCGCTTTGCCCAATATTTAATGGCAGGCTGAAATGAAAACCGACAAAGCTTGCTCTTATGGTTAGTCCAAACTCATTTATGGTTGCGAGCATGTGATGGTCGAAACATTTCACAAAGTCATTAGCATAGCAACTCGCAACTACAACAAATAAATCGTCGCCACCAAAATATATTAATTCCACTGGACAAAAATCTAGACTATGTTGCTCAACGATTTCAGCAGTGGCTTTCAGCAGAGCTTTTCTAAAAGTTGCCTCTACTCGAACGCTTAATTCGGGGCGAGAAGTGAAACATCGATTAGAAAATGCTTGACCAATTTTATCACCATCATATTTAATCAAACATAAATCAGAGCGTTCGCTACATGAGCGCTTTGCGAGGTCTTTTAAGGACTTGGGGAGTATAATATCTCTGTTTAAGGTTTGGCTTATGGATTCCTGCAAGCTTTGCTGAATCTGTTTTTTCATATTCATGCCAATTAAGCTCAAAAACACGCTTTTGAATCCATATCTATCGCCCCTATTTTTCGCATACCATGTTGGGGTAAGCATGTCTTCAGCGTCAAATGCAGGTTCAGAGGGGCATGCATCGCATGCTATGTCATGTGTCACGTCATAACTGCGCTGAAACTGCATGACATTTTCACTAGTCCGTAAAGGAACTTGCCAGTCGCCAAGAGATGAACGCTCGACTAAAAGGTCAATTAGGGTCACGCCTTTTCTAATACATAACTCAATATCAGGTAATATATTGCATGTAATGGCTTTTTCTTGCTTCGCTTTTTTGAAGTACGGCAATAGTCTAGGGAAGTAGCTTTTTATAAAATCTTCATTAAGTTGGTGATTGGCTTTTGCATCAATAAAATATTCATAAATTGCCTCTCGAATAGCATTTTCATCTTCTGAGCTAGATAGAGCGCGAATTGACACCGAATCACAATCCGTTAATAAGACTGAGGGGAATGCCGTATTCTTGTCAATCACATCACGGACTAATGCTATAAAGTGAGCACACCAATAGCTGGCTCCGCGTTGCGTATAGCTTTTTGTGCATCCGTTTAAATACGTTTGCACTTTTTTTGTCTTTAAATACATTAAATCAAGGCTGCGCGATTGCATGCAATGGAATATCTGCTTATTTTTAATGTGCTCTATGAGAAATGTCTTTGCGTCTTGAGAGTTTGCTTGTTCACTAATGTCTATATCTGCAAGAAATGCTAACTGCACCGCGCATTGAATATGTAGACTTGGATAATGCTTGCGCTCGGTGTCACGACCCAATGTACTTATGCCCATCAGCTGTTTTAGCTTCGAGTTTTCAGAATCGGCATCATCAAAAACGATGTCAACGAGCTTAGAAAGAGCGCTTGAGTAATATAATTCGCTCGCTATTGGCTCCGCATTCAGACTATTAGCAGTTTCAAACACCATTGACGCTATCAGGAAATTTAGTTTGGAAACTTGTGTATGTGCTGAAAGGCCCTGTAAGTATTTTTTATTAAGGTTACAAGCAGATAAACGTAAAGCCAATTCTGTATTATTAGTACGCTGTTCTGAAAACGGAAAATCGCGCGACCGTCCCCCTTTTATTTTTGCGTTACCTGTGCATATTTCTATAAAGAGCGACCAACGAGTTCTCGCATCTAAATAAGCGACTTGCGTTTCACCCGAGGTTTGGGCGAGTATTGATGTGAATAGAGTGCTCAGGGATGTCATTCGTTGTGCCTAGTTTAGTAATAATATTTGTGTGGTGCATAGCTTTGCAAACTAGCATCTTGTGTAACCATTCTTGATGAGCTTCTAGCTGAATTTTTTTGATATACTTAAGAAATAGTACTCTATTGAAATTAAGTTAACAAATACAATAGCTTGTGAGGTCAGGTTGAAACCAAAGCTTACAGGGTTACCAATCTGACTTATTCCAGAAATTTCCAACACCTTCATAGATTTTCATTTTCTTTACACTCTTATTTATTCATTATTACGACATCGATAAATTACATGACCTCAATTACTTATCTATACACATTCACGATTATTTTCGTTATAACAGGTTTCTTGTGGACTGGATTATCGTGTTATCGAATTTTTGTTAATGAAGGTGGCCATGGCTTAAGTAAAGCTTTATGGAGTCGACTATTTATAGGTTTAGCTTTTATTGTACCAATCAGTATTATGGTTTTTATGGCTATTAATGTGCTAGCAACACAGAAGCATTTTAATGAGCAGCTAGATATAGCGCTCAATGAATTTGCAACTCAATCTGAGCTTCACTACGATACTGCGCACACTTTGCGCTTGTGCGCGAAAGACGACCTAAATCGCCTATTTTCCGGCGCTAGGTTATACGACGCCATTGAGTGTTTAAAGTTGAATGAGCTTAATCTTAACTTAGCTAATTTAACGAACGAGTCAAACGCAGATAAACAAAACACGATACAAAATAAGTTAATAAGAGAGCTTCGTTCTCCAAGCGGCATGGCCGTTGTTGAAAAAATTAACGCTTTAGATGAAAAGCTCAACACCTTTGTCGTGTTTATGTTGTTTCTGCTTGGCCTAATGTTCTTGCTTATCTTTATATTATCAATCGAATATTTGCCATGATGAGACACAGGCAATCCGCATAGTTGCATAACGTTTATTATTAATAGACTATCTAAAGTAACGCAGTCTAAGTTAAGTTAAAAAGTAACCTACAATGGCGAGAAAAAGAGTTAAGCGCAAAAAAACACTACAGAAATCTCCGAATTTAAATACCGCGGGGCAAAAGACGAGTAATACATTTTTAGGTTTACTGTTTGAACCAGAGGCTTCCAGTCACCAAGCTGTGATCGAATTTGAGGGAATGAAACTCAGTACGGACGATGATCTGCAAAAATTATATCAATATCTGTGGCTAAGAGCGCAAGATAAAGTAGCAAACTCACCCGATACCCAAAATTTAAATAATGAGCAAAAAGCTCAGGTTATGGCTGCCTTAGTAAAGCAGGCAGAGCATATCACTGAGCGCGTCGCTATAGAGCTTGAAAGCAAGAAGTTTGAGCAACTCACAAACAGCATTAAAGTGCCCACAGAGTATTTAAAAAGCCATAGTCGGTATCCAACCATATTAGACAACCCAGAAATTTATTATGATCTAGAGTTAATGAAGCTAGCAAAAGAGAGCGGCGAGCAAGAGTTCCACGAATTTTGTAAGAAAAAAGATTCGTATAATCATGAATCTATTGAATTTATGCTCACACTGGGGTGTGCTTTAGGCGATTTTAATATGGCATCTCGACTTTTGGGTAGGCTCGAAGTGAGCAACATTAACGAGTCCGCGAAGACCTATGCACGGGCGCTTTATTATTTCTACACCAAAAAATATAGCTATGCGATTAAACTAATAGCTGAAATATCTGCTAAACATGCATTGTATCTTAGAGCACAAGGCTTGCTTGCGGAATGCTATGCACGTACTGGGCATGTAAAGTCACTTTGCCAGCATATCCAGACAGTTGGCGGAGAAAATTTTACTCGTTCCACTCTGATAAAACTTAAAATAATCCTATGTCAACATTCTGAAGATCCTGAAGGTGCACATAACAGTTTTATAACAGCATTAAGTTTCACGAATACTACACTTACCCCGGGCGAAGATGATCCCGATAGATTTTTTATAGAGCGATTGATACTAAACGAAGTAATTAAATTCTCCCAGTCGCTAACTAGTTTTCATGAATATGCATATATGGCATCACAAGAAGGAGAGAGCATACTCGATATCACGCACGAGTTAATTGGCGACAAACAAAAAAATGTCAATTGGGGAATTAAAGCGACAAGTTTTGAATATCTTTTAAATTCCTCTTCCAGTCCAAAATATGCAGCCATAAATCACTTAGTTTCAGATTTTAACAACCGCCGCGAAGACCCATTACTATCGGTTGAGAATATGAGAACGTTGTTTTTACTCTTTCAAACTCTTTATAACTATGGAGAATTTAAAACATTAATAACAAACTTTGAAGCTCAATATGAACACTTGTCAGAGTCAATGAAAAAGAGGCTAAGCCGCTTTGTATTAAAAGACGAAATTTCAGATAGTAACCTTTTACAACATGAACTTTTTCGACGTTTAAATGCTTTAGAGATGCAACAAAATGTATTAAATAAAATATCAGTTAATGCACGAAACTCAATAAAATTATCGACTGAAATTTTAAATCAATTATTAGAGTCTGAGCGTTCAGTTGATGCTGGTATTGTCTCTTTAGGTTTTTTCCGAGCAATTGAAACTGAACTTAATGAAAAATTTTTTAAAGTGTTGATAGAGGCAATTAACAAAAAATATGTTCTACAACTTTTTGAAGATACCAACACCAGCGAAAGCTGGAGAAAGACTTGGCTCTGGGGTTGGGCTCACTCAAGTGAGCAAACGTGCCACATTATGTTGGGACCAGCTTTTCATTTTCTAAAAAATACTTTGCGCCAAAAAGATGAGCTGGGACTTAAATTAACAAGCTTGATTGAGCAATGCCTTACTGATAACGGTATTGAACATTTTAGAAGTGGTAAGCTTCAAAAATCGATCAACCCTGAAATTGTCAAGCAATTCAGAAATCCTCCTGCGCACTCAAAATTTTTAAGTGTAAGCTCTGTGGTTGATTGCAGGGACTATGTCAACGAGACACTGTCGAACTACGTTAAATGGTTTAACGCATACAATAATTGATACCGGTAATAAAATAAACGACGTTAGCTATTTCTGCTTTGTTAAGCACTTAAAATACACCTAGAAATTTCCAGCTCAACCACTTTTTAAAAAATCAGGCATCCTTTCTCTCGTCAACACACGAGGGATAGACATGTTAAATATATCAAAAATCGTTATCGCTTTTTTATTCATTATCGCTTCAGTATTTAATGCTGCAATTAGTCACGCTGATACATTTAATTTAGGTGCTAAGTACATAGCCCAAGGTGGGGCTGTGGTTGCGAATGGCAACGATGTGTTCGCGATGGCGGTCAATCCGGCTAATGCTTTGGTGCATCGTGAAGGTGGGTTTATCGAATTTGCGATAAGCGGAGCGTCAATTAATCGCGTTTCGTTTGATGAAGAGCAAATGCCCACCTTAGCGCGAGAAACTGAAGTGCCATTTATTGGCCTTAGCTATGCCAATAGCTGGTTTAGTCTTGGCTACATATCGCAGTCGTATGGCGAGCAACAAAGCTTTGAGTTTGGCGATCGCCGCAGAAGAGTGATTGAATCAGTAGGGCTTAACAAAACAAGTGTCGCGCTTGGTCTAGGTAATGTATTGAGCGATGACGAAAAATTCACTTATGGTTTTGGCATATCGCTTGAATTATTTGAAGGTGGTTTTGGAAGAGATGCAAAATATAAAGCGAGCGGCAACACGTATAGCCTCAAGACGGCCTATCAGTTTAACAAAGCTTTTGCGCGTCATGACATTGGACTTGGTCTGTCTTTTGGCATGAGCTACAGCGATGAGGTTACGCCAGATCTTGAAAATACCGATAATGTGGTGTTGCGCCCCGAAATTAAACAAGTAGGCGCGTCCGTTGAATTAACCCATTTAAACACCTCGCTACCTTGGGTGCTAAGTATCAGTGCCGATGTTGCGGATGCTGAAACACAAAGCAATTTATTAACCGACAGATTTATCTTAGGCGGGTCAACTCGCACGGGAGCTGAAATTCGTTTGCTACAACCATTTGGAACAGAGATCGACTTAGCGCTTAGAGCAGGCCAAAAGACTTATGATGATCTTGACAGCAGTTTCAGTAGCGCCGGCCTAGGATTCAATTATGGCAACTTGTTTGTTGACTTGTCTGGGCATGAAGATGAATTTGCTGACGGTGAGGTGGCATATCATGTGTCTTTGACGTGGACGTTTTAGTAATAATACTGAAATGATACAGATTTTTGAACACTACCTTTTTCTTTGCTTCGCTGATTTTAATTTTGTTGTCGGCTCAATGCTATGCTTTTAAAACAACTTCTTTCAAATAAATGAGGATGAAAATGGAACTAAATGTCTATATTTGGCTAGGAACAGTATTTGCATTTGCTTTTTTAGCACTTGCGATTGCTTTGTATCAAACTCGCAATAAAGATTAATGATTCATAGCGTACCATGAGTAGAATTCGAGCGTCTCTTTCCCACAGTTAACAGGTCGTCAACTTGCGACTAACGGACTTCTTTAGATCTGACACAAAAACACTGACTCTCTGCTTTTAGGAGTCTGCTTACGATAATCTATGCCTGCTAATGCCACGAAATCATCAGTTAAATACCGAGCTCCTTATGTCGCCTTTAAGGCGTGATAATTGCGTTAAATAGATAAATTTCCTGCTACAGGGTTCAATTCAGTTTACCTATTGCAACAGGTCAATGATCTGTGCCTACCGATTTTTTAATATGTTTTGAAAGGCTTACAAATGATTCTTGAGTTTCAGCAAGCTTCAATTGAAGCTCATCAATTTTAGCGTTTTTGTTATGTAGCCAGTCTGAAAGAACACCTACCTCGTTCTCAAGATGTGCAACTAGTTTGTCAGCTTGAGAGCTAGCTTGAATAAAGTCCTTTTTAGCGCATTCAAACTTCAAGCGTTGTTCATCTAACAGAAGCTTCAACTCTTCAAGCCGCGCATTACATATTTGATTAGAAGCTCGAAACATTTGCATCACGTCATTTCTATAATTCGCAGATTGCGACTCAATGGTCTTTTCAAGTAAATCACGAATATCATCAGGCAGCGAAACTTCTGCTAGTTGCTCAGCTTTGCGCTTCTCATCAGCTTTATTTGCTAGATATCGATTTAATAAATCATCGTACCTGCGAGCACAACCTACGCCAAAAAAGGCTTTTAAGGCACCGGCGTTTGGTATTTTGCCGTCTTCTTCGATTTGTTTAATTGCTGCAAACACTCGTTCTTCCGCAACTTCAGCACGTCTTCCCATCGTCATATTCCTTTATTTATTGACGTTTTTCAGAAATAACTCATTTAACTCATAACTAATATAAGTTAAATGAGAAAATTGAGTTACTTAACAGTCTTGTTTGCTTTATCTTTCGACTTATTTCGCCGCTTCAACCAATAGTGGATAACTACTCGCTCCCACCCTATAAATCTTGGACCTATTCTCATAGGCTCTGGCAAAATTCCATCTCTACGCCACTTCCAGAGCGTGACTGTTGATACTCCTAACATTTTCGCAAGCTCATTAGGTCGAATTAATCGTGTGGTTTCCATTCGCATGTATTTCTCCATTTATTTACAATTAACGTGTAGATTACAAAGGGTATGATGCTGCAATTTTTGGGAAAGGAAAAAAATAGTCCGCAAAAAAGCAAAAATAAGGCGTAGGTATCTGATATTTTTACATATTTAAATTTTAAGATCTTAAGATGAAGGAATGGGAAGCACGAAGTTCGTGATATTTTGGCTATTTGCAAAATCTGGTTGGGAAATGCAGTTGTATACACTGTGAAGAAAGTGCCGCTTTGTGCAAAAGTTAATTGAATGACTTCCCCGAGGTATTACTGTTTTATTGACGGTATTACATATAGGTATTACTATTATTATATTAAGTAATACCCAGAGGTATCATAATGAGCACAGTGACTATAAAAGGGCAGGCAACTATCCCTAAGAATGTAAGAGACTTTCTTGGCATCACTCCAGGGAAGTCTAATGTTGAATTTATTATCCGGGATGGACATGTCGAGGTAATTAATAATGACAAGGTGAACCCATTCGCCGCAGCCAAGGGCATTACTAAAGGGAAACTCTCTACCAATGATATTATGGAGATGACACGTGGGTAGCTTGATGGTTGATTCTTGCGTGTTGCTTGATATTTTCAATGAAGATGAACTATGGTGTGACTGGTCAGTTCAAATGCTTGGTGAGCTTTCAAAAAAACACAGGCTTGTGATCAATCCGATTATTTTTACCGAAATTGCCTTCAACTTTGATTCTCAAGAGTTGCTGGAAGATACATTGAGTCAGCTAAATATTGCTATTTATGACATTCCACTTGATGCAGCCTTTAAGGTAAGCAGAACATTTAAAGAGTATAGAAGACGCAAAGGAACAAAAACCTCACCCATGCCCGATTTCTACATCGGCGCTCATGCTGAAACACTGGGTGCCAGTGTTATTACTCGCGATAGCAATAGGTTTAAAAGCTATTACCCAGATGTACATCTCTACACCCCTAATGATATGTAGTCAATCTGCATGTGGATAATGCGTAAGATGTCATCAAATTGTCTATGCTGAACAGCCACCACTAAAGTGCAGTTTCCAACCAACTGACGTTATTGGAATGTAAAAGTAAAACTCGATTTCCAATCAGATTTTGCAAATAGCCGATATTTTTTAAAGAGGTTATTTTATAAAGAGATATGCGCAAGCTTTGCTTAATGCCAGATGAAAGGTATGACATAAGGTATTACATTATTCAAATAAACCTTAAATATATAACTATAAACATATGATTAATATAAATATATTCAAATCAAACATTAAGCAGATTCAGAATATAGAATAAGGTTTCATCAAAACTAGAATGCAGGCACCTCGTTTTCTGGCCAATAGCAATCGTAAGGCAATAGGCAGGCTCAAAACAAATTGTTTTGAGCCATGTTGAAAAATACTCAGACGTTATAAGCTTCTTGCATGATGCCCCGATATTATTCACGATCTGTATTATTCTGATGCTTGCTTGGTTTTAGGTTTAAGCAGCCCAATTCCAAAACTAGCCATAGCGATAGCAACAATTGCATTGAGGTAGTTAAAAAAGGCATACGGTGCATAGCTTAGTACATCTACACCCAGAGTCGCAGCATAAAAAGCCCCTGCGGTAGTCCATGGGATCAAGCTGGTAGTCATAGTAGAACCCTCTTCCACTGAGCGTGAAAGTATTGCGCTGTCTAGCTTTTGTTGCTCGTATTTTGGTTTGAAGAGTTGGCAATTGAGAATAATCGAAATATAGGCTTCGCCCATAGCAATATTGCCCAGAAAACCCGAGAAGATGGTCGTGGCGATAAGGCTGGCAGTACGTTTTACTCGTTTGATTATACCGGCTAACAGCGCGGCTAAAAAGCCTGCGCCGTGCAAAATTCCACCTAATGCGATTGCCATTAACGCCAGCAATAAAGTCCAGCTCATGCTTGAAATCCCGCCGCGACCCAGTAATGCATCTAAATTTGCAATACCGGTAGATTCGGGGGTATTTTCCCATAGCGCATTGAGTACTGCGATGCTGCTCTCACCTTGGAATGCGATGGCAATGATTACTGCAAGAACAATGCTGCACGACATAGTCACTTCTGCGGGCACTTTTCGAATGCTAAGTGTGGCGAGTAAAACCAATGGCAGCAGGGTTACTAGTGGCATAAGGTTATAGTTTCCATCAAGAGCTGCTCTAATTGAAGCTACCTCATCTAAGGCTAAATTATTGTCGCCATAATAAAATCCGAGTACTAAAAATATAACAAAGGTAAGCGCAAACGTTGGGATAGTAGTAAAAAGCATCGAGTAAATATGACGATAAAGATCGGTGCCAGCGCTCATTGCGGCTAAATTTGTAGTATCTGAAATAGGCGACAACTTATCGCCAAAGGTTGCGCCGCACACAATCATGCCAGCCACCAGCGGCAAAGGGATATTCATGGCTGAGCCAATGCCGATAAACACCACACCCAAGGTACCTACTGTACCCCAAGAAGTGCCAGTAGCCACAGACATTAATGCGCATAGCAGTAATCCAATAGCCAAAAATAAACTCGGACTTAGCCAACTGAGACCATAGTACATAAGAGTGGCAATGGTGCCGCTGTGCATAAAGCTTGAAATCACCATGCCGATGAGTATAAATATATAAATTGCAGGCATAGCCCTGACCAGCGCACTGCTCATTAGCTCGCGTATTTGCAAATAGTCGTAGCCAAGGCTATAAGCATGTAAGCCTGTCCATATGAGGCAAATAAACATCAGTGTGTGCAGGCTAATGCCAAGTCCAAAAAGCCCCCCAGCAATAATAACGACGACTGCGCTAAAGCATAAAAGCGACTGCAAAAAACTCGGCAAACGAGGTGGGTTAGGCATGATTTCAGACATTAATGAGTATGGTGTGTTTAATTGTGTTAGGTATAGTACACCAATGCAGAGTTTTGGGTCTAAATACCATTAAAAAATGGGGCATTATGCTTAAGTTTATTTTATGTGCAATGTTGTTGAGCTCGTGCTTTTTCTTCTGATGTAGTCACTAATTAGGGCGTCGACGCATTTCAACAAGGGAAGGCTCAAAACCAAGCTTCTTATAGGCTTTTATAGCACCAGGGTTATCAGGATAGACAGTTAACACGCAGGTAGTGACTGCTCGTTGCTCCCCCCAGGCAATCAGCTTCTCGATTATCAAGCCGTTTATACCTTTTCCGCGATGCTCTGGTGCCACATACATCATGGCTAAATACAGATGTTCGTTGTGCTTGTGATAGTCCTTTGATGGTTTAATGATGGCCGCACCGCATGCCACTGGCGCATTGTTAATTACTGCCACCAGCAACTTTGACTTTTCGTCTTCAATAAAGCTAGCAGGGTCGTAATACTCAATATACTCGTCTTGCAAACAAGCGTCCATGGGGCGCTCGGTGCTGACGATACCTTGTAAAAATTCTGCCAAAACGTTGATATCGCTTTGCTTAGCCTCTCTAATACTTATTTCAGACACGGTTGTACTCTCTTTCTTTAAGTGACAGTTACTTATTAGCCATTACACATAAAGTTACTAGTGAAATGTTTAAACTTACATCGCCTTTTTTTGGAGCTTTTTATGGTTCTCATTTACTAGCATTAAGGCCGCTGAGCTATACAATAAACTTAGGTCGTAATTAAAAATACCCGCTGCTACAGCGGGATCTGTTTTCACGATTGCTTCAGCTGCTTCAATGTTATCTACATTAAGAATAAACAAGCCTCGTTTAGGCTGGGCATTACTGAACGGGCCGGCTACCACAAGTTTTTGTTCTTCGGCCAGTTTGCTCATATTCGAAAAATGCCCCGCAAACACCTGATCACGCTCAGCCTTGTCTTCTATTTCTGTGTCACCCGTGCTTAGAATTACCATCACATATGCTTTCATGCCATAGTCATCCGCGCCCAACTCGGCAGCTAGCCCTGCATCGTATTCATCACTTCGAGCGATGGTAAAACCGGCGCAACTTAGGAAAAGAGTAGCGAAGGCTATGCGTGTTAATTTGTTCATTTGGATTCTCATAAAAATTTGAGCAAAGTTAGAGGATAAGGCAACTTTCCATTTCTTGCAAAAACGGTGTTGGCTGCCGTGATTTGGTTTTAGCCCAGTGTTATCGTCTCGATATTCAGCGATGTGGCTATTCCTGTATGAAAAAGATGAATAACCTTTTATAAAACCATTCAAACCAAAAACCCTAATGGTTTTATAAAACTAGGCCTTACGACCACTCCTCCAACTGCTGAATATTTTTTATCCGGTCACGCTGGAAGCAAAACGCTTCAAATACATCATCAAAATTTGTGTTGCTTACAGAGAGATTAGGCAGAGCCAAATTCGCCTGCGTGAAAAACTCTGGTTGAGCTTCCTGCCACGCTTGTTTCCACCAGTAAATAATCGAATCTCTCGATGCATTTAATTTGCTACCTGTAGGCAATTTATCTGACTTTTTAGCATTGAGTTTGTCGTGAGTAGGCAGCAGATTCCATAAGTCATTATTAGGCCAGCGGGAAAACGGAATTGCATGGTCAACGGCATAACTATTAAGCTTGATTTTGCTCCCCGACCAACAGCAGTTAACCGCTTGTTGCTGCATCAGCTCCTCTACCCGCATTCTGACTTTTTGTGTGCTGCGCTTTGGGTCGTCCCAATTTAGTAAGTATAAATAGTCAGCTTTGCTGACTTGATTTTGTTGATTCGTTTTATAACTTGCCATTAGGCAAAGCCATTCGTTTATTAATGCAGGCTCTATCCAAACACTAAAGCGAGTGAGCGCATCCCATACATGACTTGGCACCATGAATTTGCCAAGGGATGACAAAAAGGCATGGTCAAGCAGCAAGTTCTCTTTTGGCTTAGTAGTCCTTGATGTTTCTACCTGAAACACACGCTCATTGCTCTGTGCATATTTGGTATATTTGGCAGGCATTTCTTTAATTGTTGACGAAATATCTTTAAGCGTTTTATAAAGTGCCTGTGCTAAATCGTTATCTGCATAAAAAGCACCTATAAAAAAGTCGTTATTTGGAAAGCTATTTAGCTTTTCCCAACCATTAGCCTTAACAAAGCCGAGCCCTTTGGCGCGATTAGCATTCTGTTGAATACCGCGCCCTAAAAGCGGTTTAAAAAGCTTCATCCAATAAAAACTGACTAAACCTAAAGGGAGCACCACAAAGCTGGAAGTGCGCTCTATTACCGCACCCGGATGCCCTTCGGCTATTCTTAGAACGGAGCGAAGTAATGCCAATTTATAAGTAGAAGATTTGTTGTCATTCACCACAATATTGCGAATAAGCGGAAATGCTCCTGTGCCATCATCTGGCAAGGTAAGCATTACCGTTTGCCACTGCACGTTAGTTCGCGCTTGCACATCTTCCGTAGGCTCAACACTCAGCAAGTCATAGCTCAATCCAAACTGGCTCGCATACTTAGCTATTTCACTTGTGGAGACGCGGTACATTTCCCGCTCATCTGGCGAGTCGCCATGCCTGAGTGTAATAATAATCTTACCCTTCGCGTTTAACAGCGAGCTAATTTTGCGAAAAGCGCGCTCGCGCTCACTGGGGGCCAAATGCATCCATACGGCGCTTAACAAAATCAAATCAAACTTGGTGTCTAGCGCAAATACTTTTACTAGCTCGGGTAGCGTATCGTCTAGCCACAATATTGGAGCAACATCTTTATCATTTATAACATAGTCCTGTGCTACTTCGCGCATACCTGCTGCAGGCTCAACAGCAACAACACTCCAACCCTCGCGAGCAAGAAACCGAGCATCACGGCCCGAGCCTGCACCAATATCTAGCGCGAAACCTTTGCCGGTAATACGTTCATACCAGAGGCTGTGTACCGCTTCAAAATCAATATTGTTATATTGCTCTGTGAAGCTTGCAGCATTGCGTGAGTAATATTTTATAGATTTAGACATTCGTGTCCTTTTTGGGCTAAGCGCTTTTACTTCTGCGTTTATCTTTTATCCAAGTTACTGAACCATTTGTCTGCTTCATCTCAAACAAGTCTATAGCTGCAAATAAATCACTTAGTTTTTTAAACCCATAATTTCTTGCATCGAATGAGGCATGGTTTGAAATATGTTGACCAATCGTGCCCAAATTTGCCCAACCATCATCATCTGCTGGCGCTTTTCTCTCCCCCAGTCCGATAACAACTTTTCCATCTGCTAGTGCGCGAGTAACTAATGGCGTAAAGTCACAGTCAGATGACACTAGGCAAATAATGTCGACGTCTTTAGTATATAGCACGTCCATTGCGTCAATAACTAACGCGATGTCAGTTGCATTTTTCCCTTTCGTTAAATCAAATTGTTGCATCGGTTGAATTGCATGCTCATGCAAGATATCAGCCCAGGGTTTAATATTCGGGCTGGTCCAGTTGCCGTAAGCCTTTCTGATATTGACAACACCATAGCGAGCGAGCTCTGAAAGAATAGTTTCAATTTTTGCTGCGGGTGCGTTATCAGCGTCGATGAATAATGCGATTTTTTCTTTAGTTTTCAAAATCAATTCCATTTAATAATTTCTTGCTGCTAATCATTAGATATGACAATCAAAATATCAATGTATTTTTCTCTCACCTTGCTGGGATGTGTTGACTAATATCGGATTTAAATAAAGGGAATGTGACATTTACTTGTCAATCATTAGCTCCCGTCATGCTTACTTCTCTAATGCCAATTTCGACACGCATGAATGTTCGCATAACGCTTAAAAAACTACACTGCTCATCCATAACCCTGTTATGCTTTTATCGAGTGTTTTTTTTGGTGTATTTGGCGCCCATCGCTTCTATTTAGGTAAGCCACTCACCGCAAGCTTAATGTTCTTTACACTTGGGGCGGGCTTGTATGGTGGCTGGTTGAGCTGTTTTTTATAAAAAAGATGGTGATGGCGCATAACCTCATGAAGCAAGAGCGCCAAAAGGCGCGTGTTAACAAATCACCTTCGGAATATCACTCCAACGAGTAGTGTACTGCGGTGATAAAAACGCCCGGCGCATTGCAAATTTTTGCTCAAATCCTTTCGCTGCTAAGTGCACAGTGGCACGACCATACTTTCCATTAATAGAATCAAGACATTGCATTAGACTAGGGCTATCGTTAGATGGCGTGAATAAATCGTGTTGGTATAAGCTTTCGTTGTGCAAATCCATTAGGCCTACGCCACATTTGTAATAGCGCACACCGGCTTTAAATAAGTGCGCCATGGCTTCTTCCGTCACGCGTACAATGTTGCGGGTGTCGTTGGTCGCTGTGGTAAAGCGATGGAAGTGCGAGCGCTTAAAATAGCCTTCGTCGTCGTGCGGTGAACTGGTGGCGAACATGGTCATTGAGGTAGCCAAGCTTTTTTGTTTTCGCAATTTGGCTGACACTACCTCAGCGTGAGAGGCGAGCGCACTTCGTAGCTCTTCATATTCGCTAATGCGCTGGCCAAAGCTGCGCGTACTGTAAATCTCTTTTTTATCAGAGCGCACGGTATCCCAAGTATGGCGAACCTCGCCATTGAGTTCACGCACGGTATTTTCCACCAGTATTGAAAACTCTTTTCGTATTAGCGTGGGGTTGCGATTAGCCAACTGCCAGGCGCTGTGCACACCCATTGCATTTAGCCTTTTACCCAAGCGTGAGCCAATGCCCCAAACATCGGTTACGGCCATTTGCGATAACGCGGCTTGCTGCGCCTCTTTATTGTCGAGTATGGCAATACCTGCAAAACCCTCTACTTTTTTAGCAGCATGATTGGCTGCCTTCGCTAATGTGGGCGTGGGGCCAATACCCACACATATAGGTAGGCGCACCTCGCGCCATACGGTATGACGAATTTGTGTGGCCAGCGCATGCCAGCCTTGCGGCGGTGCTGCTGCTTGTTTGCCATAGTATAAAAAGCACTCGTCGATAGAATACACATTAATGTCGGGCGCAAAGCGCGCGCAAGTGTCCATCATGCGCTGACTCAAATCGGCATATAGCTCATAGTTGCTCGAGCGAACAATCGCACCCGCTGCCGCAAGCTCTTTCTTCACTTGAAAGTAAGGTATAAACTTTTTACCTATGCCCATACGTTTGGCAATACCGCAGGCAGCGCAAATACAGCCGTCGTTGTTGGTCAGAACTACTACCGGTTTATTGCGAATAGTAGGGTCAAACACCTTTTCGCAGTTGGCGTACATGCTGTTTACATCACACAGTGCATACATTAGAGCGACTTAGTAAAAGGACGGTGCAAACGAATAGAGCGGGTAACAATGCCCTCTACTTGAAAAATATCGCCTTCTTGTAAAAAGTAAGGCGGTACGTTGTCGCCTGACGACATCAAGCAGCGCTGTGATTTATTCACTTTTTTACACACAAACACGCCATTTAAATTGGCCACCACTACGTCGTGATCTTTAATTTCAAGCGCACGGTCCACAATCAACAAATCGCCAGAGAAGATCCCATCGCCCACCATTGAGTCACCGTCAGCAATACCAATGTAGGTGGCGGATGGGTGGTCGATGAGTAATTGGTCTAAATCTAAGCTAAGCTGAGTGTATTCAGCTGCAGGGGATTCAAAACCGACAATACCAGCAACGGCTTTAATGGGAATAAATTTCAACATATACTGTTATTATATACAGTATTATTGTATTTGAAATTAACTATCGTAAAAAAAAGTATGGATGCCTGTACGCAAGGGCTGGCGAATACGCCGCAACAGGCAGTAATGCGAATGCAGTACTAAGCAAATTATTGGAGGTAACTATGTGCGGACGATTAAACATTGCAAACAATGAGTTTTCACAAGCGCTTTGCAATAAGCTAAACGTCGATTTGGGGCTCACGTCTATTGTTGATAATCGTTTTGTAAGAGCGGCCAGTCGGGTGCAAATTATCCGAGAGGTTAAGGGCGAGCGAAAACTGCAGTGGGCAACATGGTGGTTACTGCTAGAGCCAAGCGATGGCGGGTTTAAACCGTCTAGATACACCAGCTTTAATACGCGTTATGACAAACTCAACGTGCCGCGCTCAGCCGGTTATCAGCCCTTTAGGCAGTCGCGCTGCATTATCCCTGCAAGAGGGTTTGGTGAAACCGAATTTGAGCAAAAAGGCAGTAAAAAAGTACCGATGCATTACCATGATTTCACAGCGGTAAACAGCGCAATAGCCTTTGGCGGGCTATGCAAAGAGTACATAAACAAACAAACTGGAGAAGTCACTTTAGGCTGCTCGGTGATTACCCTGCCACCGCATGAAAAACTGATGAGCATGCACAGCAAAGCCAGTCCGTTAATGTTACCTCAGGATGAAACATTAGATGCTTGGTTAGATAGAGATAATCAAAATATTGCAGCCTTTAACAAGCTGCTACAGCCAAATATTCCACAAGACTTATCAGCCGTAGAAATTGACAAGCCGAGTCACTACAAGTCCATCGCCGAGCCGGTGATTATTAAATCAGATAAAGAATTTTAAGCTCGCGGCGCATCA
>Ga0307981_1000740_pt1 | contig 31754 bp, 26 predicted proteins | sample OrgLakmetagen987_FD_201849 | JGI IMG/M metagenome (GOLD analysis project Ga0307981, IMG submission 201849) | Saline water microbial communities from Organic Lake, Antarctica - #987 | ecosystem: Environmental > Aquatic > Non-marine Saline and Alkaline > Saline | place: Antarctica: Organic Lake... | reverse complement strand
GATCGAGATCGTCGATTGTGGCGTATTTTCGTAGCCCGGGATGTTTTGGAGCCCCGACAGGCCGTTGTTGCCGCGCAATCCGCTGTCATTTTGAAATAGGTAAAGGGCCAGCGCCAGCGTCATCGCCTGCGTCAGGATCGAGAGATACACGCCCGTGACGCGGCTGCGGAAGGCGAGCCAGCCGAACACGAGCGCCAGCAGGCCCGGGATGAGCACGACCATTGCCAGTTGGAGGAAAAGGCTATCGGCAAAGCCCCAGATCAGGGGGAACTCCGATGATCCGACGACGCCGAAGATCTGGTTGCCGATGGCGTCCGTGATTTCCTGCGGCGTGGACGGGATGACCTGTCCCGACAGGCTCTCGAGCACGATCCCCTCTGTGCGCGCGTACATCAGCCACATGCCGACTGCATATCCACCAATGCCGAAAAACGCGAAGTGGCCCAGGCTCAGGATGCCGCAATAGCCCCAGACGACATCCATAGCGAGGGCCACAAGACACAGACACAGCGTCTTTCCCAGCACCTTGACGAAGGAGGTGGAGATGAGGCCGACACCCGTGGCTTCCGATAGAAGTGTAACGGTGATCGTGAAGAGGCTCAGGGCGGCGAGGAACCACAGGACGGAAGGGTTTTGTGCAGTGAACGTCCGGTTCATTGGGCCGCCTCCAGTTTGTGGGTCATGAAGGTTGAGTGGGGATCGGATACGTAGCTGCCGAAGGGTCCGCACTCAGTGAAACCGTGCGCTGCGTAGAGGGTCCGGGCTGCGGTAAAGTCGGCGTGTACGCCGGTTTCCAGCCACAGGGTGCGCAGGCCTTTCTGCGTGGCAGTGGCGATGATGGTCTGCAAGAGGGCGCTCGCGATGCCCTTGCCACGGGCGACAGCGAGAGTATGCATTGATTTAATCTCGCCTTCCGTATCGGAGAGTTGTTTCAGCGCGCCCATGCCGATCAGGCTATCGCCGTCCACCGCACCCCAGACTGTCATATCGGGGGTGAACAGGGCCGAGACGGGCAGGCGGTGGCAGCTTTCGGCGGGCGCGGTTCCGTCGCAAAATACGGTGTGTATGTCGACCAGCGCCTGAAAGGCGAGGGTGGGACTGTGGAGGATCTCTATGTGCATGCTCAATCCGCCGCTGCACGGCCCTTGAGGGCGACAATGCCCTTTGGCCGGAATTGGATGAACAGGATGATGAAGAGAATCATGTAGGTTTGTGCGGCCAACGTATTGGACGGGTTAAGCCATTCGATCCCCTTTTGCAGAAACCCGATCAGCGAGGCACCCGCGAGGGTACCCCAGACATTGCCGACACCGCCCACGACCACGGTCATGAAGCTTTGCACGATGTAATCCGCACCCATTTCCGAGGTAACCTTTGCATAGAGCCCGATGGCCACGCCCGCGATCCCTGCGATGCCGGAGCCGAACCCGAAGGTGAGCATGTTGATGCGGTCGGGGTTAATGCCCATGCTGGCGGCCATCCCTGGGTTTTGTGTCACGGCGCGCACTTCGAGGCCCAGGCGCGTACGCTTAAACACGAATAGGATGAGAGCGAGGAAAATCAGCGCCAGCACAAAGATCGCAATGCGGATATAGCTGATCTGGATGACATCCGAGTACACCAGCGCCCCGTCAAGCCAGGCGGGCGAGGTGAGGGGGCGTGCCTGGGTGCCGAAGATATTTTTGGCCAGCTGTTGCAGGGCAATCGAAATGCCGAAGGTCGCCAGCAGCGTCTCCAGCGGGCGATGATAGAGGTGCCTGATTACCAGCCGCTCCATGAGCACACCGGCCACGAATGTGATCGCGAAGGCCAGCGGCAGTGCAACGACTAGGGATAGCGTGTAATCGGGGATGAACTGCTGCACCACGTAGCCGGTGTAGGCGCCCATCATGATGAACTCACCGTGCGCCATGTTGATGACCCCCATCACGCCGAACGTGATGGCGAGGCCGATGGCGGCGAGAAAGTAGATCGACGCCAGTGAGAGCCCGTCAAGCGCCAGATCAATCGTCTGCGCCCAGCCCACGCGCGCTTCCACGCTGGCAAGTGCTTCTTCTGCTGCATCGGTGATTGCTGCATCGGTTTCGAGATATCGCTCGTAGAAAGTGTAGCGTGAAAGCATTTCATCGCGGCTTTCGGAGGTTACGAGAGGCGGCATCAAGCCCGCCAGCACAAGCGCTCCATAGGCACGCGCGCGGCCTATATCGGTATCGAGCTCAGCCACAGGCACATCGCCCACGCGACCTCCGATGATATTGTTCTCGAGCGCTGCGCGGATCATTGCGGGCGTCGTGGGCGCGGGCGCGAGAGACGCGCTGACGAGTTGCGCGTAGGCTGCATCGGGGCTCTCGGATGGGTCGAGGATGCGGGCGATATTGCCCTCCGGCGCGGCCTCCACCACGCCTTGTTCCACCCGGAGGATCTGGTTCAGCACGGCGCGGGCCTCCACGCTGGTATCCTCGGAGAGGCTCTCAATGGCTGTGATCCTGTCCTGCGGTGCTTCGGCAAAACTGGCCGAGAGAAAGTTGGCCAGCTGTATCTTGCGGGCTCTGAGGGCGGGGTCAGTCTCTTTCGAGATGGATGCCAGGAGCGGCTGCAACTGCTCCGCTTCCGGTCTGCGCGCGATGGAGGCCACGGCGGTGGTACGCCGCTCCAGATCAGGATCGCTGAGTTGGAACTGAACCAGCGCCGTGCCGATGACGCGGCGCACGCCGCCGTTTGGTTTGAGCTGGGTAAACTCCGCCTGCGGCGCAGAGCTTGCGGCGCCAGTATCCACGTCCCGCAGGGCCAGGTCATCGCCCTGCTCGCGCGCGATGAAAAACACGCCGTCGGTGCGCTGCCATACGTTCTTGTCGGACCATTGCTCCAGAAAATCCGCTGTCTGGGGCAGTCCGGCGGCGATCATATCATCAAGGGCCACACCGACGGAACTGCGCGAGGGATCGGAGATTTCACTGGCGTGTGTTTGCAATATACGTTGCAAATCCTGCGCTTGCGCTCCTGCTACGCTGAGCAGGCAAAACACGAGAGCCGAAAAGAGTAGGCGCATAGAGAAGCTTTCGGAGTACAGAGGGATGCGCAGGGCGGCGAAAGTCGCAGCCCTGCGCAAACCGGTTAGTAGTTGGACGTCAGCTGTACGCAGGTCTTGGTTTCGGTGTTGTACATACCGCAACCGAGGTCCTTCCAGTCCGAGGTCAGCACTGCGGAGGCAGGCAGGAAATCGGTCCAAGCGTCACCGGGCACTTCGGAGGTTTGCGACACGATGTCGAACTGGCCGTCCGCCGTGATCTCACCGATCAACACTGGCTTGGCCAGATGGTGGTTCGGCAGCATCACAGCCGTCCCGCCCGTGAGGTTGGGGAACTCCTGTCCGTACATCGCCGTGCGGACGGCATCCACATCCGTGGTGCCTGCTGCCTCCACCGCATTGATCCACATGTTGAAGCCGATGTAATGCGCTTCCATCGGGTCGTTGGTCACCCGGTCCTCGCCTGCGAAGGCTTTCCACTCCGCGATGAATTCCGCGTTGGCGGGTGTGTCGGCGGACATGAAGTAATTCCACGCGGCCAGATGACCGACCAGATTGGAGGTATCGAGACCCGACAGCTCTTCCTCGCCGACGGAGAAGGCGACGACGGGGATATCATCAGCGGAAATATCGGCAGCCGCGAGCTCTTTGTAAAAGCCGATGTTGGCATCGCCGTTGATGGTCGAAACCACGCCCACCTGTTTGCCGTCAGCGCCAAGGGCTACAACGTCGCCGACAATCGTCGCCCAGTCGGAATGACCGAACGGTGTATAATTGACGAAGATGTCCTCTTTCGCGATCCCTTTATCCTGAAGGTATTGCTCCAGAATGTTGTTCGTGGTGCGCGGATAGACATAGTCGGTGCCCAAGAGTGCAAATTTCTCGACGCCAAGCTCCTCGAGGAAGTAGTCAACCGCAGGGATTGCCTGCTGGTTCGGAGCAGCGCCGGTGTAGAATACGTTTCTGGAGCTTTCCTCACCTTCATACTGCACCGGATAGAACAGCAGGCCATTGAGCTCCTCGATTACAGGAAGCACAGATTTACGCGAAACGGACGTCCAGTTTCCAAAAATCACATCGACATCGGAGACGGTGAGCAGCTCACGCGCCTTTTCGGCAAACAGTGGCCAGTCGGAAGCAGGATCGACGACAACAGCTTCGATCTGGCAACCCAATACACCGCCGGCGGCGTTCTGCTTTTCGACGAGCATGAGCATCGTGTCTTTCAGCGTGGTCTCTGAGATGGCCATCGTGCCCGACAGGGAGTGCAGCACTCCCACCTTTACCGGATCCGCACATTCGGCGGCAGCCAGCGTTGTACTGCCGAGCAGGGCAGCAAGAGTCAGAGAAGAGAGTTTAAGCGTCATAGGTATTATCCCCCGTTGTCGCTGCGGTGCTTTGCAAGGGGTGCTTTACGCACTTTCCAAGGGTGACCCGAGGGGTGTAACCGGAGCCCGCAACAGTGATGTTGTCGTCGCGCAGAGGGGTTATCTTCCAGGATTTCACTCTGCGCGGCATTTCGTCCCTACGGACTATGTCAGTAAGAACGGACGGTTTCGGATAAACCAGAAAATGCGGTGATTGGTTGGGAGCCGAGTGAAGTATGATCACGAAAGCGTCATGTATTCGCAAAACCGCTGAAAAATTGGTCATCAATCGGACAATACGATGGCGTCTCTTTATGAAGATATAGCCATGCAGCGATGATTCTACGCGGTAGCCGCTGTACGTGTCATTCTGGCTAACCTGCCGTGTCAACGCCGAAATATTCGCCCGGTTCGAGTGCGCGAAAGCGGTTCTTGTTGATCCCAGCGGATGCAAGGCTTGCGTGCAGATGATCTCTCGGGTCGTTGCGGGCCTCATTGGTAAGCTGGAATGTGCCCCAGTGCATGCCGATGGCCTGTTGCGCCCCCACATCCTCGAAGATGCGTACAGATTCGTGCGGTGCCACATGCTGGTGGGCCATGAACCAGCGCGGCTCGTAGGCGCCGATCGGAATGATTGCCACGTCGGGCCTGCCGTAGCGGGCACGTATCTCTCGGAACACTGCCCCGTCGCCATAGCCTGTATCACCGGCAAACCAGACTTGTGCCGCCGGACAGTTGAGCCAGAACCCGCTCCATAAAGCCATGCGCCGATCCCGGAGGCCACGGGCTGACCAGTGATTTGCGGGCGTCAACGTCACGGCGAGTTGCGGTGAAATCTCGATGGTATCGTGCCAGTCGCCGGTCTGGATATTCGCGTCGCGCAGCGATTTCCGCACGATTGCATCATTGCCGTACGGCATGATCATCAGCGGGTCGTGCTTGGTCTTCAATCGCTTCAGTGTCGCAAGGTCGAGATGATCATAATGGTTGTGGCTGAGCAGAACCGCGTCGATTTCCGGCAGGGCCTCGAATGGTATGCCCGGCGCGGTGACGCGTTTGGGCCCTATGAAGCTCACAGGGCTGACACGCTCCGACCAGACCGGATCGGTCAGGATGTTCAGACCGGCGATCTGTATCAGCAGCGTGGCGTGGCCTACCATCGTCACTCTGGGGAGCGCGCTGCGGGTCGGTGGGACATGCTGGGTCACGGGGACCGAACGTGGCCATTTCGCGCGCCCGCCTTCGCGCCGCCACCTCAACAAGGCGCGCAGTGACTTGTCCGGCGATGGCTGACCGGGCGAGAAGAACCGCACCCCATCATAGTTGCTGCTGGCGGGGCCTTCGTAGTAGCGGTTGCGGATGGCTCTCAATCTCGCGCTCCAAAATTATCGTGGGGCCACCCGCATCAGGCTTTCGCATGTGGGGTGTGAATGTAGTCGTGCGCAGGGCGTCAGTCGTTCGCATCGGGGGGCAGAAACTCAACTTCATGGGCGGCCGACAAGGCAACGACCTCTTCGACATCTGTTTTATTGTGCAGAGCCTGAAAAAGGTCGGGCAGCTTGCCTGCGGGAGAGACCCAGAAAAGCGCACGCGCCGGTATCTTTGATTTGTTGAAGTACCCGTGAGGTACGCCGCGGGGCAAGCGAACCAGATCTCCGGCGCGGGCGGTCTGCCATTTTCCATCCAGTTTCAGCGCTAACTGACCCTCCTGAACGAGGATAAATTCATCCTGCGTCGGATGAACATGGACCGGGACGAACTGGTCCGGTGCTGAATTTGCCTCAAACGCGAAGGTCGAATCGCACTTGGCCTTCGGAAAATACTGTTGCCCCAAAATGTTCCATTCTACCCCATCAAATCCATCACCATTCGGGGTTACGCCCCCTACCAAATCTGCCATTTCAGGTTTTTCCTTCTCCAAATTGATCAGAGCTATGCGCATTCCTCTTGAATACCACACTGCGATACGACTCGTACCGTAGGCCAATCGTTTTTCAAATGCGATCTTCTCGACCGATCAGATCAGGAGCGTCGGAACACGCGTGAGATATTGGCCGCAAAACAGGGGAAGTGATGCGCGTCATCATGGAGGGTGTGATTGGCAAAAACACACTCTGGTACACTGCGCATCCGGGAAAAGCGTTTGTGACCAGATGCTGACAAGATGATACCCGCGGGGGCCCATGTCTTGGACAAAATATGATCTTGTTCAGTGTCCGCGGGACGAGTTGGGCAGCTTGAGAGACGCTTCAAATCCTGTTTTTTGCCCGGGGCGGGGAGATATCAGGACAAGCCGGCTTCCGATCCGCTCGGCGATCGCTGCGACAATGGCGAGGCCGATACCGCTTCCATTTGTATCTGATCCGGCGCGCTCAAAGCGGGCTGTCAAGCGGTCGAGCATCTGTGGGCCGACGACAGGGCCATCATTGGATACGCTTAAAACTCCGTCTGCCGCCAAATTCACGGCAACTGGCCCCGTTTCCGAACCGTGCCGCAGGGCGTTCTCAACAAGATTCCTGCAAAGGATACCAAAGGCGTCCGGATCCAGGTCAGACATCAAGGGTTCATCGGGAAGCGAAAGCAAGATGCGATCCGGAGCCACCGTGCGCTCGATATCTTCGATCACTATTCTGGCAACAGTTGGCAGATCCGAGGCTTGGTCCAACCTGAGGCGACCGCCCTCGGCCCGTGCTAATTGCATGAATCGCTCGGACACGCGGGTCAATCGTTTCAGCGTCGCTTCGATATCGGCCGCGCGCGCTCTTGCAGCTGTATCCTTGGTCTCTGATTGCAGGCGCTGCGCTTGTGCAATGGCCCCCGCCAGAGGCGTCCGCAATTCATGCGCAGCATTTGCGGCGAAGCTGCGTTCAGCGTCGAAGGCTCCCTTCAGCCGGTTTAGTAAGCCGTTCAGCGTGGTTGCAATGGGTTCAATCTCAGAGGGGATGTCGTGCGCGGGAATAGGCGTCAGATCACGCGCGGTGCGCGCTTCCAGTCTATCTCGAAAGCGACGCACTGGACCAACGCTGGCCTCTACAGCCAGAACGATGGCAACAAGGGCCAAGGGGATCACGATAAGCAGCGGAAGCCCCAGACGCATTTGGATTTCACGTGCCACCTGCGCACGTTGAGCCAAAGGCTCGGCGACGGTCAGACGGATGCTGCCTCGCAATGCATCCTCATTGTAGAGCCTGTGGGTTGCGGTCTGGCGAAATCCTGCGCCGTCGTAAACTGGAAAGACCGCCGGGTCGGCCGCATGAGATTGCAGCAAAATACGATCCTGCGCGTCGCGGACGATATATGTGAAGAATTCGGCGTGATCCCGGATTGCTCCCAGACGTTGTGTGAGGCCTTCGTCTTCGCGCCCCACGATATCCAAGACGGCGAGCGGTAGGAGGCGCTGCGCGGTTTCCTGAAGCGTACTGTCGAATACTTCGTCCATTTCGTGCCGAAGAGACACCGCTGTCCATGACGCGGCAGCCACCCAGAGTACAGTCAGTATCATACCCAGCGATAGGCCCAAGCGTCCGCGAAGGCTTCGTGGCATCCTCATGGTGTTCCTAACCGATAACCCATTCCACGCTCGGTCTCGATGATAGCAGCCCCCAGCTTTTTCCGGATACGACTGACATGGACCTCGATGGTGTTACTGTCGATCTCGGCTCCGAAGGCATAAAGCTTGTCTTCGAGTTGCGTCTTGGAGAGAAGCTGACCGGGGCGGGCAAGAAAGGCCTCGAACAGCGCCCATTCGCGGGCCGTAAGCGCCACTGGCTTACCACTCTGGCGAATGCTGCGTGCGGCAAGATCGATATCGAGAATGCCATGGGTGACGATAGGGTTTGGGTTCCCGGTATAGCGCCGCGCCACTGATCCGATCCGCGCCGAAAGCTCTGCAAGGTCGAAGGGTTTTACCAAATAGTCGTCGGCACCCGCGTTCAGCCCCTCTATCCGGTCTGACAATTGATCGAGCGCCGTCAGGATGATCACGGGTGTCACATCGCCCCTCGTGCGCAATGCCTTGAGAAACGTGATTCCCCGTCCGTCCGGCAGCATCAGATCGAGAAGCACTATGTCATAGGATGTGACCGCCATGGCGTCTTGGGCCGCGTCCAGCCGCTTCACCCAATCTACCGACTGGCCATCGCCCGCAATCTGATCGCGTACGGCTGCACCCAGAACGGCATCATCTTCGATAAGCAAGATACGCATGGCAGGCGGGTTTCCTTTCCCTTGTCGAGGTACTCCTTGTCTGGCCGACCTGACATGAAGCTGACGGTTGCGGTGGCTTGCCTTCAGGATCCCGTCAGGTTCAGGTCTGATTGTGTTAGCAGGACGACGATAAGTAGGAGTTTGCACCATGAAGACGACACTGACAATTCTGACCTTTCTTGCCGTGTTTCCCGCAGGCGCGGCGCTGGCTGACGATGATTGTTTCGTGCCCATGGCGGATTGGCAACCACGCCAGATCATAGCGCGCCTGGCCGACGAGAACGGCTGGACGGTTCGGCGCATCAAAATCGACGACGGTTGTTACGAGATCGATGGTCGAGACGCCAATGGGCGTCTGATCGAGGTGACGGTGCATCCGTCAACATTGCAAATCATCGAACTCGAATATGAGGATGATGACGACGATTACGATGATGATGACTAAACTATCCGAACAGGATGGACGATCGGCGGCGTAAGGACCTCTTGCCAAGGGTCGCGTCTGGAAGCCTGCAATCCGCTTGTTTCAGGAGGGCTTCGTGAACGCTCCCATGAGTGCGGCGGAAGAGGCGCAGACCAACCTGCTGTTCCTTTTGATCGCCGTAAACGTGGGCCGCGTCGCGCTGAAGTCTGTGCGTCATCGCGAACATCAGGCCTTGGCTATTGTCTCTGGCGAAGGACCCGCTCACGGACCAGACCACATCGCCTGAAATTGTCGAGGGCGGTCGCATGCCTTTGGCCTTTATTGGCCCCGCTACGACTGGCGGGGTCTTTTTCATTCCTGACAGCAAGCTGAAGCAAGAAACGCCGGGCCGTCAGGAAGGCATCAGGCAGCGCCTTCAAATTGAGTTTAGCAAATAGAAGGAACCTTGCTATGAAAAAGACCCTCGCCCTCCTGATCGCGTCGACAGCTTTAACAACTGCTATAGGCGTCCCTGCCTGGAGCGCCATGCGCGCACCTGACGGCACGATCGCTCAGACCGTTGCAGCAGTTCTCGACGATGCTCACGCGGCTTTGCCGCTCATTTTTGTCAGCGATGATGATGACGATGAGCGCGAACATCGCAGTGGTGCTCGCCACGATGATGACGATGACGATGACGACTGTGATGACGACGACTGCAAAGGCAACGCCCGAAATCCAGCTCCCGCTGGTACGGTAGCCCCGCCACAGAACGGGCTTTTTGGCAACGGCGCATTGCCGCAGGTCCAGATGAAATGAAACCTGCTGCTCCCTCAAATTTCGTACAAGGAACCAATCCGATGAAATCGCTACTTGCGACGCTTGCGCTGACAACGGCGCTTACACTCCCCGGTCTGGCTATGGCACGGCCCGTTTCAATGACCACGACGCTGAACAACTATGGCGGTGATGGAGCATATCTCGCGCTCTACGTCACGGACGCATCGGGTGCCTATGTCGGCAGTCTGTGGATGGCAGGCGGCAAATCGAAATACTACGAACACCTGACCGACTGGTATCGGGCGACCGGTGGCGACACCGCCCAGGTCAACGGTATCACCGGCGCAAGTGTTGGTGCAGGCCGGACGTTCGAGATCACGCTCGACCTCGCCGACGCCCTATTTGATGCTGGCTACACTCTGCACATTGACGCCGCAGTCGAGGACATGCGCGACAGTCCGAACGAAGTTGCCATCCCTCTGACGACGTCAGGTGCGGGTACCCCCGTGAACGGTCGTCGCTATGTGGCCCAATTCGCCTACGACATGTGAGGAGTGAAAACCATGATCCGCGCAATTCATCGCTGGCCGGTTCTTCTGGCTCTGGCTCTCGTCACGGTACTCGCGCTGAGTGGCGCTGCCCTGTCGGTTTTCCCTGCAGCTGAGCGCCTGTCCGCACCGCAGCCAGCTGCTGGACTGACGGTCGCTGCCCTCGCCGAGCGTATCCAGACAGCCTATCCTGGGGTTGAGCAGATCCGGCGGTCACCTTCGGGCCGGATCACCGCCTATTGGTTCGATCAGGGTGCGCCGGGGGCAGCTGTGATCGACCCCGCAACGGGAAAAGGTATGGCGTCTGCAGACCCGAACAAGACGGAACGCTGGCTGACCAGCCTGCACCGGTCATTGTTCTTGGGGGACGGGGGCCGAATTGCGATGGCGACAGGGGCAGCGGCGATGCTGTTGCTCTCGCTGTCCGGTGCGGCGCTGGTGGCGCGCCGCACAGGGGGATGGCGACATTGGTTCGCACACCTGCGCGGGCCGCTTGCGGCACGGCTGCATGTGGAAGTCGCGCGGATTGCGGTGTTTGGCCTGGTACTCTCCTCCACCACAGCGTTGTGGATGACTGCCTCTAACTTCGATTTGGTACCGGCCGGTGTCGGAATACCTTCTCCTATTGCGGAAGTCAGCGGCGAGACTGGCGCAGCTCTCGTGATGATGCCAACGCTCGGCGGCACGCCCGTTGCAGAATTGCGTGAGCTGAGCTTTCCTTATCCGGACGACGCCAGGGATGTCTTCACGCTGAAAACAGATCGGGGCATCGGGTATCTCGACCAAGGCACCGGGGCGCTGCTGGGCTGGTCCGATATGACAGGTTGGGAGCGTGTCTCCGAAACCATCTATATGCTGCACACTGGCCAGGGCGCGGCGACGCTTGGTCTGGTGCTCGGACTGATGGCGCTCGGTGTGCCCATAATGGGTGCAACAGGCGCGCTCATCTGGCTCGCCGGCCGACGTGGCCGTCCGCGCATTCGGGGCAATCAGTCCGCCGCCCGGGCCGATACGATTTTGCTTGTCGGCAGCGAGGGCGGTAGCACTTGGGGATTTGCTGCGACGCTCCACGCCGCGCTCATGGATGCCGGGCAGAGTGTCCATGTGGGCCCGATGTCGGGTTTTGCCCCGGAGCGCTACACAGGAGCCAAACGAATAATCGTGCTCGCCGCGACGTATGGCGACGGCGTTGCGCCAGCCTCCGCCAAGGGGTTTCTCGACCGGATGAAGGCCGCTGGCCGCGCGCCCCGGGTCCCAATGGCCGTGCTTGGCTTTGGCGACCGCAGCTTTCCCGCCTACTGCGGCTTCGCTCACGCTGTCGTCGCAGCGGTGCAGGCAAAGGGCTGGCCCGAACTGATGCCCCTCGATAGGGTCGACCGCCAGTCGCCGCAGGACTTCGCGCGATGGGGCCAAGCACTTGGGGAGGCTCTGGGGCTCGACCTCAAGTTGTCGCACCAGCCAATCGTGCCGAAGGCCGGGAAGCTGACCCTCGTCTCGCGCCGGGACTATGGCGCCGAGGTTCAGGCACTGACCACAATCCTGCGCTTCGCGCTGCCACCCGTCTCGCTCTGGCAGTGGTTGACCGGGACCGGGTTCGCGCGATTCAAGGCCGGCGATCTGATCGGCGTGATGCCGCAGGGCAGTGCCGTGCCGCGGCTCTATTCGCTCGCCTCGAGCTGCCTCGACGGCTTCATTGAGATCGTGGTGAAGAAACATCCCGGCGGTCTATGCTCGGGTCTGCTCACTGCGCTGGAGCCTGGCGACAGCGTGACCGCGTTTCTGCGTCGCAATCCCGGCTTCCGTCCAGGACGCGGCAGCGCCCCCCTTATCCTGATCGGGGCAGGGACCGGCATCGGTCCGCTGGCGGGCTTCGTGCGCGACAATAAGCGCCATCGGCCAGTCCACCTTTTCTTCGGAATGCGCCATGAAGACAGTGACTTTCTCTATCGGGAGGAGCTTTTCGATTGGCAGGATACTGGGCATCTGAGCCGGCTGGTCCCGGCTGTTTCTCGCGCGGCGCGGCCCGAATACGTGCAGGACGCGCTGCGCCGTGACGGTGGGCAGATCGCAGCACTGATCGGTGCCGGAGCCCGCGTGATGGTCTGCGGCGGGCGCGACATGGCGAGCGGGGTGGCTGATGCATTGGCCGAAATCCTCGCACCGACGGGGCTTACGCCCGCGGTTCTGAAATCGGAGGGACGATATGTTGAAGATGTCTACTGAGCGGGCTCGGGTTGCGCTGAACGGTTCAACGATGGGCACGCGCTGGTCAGCGCTTTTCTTTGCGGAACCCAGCTTTGATCCGGAGCCGGTGAGCGAGGCGCTGCAAGCGGGCGTGGACGAAGTGGATATGCAGATGTCGATCTGGAAGCCCGACAGCGACCTGATGCGCCTCAATGCCGCGCGCGTAGGTGAATGGGTGGCGGTTCCATCGGGTCTCGAGCAGGTTCTGCGCCTTGGCCTCAAGATTGGCAGCGCCTCCGGCGGTGCCTTCGACATTGGCATGGGCGATGCGGTGGCGGCATGGGGTTTCGGGCCGGAGGCGGCTGCTTCAGAGCGGATCAGGGCTGCTATGGTGGCAGATCGCGTGCCTGCCCATACAGCGCTTGAGATCGCAGGCCACACTGTCCGCAAGTCCGTGCCGATTGCCCTCGATTTGAATGGCATCGCCAAGGGCTACGGGGTCGATCGGCTGGCCGAGATCCTACTTGAACACGGGATCATGGATGCCCTCGTCGGGATCGATGGTGAGATGCGCGCGCTTGGTCTGCGGCCCGACGGACAGGCCTGGACCATCGCGGTAGAGGCACCTGACGCCGGGTGCCGAACACCCCATTCTATCCTTGCATTGCAGGACGCTGCGGTGGCGACCTCGGGCGACTACCGGCACTGGGTTGAGGTGCAGGGCCGTCGCCTGTCGCATATAATGGACCCGAGGAGTGGCGCGCCACTGAAAGCTTCGCCCGCCTCCGTCACCGTCTTGGCCCGCAGTTGTGCTGAGGCCGATGCCTGGGCGACGGCGTTTATGGTACTGGGACCTGACAAGGGCGCCGAACTCGCCAGTAAACAAGGCCTAGATGCGCTTTTTCTGATGCGCGATGATGCGGGGCCTGTAAGGGGCCTGGGGGTGGGGCAACTTTTTGGCAAAGAGCCAGTGGCGATCACCTCACAAGAGGGGACATGAGCCGCATTGAAACACAAATAGCGCCCAGCTAAAGACCGGCTGCTCTGGTCAGGATTTGTTTAGGTCCGGCGCTCTGGTTCGTGATTATATGATACAACGGATTTGGTCTGTCTCGGGCGCGGGGTTGTCAGGCTGGACACATCAGAAGCTCTTCATGACAGCGCAGATGTCCCGCCTTGCGGAGCGCTTCGGACCGAGCATCCTTTTGCGGAGTTATCCCGGACAGACTCTATACTCAAATGCGTTTGGTCGCTTTGCGATATCGCCTTGTTTCCGCCCTGTTGGCATAATTTAGAAGTATTGCGCGAAATATTGCCCAAGGCCATAATTTCGCCATAGGGTTGAACTAATGCGGCGAAGAAAGATCTTCTTCGCTTCCCTCGACAGGGAAAATGCGACGTCGATACGAGACACTAAAGCGATCCGCAATTGCGCTGCTCGCCATCAAGTTGCCCGCTGGGATGAGCGCGTAATAGGAGATTACCCAGATGATAGTTGGATACATTTTGGTTAGTGCCCTTGCGGGTCTGATTGTATCCGTTGTTGCCTTTATTCTGGGGGCTTCGGTTTGGCTCTCAATTGGTCTCTATGCTTTGGTTGGCTCTGCCACTCTCGTTCTTGCCCCGATTGCCCGGTTGCTGGTTGTCAAATTTGTCAACCGAGGGAAAACCTCGCAGACTGGGGAGGGCGAGAGACCACAAATCTATGGACCGAAGTTAGAACCTGTTTCTGGTCAACTCGTGGCGGGAACAGAAAGGCCGCTTAGGATACTTGCGGTCGATGACGATCCATTTATCCTGGAGCTCATACCAATGATCTCGGCGAAGGAGGGATTTTCCAACGTCACGGTCGCCGCGTCCGGCAAAGACGCCTTGGGACTGCTCCATGGCAGCGACACGGTGTTTGATTGCTTTCTGCTCGATATCAGCATGGAGGGCATGGACGGCATTGAGCTCTGTCGCCGGGTTCGGCAGATCCCCCGATACAGCCAGACTCCTGTTATCATGCTGACGGCGTTGCGTGACATAAAGAACATCGGCGACGCCTACCGGGCGGGTGCTACTGACTACACGACCAAACCCTTCGATATCGAGGACTTGGCCGGGCGCCTACGGATCGCACAGGACACAATTGAAGCACAGCGCAAGACAGACTCTGATGTTCAGGGCGGGACAGGGCAGCATTTCCATCCCGCACCCTACCACGGAACCGAACTGCCCAATGTATATGATTTCAAAGATATGGGAGGGCTTGTCAGTCCTGCAGCCCTATCTAGCTATCTGACTCAATTGCCACGCAAGGCTGTCGCTGGTGTAAGGGTATATGCCATTAGCATTGATGGGTTCGCACCTGTTTCTTCGCTGTCATCGCCTAAACAGTTCGGCGCGCTTCTCGAAAACCTTGCGACTGCGACAGTGGAAACGTTCGGAGCTGATCAAACTGTGATGGCCTACACCGACACCGCCATCCTGCTGGTCGCGGCTAGCTCTGTGACCCCGCTACCTGCGATAAATATCGAAATCAATATCGAGCGATGGCTTCAGGGAAACGGTTCAGGCGAGGACGGCAGGATTGGAATATCCGTTGGTGGCCCAGTGCAGCTACAGGGCACCAAGGCAGAGCGCGCTCGGATGGCCATGGACCGCGTAATCGCTTTGTCACAAACCCGAGCGCTGTCTAAACAGAGCAGACCAGTTGCGGGTCTGTCCGCACGCTAGGGCGACGCTTACTCTTTCGACATGCACTTTGTTTATAACGAGAGGCTGCCGGTTTGAGATTGGTATTTTTCGGTGTCGTTCACTGGTAGGAGTGTAGGGCAGGCGCTTTGTTGTATGCGTATCTTGTCTTTGAGGTTGTATACGCCTCAGAATGCTCTCCAAGTTTCCGACTACGTCAAACCAACCATAGAAAGCGTGCGGCAACAAAGTACAGCAACTGTAAAGAAGTTATTAACCTACTTGTTACTGCAGGACCTGCTCAGGAAAGTTAACGGAGAAAGTCGTTCCAACGCCTAATTCACTCTTGTAGTTGATCGTCGCGTTATGCCGTTTCAGAATTTCCTTGCTGATGTACATTCCAAGACCGGCGCCGTTTCGCGAGCGGGTATCGGAACTGTCCACTTGGGAGAACAGGCCAAAAACTCTCTCATCGGAGTCCTCAGAAATACCGACCCCGTCATCCTCAACAAGAATTTGCGGCCCTGTGCCTGAAGACAGCAGGGTTACCTTCACATTGCCGCGCTGTTTCGAAAACTTAAGAGCGTTCGACAGGATACTCGCTACAACACGGTCCAACTGACCTTTATCACCCTTGACCAGGCAAGGCTGTTCCACGCCTGAGACCGTCAACGTAATCTCCCTGCTCTGCGTTTCATCGCTGCATTTGGAAACTTCCGTATTGATCGATTCAGCCAAATCAACGCGGTCGAGCGGCATTTGCGATTTGTCGCGGTCAAGTTTTTGAATAAGCAATATGTCTTCGATCAGGGACAAAAGTCGTTCGTTGCTATCATAGGCTACGTTCACCAAGCGCTGCGCTTTTTGCTCGTCCGCAATTACAGCGCTGTTCTTCATCAAACCCAAAGAGCCTTTGACCAAAGTGAGAGGTGTCCGAAGCTCGTGACTGATGATCGATAGAAATTCACCTTTGGCTTTTTCTGCAGCAGTCAATTCTTTTACTGACTTTCGAAGTGAATCCGCCAGATCAAGCATCTCGATGTTCTGGGCTTTAATATCGAAGGCATAGTCGATCAGTTGCAGTTTTTCACGATGAGACGTCAGCAGTGAGGAGATGGCTTTGCCGATCTGCAAAAGACTGGCTTTCACATCCTCGGAAAATCCTCGAGGCTCTGTATCGATGACGCAAAGCGTGCCGATGCGCATGTTGGCTTCGGGCTCCAGCACGGTTCCCAGATAGGAACGAACGCCAGGAGCCTCCAGAACCATCGGGTTTTCGCAAAAGCGGGAATCAAGCAAAGCGTCGGGCACCTCCAGTTGTTCGCTGGCCATGATCGCATGCGCGCAAAATGAAATTTCTCTGTCGGTTCCGTGCAGGTCTTCGACACCTACGCTTGCCAGAAATTCCTGCTTTGTTTCTTCGATCACGGTAACAATGGCGATTGGACAATTAGCCAAACCTGCCGCTACCTCGCACAAGCCCTGTATTTCCTCGAAAGGGTCGGCAGATTCCAGCCTTAGATTGCGCAGGAAAGCCAATCTCTCGAATTCATTCGCCGGTAAAGGCGAAGATTTTAGTTCCAGGATATGGGGGGGATGTTCCAAAGCTCACACACACTTCTACTTGAAATTCGTACACGTCGGTACATGCTTTCCGGCAATGCCCGGCACACTCTAAAATAGTATCGCTACACGTTTACAGTGATATGGCCTAACACTTCCAGCAAAACTTCCTCAGAGGGTCTGAATACGCCGTTTGGTGTATTGTTTCAGGTACAATCTATTGCCGTGCTCCACATGCGATCGGATGGATCAGTCGGAAAAAGCTAGACATTTCGACCGCTTCAGAAGCCAGTGGTTCACGCTTAAGGCCATTGCGGAATTGTCGCATAAATGCCCGTGAATCTCCTGGGCATTGATACGGGCCTCGGGATTACGAATGTAGCGACTGAACGTCACTTATAAACGCCAGCGGTTTGCGCCAAGTTCACCTCTCAGTGTGGTGGCATGGCTGGCGCGGATGGAGGGAAATATGTGCTGATCTCTTGGCGCTTTCCGGTAGCATAGTCCTGTGCGACCGTAGTCCAATCGACCGATGCGGCCTGCGACCAATCGATTGTTGCGGGTGTCGGGATAATCTCATCAAGAGGCACGTCGGTCACTGTGCTGTCCAAATAATCGACAGCACGTCGGCCTTCTCTAAAATCACAGATTGACTGATCCCACCGATCACCGCCCAGCGTGAGGCCAAGCGTGAGCGCTTTCGGGTCATACTCTGCTGTAAACAGCGTGCCGAAACCTTGTGCATATCTCTCCTGGAATAGGGGCGCTGCGAGAAAATGGTGGTAGAGTTTGCGGGGTTTTCTCCGCAAACCTTTCAAATATGCGTGGCGCTGAAAGGTGCGCGTGAAGGCGGGTCGCTCCGCGACTGTCTTGCCGCTCTGGTGGTTGGTCGCGACTGCGATCGGCATCAGCTTCACCCCGCCGCCCGGAGCCAGTTCGACGCTTGCCGTTCGCCCTGTCGCGTCTGCGAGAACCAGATTATAGGCCATGTGCGACGGCACCCGCTTGAGCGCGGATAGCGCCTCGTCGACAGTGTCGCAGGTCTCCAGAACGTAGCGCAGGATCGTGGTCACGCCGAAGCCCTCCGCCGTTTCGGACCGGCCCCCGTAGGCGAGGGCGACGCTCAGGCCGGCGTCGTTGATCCCGTCGGACAGGCCCCACAAAAACTCGACCATGCCCATGACGACGCGCCCGGTCCACTGCGTGCGCAACAGCAGCCCCTCGTTCAGCTCCGGCGACAGGTCGTAGTTGCGCACCAGTCGGACGTGCTTTTTGCTTGCGACGGCGGCAAGGGAGCAGCCGCCAAGATACGTGGGCGGGCACCATGTCGAGAGGAACCGGGCGGCGCGATCCGATCCCCCTGCAAGTGCAACAAGTTTGTCGTAGGGAACGACCAATTCCGGCATAAAGCGTTTCAGCGCGTCCCGGCAGGCGGTTCGTGAAGGCCCTTGATCGCCACCGCGGGCGATGAACCATGCCTCATATGCGGGCCAGGATCTGTTCCAGCGGGCGGCCCATTTCGGACCGGGTGAAGCCTCGCTCACGGCATCGAACGTCAGTGTCATCTGTGTCATTTCAAAGTTCCCCGTCGGCCGTGTCGTTGAAAAAGCGGATCATTTCCGCGCTGGCATCCGGTCCTTCGGGATCGGTATAGGAGCCTGCCCGGTGCCCGCCAGACCATGCGTGGCCCTGTCCGTGGATGCTCCAGTGTTCGACAACGGATCTGCCCTCGTGATCCCGAGAAGTTATGCGTGTGTACCTGCGTCCCGTGGCTTGGCCCTGCGTCGTCGTCTCGACGCTCTGGGGCCAACCTGCGGCCAGCGCCCGTCGTGCGATCGCCTCGCTATTAGAGGCATGCACGGTCGCGTCGCTCGTGCCGTGGAAGATGATTGTCCGGGTCGGGTGCGCGGATCGCAGCGGGGATGCTGGATCGAGCGCATTGCCGCCCATCGCCGCGAAAGCGGAAGGCACGTCATTCGCTGCGCCTGCAGGTAGGCCGGAATGCGCGCCAATGGCGGAAAACACATCGCCGTAGGTCTCACCCAGAATGACTGCCATCGCGGCACCGGCGGAGAGGCCCGCGACAAAGGTCCGGTCTCTCCCGACGCCTCGTTCAGCGCAAACTTTTGTGGCGATTCCGGCAAGGATCGCAGGCTCCCCCCTGCCGCGCTGCTGATCGCCCCGGCTGAACCAATTCCAGCAGGATTGGGCGTTATCACCCCGAGACTGCGCCGGATAGACAACGACGAATCGATGTCGCTCGGCAAGTGCATTCATATCGGTGCCTGCCGCAAAATCCTCCGGTGTCTGGGTGCATCCGTGCAGCATCATAATGACGCCCGTCACTCCCTCCGCAGCGCTTGCCGGGACATAGGTACGGTACGTTCGGCTGCCGGCGTGGCAGGTAAAGGTATCGTCCCTGAATTCCGCGCCTTTTGGTGAGGTCTGACCCGGTGTTGGCACAATGCCTTTAGGACCAGCAAAGCGGGCGGTCATGCGGTCGAGCGAGGGCATGGCCCGCCCTTCTTCAGCGGCAGTTGATGCGGAGTGCGGGCCAAGCCCGTGACGGGCGAGAGTGCGTCGTACGAGATCGTGGGCAGCCGATAGCCGTGCGCCATCCATCGCCGAGCGCATCGTGCCGGAGGTAAAACGTTTCATCTGATTTTCCTGTCTGGGGTGTGCATGGTCTATTTGATGCGGTCGGCGATTGCTTTTTTGACTTCCGTACTGGCCTGCAACGCACCTAGCACCGTGATGGAGGCGATCGTCTCGAGCGCCAGTTCCGGAGTAATGGCGGGATCAAAGCGCGCAAGTCCTACAACCTTGATATGCAAAACCTCGCCCGCGTCACGGACCGCTGTCAGATCAGCGACGGAATAATCACGAAGCCCAAGCTCCATCGTATGACGCTCCAGCGATTTTTTGACCACGTCTAGATGGCTGTCGAGCTGGTTGCGGATTGCGGTACGGATCAGATCGCTCCTGTTTGAATAGAAGCCCTCCTGCACGAGCAAGTCGATACGGCCAAGATCCACGAAGCCGAGATTGATCGTGATCTTTTCGTTTTCGGGTTGCTTGTCGCGTAGCTGTCGGACATTCGTCATTGCCGTTCTCCATCTGTGTGGATGGTATATAGATGTATTTCGCCTAGATGCAAGCACCGCATTGGGTATTTGCCCTGCGGCAGCCCGCAGACCATGATCCGTGCGGTGTCATTGGGAACGGAAACACGCGGCCTGCGTTTGCAAAGAATTAGTATCGTCTTGGGCGGTTCGTTAAAAAGTATGCATTGATGGATTTGATCTCCGAGTTTTTCGCCGAAGCAAAAACATTTGTTTCCATCGCCATTCTCGTCGCTGTATTCGTGGACTTCATGTTGGAGCGGTTGCCACCGTCTGCCGTTGCGACGGGCGGTGCCGTTGCTTTTCTGGTCGTTGGCTACATTTCCACGGACGAAGCGCTCGAAGTCTTCTCGAATCCCGCGCCGATCACGATTGCAGCCATGTTCATTCTGTCTGCCGCGCTTGTGCGCACGGGTGTGATTGAGGCGATGTCCGGATTTTTTGTCGACATGGCAGCACGCAGAGGTTGGATTGCGTTCATCGGGCTGCTGGTTTGTCTGTGTCTGGCGTCGGGACTCATGAATAACACACCGCTTGTGATCATCATGATACCGGTCGTGATCCGCATCGCACAAACGCTTGAGGCGCCCTCTAGTCGGCTTCTGATACCGCTCTCTTATGCGGCCATTATGGGTGGGACGCTAACGCTCGTGGGCACGTCGACGAACCTGCTTATTGATGGCGTTGCGCGCAAAGAGGGTCTACCGCCCATGAAAATGCTCGAGATCGCGCCCTACGGTCTGGCGGCCTGTTTGGCGGGCGGCTTGACGCTGCTGTTGCTCGGTCCACGGCTGTTGCCGAGCCGGGATTCGTCGAGTGCGGCGCTCGAAGATGACGATCTGAAATTCCTAACCGAAGTACGAATTGCCACGCAGGAAAGTCCGCAGGAAGAGGCGCCATCTCCTGCCGTCACGCTAACCGAATTGACCGGATTACGGTTTTCAAGGGTTTTGGCAGTGGTGCGTGGATCGTCACGGCTGGCACCAGAGGAAACGCTCGAGGTCAAACCCGGTGACCGCATCGTACTGACGGCTTCACGCTCCGAGATTCTAACGCTGGAAGAAGATCCGCAGTTTTTGGTTGGTTTGAGCAAACGCTTCGGATCTGAAATGCCGCGGAATGGCGAAGATGCGATCATGCAGGTAGAGACGATGGTGTCGCCCGACCGTTCCGGGGCAGGGCGCATGGTGCGCGATCTGGAATGGCTGGGCCGTTTCGGTGTCCGGCTCCTTGGAATTTCGCGCCACAGGCACAGTCCCGGGCCAGAGCTGGGTGAGGTAAAACTCAGACCGACGGACCGTCTCTTGCTGGAGGGCCCGGCATCATCGCTTGCAGCTGTCATTTCAGCAAACGGATTAATTGCCGCGTCCGAGCCGCTTGCACGCCCGTTTCGCCGCCGCCGTGCGCCTATCGCGCTTGCCTGCTTGTTCGGGGTGGTAGGTTTGTCGATTTTCAATGTAGCGCCCATCGCGACACTCGCGCTGGCCGGTGTGGGCATCGTTTTGCTAACGCGGTGCATCGAGGCATCCGATGCCTGGCGGGCCATCGACGGAGCGACCCTGATCCTCATCTTTGCGATGCTTGCGGTAGGCAAGGCACTTGGGAACGTGGGCCTGATCGAGGATCTTGTGGAGACCCTCGTTCCGTTTCTTTCGGAAGCTTCGCCTCTTTTTCTGCTCATCGCCATTTACGCACTCACCTCTTTCCTGACAGAGATCGTTTCCAACAATGCTGTCGCGGTGATCCTGACCCCATTAGCGATCTCACTGGCAGCGACGCTGGGGGTTGATCCAAAACCATTGATATATGCCATCATGCTCGCAGCCTCGGCATCGTTTGCAACGCCGATCGGGTACCAGACGAACACCTTGGTCTATGCCGCCGGGAACTATAAATTTCTCGACTTTCTTCGGGTTGGCCTGGTCATGAACGTGACCGTGGGGTTGGCGGGGTGTTTCGCTATTTGGGCACTGAACGATATGTGAGGATTGCAACGGCAATCTTGTTCCGTGTGCCTATGCTGCTCAGGGCATCTGAAAGGTTTCCTTCAGCCCAGATATTTTACTCACCTACGACATCAGGCAGGTTTACCTTCCGTGAAGCACGGTCACTGCTTGCGCCTTCGTGGAATCCGATATTACGATATCACCTATCACACAAACGGCGGCGATCCTCTCAGCCTTCCGAATGGCAGCGCGTTAGGGATGACAATTGGGGAAATTGGTTATAATTACCCAAGAATTGTAGAGATACGTTTATAATTACGAGATGATTTCGAATGAATACGCCTTCCGCGCCCCACGACTTTCAAAATGACATCGACGTGATTGGCCGCAGCCCGATCATCCCAACTCTTCTGGAAGCGATCGTGCTGGCAACCGGAATGGGTTTCGTGGCCGTGGCTCGGGTCACCGAGTCTCGCTGGGTCACCTGCCGTGCAGTCGATACGATTTCGTTCGGGCTGAAAGCAGGCGATGAGTTGGAGGTCGAGAGCACTCTTTGCCATGAAGTCAGGCAGTATGACGAAGAGATCGTAATTGATGACGTGAACCTCGATCCGGTCTACGTCAATCATCACTGTCCCGCGCGATACGGCTTTCGCGGATATATCTCTGTCCCGATCCGGCGGGCGGATGGGTCCTTCTTCGGGACGCTCTGTGGAATCGATCCACAGCCGCACAAGCTAAAGACCGACCGCGTGCTCGGGATGTTCCGACTGTTTGCCAAAACGATCGGAGAGGTTCTTGATACCGATGAAGTGCTGACCGAAAGTCAGGGTGCGCTTTCGCACGAGCGGGACTTAGCGGAGGTTCAGGAACAGTTTATTGCGGTGTTGGCACATGATCTACGTAATCCGGTGAGCGCATTGAGCGCCGGTCTACGCATGATAGGGAATGGTAAAGTCGACGACAAAACGCTCGAACTTGTCAGTCTGATGCGGGGTTCCGTAAACCGTATGCAGCTATTGATCGAGAACCTGCTCGATCAGGCCCGCAAACGAAGCGGGGGCGGCATAATCATAGAGCGCGCCCCGACCAAAGATTTGGGGGCAGCTCTGTCACAGGTCGCCGGGGAGCTTCAGGCCGTTACACCTGACCAAACTATCAATATGAAAATTGATCTGCCCGCACCGGTGAATTGTGACCTGCCACGCATATCGCAGCTGTTCTCAAATCTCTTGGGAAACGCAGTCAGCCACGGTACTTCGGGGGAGCCCATTGAGGTCGATGCACGCCTTATCGATGGCTATTTCGTCCTTACGGTAACGAACAGTGGCGATCCAATACCAGACGATCTCGTGCCGAACCTGTTTCTGCCTTTTGAGGGCTCGGGTAAGAACCACAGTCGGGAAGGGCTCGGGCTTGGCCTGTTCATCGCGATGGAAATCGCAAAAGGCCATGGGGCAACGCTGACAGTTGCTTCGGATGCGCTCAAAACTGCCTTTACGTTACGGATGCCGAATTCGCAGGATAAGTTGTCGCCGACAGAGAAGGAACAGCACACTCTCTGAAACAGGCCGATGCTCTTTTGTACAAATCAGTCCTCGACGCGATCGGAACAGCGGCCCGAAACGGTGCGACAGATCCACATTTACGTGTTTTGAAGCTGTTCAAATATTATAGATAATCATTGTTATGTTTTATATACTGAAATTGAGACCTAAAGTCTGACACCCAGAAAACCGCCGGTGCCTAGAGCGGACCGGCCAAAGGCGTCCGGCAGGATATGGTCGCGAGTCTTGCCGACATCGAAGGCCGCGAGCCTAAATATCGGCATGACATTAAGGTTAACCGAGAGATCGATGCCAAATTTGGCGGGACGCTCTGCCAGACGAATGGTCATAGGTACAATAATTGGTCTGTTCATCCTGAGAGGGCCGCCAGAGGATGTAAGCCTCCCTCTCAACCACAAGGGGCTTAACTTGCCGAGAAGTACGGGGGCAAACAGATGGCGTCATCATTTACACATTAGCAGGAAGCACAGCGCCTTGGATTTTCGTCCATCGACACCAACAAGGCACCATGCAAAAGCACACAGGCCAGCTATAAGCAGCACTCACCTAGACCCATGGGTGGGCATTCCACAGCAATTTTCGCTCAGCACGCGCAATCAAACATAATGCCGTCGACAAAACATGGTTATACCGCCGGTGAAGGCCTGTTCAAATCGCTGGTTTCACGACTTCTTGCCAGACAGACCGCAGTTCATCGGCAAGCATCATCGGGTCAAATGGTTTCGCGATTACCGCGTCCGCGCCCAGACTGCGAAGGCGTTGGATTTCGCTCGGATGCACTTTCGCAGTTAGAAAAATCACAGGCACGTCCTGAAAACCATTCTGCTCGCGCAATCCTTTCAACGTCTCCGCTCCATCAATCCCCGGCATCATCACATCCAGCAGGAGCATTTGCGGCGCATGCTTGGCTGCATCCGAAATCGCTGTTTGCCCGTTTGGGAAGCCGACTGCAAAAATGCCCCCGATTGTATTCAAGGCGATATCGATCAGTTCTCTGATATCGGGGTCATCTTCAACAAAAACAACGCGCTGCAATTCCGTCATTGTCTACTCTCATTTCATTGGTCGATCGTTGTAGTTACGCTTGATGCTTTGAGTTCCGTGCTAATCCTGAACTCTGCCCAGAAGGTCGAGCCTGCGTCTTTTGCAGAGGTGAACCCGATCCGCCCCCCCATGCTATCCATCAGTTCGCGCGAAATAGCTAGACCCAGACCAGTCCCGGTGTTGTTACGTGAGTCACTTCCATCGATCTGCGAAAATTTCTGGAAAAGCATGTCGTGTTTATCGTCCGGTATGCCAGGTCCGTTGTCGATGACGCTGATACGCACATAGCCTTTGTGCTGCATCGTCTCGACACGCACCTGATCCTCAGTCGGCGAGAACTTGACCGCGTTGGAAATGAGGTTTGTCAGAACCTGAACTGCCCGCTTTGGATCTGCTTCTATAGATATCTTCGGCTCGATTGCCTCCAGTGACAGGCCAACTGAAAATTTATCGCAATACGATTGTATCGTGTTGCTTGTCCGGTTCAGCAGTTCGCCCACGTTGATCCGTTCGACATAGACCTCCAGCTTGCCCGATGCCAGCTTCTCGAGATCAAGAATTTCGTCGACCATGGAGGCCAGTGTTTCGGAGTTGTCCAGCGAGGAGCTGATCAACCTCTGACCTCTTGCGTCAAGCTCGCCAAAGACACCGGCCTTCACCAGCGAAAGTGTTCCTTGGATTGAGGTCAGCGGGGTACGCAATTCGTGGCTTACCATCGCAAGGAACTCTGATTTCATCAAGTCGATCTTCTTACGCTCCGTCAGGTCGCGCACGATACCGATAAACACAATGCCTGTGTCATCGACACTTTTGGAGACTGCAAGTTCGATGGGAAACACATCACCATTGGCACGCCTTGCCTCGGCCTCGGTGACCTTGTCGATCATGCGCCCCTGGCGCCTCTCGAGATAGGCGACGATGGAGTTAGGATAATGATCGGAGTATTTGGCCGACATCAATACATTGATGCTTTTTCCAATAATCTCATCAACCCTGTATCCGAACATGCTCTCGGCGGCGTGGTTGAACGAAACTATGTGCCCCCTGCTGTCCATTGTGATGATGCTGTCGAGCGCATTGTCGAGGATGGCGGAGGTCTTAGCTGCCGCATTTGCAAGGCGTTGGCTTGTTTTGCGGGCTTCTGTGATGTCGATGTTCGCCCCGGTATAAAACCGCGCTTCATTTTCCCCGACCGACGTTATGTGCACCCGACACGAGATAAGCCGTTCGCCCAATTCCGGATGCCTGAACCGGTATTCAAACGCGATCTCGTCGCCTGACTGCCCGGCGCGAAGCAATGAGGTCATCGACGAAAGGTCATCCGGGTGAACCCTTTCCTCCCAAAGCTGATACTTGTTATCGGCCGTCTGCGGTATCCCATGCATCGCCGAGTTCTGATCATTCCATTCGACAGTTTGAGCTGCGCTATTAAAGCTCCAGACTCCCATGCTCGCGAGTTTACTCCCCAAGTGCAGACGTTCGAGGGTCTCTTGCAGCGCGAGAGAGGTCTCACGACGGGCAGTCACGTCATTTTGGATCGCAATAAAACCAGTGTGTTGTCCTGTTTTATCGAACATCGGGCTACAACTCACTTCATTCCAGTAGAGCGTGCCATCCTTTCGATGATTGATGAGCTCGACGTGGAATCCCTGCCGTCTCGCAAGCCCATGACGCATGTTTTCGAGGAGTTCATTGGGCGGCGCTTGCTTTTGCAGCACCGCGCCCGGTGTCTTGCCGAGCATTTCGTCCAGATGGTATCCCGTTAACTTAGTGAAGGCCTCGTTGGTCCAGGTGACTTTGCCGAACGTGTCGGCCACGATCACTCCATTCGTTGTCTGTTTGACAACCTGCGACAGCAGATCAAGCTCCTTGGTGCGGAGCTTGACCCGCTCTTCCAGTGAATGATTGAGCTCTTGATGCTCGCGAAACGTATGGGCGAGTTGCGCAGACATATCGCGCACGACTCCGCCAATGGCGTCCAACTCCACAATGCCATAGTTCTGCATCTTCGGCAGTGGACTGCCGTCCATGATGCTGACTTGGATTTTATTGCCCTTTTGCACAAACTGGTTGGTCAAGCTGCTAAGTCCGTTTGTCAGAAAGCGGCACCCGATGGTGATTGCGCCAAAAACCAAGGCAAGCAAGATCAGGCTTCTACGGCCACCGGATTCGAGCACGTCGATCAGCGGGGCCGCTGAAATCTCCACCAAGATCTCGCGCTCGGACGGGGCAGCCTCCGAAGGCTTTCGTACCACATAAGCAGTCTCGCGGGCGCGCAGCATATTCGGAGCGCTTCCGGCCGGTAGCCACTGATCGACGCCGAGTTCACTAGTAACGATCTGCCCCTCGTTTATGCTGCGAAGAGTGCCGGAGATCGTCGAGACCTGACCATCGGGATAAACGATTCCGAGCGAAACACCGGACAACGGAAAGTTTCGGCTGTCGATGTTCGACAGAACAAAACTGACCCGCTCCTCAAAACTAGTTCTGGTTTTTTCCTCGTCGCCGCCGTTTTCCAGAAGCTCCCTATCAGCCCAAAACACCAACATATTCATTGCGGTGTTCATACGGGTGACAGCGCCCTGATAGGCAAACTTGGTCTGGACCAGAACGAAAGTCGTCGACGAGCCCATGACTACAACAGCAATAGAGTAAAATAGAACGGTCCGAAGCGACGTCACCGGCAACAGACGCCGGGTGGCAGGGATGTAAACCCGGGCCATCTCCATAATGAAACCCGCAAGCAGCGCATTCAGGGTGCCGTTCACTGCCTGTTTCAGGGCGATGTAAGCCGCAGACTCCAAGGGAACGCCCACGAAAACGGTGTAGAATAGAATGACACTGATTAAACCCAGCGATGCCCAATAAATTGCATCAGCCAAAACAAGGTTTCCAACGCGCTTGGACACAAGCCCGACAACAGCTATTTCTAGGGTGAAGATAATAACCGCATAGGGATGTCCCCAGTCAAAATAGGTGACAGTCGCGCCCGCGAACGCCACAAAGCAACCGGGTCCAACGCCGAAGACCCGCAACGCAATCAACGCCGCGATTGAACCAAACAGAAAATCGACACCGTGAAAAAGGGTGAATGCAAAATAGTTGCCGACCACCGCAAGAACTGCGAGCGCAAATATCATGATCCATCTGAACGACAAAACCAGGCCCAGCCTACTTTTGTCTAGAACCTGAGTTGACCCATGTGTCATAAATTATTACCCAAGTTTAAGATGTCCATATTGGCGATCAACAGGCGAAATCATGCCTTTGTATGATGTTGCAATTCGACTTGTAAAACATCTCAGTGGACTCGTCGTCATAAATTTAAGAAATTTTTCATTTTGCGCTTTACTGAATAGTCGACGTGGTTTCGCTTGCTTTATTGTGATGGGATGGGTGCTATAAATTAGGCGTTTTGGATAGCTCCCTCCGAAGGTATCGTGCCGAAACTGCGGCAAGCTGAAGTGCTGCACGAAAAAGATAAATCGACGTAGGAAGCTGTCCGGTAAATCGTTATGTCGGTTCAAAGCTGCTGGCGATGAACCAAAGTCTACTGTGTTAACAGCTGCGATCATTTCGAGTGCGCCAAGATCGCGCTTTTGATCAGGGTTTAATGTCAGCTCAATTCAACAGATGTCGTTGATGCGTTGATTGACCTGTTGATCCTGAGAGAGCCACAGAAATACATCAAGGGGTCCTCTCAGGCATAATGCAGCTCTTGGGCCGGGCAGCGGGGGGGGGGGAGCTTTCCATCTTCCCACCAACGCATCTTTGGTGCACCGCTGGGCAACGGCAAATATCTTGCCTTTTTGGCGCCCTTGAGGCTGCTCAATCAGGACGCCAGCATATCTGCAAGAACTGACAGGCAGACCCAAAAAGCAGCATGAGACCACCCAGATTAAACTCTAGCCGAGCCGTAAAACTATTCGAGTAAGTAGGACCACGCCTGTTCAGGCCCTGAGCGCGCATTCTTGATCGGTGAGACCGATACTTACTGGGCATCGTTCATTATGCATCGCCTGGAATTCATTTCACATGATCATCGACATAATTGCGCAATCCGCGGGCCAACCGCGACAGCCCTTCCTCCAGATTGACCGACGCGCCACCCCCCACACCCAGCCGGATATGGCCCGGCTGATCATAGGCTGTGCCCGGCAGCAGGAAGGTGCGATAAGGATCTGCAAGCAAAAAGCGGGCAAAGACATCACTCTCGATACCCTGCGGCAGCTTTGCGAGCCCGATGAGGCCCGCGCGCGGACTGACCCAACTCAGCGCGTCCTGCTGCCCGAGCCAAGCGTTCATCCGCGCGAGGTTCTTGCGTCCCGCGTCCCGTGCTTGCTCTATGGCGGCATCGTACCGGTCGGGCCGCAGGGCGATCTCGGCGATCACCTCCCCCATGATGTTCATAATCTCCGATGCGTTCTCCCGCAGGATCACCGCATCGTGGATCAGTCCCGGATCGGGGCAAATGATCCATCCCGTGCGCAGCCCTTGCAGCCCCAACCCCTTACTGACGGAGCCGGTGGTAATGCCGCGCGCGTATTTGCCCGCGATGGAGGGCGCCCGCGGTCCGTCCCATTCGAGCCCCGCATACACCTCGTCCACGAGCAGCCATGCTCCCACGCGGTCCGCCATCTCGACGATCGAGGCCAGCTCACTTTCACCCAACACATCGCCAGTTGGATTATTGGGGTTACTCAGAAAAATCATGCGTGTGCGCGCCGTGATCGCGTCGGACAACTGATCCAGCGGCAAACGCCATTGCTCCGCCTCCTGCCGCACGACCTTGACCACGCGCGCACCGATCGCCTTGGCCAGTACCTCCGCCTGCGGCCAGCCCGGCGTCTCGATCACAATCTCGTCGCCGGGCTCCAGCAGCTGCATGATCGCCAGATAATTCGCCTCGGCCGCGCCCGCGGTGATCAACACATCGGCGGGCGTGCAAGTGCCGTCCAGCCCCGCCTGCCGGATCACATGCGCTTTTAGTTCGGGCAAACCGGTGAAATCACGGTTGTTCCAGTCGAGCGGCAGTGCGGGATCGAGCTCCTCGAGAAAGTCCCCCAAAAGCGGCGATTGCGAGAGCGAGAACCCTACAATGGCCTCTGGCTCGGCCGCTGTCGTTTCGAGAAGATACTGAAACAGCGTGTGTATCTTGACTTTCATTTAGCGCCCCCGTTTCCTCCCCCCATGAAAAACCAAGCGCGCCTGAAGGGCCAACCCATTCGTCTCGCCGTCCTTGATTACGGCCTGTTTCAGGTCCATGCAAACGGGCGCATCATCGGCATTTGCGGTTTTGTGATCCAGACCGATGCGGGTGAGACCGTGCTGATCGATACGGGCTTTCCCGAGAAATACGCCCAAGATTCGCAGGCCGCGACCGAGGAGGATGATCTGGGCAGTTTCGGACGCGTGCTCTCGGTCACGCGAGAGAACATGCCACACGCACAGCTCGCAAAGCTCGGGCTCATGCCCTCGGATATCACCCTGATGATCCAGAGCCATAACCACATCGACCATGTCGGCCATATGCACGCCTTCGCGCACGCGCCCATCCTGATCTCAGCCGCCGAGCGCGCTCTGCCCCGTCCGCTCTATTGGTCGGGCAAACAGGCCATTGAGTGGCCGGAGGCGCAGTATCTGCTGGTCGAGGATGATTTCAGTCTCTGCAAAGGGTTCGACGTGCTGTCGTGCCCCGGTCACGCGCCGGGCCAGCTCGCGTTCATGATCGATCTCCCCCACACCGGTGCGGTGCTGCTGACCTCCGATGCGATCAGCCGCGCCAGCGAGATCGACGAAAAATTCGCAGGCTCATGGGATGTGCCATTGGCCGTCTACCACGGTGCTCGGCTGATGGGCTTAGCCGCCAAGCGCGATGCACTTGTAATCTTCGGCCATTCGCCGGAGCAATGGCCGACCCTGCGCAAAGCACCCCACTGGTTCGAGTGACGCCCCTAGCGCACATCGCGCCCCTGATTGAGAATGATCACGTTTCCGCTGGAGATATCGCCAGCGGGCGAGATCAGAAAACCAACCCATGCAGCGATCTCCTCTGGCTGCATCGCACGCCCGTGAGGCATCTGCGCGATGGCCTTTTCCAGCACCTCGGCGCTCACCACACCGAAGAGCGGCGTTTCCGTCATGGCCGGCGCAATCGAATTGACCGCAATCTTCTTTGTAGCATAGCGGCGCGCGAGATCTTTCGTCAGCGTATCAAGCGCCGCTTTCGACGCTCTGTAATGCGGGGGATCAAACGCATCGAAATTGTAGGCACCGTTGGACGAAATGTTGACGATCTTGCGCACGCCGTCGCGGCCCTCCATCAGTTTGATCGCGGCCTGACAGCAATGGAACGCTCCGGAGAAATTCAGCGCCATCTGCCGCTCGAATTCCGCCTCGGGAATATCCGGGAATTCCGACATGAAGCAAGTGCCCGCATTGTTGACCAAGGCATCAACACCACTATGGGCCTGCGCAATATGGGCAAAAGCCTCAGCGATAGCGGCACTGCTGGTCAGATCCGTCACGATCCCGGTGAAGGCCGGGTCCTGTGCCAGCGTGTCCAACCCCTCCGCATCGATATCGAGCCCGATCACCTTCATGCCGTCCGCGATCAGACGCGCGACAATCGCCCGGCCCATGCCTCCCGCTGCTCCAGTTACCACTGCTACCTTCTGCATCTCACATTCCCTTCGAGTCGTGCCTCCGCGATATCCTAAAGTGACGCGCTGGCTTCTTGAACCCCTCCCCCGCGCGCGCTAGTTCACCGTACATGACTACATCACAACCTTCCCGTCACATTGTCCTGCGTGGCACCCATAATGTCCGCGATCTCGGCGGCTATCGGACCGCGCAAGGCACAGCGGTGCCGTGGCGGCGGTTTCTTCGCGGCGATTGCCTGCACCGCCTCGACGAGGGAGAGCCCGAGCGCCTGCATTTTGAAGGATTGCGGATGGTCGTGGACCTGCGTACTGCGCGCGAAGTGCGAGATGCGCCCAGCCGCCTTGCGCGGCAGCGTGGCGTCGAATGGGTCAACCTGCCGCTGTTCGATGCGCTCTCGCCCGCAGCGCTGGCAGAAATCGATATTCCCCCGGACGGCCATCCCCTGCTGGCGATGTATCTCACCGCGATCGAGACACGGGGGCCCGCGATCTGCGGCATTCTGGAGCGGATTGCCCGCGTGCGCGAGGGCGCCGTGCTGTTCAATTGCACCGCCGGCAAGGACCGCACGGGCATCATCGCTGCGCTGTTGCTGGGGCTGGCTGGCGTTTCACACACCGACATTATCGCCGATTATGCGCTGACCGAGACGCTGATTC
>Ga0307981_1000738_pt1 | contig 31821 bp, 34 predicted proteins | sample OrgLakmetagen987_FD_201849 | JGI IMG/M metagenome (GOLD analysis project Ga0307981, IMG submission 201849) | Saline water microbial communities from Organic Lake, Antarctica - #987 | ecosystem: Environmental > Aquatic > Non-marine Saline and Alkaline > Saline | place: Antarctica: Organic Lake... | reverse complement strand
AAATCTGGCGTTACCGCTCTTGAGCCCGGAGATCTAGTCAATTCATGGATCAGTGACTGGACCGGCGAGGCTGTTGAATTCGAAATCACCCTGTCAAATACCGAGATTTTGCAGCTCAATAAGATCTCGATGTTTAGTTTGCTATCGGATAATACAACACCCCCGCGCAGGATCGAGATCCAGATAGACAGAGGTCTTCCTGTAAGCCCTTATTGGACTTCTATTGCGAGCGCGGATATGTCACCCACCGGCGTTTTTGAAACAACGACAGGGGGCACATGGGCGCGGCGCGTGAAGGTGAAGATCCTCGATGTCTGGTATCCCGACCGCAGCTTGAGAATAGACCAGCTGGTTGTTGAATAACACTAATCTCACTCTTTGAGATCGATTTGAACCTGAACGAATTCGCTATCGTTATAATTCATCGTTCCACGCAAAATTCCGTCATTTCCCAGATTCAAAACCGCCGATAGTTTTCGACGGTTTGGGAAAGATGGTGTGAGCTGGACCGCTGTGCCGACTTGGCGAATATAACAACTCCCTTCAACACCCCAGCAGTCAGCGCTGCGAGGTGAAAGTACGCGATATAAAACCTGACCCTGCGTTTCCAGATATGTACCCCCATTATCAGTCACCCATGCTGCGATATTCGTCGCAGCGCTTCGGTCCCCGGCAAGCTGGATGCGCAAATTCGGTCCACTATCAAGTATTGCTTTGATAGAAGCCTCCCGCATTACGGGGTTTGTGGAGAAAAGCGCATGTTCTTTTGCTATTCTCTGTAGGGCGGGATCGTCTAGCTTTAGCATTTGTTGGACCAGTGCATACTGCATCCTTTGATCCGGATTTTGCAAGGCTTGCTGGTACTTGGCAATATCCGCAACCTGCTTCTCGGCATTCGCGACGATATCTTCAAAACTCTGGGCTCCACCCGTGGTAGCCAGCATACTCATAATGGCTGCGAATATCGGTGCTTTCATGTCCAATTTCGATGTCCTTCTATCACTGCCACAAATTTAGATTTTGGATACAGCAACAGGAAATGACAAGAAATTTGTGGTCAAGACAGATCACTGTCCAAACCATAAGGCTGCGCGAGGTTGATTTCAGGCGCAAGCCTAGGCTAGCCACCTTTTTATCAAAGCGCGAGCAGACCTGCGTTTGTAAACTGCCTCAGATGACGTGGGGATCGTCCTGAAATCAAATTGAGGCAGATATCGACTGACCCCTAAATCCTTCTTGGTAGTCTGTTTGACATTGGGTCCCGCGCTTGGACAGGTAAGGGCACCATAGCAAATTAAAAAGCGCGCCAAGAAGTAAGACAGATCGGTTCACTAGTTTAGCCAACATTCCGGGATACCATAGCGATCACGTCTTGGTTCAGGCGGATCAATCGACCGCCTCGCTGGTTCTTCGTCACTAAGCTATCTGTTGTGCAAGTCAGCGGCCAACCAGCATCGAGCGCCACGCAACAGCACGTTTCGACTATGAATAGTCTTCGGTTGGCTCGGCGTCGTTTATGACAACCAACTTCAAGCCGAAACTTTCGAACAAGGCATTGGCCTCTTAAGCATCAAGCTGCCTGTCACGGTTGCGTCTGGTGAGCTTAGGCTCCTGCAACCGGCTCTCCACTGTTGCTCGATTGATCGTGACGAGGCTGATCCTTGTATCGAGGTCGAGAGAATACCCAACCAGCCGCGACAGTTCGTACGCCTGGTCCATGTAGAGGCTGTGACGGGCGGAGATCGTCTGGATCTCGTCTTCGGTGAATGCGCCCTCATCCCCGTAGTCGGCGAGTTTGGAGGGTATCACGACTGCCGTCATGTTATCCTGATGAGGATAGATTGCATAATCAGTAGGCAGATGTCCTACACCGGATTCTACGTGGTCGACCCTCTCGTACCGCTTGCTCATGTGGGGTCTCCTCTCTCGTCGCCTTCAACCAGTTTCTGGGTCTATGGCTGTCGCCGGTATGCTGATGCGGTAACGGTAGTCAGATTCTTATAGTCGGCTGGTCGATCCTGTCCCGGGTGCAATCGATGCACTTGGTCAACGTGCTCATTCTTCGGAAGAAACAAGCATGCGCTCTCTGAAAAGCGCTGCTTATGCAGCCGGTTCACACCTGACCCTCCTCCTCGCACCTGCAGATTCCAAAGCGGGACGGCCACGGTACACCTGTCAACCGGCCACCAATGACGGGAATACGATCCGGGGGCTTCTCCACCCCGCGCCGACGCGGCCTGGAGTTCGATCCTCAAAGTATCTGGGTCACGCGCTTTGGCGACGATGGTCTGGTTACCAACGCCGAAGCCGCGTCGAGACGAATATGCATTATGTGAAACTGCTCGGTCAGCGCCTTGCTGCGAGGGACTTCGATTGGCAGGTCGCGGAAATCCAGATCCGTAACGCGATCCTAAACGGGGCTTAACCGCTCTCGGCATACCCCGCACAGTAGCTGTAGGGTGAATCCGTCTGGGGTTAGGGGAAATCTGAACTCAAGCTGTTTTATGCAACAAAGCTGCCCGCAGGTTATCCTGAAAAAAACCGCAGCGGCATGATCCGCGTGTTTAATGTCGACGGGGTGATCCCTGTGTCTGCCATGTGGAACTGATATGCGCGCGGGTCCTCCCGCTTCGCCGTGTCGAGTGATTGCCCGGGAAAGGCCATAAAATCCTCGATCGCCCGGATCTGCGACTTCTGTGCCTTGTCGCCCATCCCACGGATGCGCATGTCTTCGATCATCCGCTGGCGCAGCGGGGTTACTCTCTCCTCTGTCATGGGAACCTCCTGCCTGATGATTGAGAGACCTTAATCGTCAGGCAGGTTGGCCAAATCGCAAAATGTGCTGTCTTATACGCGTCTCACGCCATCAGCGGTAAGCACCAATGCCGCGGAGCAGCTTCGTCCCGGGGCCGAAACCGCCGAAGTCGGCGCTTCCGTGTTGACGCGCAGCGTGAACATTGGTCTTCGTTATCTGCATGGGAAGAACCCAATCCGGAGAGAGATGCAGCTTTTACCTCATAGTCTGGAGCCCTGCGCTTCAGGTTTGCCTTACTTACCAGCTTTCCTTTGTCCATATTTAGAAGGTGTGTGAACAGCGCCAAACAGGCCACTCAAAAGCTCGTCGATCGCATTGGGTCTAATTCGCGCATAAAATTAGCCCAGTTAAGCTTTCCTCTTGTTTTCCCTGAGCGCTCCCGAGGTTCGGTCTAAGACAATGCGCCCTCACGTAACCAATATTAAACCGTTAAGTCCGTGGCTTAGATGCACCCCTTGGGGTGCATTTTGCTTTTAAGTTGGTCCCATGGAAGAGCTGTGGAAGATTCTGGTAAGGAGGAATGTGAGACAAGAGCGCAACCGATCAGAATGGCTACTCTTGGCCCATTACAGAAATTGGTGGGCATTGTGGCGAACTGCTGGTTTGAGCCCTTGAATGACATTGGTGCGCGTGAAGAATGTCGCGAGGCTAGGAGACGCTGAGAATGGTAGAACAAGACGTGGTAGCGGAATGCGTCTGGATAATCGTCTTTTTCAGCTTCATGGTATTCACATTCTCCAGATATTTTTTCGTTCAACCGTTTAACTACTGGGACCTTCAAGGTCCAACTTACATAAGTTACGGGTTTAACCGAAAGGTGCTGTTGGTATTTGCCGCGATGCTTTCGAGCGGCTTGCTGCTGTTTGGCTTGTTTCCTCGCTCATAGGCGCCGAGGGTGAGGGAAATCTGTAATTATCGGTGAAGGAATGTCGGTTTTGTAAAATCTTCTACCCTAGTTCAAAGAAGATGACCCTATTTTGATCGCCTGCGCTGCTATCGTATAGCCACCGGCTGCTCCGTCCACAAAATGTACGTGATCGTCTGTAAAGATTGACGGTACAATGCAAGTCATCATCGCTTCGGATTGTGCGTGAAGGCCGAACCGAATAATCCCATCTGCCGCGCCTTTCTCAAGTAAGGCGCGCAAGGATTTCTCCGTGGACGCGTCACAGTCCAGCGTCATTTTTAACCCGTCTTCGAACTTACGAAAATCTGCATTGTTTCCAACAAGGCGGCGGTATCTGCGCGCGTCAAATCCCCCAACTTTGAGGCCTGTCTTGATCAGAAGCCACGCCACCAAGCTCTCAAATAAGGCTTTGCGCCGCGCCGATCCCAGTGATTTATCTTTGCGTTGCGCATGCGCTTCTAAGCTGGCTCCTACTGGGGGCCACCTCACTCCCGGTCCAGCCCCTTCGGCCGGGTGACCTGAACCCACAAGCTCATCTGCCAACGTCACAACACTGCGCGCAAGTTTCGAAAACGCAGGGCCAGGTACATCGTCAAAAGGCAGTATTACAACAGATAATATGACACCGTAGCGGCTGGGCATATGGCTCCATCTACAAGATAATCCAGTCAGGTCTGGTTGGATGTCTTGAGCCGCTTCGGGCACACTCTGGTCGCCAGCTTTCATCTTGGCCTCAGCCCACCTCAGGCCGCCACCCGAAAACATGGCATAATCTACGCCTGCGGAAGCCTGAAACCGCGCGACAGTCACGTCCAACCCTGCGGCACGAATGTCCGACACACGCACCATCCCCACGCGCAAGCCCATGTCGAACTCTTTACGGGCCCAACTCCTTACTGCTGCCAAGGCATGTTCTGATCGATCCTTCCATTCAGGAGGAACGGCAAACCCAGCGCCGTCCCCCCCGAAAATGTAAGGGAAAACGGCTCCTTCATGGGCGTTTATTTGCGCCGATATCACTGCTGCTCCGACCATATTGACTGTCTTGTAACGTCCCTCTGCCACAGCCTGCGTCGAGCCTATGATATCAGAAGTTCCGACCCACCAATCATCCGGCAAAGGTGTATAGATGTTTGCGTCCGATACAGCAGCAAAGTCATCGTGCAATGATACCGATGCGTAAAATCCTACCTTCGGTTTAGTATTTTCCATCCTAAGATGGATAGGTATATTCCGAGCCAATGCCAAATCTATTCGTAGATGTATTTTGCCTTACTCAAGGTGGTTCGGCGTGTCGTTGTGAAGGCGCGGAGATCTGCGGATAACAGGGTCATCGGCGCTACCGGATGATCTGTTCAAGCTCAACCGCATCTCTTTTTGTAGGAATTCTCTTCGTCGGGACCTTAGCCGCAATGCAGAGAAGCGGTAAAATGGTCTTACTGCCGACCTTGCCAGCGCCTGCACACGTACTCAAAGTGAAATCTGAAGGCGAGCAGCGGCACTGCGGGACAAAACGCTCTTTCACCATAATTATGCGAATGGCCACTTTGGAGGAGCTGTTCGACAAACGGTACTTTTTGGAGGCGCCCAGTTGCATAGCATTAATCAAAGCAAGTGCAGTGGAGGTCGCCTGTGAGCCCTCTCGACAGGCGCGGCTCCGTATTTTTTCATGGCAACACGCGCCAATTTCGTTAATTTATACCAAAGCTTGACGAACAGGCAGAAAACAATGTTGCGCTAGTGTGTGGCGAAAGTACTCATTTGGGCGGCAGGACCAGCCTGCGCCCAAGATTTTGATTTCAATGGTTTGCTCAGAGCCGGAATAGATCGGGTGAATTTAATGAAGTATCCCGTTCAGCTTGCGCAGGCATGTGCGATTTTGTTTGCACTTATCTGCACAACCCTGCCGGTGCAGGCCCAGTTCAACCTGGGCAGTTCAACAACCGTTCAGGAAACTCCAACTTTGCCGGACCCGCTGACTGCCGAGGCAGCAAATGCGCTGATCTCGCGGCTGTCGGATACCGAAGTACGCGCACTGCTGTTGGATCAGTTAAACGTGCAGGCGGCGGCAACGGCGCAGGACTCTGGCGGCTCTTCGGAATTCCTTTATCATGCTACCAAGGGCGCGTGGCAATCCGTGGTAATCCCGGTGCAAAGCCTGCCGGATATGTTCACGAGCCAGGCACGTGCATTCGCAAACTTCTATGATAGCATTGGTGGCCGGACCGGGCTGCTGGGCCTTCTGGGTTATATGGCCGTGGTGTTTGGTGTCGCAGCTTGTGTTGAGCTGATCTTTCGCCGCCTTACCCGCAACTGGCACATTCTGCCGCCTGCTGATGCCGAAAACACCACGCTACGCGAAACGGTGCAGTTGCTGGCCCAGCGCCTCACCACCCAGGTTGTTGCCGTGATCATCTTCGTTTTAGCCGCACGCACGACAGGCATGCTGATCCTGCCGGAAACGCTTGTCCCCACCGTGCAGATTGTCGGTCTTTTCCTCATCGGTTTTCCGCGCTTCATGCTGGCCATCGCGTTTTTCCTGTTTGCCCCGATGAACCCAGAATACCGCTTATTGAGCGTCGACACGAAGCATGCGCGTGCTTTTTGTTTTCACCAGTTCTGGATTGCCTTCTTGATCGGCTTTTCTGGTGCCATGATCACGTTCAACACCAACAACGGCTTGCCTATGAGCATAAGCGGCCTCATTTTTTGGCTGAACTTGGCACTCTTCATCTATCTCATTGTTGTGTTCTGGCGCTACCGCGAAGGCGGCGTTTCCATGATGCGCGGCGCCGACCCGGACGTTACGCCCATGGAAGAGCGCGCAGCCCAGCTTTATCCTTATTCAATGATCTTGGTTTTCGTTACATTATGGTGGGTCAGCAGGATCATCATAAGCTATGGTAATCTGGAACTGCTCGCCAGCGCACCGCACTATAAGACCATGCTGCTTTTGATGTTCGCGCCTGCTATGGACACGCTGATCCGCGGGCTGGTGCGCCATCTCACCCCCGCAATGACCGGCGAAGGCCCTGTGGCTGAACGCGCCTATCACGCCACCAAACGCTCTTATATCCGCATTGGCCGCGTGGTGATCTTTGCCATCGTTGTCATATCGATTGCCGATTTATGGGGCATGAGCGCAACCTCAATCGCTGCGGCCAGCGTTGGTGCGCAATTCGCGGCAAATATAATCGAATTTCTGGTCATCATGTCCATCGGCTATCTGCTTTATGAGGCGGTATCACTTTATATCAACCGCAAGCTGGCCGCCGAACAAACTGCCGCAGGCTATAATCCTGATGAAGAGGAAATCGGCGGCGATGGCGGCGGCGCGGGCGGCTCGCGCCTCTCTACCGTGTTGCCCTTGATCCTGCTGTTCTCTCGTTCTTTCATCGTCGTGCTGTTCCTGCTCCTGGGCCTCAGCAACATCGGAGTGGACACCACACCCCTTCTCGCCGGCGCCTCCATTGTCGGTCTGGCCATCGGCTTTGGCGCACAAAAGCTGGTGACCGATGTCGTGTCTGGCATCTTCTTTTTGGTCGATGATGCCTTTCGAAATGGTGAATATGTCGAGGTTGAAGGGACCATGGGCACGGTCGAAAAGATCTCCATCCGCTCCATGCAGCTGCGCCACCACAAGGGGCCGGTGCACACCATCCCCTACGGCGAAATCCCCAAGGTCACCAATTTCTCGCGCGACTGGGTGATAATGAAGCTGCGCTTTACCGTGCCCTTTGGCAGCGACCCCGAGAAAATCCGCAAGATCTTCAAGAAAATTGGTCAGGACATGCTGGAGATCCCCGAATTGACCGATGACTTCCTGCAACCCTTCAAATCACAGGGTGTATTGGAGATTGACGACGTCGGCATGGTAATCCGGGGCAAGTTTATGGCCAAACCCGGCAAGCAGTTCATGATCCGCAAGGAAATCTTCAACCGCGTGAACGTGGCCTTCGAAGAGAATGGCATCGAATTTGCGCGGCGCGAAGTGCGCGTGGCACTGCCGTCGATGGCCCATGCTCATGAACTTACCGCTGAAGACACTGCCGCCATTTCGGCCGCTGCAACCCAAGCTGCTCAACAACAACTGGCTGAAACAGGCAAAAAAGATGAGGAAAAATGAGCTCAAGACATCCGAGAGCATTCTTCAACCCTCGCTTTTGGAACAGGCTCAGACCACGGTGAATGACGCTGCCAAAAGCCAATTCAAAACCAAAACCGCTTTTGAAAATTTGGGATCTCTAACGCGATAGCAAACTTTCGCTGCGATCCTGCAATTCAGGAACTACGGGCTCCTTCCAGACCTTCGCTGCACCTTTCCACCGATGACCGCTATGCGGACTTAGCGGCCATTTGAGTTTTGAAACCAAATGGCCGCTGTCATTGGCTTTACGCCATTGCCGTCGCTTCAATTTCGAAGAGCAAGCCGGGAATCGCGAGGCGGGTTACGCCCAAGAGAGTCATTGGCGGAGCGACACGATGGGGGCCGAACCGCATTCCCATCAAATCAAAGTTCTTCAGCGCCTCGTCGACATCAGTTGCATAGACACCGAGCTTGACGACATTGCCGAGATTCATGCCCGCCCCTTTGAGAACGGCTTCAAGGTTGTCTAAGGCCAGACTGATCTGTGCGCGCATATCGCCTGGATTCTGGGGGGCGCCGTTGTCGTCCACAGCGGTTTGACCTGCGCAAATCACCTGTCGGGTTGCGCCGTTGATTACCTCTGCCTGATTGTAACCCAGTTTGATTGACCACTCCCACGGGTTCACTGCTGTCCGTTCCATGTCGCATTCTCCTTGTTTTGCGTTGCTGGAATCGGTGTAGATCAAAACAGTGCCAAAAATTGTCACCATTTGTGGTAGGCTGCCGATATGAACATTCGACTCAGACATGACACCATCGTGCGCAGCCTTCGCCGCAGTGGCACGTCGACCATTGATGCGCTTGCTGAGGAGGTCGGCGCCTCCCGCAGGACGATACTGCGCGACATCAGCGCGCTAAGGGATGAAGGCTATGTGATCCACTCCGATGTCGGGCGCGGAGGTGGAGTGCAACTTGACCCGCAATCGATGCAGTCGACGGCCAAACTATCAGTGCCGGAGGTTTTCGCGCTGCTCATCAGTGTTGCGGCCATGCGCGCGGCGGGTAACCTTCCATTCTCAGAGTTGGCTGATGCGGGACTTGCCAAGATCGAAAAAGCCCTGCCAGGAGACAGGGTGCGCGATCTGCGCGCCTTCCTTGACTGTCTTCATATTGGCCAGTTGTCGCCGCTACAGGATTTGACCGACATGGGCAGAATGGATCCTGAACTGTTGCCCACTTTTGAAGCGGCCTTTCTAGGGCGGCACCTCATTCGATTTGGCTATCGCGACGCAAAGGGCCGCAACACCACGCGTGAAGTGGAGTCGCAAGCGATGCTAATCCTACCTCCGCTATGGTATCTCGTTGGGTGGGATCAGATGCGTGACGATTTCCGGCACTTCCGTATGGATAGGATCAACAACCCAGAAACGGTTCCTGATAGCAGCTTTCGGCGCAGACATGTGCCGTTTGAAGAGGACGTCTGCCCGTATAGCGAACTGCAAATGTGATTGGTGAAGCGGTTATTCGAGCACGGCGCAGCATCCGTCGTTCTGGGCTCGCTGCCGACTTTCGCTGCGGATGCACCCTAAAACGAACTTGGGCGCGGCCCTGAGCGTCCGCTTGCTTCGGATTGCCCATTTCAGTTTTCAGTCGCGGGGAATGGCGGCTCTGCGACCTTCTGGGGCTTGGGCCTAAAAAACACAGAGACGCAGATTTCACTTTGAGACCACCGTGATTGAATGCTTTTGTGAGAGTATGACATCCAATCCAAATGCCTATTTTCGAGGGCAGGATTTTTAGATCATTTGCGTGCTTTCATTGGAAATGGCCATAGACTGAACGATGGTTCATTTGAAAGTTCATCCGGCCTTGCACGGCACGCGGCGCGATGGCGCGAACCCAAAAGTTTGGTAATTTGGGAAAATCATTTGAGCTGTTGATCAAACAAGGTTTTCGCTTCAAGGGCATCGTCTGCAACGCGCAATTTTATGTGTTTCCCGACACGTTGCGCCCGCGCCTATCCACCAAACCCCGTTCTTCCGCTTCCAGACGCGCCGAAGCCGCCACGCGAGCTTGCAGTGGCGCGTGTCATGGGTGTTTTTCCGACCGTCGCGGCAGGTCGGGTGAACTGGGAGGTATTGAGCTTGGCCGAGCCGCTATTGCTCGAAAAGGTGCTGGACCGCGTTGCGTTGGTAAAGCGGCCGTCAGAGGTTTTATAGAGCGGTTGGGCCGCTGACATTCCGGCCCGACCACCCAGCATATTACCCATCAGGTAACCGGCCAAGAGCGGCATGAAGATGCTCCCTGATCCACCTTGGGTGGCGGTTGCCTCGGTCCCGCAAGCGCCGTCACCGTGCTGTTCTTCGCATACTTCGAGGGCATCATACCGGGGTGCCGCCTCTACATGCAGGGTCTGCGCTTGCGAAAAGGAGGTTTCACAGTCCTGAACCGTGAAGATCCCACCACGTGATGCGTCGTCCAGACAGCTTTGGAGATTGGGGTAAGCAGCAGCGTCCACCTGTTCTTCACGGCAGCCCGCAAGCGTAAATGCGGTCGCACCTAGGATCGCGATGGCGACACGGTTTGAGCGTTTGATCATGACAATCGTTCCTTCTGCCGAGGTGGCGTTAACGCGTGTGCGCTATGGTGTAACATAGTGCGGTTTGAACCGGGACAAATCTTGCGTGATACGGGACCGGTCCTCCCGGATGCCGATCCCCGCACAAGCCTGCCCGACGATCCATGCACCGATCACCGGACGAAACCCATCGAACTGAGGCAGGGGCGCGTAGGCCTGAATAATGCGGGGAAGCTCCGCATAATCGGAACTAATCGACTGCTCGATCACCTTGCCGGATTTAAGGATCGAGACTGACGCGCCTTCACGCGACAGGATCGGCTTGCGCACATGCCCAGCTCCGAGTTGCGCTTCGGCGCGCCCGAAAGCTGCAGCGACAGCTTCGCTCGGCGCACCCTGCCCCGCGATGGCATCCGCGACGTCAGCCTCGAAGAATGCGGGCAGCAGGTTGGGATGGCCCTCGAACATCTCCCACAACACAGGCAATAGGCCCTTGTTGGACAAAAGAGCCTTCCACGCAGGCTCAAGGAACAGACACCCTGATCCTGAAATATGGTTGGCATAGTCATCGCGCAACAGATCTTCCCACGGATAGAGCTTGAACAGAACAGCGATCCGGCGATCTTCGTCATCCAGAAACTGGCCATCATCGCTGAGCGCGATCTTCTCCAGATCGCAGTAATGCGCGCCCAGCCCCGCTTCGCGCGCAGCCCATCCCAAGGCTTCGACTGTTCCGTAGTCTTCCGGGTTCCCAGCGACGGCGGTGAAGTGCAGATCGCTACCCTCTTCGAACACTTCGCCAAATCTCGTGACCAGCGCCTCGTGTATTCCGTTAAATTGATCCGTGGCTTCGGGAAGCACGCCTGCGGCCAGTTGGTCTTCCAGCCACTGCCACTGAAAGGCCGCACTTTCGTAAAGCGAGGTCGGTGTATCGGCATTGTATTCCAAGAGCTTGGCTGGCCCCTGCCCGTCATAGGCAAAATCGAACCGCCCGTAGATTTCCGGATCGCTCCGCTTCCAGCTCTCTGCGACAAGATCGCGATGGGCTTTGGGAATCGCAAGCCGCTCCATCAGGTGTTCGCTGGCAATGATATGGGCGACGGCGTCGCGGCACATGGCGTGAAGTTCTGTCGCGGGGTCCTCCAACCCGTTCTCGATCTGATCCAGCGAAAAGGCATAGGCCGAGGTTTCGTCCCAATAGGGTTCGCCATGCATGTCGGCAAAAGTAAAGCCGACATCTTTGGCTTGGGCCCGCCAGTGAGGCCGTTCAGGCAAAGTGATCTTTTGCATGTTTCGCTCCCCGGTTTCCTGACAGCGTTTAGTTGGTTTCGGTTTTGGTCACCAGATATGGTTTTTGCAGAAACCAAAAGTTTGGAGCACGTCTGATGGTGAACTGACAGCATCTGCGCAAAAGTATGAATGCGACATTAGTGCTTCGAAGATCAGTTGAAGAGATAACCAATCGTATGACCCGCAACAGTGTCGGAGGTTCGGTATCAAGTCTATCTTCCCTCCATAGTGAAAGGTCAATTGCGGACAAGCCATACCCAAGCCTTGTAAGGTTAAAGCATAGCTTTTTGGTCTTGAAACGTGTCGTATGCATGCAAGACCTAAGGGCCAAAAAGCTCCGCTTGTTCTTCAGTAATCCGAACACATACGGGCGCGGCAGATTATGTATTGCACGGCATGTTTGGCACCTGATTACTGTTTCTGCCGTCGCACGCTCAGGAGAAGTCCCCCAGTCAACACAACAAGGGCAAGGATGCTGATGGTGTTCAGATTTTCGCCCAATATCAAGGCCCCCAAAATCGCGCCCCCGCCAGGGACGGCAGCAAGAATGAAGGATGTGTTTCCGTTCCCGATGGTTCGCGATGCATGTGCGATCAAGAGCAGACCCATGAGATTTGGCACGAACCCCTGATAGACGGCTTGTACCAGAAGCGGACCCATCGGCGCGTCAGCAATTCCTGAAGGAAGCCACAGCCACCAGACGGGCAGGTACAGCGCTGCGTTCACGATCGTTCCACAAAAGATGATCTGCATCGCGCCTAGTTTCCAGCGTTCCGAGAGAATTATGTAGATCGAGAAGAAAATGGCGCCGATCAAAAAATGCAGATCGCCGATCCAGACACCCTCAGCGCTGGAGGCGCTTGCGTCCCATGCCAGCGCGATTGCAGCGACAAGGATCAAGAGCGCTCCCAAGACTTGCCGCAAGCCGGGCCAAACCCCCATTAAAATAATTGCGAATAAAATGCTGACGAGGGGCAGCACCCCGTTCATAAATATCCCTCCGTGCGCGGCGGGCGCGTAAAGAAAACCGGAAAAGACGATCAGAATATAGACGGGGCCGAGTATGAAAGAGAGCACGATGATTTGGGACAGGCGAAGTGTGCGCCACGGCTTGTAGTAAAGGCAAAGTGGCAGTGCGATCACAGCGGCCAAGCCATATCGAAAGGCGGCCAGATCATAGATCGTCAGCCCACTCTGGTTCGCAACTCGGCTGACGATCAGCCAAAAGGACCAAACGAAAACGATACACCATGCAGCAGCGAAGCCTGACACTGGGGGAGATGAGCCGTCAGACATCTATAATACGCTCAATTTTTCCGGAATGCATAACCTAGGTGCGCTCACCAGTAGGCGGACACTGGCACGGAGACAAGTGACTTGGCACATGAGGTTTCGGCTGTGATGATCTTTTACCGCAACTCTTGGCAAGGTCTGGTTTGCGGACTGACGGTCTCCGCAAGACATGATCTTCTTTCTGACTGTTTGCAAAGTCTGCCAGGATGTTGCATCCCGTCATCGCCGGAGTTGCTGTGTTTTCGGTTGCCTACCTCGAGGAAAATCATGGATGTAGTCGTCATCGGCGCCGGGCTGTCGGGACTTACAGCAGCAGCGGTATTGCACGAAGCAGGTGCCAGTGTGCAGGTCCTCGAAGCAGATTGTCGGATTGGTGGCCGTATCCGCGCGCTGCGTGATCCGACCAGCAACCGTGCAGTTGCAGACCTCGGCCCGACTTGGGTCTGGCCAAAATACCAACCTGTGGCGGCGCGATGGCTCGAAAAGCTTGGTGCGGCGACCTTTGAGCAATTTCACGAAGGGGACGCTGTCCTTGTCGGTTTCGGACCCGCGCCGCGGCGGCAACCTCTGCCCGGTCAAGATGGTATGGTGCGTATCGTCGGCGGACCGACGGCTTTGATCGACACGCTTGCACGCCGGATTGGCGCCGCCAATATACGCACCTCCGCTCCTGTTACCCAGGTTTCCGACGACGGACCAAAGGGCATTGCCGTTCATTTGAGCTCAGGCGAGATCATCACGGCGCAAAAGGTGATTATTTCCGTGCCACTGCGCGTTGCGGCGACAACCATGCATCTTCCTTGGGCGGCACCTACCTTGATCGAAACCATGCGCGGGATGCCCACCTGGATGAGCAGCCATGCCAAGGCTGTTGCCCTTTATGACAGACCCTTCTGGCGGGATGCCGGGCTTTCCGGCCGGATCGCAAGTCGGATCGGGCCGCTGACTGAAGTCCATGACCACACGGGCGCGGACAGCACGCCCGCGGCGCTGTTCGGCTTTGTCGGCTGGTCTGCGGAACAACGAAGACTGGATCCCGAGGGGCTCAAGCGGGCGATTTTGGACCAGCTTTCGGACTGCTTTGGAAAAGCTGCGGGCCATCCTCTTGAGTTGAAGGTTGAGGACTGGGCCATGAACCCCCGGATCGTGACTGACCTGGACACCTCGCAACCTGCGGCACACCCTGACGTAGGGCCCGCCAGTCTCAGGCATCCTTATCTGGATGGTCGCGTCCGGTTCGCCGTATCCGAGGCCTCAGAGCGTAGCCCCGGCCTCATTGAAGGTGCTTTGGCGATTGGTGAGAGAGCGGCCTTGGAGTTGCTTGAGACCAATCCCTGAGTGCAGTTGTTGTCGAGCGGGAACAGCCGCGCGGCGGGTAGCATTGTTGAGAACGCCGCCAACTTCATCTTCTTCATTCAGGACGACTCCGCAGAAATTGATGCCGATGCGCAAAGCGATGGCAGGTCTGTCATACTGTCCTGTCTCGAGCAGGATCGCCCGGATGCTGCGCAATGATGTCGGGCGGGCTACCCGGCTCGGCAAGCGGTCATCGATGCCAAGCGACAATCATCTACAGCCCGCTGGGTAAGCCGCCAATTGTGCCCATCGCGTCTCAGGCTTCGCGTGGATCCTTTGCAAGAGCCAGATTGAGTTTCCTGATTTTCTTTGCAGCGGGCAGTCCTGTATTCCTAAGAAATTTAGAGATCTGGCACCCGTGGGTCAGACATTCCCCCGCCGGTGCGCCGTTCAGGCCTGCATCAGGCTGGAGGGCAGATCCGAAGATCTCAAACAGCGCCTGAAATTCCTTGGATTTCCCCCCTTAACAATCATCAGTCCGAGCAGGAGCGCGTCTGACAGGCAGCCATTGGCGGTCGTAACCTGGTTGCGGTCACAGGCAAAATGTATCCGTGTGATCTTGGCCCTGTGCTTCATCTGGTGAATGTCAGGTACCACTGTCAGAGACTTCGCGGACACGAATGCCTCGCTCGCAAATACATGTTTCAGATATCCAAAGATCAAATCGTTTTTGCCGTCGGTGCCGTCGATCTGTTCGCCCTGAGGATCGGTGTAGCTGGGAACCAGCGGGGCATTTCCCAGAGATCACTGGTAACGATGTGGTTGCCGACCCGGTCGCCTGCCAAAGCAATCGACCAACAGCCAGTATCGTGAAGCATTGCTGCGAGACTCGGAAGGCCGGAAGTGCAACATACCGGGTGGCGTTTGGCGAATCCGGGTTTTTTCCGACTGCGGCACCCGCCGATTGGGTGGTCGAAGAAATGACGCGGAGCGTCCCACTGTCAAAGGCGTAAATGGTGCGCGCTACCTTGCAGAACCTGTGTGTTCGGGCGTGTGAATAACATACGCGGTCAACACTTGCCGGTCAGAAAGGATACGGGAAACCCGAGGCTGAGTTGGTGCACGGTCGTCATTTCGTCTGCCATGGCCAGCTCCTGATGCACGCCAGTTTTGTTTGTCCATCGCTCTCGATTGATGTGGAATTGTGTTGGACACTCGCTATTTAGCTAAGCCGTCCCTGAGTGGACTGATTTGGACCCGACGTGGCTCCAAGATTGGCTTGAACAGACCGATAACAAGTAAATCTGGCTACAAAAGAATGGACGCGTGGTGCGGGACCACGGTCGGTCTCAAGAGCGTAAACTGGTGCGCAGTGGACCGCTCTTATCAACGGATCAGATTGGAGCTCGAGGACGAGTAGTGGCAGGGCCGAACTCTAGAAACTGCTGTTCTCTAAAGCCGTTCGAAGCCATCGGGCGGCTGTGCCGCAATCAAGATCAGGGCTTCTCCAGTTAGGCAGACATACCTAATTCAGACGTGTTACGGCACAAAACAAGCGTTGTACCCAGCAGATGTGTTAAGTCAGACATGAAGGACAACTCCGTGTTGGATCAATTCTGGGAAAGCGAGCCACGAAAAACGTGGTGACCATCCGTTTCGGGACATAAGCCCTTCTGAAAAGCGCGGTGTTCCAGATAGTGGCCCGATGCCAAGCACCCTGCCGCCCCCCTTCAAGGCACTGATGTGAGACGCTTTCAAATCAGCCATTGCACCAGAAGCGGCACGATCAGGCTGGTCAGCAGAGCATTCAGTGCCATTGCGATACCAGCATAGGCTCCTGCCACAGGGTTCACCTGGAATGCGCGGGCGGTCCCGATTCCATGTGCGGCAACACCGACGGCAAAACCTCGCGCCCGCCAGTCGTTGATCCGCAGCAGATTCATCAAAGGCGTTACAGTCACAGCCCCAATGATCCCCGTTATGATTACCAACACGGCCGTCAGCGCTGGAATCCCTCCAATTGCCTCAGAGATGCCGAGCGCCACAGGCGCGGTCGTTGACTTTGGTGCCAGCGACAGAAGGATCTCTATTGGAAGACCGAACGCCTGTGCCAGCATAATAGCCGAGCCTGCAGCGACGATGGAGCCCGCGAACAAAGCCAGCAAAATCGGCATTATGGAGGTACGGATGGTTTCCCGATTGTCCCAAAGCGGTAATGCCAACGCCACCGTCGCGGGGCCAAGCAGAAAGTGAATAAATTGGGCGCCCTCGAAATAGGTTGGATAGTCTGTCCGTGTCAGCCAGAGTACTGGTGCAATCAGCAGGACAGATAGAAGCACGGGATTGGCCCAGGGCGGGTTCCCCAAGTGTCGCGCCACCGCATCTGCGATCAGATAGGCGAGGATCGTCGTGGTGAGCCAAATCAGCGGTGATGTTGCGAGATAGCTCCAGAGTTCTGCGACTTCCGTCATGCCGTCCAGCGATCAGTAGCACGCCGAACGGCGATAAACGTCCCAACGGCAGCCAGCATGGAGAGCAGGGTCGACAGGGTCAGGATAACCAGCAGTGCAATCCCATCTTGCGACAAAACCTCGAAGTTGCCAATCACTCCGACACCCGCAGGCACGAACAGGAACGACAGGTTCGCCAAGATGACCATGGTCGTCGGTCTGAGCCGTTCAGCAAGCGTCGGTACCGCGCCGAGTATCAGCACAAGTAGAGCAAGACCGAGAACCGGACCGGGTATTGCGATGTCAAAGCCCCGCACCGTTACTTCTCCCAGCAGTTGGCAACCCAGTAGAATTCCGAGTGTCTGGAGCATGTTTTTCTCTCCTGAAAGGATGATCTAGAGCACTCTGGCGCAGAACACTTTTCAGAACCAATGGAAAAATGCGGATCTAAGACAACTCGCGAAGGAAGCGCCCGCGTAAGATCAATTCGCCGCCATCATTTCCACGATCGCAGCGGGTTCAAACTATCCCCGGTATAGTTTTTCTGAATGACCACTATCGGGAAGCTGCCCCAAATTCGGGGCATGCCATGACTCCTGATCAGCAGAACTGCCATGCAGCAGCAATTTGCGCGGACAGAAAGTCCAACCCGCACCGTGAGAGCAAAGTTGTTCGGGCTCTGCGACGTAAGACCGCCCCCTATGTCCAGAACCTGCCTCTGATCTATCTGTTTGTCTGGCTAAGCTAGGATATGCGATAATATCAAGGTGGACGTATGACAACGTGGACTAAAACTGGCGTGACAGCCGCGATGTGCCTGATCGGCACCGCAGCCTCTGCCCATGTTAACTGGTTTGTCGAAAGCGACGCCGAACCGCTTGCGAATTTCAGCGCAACAGATCCGGTTTTCCTTTTGTGGTGTGTCTTGGCATTTTTGATGGTCATTTTTTCCATCTGGCTCGATGGCAAGTTACCGACACTGCGCGTTGCACAAACGAAAATGCGGCACGACTTTATGGAGATCCTGCGGGTCTTCACCGGAATGAGCTTTCTTTTGACGGCTTACGAGGGCGCTCTGGTCGCGCCGCATAAAGTAGCCGACGGGTCCTTCGGGCTTCTCCTCGTTGTCATGCAGGCAGTTATCGGCATCATGTTGATCGCCAATCGATGGATCAAGACGGCGGCGGTGCTGATGCTTGTGCTTCACGCAGGCGTTGCGGTGAAGTTCGGCATTCTCCCCGCGCTTGAATACGCGATCATAATCGGAATCGCTTTCTTTCTGCTTCTCAACTCGATTGAGGATGAGGCGCGGCGTAATCTGCTCAAGCCCTATTCGGTGGATGCACTGCGCATCTGGACAGGGATTTCGCTGGTTGCGCTGGCGCTGGGGGAAAAGCTCGCTCCTTCGGCATTGGGCCAGGTATTTCTGGCGCAGTACCAGTGGAATTTTCTTGAGGCGCTTGGCTTTACCTTTTTCGACGACCGTTTGTTCGTGCTTTCCGCAGGCATGGTCGAAGCGGTGATAGGCATCGTTTTGATCCTTGGTACGACCGTCCGCCTCGCGGTACTGGCCTTGTCGATCATGATGGCGGTGTCGAACATCGTGTTCATCGTCCAAGGTAACAACGAAGCTGCACTGGTTGAATTCATCGGTCACATGCCGATCATTGGCGTCGCTCTTCTGCTTCTCTTGCTGGGATACGGCCAAAGATTGAAAATTACTGATGCCTTTTCGGCGCGGCGCCTTAGTTCAAACGAAAGCAGGTCGCTGATCTTGAATGCCTTCAACTTCGGCCAAAGCCCGAAACCAATCTCAACGGAGCACGGAAATGACAAAATCTGACAGCCCCCAAAAAGCATCTGACGCAAACAGGTTGGATCGCCCGAATTCCTCGACCCCGTGTGTAGATCGGCCCTGGGATGACCCAGCGGCAGTCGAACGGCGGTTAAAGTTGCGACGCGGCGACAGCGCAACGCACAGGTCGCATCACAACTTGTACGAGGATATGCTGAATTGACCGCGCCAATTTTGATCATGGGCGCAACCTCCGGTATTGGTGCATTTGCCGTCGAAGAAGCCGTCGGTCGCGGGCTTTGCGTGCGTGCATTTGGCCGCAGCGCCGACACACTGCAGAAAACCGACCTGGTCGAGCCGTTCGCAGGGGACGCACGGTCGGTCGAGGACGTGTCAGCGGCCCTCACCGGCGCACGCGCGGTGATCTACGCACTGGGGATCAAAGAAAGGCTGGCGATGCTATGGGAGGAAGAGACGCTGTTCTCCGAAAGCACGCGAGTGCTGTTGGATGCAATGAAAGCGAATAACATCGAGCGCCTCGTGGCGGTCACCGGTTTCGGAGCGGGACGTTCTCGGAGTGCAATGAGTTCGATTGAACGCCTTGGTCACCGCGCCATTCTTGGCAGGCCCTACGACGACAAGGACCGCCAGGAAGCGATGATCGTGGAAAGCGATCTCGATTGGACGATCGCACGACCGGTCATCCTCACGAATGGCGCAAAATCGCGCGGCCTCAAGGTGTTGCGCGATCCGTCGACGTGGCGCAACGGTTTGGTCTCCCGCCGCGACGTTGCGCGCTATCTTGTCGACGTTGTGGAGGATGGTCTCGATATCCGCACGGATGTCGTGCTCGCCCGCTGAAAGCTAACCGTTGATTTGGCGGCCCATCCTGCCCACCCGCTCAGCCCCCCTGTCAGTCTGAAACAAGGTCCAGAACCATGTCGCAACTCCCGCCTGAAAACGTCCAGGAGTATCCACGCCCGCCCGCACTGGAATCAGTGTCGCATACCCTCCGCGTGATCCTGGACGGCGAAACGGTCGCCGAGACGACGCAGGCTTTGCGGGTCTTGGAGACGCACCATGCGCCAACCTACTACATGCCCCGACGCGACGTACTGGCCACGTTGGTGACTGCCCGTGGCACGAGCTTTTGCGAATGGAAAGGCACTGCGGTGTATTTCAACGTACAGGCCGGGGGCAGAACAGTCCCCCGCGCAGCGTGGTCCTATCCATCCCCAACTGCAGCGTTTCAACCCTTGGCTGGGCATGTCTCTTTCTACGCAAGTGCGATGGACGCGTGTTTCGTCGGTGCAGAGCAGGTCCTTCCACAGCCGGGTGATTTTTACGGCGGCTGGGTGACCGCGAACCTTCAAGGCCGCATCAAGGGCGCGCCGGGGAGCGAAGGATGGTAGACGCAGCGCCGGAAATCGCAATCATCGGCGCCGGGATGGCGGGTCTGACCTGCGCACGAGCACTACAGAAGCGCGGCCTGAACTCCGTCATCTTCGACAAGGGACGCGGACTAGGCGGCCGAATGGCGACCCGCCGTGCGGACGGCGGTTTTCAATTCGATCACGGAGCGCAGTATCTCTCTGCCCGGGACAGTGGTTTTGCAGACATGTTGCACCGCGCCGAAGCCGCTGGCGCAGTTGCACGCTGGCCAGAAAACAAGGAACCGACAGCATTTGTCGGTATTCCCGGAATGACCGGCCTCGCCAAGCATCTGAGCGAGGGACTGGAGATCCGACGCGCGATGCGCGTGCAACGCATCGTCCCGGAAGAGGGCCGCTGGCAACTTGAATGGCAGGACGGCAAAGCACTGTTTGACCGTGTGATCATCACTGTCCCTGCCCCCCAGGTCGCCCCGCTATTGCCGCAAACCGATGAGTTCAACACTGCTTTGGAAACCGTCGAGATGGACCCGTGCCTGACCCTGATGATGAGCCTTCCTCATGGATTCGACCTGCCTTTTGTGACCCGCCGCACCCCCGATGAGGACATATCCTGGATCGCGTGTGACAGCACCAAGCCGGGGCGACCAGGCGAAACCTGCGTGTTGGCACAGGCCAGTCGCGACTGGAGCCTGCGACATCTGGACCTGGAACTTGACAGCATCGCGGAACGGATGCTGCATCTCGTGAACCCGATCATCGGCACCGGTCCGAATGTCGCACCGGTCTATATGTCAGCCCATCGCTGGCGATATGCTTTCGTGGCGACGCCCCTGGGACAGCCATTCCTTAATGACAGGGCAAACACTCTCTTTGCGGGTGGTGATTGGTGCCTTGGCGCAAAGGCCGAACACGCATGGATCAGTGGACGCGCCATCGCCGATGCACTGGCGGAAAGCCTCTGATACCGGTGAGATGCCTCGCGCCCGACAGGATCCCGTTTCATAATGACCTACAGGCGCCACACACACCCTATTGGCACTGGTCGACTGCAAATCGCAGGAGCTGCACTGCGGCGTCTGGCTTCAGAAATCTCCCAGATGGTCGTTCTGCATGGCGTCCGCAGCCATGCAACCACAGCATATCGACTATGGTTAGGGATTTTGCGATTGGTCCTTATCTTAGGGTCAAGCAAGAACGCATAGTTAAAATGAAAGACCTAACAATGAATACGCAACCGCAGTTCAATACGCATACCCAAGCCGAGATCCAAATGATTATCCATCGGGCGCACCGAATGCGCAGCGAATATCTTGGTAAGCTGATCAAGGATGGTTTTTCCAACCTTCGCGGAGTTTTCCGGCACAAGAAACCGGTCGGTGACGCAGCGGCCTGAGTTCTGGCGGCTTCTCCAAAAGATGCCGTGATCTCTCCTAGCCAAAGACTGACACCTCTCAGGCTTGCTCCACAGTGAGGAGCCAGCCGCACTCGCAAGCACAGCCGAATGCAATCATTCGCAAACCGCGATGGATCAAATTGCACCATCCGCACCGAAAGACAAACGATATGACACTTCAGAGCATCCGCACCATCAATCCCTTTGAGGGGTTCCACAATTTGATCCAACAGTTCAAGGCCGACCGCGCAGAGCGACGCAGGGTGAGAGCCGTCTACGACCGTACATGGCGCGAGCTTTCGGCAATGTCCGACCGGGAACGGGCGGATATCGGCATTCACAGCTCCGACATTCCCCGGGTCGCGTCCGAAGCTGCTGCATTGAGCCGCAAGGCACCCTAGTTCACCATAGCGTCCCCAAAGCATCCCGAGCAATCATAGAAATGATGGCGATCCGGTCGTGAGCGACCTTGAGGCGTGACTTTCAACGTTGCGCTCAAACGCGAGCCTGCCATCGGAGAACCCCGATGGCACGTATGTGCGATCCCATCTTAGCGTCGGCACCGAACAAGTCCCTATACGCGCTGAGGCAGCGCGTTTGCGTCAATTCGCCCTGATGCTACCGCTGCTATCAGACCGACCGTACTTCGTTAAGTGCGGTGTCACCGAACGCTTGCAAGAGACGCAATCGACCTTGCCGAAAGGATCTGCGCCCCAAGTGCTGTATTGTTCGATTGGTAGCGCCTTGTAGCCTCGTAGCAATCGGACCCAACTTGGAGCCCTTTGTCTCTCTTGGAGCTGCGAAAGCGCTGGCACTAGAAAGCCTAAGTCGAAGGAGTTTATGCAGGCCTCCTATTGCGAGAATTACGGCAAAGTAATTGCCATGTCATAAGCTTCGTTCACATGCCCGTGACCGGACAGGCTAACCAGTCTCATGGGCTCAGGTCTGGGGGTGGAGACCCAGCAATATCTTTCACTCGAAATACGAGGTGCGGATGTTGATTTCGCTGAATTAAGAAACCGTGACCTAGCCGCCTTCGGCTGTAAGAAGCCATTTAGGCGGGGGATACCAGAGATACCCCTTGTTCAGCCAGCAGACCAAAGAAGCTGTGCTGTTTGTCAGATAGAGTCTGAAACATTCGGAATATCGACAGTACCGAAAACCCGCCCGGATGGTGACCCGGTTACCGACCCGCCGATCGGCTCCTCAGATACGCCCAGGGTTAGCGTGCCCTGAACCATCGCAATTTCAGGTGGCAGCCGCAGCCGGATGCTTTCACCGTCAGGCCATAGGCCAACCGATTGCGCAGGCTCGTCCGGGCCATGCGCCCATACTTGCAAGATCCGCCCCTCCGGTGCCGCTCCGGCAGTGCGGGTCAGGATCACTTCGTTTCGAATTTTATCGACCACGGCAACCACACGGAAATCACCCGCCTGCGACATGATTTCGGCAGTATAAAGCGGCCCGGCCTGATCTGTTGGTCCGGGTTGCCACAGGATGAAGGCCAAGACGAACGTTGCTGCGACAGCCCCCCCTGCCAGCGCCTGCCACAGGCCAAGGCGGCGCCAGACAGATACTCTTGCAGTTTCCGGAAACAACTGATGCATGATGGCTGTTTTCGCCCTGACGGGTGGGGTCACAGATTCAAAGTCGGCTATTTCCGACAGTACGGCCTGCCACTCCGCAATGCGGGCTGAAAATACAGGATCTGACAACGCGCGCCTGCGCGCCGCTTCCATCTCATCTGCAGGAAGCAATCCAATAGCATATTCCGCCGCCAACATCTCGTCGTCGTCAAACTCTTCACTCATTGGGTCATACACTCCCACAGAGCCGTCAATCCACGGCGCAACGATGTCCGCATCGTGTTCAAAGGCACATTCGCCCGCTCCGCCAGATCAGCATAGCTATACCCGTCAAAGTAGGCTGCTTTGATACCATCGCTCCGGTCGTCGGGAAGCGAACTGAGGCAATCTTTGATCCGCCCTGCCCTTGATACGGAGAGTTCAGATTGTTCGGGCGTCATGCGAGGTCCCGTCGATACATCGCCGTGATCAGCCAAGTCGCTGTCTTCACGCCGCGCGCGCAACCGATCAATGGACGTATTGCGTGCATTGGTGATCAGCCATGTCATCGGAGAATGCCCAGTCACGCTGTACTGCGCGGCATTGTTCCAAATCTTGATGTAAGTATCCTGCATGGCATCCTCGGCGGCAGCATTGGTCCCCAAGATACGGACGCAGATGGCGTAAAGTTTCGCACTGGTCGCATCATAGAGAGCATCGAAGGCTTTGCGATCACCTAAGGCACAGCGCGAAATCAGCTCTTCAAGCTCTGCCCCGGCAGATTTGTGAGTATCGTCCTCGCTGCCTCTCATGAGAAATTTTCAAAGAAAATCTGCACGTGTAAAATTTCAGCCCCCATCCGTCCGCAACTTGTCTAATTGACCCGAAAACAACAAGGTATTGCAACCAGAAAGGACGTTACCACGGTGATCAAGCACATAGCCGCGTTCACGTTTGCCCCTTGCTGCTTCGACAATCACCACCTGCCACGCCGGGATAATGGGGTATGCCTTGGTCGAGAAGGGCAACACGCTTGTCATAAACGCGGGTATTCCCGCGCCGGGCGGGGTAAACGAATATGCGATCGGAGGCACCGCTGCGTAACATCGCCGATCGCCCAATCGCAGATTTGGACTAGCTTAGAACAGATCCGATACAGTCAGCCTGAAGCGCCTGTTAGTAGATCCGCCTGCGCCTTGAATTAGTTGAAAACCATCGCGGCCTGGCCTGACTAACAGAGCTATGGACAGCCGACGTCGCGGTTGTGATCATGTCCCGCCGGATAGCGAGCAATGTTGATACCGCCGGGCAGATCAGAGGGGGGCGACGTACGCGATGTTCAGCGCCAACTGGGGCATGCAAAGATGACTGCACCGCCGGATATTCATGCTTCGAGTTTCAAGATGCTCTGGCTATCGCCGAAGCCATTGAAATCAGATGGTAGGGCCGTTGAGATAGACGGGGCTCTACCCGGACCTCAGGAAGGTTGTCCGACACCGCTGCAAAGCCGCCCTGAGCAAAGATTTCCGCACAGGACGTGCACTGATTTTATCTCTCGCACAATGCGGGTCGATTCATGGTAGGAGGTTTGACCGAGCCCTGTCTGCCGACAAGTGACGCGCAGCCATGAGGATCCTTCGAAAACGGTCTTTTGCAGCTCAAAAAAGGTGGACGAAATGTTTTCAGTGCATGCAATACCGGATGCGTTCACCGCAAGTGAATGCGAGATAATAATCGCGAAAATATCCGAAGCGCCAACCGACGAAGCACTCCTCGTAGGCAGGCAGAAAAATCACAATTTTCGAAAAGCAGAGTTGGTCTGGACAGATAACGTCGTTGGCATGGAGTGGGTGATGGAGCGCCTGATCGAGCTCGTACGAAGATCAAACAGAGATCAATTTGAATTCGATCTGCGCGAGTTTGCTGAGAGTCCTCAGGTTGCAATCTACAAATCGTCAGACAGCGGACATTTTGCGTGGCACTCCGATATCGGCGGAGGTATCGCCTCCGGAAAACGAAAACTTACCCTCGTGCTCCAATTGAGTGGTGCGGACACCTACGAAGGCGGCAATCTTGAAATCATGCCTGGCGCTCAAATTCTTACCGCCAGTCGCGTTCAGGGATGTGTCAGTATTTTTCCAAGTTTCATACTTCATCAAGTGACGCCGGTCAAAGGTGGCACACGATATTCATTGACTGTTTGGGCGCACGGTCCTGCGTTCAAGTAAATGCCATGTTGGCTGGCCCTCCGACGCCGGACACTCAACCGCTGAGCGGGGATCGAAGTGGTCGCAGACAGCTATGCAGTTGAAACGGTGTATGCGCCCCCTGCCAATATAGGTGTTCTTTTCCGCGCCATGCTACGTTTCCGCTGTGCTGGCTTTTACCAATCCGGCAACGAGTGCTTACAAACAAATCGCCTCAACCCCTGCCAGTCGTCACTCCGAAGCGCAGGCAACACGATTTTCTTCGTTGAATTGATAAACAAGGCTTTCAACCGAACATCCGTAGTTCGGGTAGAGCGCCTCACGCTGAGATTCAGCAAAGTATTCAAAATAGTCCCAGAAGCTCACCACTTCCTCAGCGAAATATGCCTTCAGCAGGTCCTCGACACAAAGCTTTGCCTGAATACAAAACTCGACCTCGGTGTAAAATTCGTACACTTTATTAACATGTTGCGACCAAGTGACATACTCATCTTCTGGACCGCTTCGCCAATTCTCGACAATAGTTCTGCCGATGTTGTATTTTATATCATCAAACGCTGTCTCGGGAATATTGGCCGGGATCGGACCCTGATCTTCTAATGCCTCCTCAAGCTCACCTCTTAGAAGCGCGTAAGATTCGCGTGCATCCGCGGATTGCCAACTCAACATCAAGTTTCTGGACTGCTCCCTTTTTGCGTCCACTCTCTCCAGATAAAACTGATACGCGGCAATGACAGCGGATGCTGAAATAGCAGCGAGTGACACGATCCGAAAAACACTTTCAAGACTTTGTAGCCGCTTCGGCGTATCCCCGCCCGGCTTGACGGCGACACTCCGTCCCCCAAGCGGCGCTTCTACACCTTCGGAGTTTTCGTCTGAGTCTTCCGAAGCATCCAGCAGGCCGGTCGCCTCGACTGCTTCGGCGCCAAGCTGCATGTCCTCGTCATAGCTTTTCGCAATGCGCTTTCGTTTGACCGGTTTAGCACTCACTGCGGACCTCAACGCTTATGACACCCGGGCTTTCAAGATCCGCTTGCTGCAACGCATCGGCGAGACATTTCATGGCCGCCACGGGGATCAGAAATGACTCATCGACGTCGGCCTCTTGGGTACGGTCGCTTTGCAACGTCGGCTGAGGCATAGGTGTGCCGCCTCGATCCGCACCGCACGCGCCCAGTTCAACAAGATGCACCTCGATCCCGTCAGCTTGCACACGATCGAATTCGCTCGAAAATCGCTCAAGGTAGCATTTCGCCAGTGGCTTCGATAATGTCACCTCACGCGCACAAAACCCGCAATCAGCAAGCGTCGGGGTCGCCCCAGCGACGAAAGCCGCGGTCAACGCAAATAGATAGTTATGACGCTTTTTCATCCGATCCCCCTCCCAATTTGAAGCCGTATTTATCATTCATCTGAGGCCAGCCTCCTGAACAAGTCGGGCGTACAGGATCAATTCAGGACGGTATTCGAAGTGCATACCATCGAAGTGATGCCACTTGCCGCCCCAGATAAATCCAAAGCGCTCCATGTGCCGGACGAGGCTTTCAGGATACCGGTTATTGTATTCTCCAGCGTCGCCCTCGACTGCCCCGGCCCAACGCCAATATCCCCCAAGGTCTGTATTGAAATCCACTGCAATGCCAAAGCTATGGGCGCTCAATCTCCGCGTTCCCGCAATAACGCGCCAGTTGAAACTGCCGCCAACGTTGGCAAAGTACTGGTCCATCGCACGCCCATCTGCCGCGATGCCGTTTAGTGCTGCCTGCAACTGCTGTGCGGCACAGTACTCTCGGGTAACCGCAAAGGTCGTATTCAAGGCCGCACCGCGATAAGTCGTGCGCACCAGCGAAGACGCGACCGCGCGCTCGCTTTCGCCGTACAGGGCGCGAAACATCGGATCGTTTCGCACGCGCCCCGGGTCAAACCAGGGGGTTTCACGAATGGTTAGATCAAAATCGAGTGGGTAGACGATGGCAAACTGATCTTTGATGGTCCCATCGTTTATCCGTGCGAGTACGGATCGTTCTTCATCCGCTCCAAGCGGAAGGGTGGTCGTCCCGATCGTCAAGGTGCCGGCCACGTCGTCAACCGTCACACCGGGATATGCCAGTTCCAACGCTTCCGACAGAGCCGGACGTTCTGATGCAACAGGCAGCGACATCGTAAGAAAATTCCGTGCCTCGCAAGCTGCCGCCTTGCCTTCCGGCAACAGCCCGATCGCCAAGGACAGGGCAATCATGCGCGAAATCAGCACCCTTTTGCCTTTTCTAATGCCTGCAAGCGTTCAACTTCGATTTTCTCTGCAGCAGTGAGTACGGGTGACCTCGTTGAACAAGTACTTGTGTCAAAAGCGGCGCGCGCACGGCTCGATTGAAAGCAGAAGCCCTTCTCGTAGAAAATCAGGTTCCGCGCATACCAAAGCTCTTCGCAACTGCTTCCCGTTGGGACCGGAGCCGACTGTGAGCGCGGCTGAGGCACTTGTGGCGTTGCGAGGGAAGCGAGACGGTCCTGCGCAGCGGCAACGTAGATCCCGCACTCAGTGTATGCTTCCGAGAATTGCTCAAGCGCCTGAACGCTTTGTGTGTTTTGCAAAACGGCCCAGTCTGCTCTGGCATTATCACAGATCGAAATCACAGGAGCAGCGACAGCAGACGTCGCTGGTGTTGCTTGCGATTGGTTCTGCTGTGCTTGACTTGGATTGAAAGTGAACGATCCCGAAAGCTGGTCATAATATGCTGGAAACTGGTTGTGGTTGACCGAACCCGCCAAGGACCGCACGTCCTTTCGCACCTTTTGTACCAGATCGTGAACTGACAGCCCGGGTTCCCCTAAGCGAGGTAATAGCGCGCGCGTGAAGACAGAATTTGGATCGGGATCACTGTTCGATAGCCGGTCGAGCGCAGTCTGCCCCGTCCCCGCAGAAAACAGAACGAATGAGCCTTCGGCAGGGTCCATACGTGCAAGGCCGCGCTGTCCACCCAATGACCTTGTTCCCGCAGAGGGGAAAGGATTGTTACGGCACGCGTCGAGAATTAGAAATGTAACTCTTGCACCTTGCGACTGGAACACCGAGGAAAGCTGATCTGCGGCGATGCTTTCGGACGCGACGAATTGTTCATCGCCTGCCTGAGCGGCGGGGACATCGGACGGTAGAAGATAATTCCGCCCGCCGATCTCGATCCCATGCCCCGCAAAGAAGAAAACGACAACATCACCGGGCCTAATGGATGCAGCAAACTGAGCTATTTCCCTATTGAGCGTTCGGCGGTTCGGATCAATCAGCTTTTTTACGTTAAAGCCCAGCGTTTCAAGCACACCTGATACAGCACTCGCGTCATTCCCGGCTTTGAGCAAATCAGAAACATTTTCATAGCTATCTATGCCCACAACCAGAGCCAACCTTTGCTCGGCATACGCAATCGAACCGCAAACGGACAGAAAGGTAGCAAGGACCAGAGACCGGCAAATTGGTAAAAAAGCCATTGACCGCAATGATCGGTCCAGCGCGAAGCGTCGTGAAAATATCCCGACCAGACCCAATACCACCGTATTCACATCGACCGCCTCCTTGCGCCTCTCTCCGCTTTAACCCTATCAACATTCGTAAACCGTTCAATATTGCAATGACCCCCCTTAGGAAGACGGCTTCAAGCGTTTGTTTTGCAATAGATAACTCGAGGGTTCTGTCCCTGCAGAGAAAGCCCGCGTCTCCAATTGAGTGTTTCGATCAAGCTCGTTTTCCTAATTTCCAACGTCTATGGATCGCTTATCCGAGTCACACTTCTCTCCGAAGCCCGGTTTCGCATTCGGAGGGCGCCGCTGCATGCATGTGTTAGATTGGATGCCGATCACTGCCTGACCACTGCCCTGCAGGTCGTGGCAACTCGATGCCTCGAGCGCGGTTCCAAGTGGCAAGAGACTCAAAGTATCAAAATGGCGCATTATGGCGACAGATGAGGGGGTCGCACTGCGGAAGTGGCGCTGATGCAAAGGATCCAGGACTATGCTGCGCATAGCCTTGCCTGTCACTGAATCCACCATTTGAATTTACTAGGCCAGTACCTCTGTCCGGTTAGGCATTGTCGATGGGACCCGTGGTGCGAAGAAGCGCACCATTTTTTGGCATCTGCCGGGGTCCGTATTTGCGCTGCAATCCCTAACTGGATCACGGCACTTGGCGTTTCACGTACGCTGACCAGAGGCTAACTCCTTTCAAAGAAAGAATAAGCTCAGCCTCAGTCAGATCGGTGGAACAAAGCCAAACACTATTGAAATGCTCGCCCCGCAGTTAATGCTCTCAGTCAGAATTTCATCTCGAGACCCAGACTCAGTCCGTAGCTTTCAAAACCACCCGCCCCGATACCGTCATAAAAGGTTGCTGCAGTAAAGCTTTGGTTCGCGGACACCGTACGAGTGACCCCGAACTCGCCCCGCGCTCTGCCCCCCCGATAGTCGGGCGCAACAGCAGATGCATATCCACTTCCGCTCGTGTGGGACCAAATCCCTGAGATACCACCCCAGAGTTCCAATTCACCTATACTGACGGGAAGCATCCTACTAAAGTCCAATCCGATTTCAATCTGGCCGAGCGAAATGCCCTGTTCGAGAATAGCATTGCCTCTGCCATCTAAGTAGCTTTGCTGATCGTCCGTGGTATACGAGGTGTCTATGAACGGCGTCAGCGTGGTTAGGCCGTGGTAAAGCTCTCCGGCGACTTTAAACTGAGCAAGCATCCGTTTTGTATCGAAATGATCCTCATAGGTTCCAAACGGTGAAATCTTATTGCTGGTCTCTCCGTAAAGGAAGCGCCCTTCAAAATAGAGTGGATGTTCGCTACTTCTGGCAACAAAATACGGACCGGCCATCCAGCCCGTTCCGCTGACTGACGCCAAACCGTTGGTTTCACTTAGGTGATCGAATTGAAGCATCGCACCCACTAACAGGTTGTTGTTGATCGTCCAGTGGGTTCCCAACGCGCCGAACGCATACTCGCTTCTACTGGTTCCATCGGCTGCCCATGTTCCATTGACCTGAACCCAAACCGGATATTTTCCACCATTGGACAGATCAATGCCGCCGGTCCCCTGCGTCGCAGCAAAGTTGAACTTTCCTCGAGCGGTTCCCGACAAGAGCGAAATCAGGCTTGGCTGACTGCGAATGAGTTGGTTGGCCCGCGTTTGCATGTAGGACGCAATAAGGGTTTGGGTCCGTTCAACAGTGACGTCGGCAATATTGACTTGATTGGACGCCAGATTGCCATTACCCGCGGCATCGACCGCGATATCGGCCGGAACAGAAATCTGAACATTCCCACCTCCAGACGCACGTAGCATTGCGGCGTAGGATGAACCACTTCCACCAAGGCTGGTGAGTGACGCGTTGTTGACGTCGATGTCGGTAGGGGAGAAGCCCGTAACAGCATCAGAGAACGTGATTGTGACGGAAAACATACCATCGGCGACCAAATTTTCGGGCGCTCCGGAAATGCTCACAGTCGGCCCGGTGCCGTCGAAAATGGCACTGACAACATTCGAGGCCTCGTTGGCGTTGCCTGCCGCGTCCACAAATGTGCCAGACGCAACAGAAAGGGTAACGGTACCATTGGCCGTCGGTATTAGTGTGGCGGAATAGGTATCGCCACCACCGGAAAGGGTGGCGGTCGCGTTTCCAAGGGTAAGATCGGAGACGTCGAACTCCGTGCTGCCCTCGGACAAAGTTATCACGGCCACGTACCTGCCGTTGATCGGCCCGCTGAGCGAACCGATCTCAATTGTCGGCCCCGTATCGTCACCAAAGAAGGCGAGATTCACTGCGGTAGAAACATTGCCCGCAGTGTCAGTAGAGGTAAGAGTGATGGTCCCAGATTGCTGCGCTCTTTGAGACGTGGCTGTGAACAATCCGGTGTCAGGGTCTGCTGTCACCGATCCGGTACTGGCGTCCGGATAAATCACCGTTATGGTGCTACCGGGCTCGGCACTTCCTACAAGTTTAGCACGACCGTCAGGGGTCACGGAAAGCGTTTGTATGATCGGACCATCAGGTGCTGTCTTATCTGTCACGGTCACAACGAATATTACAGGCTCGGCCTGGTTGCCGGCATCATCCTGCGCCCGCACATTCACAGTCGTGGCACCGATAGGAAAATTGAATGGGCTGGTTATGGTAGACCCATTGATTGAAAATACTGGGCTGATGACCTCACCAGAGTCATCGGAAACGGTCGCTTCCAGAACCACAGATGCCGTACCAAGCCCCGCATCCGTATCCACGTTAATATCTGCGATTTCAGCAATTACAGGGGCTTGCGTATCGGCAACCGGCGTGATGGTAATCGTAACGCTGTCGGCCACCGAGGTCGCGCCATCATCGTCCGTCACCACCAGCTCGAAGATATGCGTGACCGCAGCGTCGTTCGAGCCCACGGAAGGATCCGTGAACGTCGGGTTCTGCGCGTTCGCATCCGACAATATCGCATTGGCCGGATCCCCCGTCCCACCGGTTCGCGTCCAGACGTAGCTCGCAATCGTGCCGTCGCTGTCAGTCCCGGCCCCCGCAAGGCTCACCTGCGTGCCAGAGATCACCGATTGGTCCGGACCCGCATTCGCCACCGGGGCCGCGTTGGAGACCGGCGTGATGGTAATCGTAACGCTGTCGGCCACCGAGGTCGCGCCATCATCGTCCGTCACCACCAGCTCGAAGATATGCGTGACCGCAGCGTCGTTCGAGCCCACGGAAGGATCCGTGAACGTCG
>Ga0307981_1000733_pt1 | contig 31897 bp, 24 predicted proteins | sample OrgLakmetagen987_FD_201849 | JGI IMG/M metagenome (GOLD analysis project Ga0307981, IMG submission 201849) | Saline water microbial communities from Organic Lake, Antarctica - #987 | ecosystem: Environmental > Aquatic > Non-marine Saline and Alkaline > Saline | place: Antarctica: Organic Lake... | reverse complement strand
CAAGGTTGTGCTCGGCATATGCTTGGGCGCACAGCTCATCGCCGATGCCTTAGGCTCGAAAGTAGCCATGGGCCCTGAAATCGAGATCGGCTGGTTCCCGATTCAGCGTTCTGCAGATTGCCCGAAAATACTACCTTTGCCCGAGCCACTACGCGTATTTCATTGGCACGGCGACAACTGTGAATTACCCGATGGTGCAGTATGTATTGCGTCGAGCGAAGTCTGCCCAAACCAGGCCTTTGTCTACCAAGAACATGTGCTCGGCTTGCAGTGCCACCTTGAAACGACACGGGAGGGCATAAACGCGCTAATCGAGGCATGCCACCTAGAAATCTGCGACGGCGCATACATTCAATCAGCGGAAACGATGCGGGCTGAACCTGACGCGACCTTTGACAACATGCACAAGGTGCTATTTAAGCTGCTCGATCATATAACCGCACATGCCTGAACTCGAAATCATAGATTGGGGACGCACCCGCTACAACGAGGCTTTTGAGAAACAAAAAGCCCGCGTCGGGCAGCGCAAAGCCGGTGAATGCAGCGACGCACTCATCTTCACCGAGCATGAACCCGTCTACACCATGGGCCTCCGGAAAGGAGCCGATGCACATTTGATCTGGAAGGAAGCGGCGCTCGCCGAGCAAGGCATCGAAGTTTTCAAAAGTAATCGCGGTGGTGACATCACTTATCACGGCCCCGGACAAATCGTGGGCTATCCGATCATTTCATTACAGGATCGAAAAGATCTACATGCCTACCTCCGCGACATCGAGGAAGTTGTCATCCGCACCCTCTCCCGGTTCGGCCTGCAGAGCGCACGACGCGAGGGCAAAACCGGCATTTGGCTGGAGACTCGAAAGATCTGCGCCATCGGCGTCGCAGTCAGAAGCTGGGTCACCTATCACGGCTTTGCACTGAACGTAGACCCGGACATGAACCACTTCAACGGTATCGTGCCCTGCGGAATAACCGACGGAACAGTAACTTCTCTAAGTAATGAGCTTGGCTACTCAATTAATATTGACGAGGTAAAAGCGGCTTTAGCAGTTGAATTTAAAGAAGTTCTTGCAAACACTACAGTTAATCATGATTGAGCGAAAACCAGATTGGCTGCGCGCCAAACTACCGACCAGTAAAGAATATAAGGAAGTCCGTGGCATCGTGGACTCGCACGACTTACATACCGTCTGTAAGAGCGCACAGTGCCCGAACATGGGTGAATGCTGGTCCCGCGGCACAGCCACAGTGATGATTCTGGGCAACATCTGCACGCGATCCTGCCGTTTTTGTGCGATTCAAACAGGTCGCCCTACAGAGCTGGATCTTGGCGAACCAGCCCGCGTCGCTGAATCCATCGCCAAAATGGATCTTAAACACACGGTCATCACCTCCGTTGCGCGTGACGACTTGAAGGACGGCGGTGCCTCTGTCTGGGCCGCTACCATTCGTGCCGTGCATAATCGCATACCGGAATGCGCCGTTGAAGTGCTCACTGCTGACTTCCGCGGCCAGCAAGAATACCTCGATGTGGTGCTTGATGCCTGCCCGGACATTTTCAATCATAACCTTGAAACGGTGAAGCGCCTCCAGCGTCCGATTCGTAAAACTGCCCGCTACGACCGTTCCCTCTGGGTGCTTGAGCACGCCAAATCGCGCGGCTTCATCACTAAATCGGGCATTATGCTAGGCATAGGTGAAAAGGAAGACGAGATTATCGAAGTGCTTCAAGACATGGCCAATGTCGGCGTCGATGTGCTGACCATCGGCCAATACCTACAGCCTAGTAAGGAGCACGCCCCCATCGACCGGTGGGTGCATCCTGATGAATTCAAGCGCTGGAAAGATTTTGCCTTGGAAATTGGCTTTGGTGTCTGCGAATCCGGCCCGCTGATCCGCTCATCGTATCATGCCGAAGAACAATCCGCTAAATACGACGTGCGGGCCCGCCGCCGCACCATGCAAGCCGAATTCAAGGCGGCCAAAGAAGTCAGCGTTCTGAGTGGCGTGTAATTATAGCACCCCCTTTTTATCCCCTCCTCTCAAGTAAGGCTACGCCATCCACCGACATTCCTCCTCAGTTTCCCACCACTGATAGCGCCATTTGGCAAGGCGACACTTGCGCCATACGCAGTATGCAATTCTGGGCTTTGACTGCTGTGGACTCTCGTAAAATAGTATTTGAGAGTAAATTATTAACCCAGTTCAATTTCCAGTAGAGCACATTGCTAGCCATGGAACAACGAGACGCAATCGGATACGCACTACTGACGACATTGGTCAATGTTATCCTGATGATCGTCAAGATTGTGACAGGTATTATTGGTAATTCGTATGCCTTAATTGCAGACGGCATTGAGTCCGCATCGGATGTGCTTGTTTCACTAGTAACTTGGATTGGATTCAGCTTATCACTTCGGCCCGCTGACGAGGGACATCCTTATGGACACGGCAGGATAGAGTCACTTGCGGGAATGTTTTCGGGATTGGCGCTCCTAGGGGCTGCAGCGCTAATCGCATTTTACAGCATTCGGGAGATTTTGACGCCTCAACATAGTCCGGAATGGTATACGCTGCCTATCCTTATAGCCGTAGTGATTACCAAGGAATTACTTGCTCGTCGCATCTCAATTCTCTCAAAGCAAAACGATAGTTGCGCTCTCGAAGGTGACGCATGGCACCACCGTTCAGACGCGATAACTTCGGCAGCAGCCGGAGTCGGCATTACAATTGCCCTCATTGGAGGACCCAAATATGCCTCCGCTGACGATTGGGGCGCCTTAATCGCATGTTCAATTATCGTATTTAACGGAGGTCGAATCATAGCACGTTCTTTCCATGAAAATATCGACGGCCGAATTGATCCAAAAATTGAAAAGGATATTCGAAGTTGCTCTAACCATATCGAGGGAATCCGTAAAATCGAAAAGTGCCGAGTCCGAAAGAGTGGAGCATTCTATTTCGCCGAGGTTCATGTCCAGGTCGACTCCCATTGCTCTGTAGCGGTCGGCCATGAGATCGGACATCAATTCAAAGAGTATGCGATGAGTCAGATACCAACATTAACAGATATTGTCATCCACATAGAACCATACTTCAAAGAGCCGAACCCTGAAGTCGATTGAGTCAACGGTTTTCAACACCGCCTCTTATTGACCGACACAGTCGCGAGTCCTCAGACTCCTGCGATATCTTTAATAATCTTTTCAAAAGCGGTGATCGCATTTTTCATAATCGATAGGTCAAAACTTTCATCAGGCGCATGTAGATTATCAAGCGGGGTGAAAAGTCCGATCATCATGGAGTCCAGCCCGGCGCGATTTTTAAAATCAGCAATCACTGGAATACTACCACCCTCCCGCAGAAAGAGCGGTGGCTTACCAAAGACCTCGGCGATCGAGGACTCTGCGGATTTGAAAGCCCGAACCAGCGATGCTGGTTGATCATCAGATGCACCTGGTCGGCCCGGCGGCACCACCATGTAAGGCTCGCCGGTTCCGCCTTTGCGTATACTTAGTTCCAACTCATCAGGGCAGCGTGCTTCAATCGCTTCGACCACGGCATTTTGTATAGTCGCCGGATCTTGATTGGCGACCAAACGGCAAGTGATCTTAGCAAAAGCTTCGCTGGGGATAACTGTCTTACTGCCCTCTCCCTGATAGCCTCCGCCGATGCCATTGAATTCAAGTGTCGGCCCGTAGCGAACCGCTTCGAGTGGACTGAGTCCGTTAGCCGGGAAAAAGCCGCGAACGCCGAGCATCTTCCTATAACTCTCCTCTGTTTCGGGGTATTGCTTCAACTGCTCGCGCTCCCAATCGTGCACAGGAAAAACGTTGTCGTAAAAACCAGGCACGTTGACACTGCCATCCGGATTATGCAGCGAGGCGCAGATTTCAGTCAGCGCCTGAATCGGATTATAGACCGCGCCTCCGTGGATGCCTGAGTGCAGGTCGACATTTGCGCCTTTTAATTGAATTTCCAGATCCACTAACCCGCGAATTGCAGTGGTGACGACGATCTGCTCCGCATTGGGGCTACCGGTATCCGATACGAGCAAGAAGTCCGCTTTACTGAGACGCTCGCCGTGGCTATCAAAAAATTTCTCCATGCTGGGGCTGCCGATTTCCTCTTCCCCTTCGATGACATAGGACAGGTTGAGTGGAAGATCCGGGAATTGCTCAAGCACTCTGGAGAGCGCTGACATATGCACGACTGTCGGCCCCTTATTATCAGCCGTTCCGCGACCATAGATGCGCCCATCGCGGACTTCCGGCTCGAAAGGATCACTCGTCCAGAGTTTAAACGGGTCCGCTGGTTGCACATCGTAATGCCCATAAAGCACAACGTGCGGCCACTCAGGATTCCGAATACGCTCAGCGTAAAGTATCGGGTGCAGCGCTGTATCAACGACTTCGACGGAAAAGCCGAGTTGTTCCAATAGCTTGGTCGCGAATTCGCGGGCACCCTGCATACCGCCGGCATAGCTCGGGTCGGTTGATACGGATGCGTGACGTGTGTAAGACTTAAGAGTTTCGAGTGGATCCATAGAATGAAAACGTTTGCTCTAAAACCAGAGCGGTTAATTTAATATTAACATCAAAAGGATGCCCAGTTCCTCGAACTTGCAAACTAGAACTTAAGACTACCTATTTTGATAGACCTGGACCGCTCGGGGCATCAGCGCATTTAACTTACGGATACGAGTCGAATCCGAAGGGTGCGTGGAAAGAAACTCTGGCGGTGAACCGCTTTTCTGCGCGGCCATACGCTGCCAAAAGGGAATCGCTGCCCGCGGGTCGTAGCCAGCCTTCGCTGCGTAGGTCAGGCCAATTTCATCAGCTTCGGACTCGTGCAGACGGCTGTAAGGCAGGATCAAACCAAAACTGGCACCTGCCCCATAAGCTGCCATCAGAAGCTGCTGGTCTTTACTATCCATATCACGCGTGCCGAGTTGGAGAGCGAGGGCACCACCTGCAGCAAGCATTTGCTGCGAGACACGCTCCGCGCCGTGACCCGCTACGACGTGAGCGACTTCGTGCCCCATAACAATCGCCAGATCTGCCTCGGTTTTAGCGACTTGGAAGAGGCCGCTGTATACGGCCACTTTACCACCGGGCATGGCGAAAGCGTTGATTTGATCAGGCTCGTCGAAAACAATAAACTCCCATTGCGCATTAGGCATATCCGGGGCAGCTACATAAGCGATCCGGTCGCCTACCCGCTGAACCATGCTGTTCATCTTCTGATCTCTTGAGATCGGCGTTTCTTGCTTGAGCTGTCCAAACTGCTGGGCCGCCGTTGAGGCCAACGAATCGGGAGAGACTAAATGCAGCGCAGAGCGGCCGGTATGAGGCACTGTTGTGCATCCGGACAGCCCGATTAATACGAGAACAGGTAGAAGAAAGGAGGTTAACTTAGTTTTCATGAGTCGTCGCCATGATGATGACATATTAATACAATAATCAAAGCCTCTAGTTGCTGCAAGGTTCTTAGCGATTTTCAGTGAATCCATCAAAAAGTGAAATTTAACACAACTGCTAGAGGGAGGGAGTCGAGGGAGGTTAAAACTCAGAGAATAAAAATAGTAGTGTGCTCGCTTGTCGAGCGCCGTTGCGGGATTGGAGTGCACTGCCGTGTCGAACCTGCAACGGCGCCCGACAAGCGGACACACTACATACCGCTTGTGGCAAAGCATCGGTTTAGAAACCAATGCAAATGAACGATAATCCCATTAAAAATAAAGAAGAACCAGCTGCAACCGTATATCCAGCTTAGTGTTTAAAGTGGCGCTTTCCGGTAAAGATCATGGCCATGTTGCGCTCGTCGGCGGCGGCGATGACTTCCTCGTCGCGCACAGAGCCTCCTGGCTGGATTGCGGCGACCGCACCGGCCTCAGCCGCGGCGATGAGTCCATCAGCAAATGGGAAGAAAGCGTCGGAGCAAACGACTGAGCCGTCGAGCTTCAGACCCGCTTCGCCAGCCTTCCACACCGCTATCTTCGAGCTATCGACGCGGGACATCTGCCCTGCTCCAACTCCTAGCGTGCGCTCGCAACCTGCGTAAACGATGGCGTTGGACTTAACGTGTTTAACCACATTCCAGCCAAAGACCATGGCACGCATTTCTTCTTCGGTTGGTTGGCGTTTTGTAACCACCTTCCAGTCGCCGGGACGATCGGGCATGGTGTCACGATCCTGCATCAACATGCCGCCGACCACGGAGCGCATTTCCCGCAGGGAATCGGCGGGCAAGCTGTCCTTCACCGACATGAGCCGAAGGTTCTTCTTTTTGCCAAAGAGTTCGCGAGCGGCGGGAGTGAAGTCCGGCGCGATAATGACTTCACAGAAAATCTTGGCTATAATCTCGGCCAGATCGACGTCGATGGTCTGGTTCGCCACGATGATACCACCAAATGGAGCCTGTTGGTCGGTGACAAATGCTTGCTCCCAAGCTGTCACCAGGTTGTCGGCAGACGCAACACCACATGGATTAGTGTGCTTAAGGATGGCGACCGTTGGCTTCTGGAACTCGCCGATGAGGTAAGTGGCAGCAGTGATATCGATAATATTATTAAAGCTCAACTCTTTACCTTGTAGTTGATCGAAGCATTCGAAGAAGTTGCCGTAGAGCGCAGCTTGCTGGTGCGGATTCTCGCCGTAGCGGAGAACCTTTGCCTGCGGTAGTTGGATATTTAACTCGGATGGAATGCCGGAGATGGCACTCATGTCCGGCTCATCGCTGACTTGATTACTCAGGTAAGTTGCAATCGCTCCATCGTAGGCGGAAGTGCGCTGGAAGACTTTAAGCGCTAGCTCGCGGCGTAGTTTGCATAGCGCAGCTTCGTCATCCATAGCAGCGAGCACACGATCATAGTCAGCCGCATCCACCACCACAGAAACAGAGGCGTGATTCTTAGCCGCACTGCGCAACATTGAAGGGCCACCAATGTCGATATTCTCAATAGCGAGTTCAAAGGTAACATCCGGCTTCGCCACCGTTTCCTCGAATGGGTAAAGATTCACGACAACGAGATCGATCATGTCGATACCGTGCTCAGCAGCGGCGGCCATGTGATCATCCTTATCGCGGCGAGCCAGCAGACCACCGTGGATCTTAGGGTGCAGCGTCTTAACGCGGCCTTCCATCATCTCAGGGAAGCCTGTGTAGTCACTGACTTCAGTGACAGGGATGCCCTCTTTTTCGAGAAGCTTAGCGGTGCCACCTGTCGACAGGAGCCTGTAGCCATGCTGCTCTACGAGCGCTTTAGCAAAAGGGACGAGCCCGGATTTATCACTGACGGAAAGGAGTGCTGTTTTTGACATGTCGAAAGTTTAGGTTATTTAGGAAGGCCGATTAAAGATTCTGCTGATTATCCGCCAAGCCTTGAATTCACAGATATATCGATTAATTAAAATTATGTCCTTAAAAACAGTTTCAGCCCAGGAGTTACCCGAATTGATCGAGCAGGGACGAGTCGTTATCGACGTGCGCAGCCCAGCAGAATACCGCTCTGAGCACGTTATCGGCGCTGAACTGCAACCACTCGATCAGCTCGACGCCGCAGTTTTCAGCGCGCAACATGGAACAGACACTCCTATATATGTGCTCTGCCAAAGCGGGAAACGGGCCAGTGTAGCGGCCTTGAAGCTAACATCCGCCGGGCACCGGAATGCCTACGTGGTCGAAGGTGGCACCGATGCTGTGATCGATGCAGGGGTTGCGATTGAGCGAGGGGAACAGTCGATATCCATCGAGCGCCAAGTGCGCATTGGCGCAGGTGCTTTAATCGTCGCCGGATGCCTGGGCGGGCTACTCATTCACTCGGGCCTTTTCGCTGTACCTCTATTTGTCGGCAGCGGCCTCATCTTCGCAGGTGTCACTGACATCTGTGGCATGGGAGCGGTGCTGGCTAAGATGCCTTGGAGTCGGTAGGATATCGATAATCAAAGCTCACACCGAGCGGGTTTAGCCAGCGATTTGTGAAATGCTGTATTTCAAAACCGCGACTATCCTGGCATAAAGCCAGTCACTACGTAGCAAACAAAGCGACTATCCTGGCATAAAGCCAGTCGCTACGTAGCCAACAAAGTAGCCTCGGCACTCAGTACCGAGGAGATGCGAGAGTTACCCTACATAGGTCCGAAACCACCCCGATGCCGAGAATCGAGTCAACGAAGAGACTGCTTAGTAAGCGCGGCCGGTTCGATTTTCGAAGTAGTTGATGTAGGCGCGGTTGAGGACCGCGGTGCCGCCTGGTGTGGGATAGTTCCCGGTGAAATACCAATCGCCGTTGTGCTTAGGAATGGCCTCTCTCATCTTTTCAACGGAGAGGAAAACGATTTCGAGGTCACCCTTCCAGGGCACATTCTTTGGATAAACCAGTTCTGAAATCTTTTTGGAAATTTGCACGTCGGTGTAGCGGTCGTAGAGGCGCTTGACGTGGTTGACCATTTGATCAGCAGGGAGGTCCAATTGGGCAATGCAATCCTGATAAACGTCTTGAAGGATATCAGCGCTTCCGTCCTCCTTGATCAGCTCGATAGTCGCCTTGAAGGCAATGAACTTACCCAACTCTGACATGTCGATGCCGTAGCAGTCCGGATAACGAATCTGCGGTGCGGTCGATGCGATCACAATTTTTTTCGGATTCGTGCGGCTAAGGATATTTAGAATCGACTCCTTTAAGGTGGTCCCTCGAACGATGGAGTCATCGATACAGATGAGATTGTCTGTCTTTTTGACCACTCCGTAGGTAATGTCGTAAACGTGCGAGACTAGTTGCGCACGGCCAGCCTCTTGCGAAATAAAGGTGCGCAGCTTAATGTCTTTATGCGCGATTTTTTCCCCGCGCGGCCAATTGCTCAAGATGAGTTCGTCGAGCAATTTCTCATCCAGCGTGCCATCTTCTTTTGCTTTAAGAATGGAGGCCTTCACTTCTTCTCTCCGGTGCATTCTAGCGGCTTCAAGCAAGCCATGATACGCCACCTCAGCCGTGTTGGGCACAAAGCTGAAAACGCTACCAGCGAGATCGTTATCAACTGCTTTGACGACTTGCTCAACGAGCGCGGCACCCAGCGCCTTACGCTCTTGGTAAATATCAGCATCGTTGCCCCGGGAAAAATAGATCCGCTCAAATGAACAGGGCTTAATCTCGCGTGGCTCGGTAAAGCGTTCGCAATAAATGGTGCCGTCGCTCTTGATGACAGTCGCCGTGCCGGGCTCTAGTTCAGAAACATTTTCAATTGGCTGATTAAAAATCGTCATCAGGGCGACCCGCTCGGATGCAAATGCAATGACCTCGTCGTTTTGGAAATAGAAACAGGGACGGATGCCCTGCGGATCACGCATGACAAAGGAGTCACCGTTGCCAATCAGTCCGGCGATCGCATAGCCGCCATCCCAGCCGCCGGCGGCACTTTTGAGAATGCGGACAGGATCCAGCTCTTTACTGATAATGCCGGGTATCTTGGCGCCTGCTACATTCTGGTCACGCATGCGGTGGTAGATCGAGTCGTGCGCCTCATCGAGATGAAAACCGATTTGCTCAAGGACCGTCTGGGTATCTGTTCCAAAAATCGGGTGCTGGCCACGATTAATCAGTTCTTCGTTGAGCTCTTTCTCGTTGGTAATCGTAAAATTACCCGCCAGCATGAGGTTCTTGGTCGGCCAATTCGACTCCCGCACATATGGGTGGCAGTTTGTGCGATTATAGTGGCCGGAAGTCGCGTAGCGAAGATGCCCAAGCAGTATCTCACCGCCAAACTTGAAGTTGTCTTTCACCGTCCGGGGAAACTCAGGGTGAATCTTTCCCGCATCAACGAGCTTCTGGTAAGCTTTCAGCTCGCCTTTGAAGATACGAGAGAGCGAATTCGACTTTGTCGTGCGCTCTCTGGCCATATAAGGCTTACCGGGGTCGACATCGAGTTTCACGCAGCCAATTCCTGCTCCGTCCTGCCCGCGGTTGTGCTGTTTCTCCATGAGCAGAAAGAGCTGATTGAAGCCGTATAAGGGCGTCCCATACTTTTCCTGATAGTAGGAAAGTGGCTTAAGTAAGCGGATCATCGCAATGCCGCATTCGTGCTTCAAAAAGTCGCTCATAAGTAAATAGAAATCGCAGAATCGTATTGCTTAGGTTCCACTGCGGCAGATCACGCATGTTTCAAGTGAGTTTAGCAATACCAGACAAGCAATATTTCCAATATGCCTATGTTTACTAAGAGCTGGCCATGATAAAATTCGCCGCTTGACCCAGCGAACACGCCCACACGATGATTCAGCTCCTCGCTCAATGACTTTGGCGACGCGTCTAAATGAAACTAATTGACCTAAATCGCCACGGTGAGATCGGAGCAAATTCGATGTTCGTCCGAATCGGCCCCTTTAACATCCTCGTTGACTCAGGGCTGAATCCCAAAGCACTGGGCTACGACGCCCTACCCGACTTCGAACCAATCGAGGATATCGACCTCGATCTGATCATCCTGACGCATTGCCATCTGGATCACCTCGGCTCAATGCCTGTCGTCTCAGCGCACAATCCGACGACGCCCATCATCACCTCCGCACCGAATGAGGTGCTCGCGCCACGTATGCTGCGCAATTCCATTAACGTGATGAAGCGCCAACGCGAAGAACACGGGATTGCTGAATACCCGCTTTTCCTACATCGGGACGTTGCCCAGTTCAGTAAACAGATCGTCGTGCAACGCTTCGGTCGAGGCGAAATATACAACAAAGGAAATGAACAGATTGAAGTGATTTTACACCCAGCCGGGCACGTGGCTGGTGCTGCCGCTGTCGAGTTTATCTATAAAGACAGGCGTATCGTCTTCTCCGGCGATGTGCTCTTTGACGCGCAGCGCACACTCCCCGGCGCCCACCTGCCGAAAGGCCCTATCGATACGCTGATCCTCGAAACGACCCGTGGAGCCAAAGCTCGACAGCCCGGCCATACCCGCGCCTCAGAGGTCGATCAATTAATCGATAAGATCGGCAGCATACTTGAGCGTGGCGGCAGTTGTCTCATCCCTGTTTTTGCGCTAGGTAGGATGCAGGAACTATTCAAAATTATCTACGAGGCCCGCAACCTCGGCAGTCTCCCCAAATCGCCTATCTTCGCGGCAGGGCTGGGGATGGCGGTCTGCGACAACTTCGAGAAGATCCGTCGCCGCACCCAGCTGATCGATTTTAATATCTCCATGCTGGAAAAGATGAACGTGAAGTCGCCCGAGCTCAAGATGCGCCCCGGTCGTGATCTCGCGAAGAAAGGCATTTACCTCGTGAGCAGCGGCATGATGGTCGAGCATACGCCTTCCTACAAAATCGCCGCGTCGTTGCTGCCCCACCCGGCCAACGGCCTTTGCTTCGTCGGATACTGCGACCCGGACACTCCCGGCGGTGATTTAATTGCGAATAAAGAGGACGAAAGCTATTTCTTCAATGCGCTCGATTACAACGCGCCTATCCGAGCATCCATCGACCAGTTTGATCTAAGTGGCCATGCCGATCGTGAAGAACTCATCGAATACGCTGAATCGACAGAAGCACGATCAATCATCCTAACCCACGGAGAGAACGAGGCAAGGGACTGGTTTAAAAAGAAACTCACCGCACGAATGGAGAACTGCCAAGTCATCGACCCGGAACCTGGCAAAGAATACGATATCTGATTCATCTCCACCCTTGCCACCACTCATAAGTGGCCGCAGCACTTGAGAGCATTAGCCCTAGGCCCTAGCTTTGAGCCCTGGAACGAGAAAACCGGCCTCGGCGACTGGACTTGAAGCAGGCGAGGAAGTGCTCGCCCTGTGGTGTCTTGGCGCTGGCCTCTTCGGCGAGCTTGATCGGATTTCCAGCCTTCATGTAAACCGCCTTGTAGCAGGCACGCAGGTCGGAAATCGCATCTTTATCTAGCGTGCGCTTCAGACCAACCATGTTCAGACCAGTCACGATACTACGCTCGGCGACCATCACGTAGGAGGGCACGTCGTAAGTCACGGACGCATTGCCCGCAATCATCACTGATTGACCGATGGTAATAAATTGGTGGATGCCGCAACCTCCGCCGAGAAATGAACCCTCACCGATATGGACGTGTCCTGCCAGCATGACGTTGTTGGCTAAGATAACACCATCGCCCAGTTGGCAGTCATGCGCGGCGTGGGAATTTGCCATAAGCAGGCAATTTTCGCCGACACGAGTCGTCCCACCAGGTTCAGTAGAGCGGTGAATGGTGACACCTTCCCTAATAACTGAACCCTTCCCGATCTGCACGCTGGATTGGGTGGACAGGTCGAAGGATAGATCCTGAGGTGGCCCGCCGACCACAGCAAAACTGTCGACAGTGACATTCTCAGCTAAGGTTGAGTATTTCCTAATAATGACATGCGCTGCGATATGACAGCCTTGCCCGATAGTCACGTCCGCCTCAATGACCGAGAAGGGGCCGACATCAACTCCATCAGCGATGTTCGCCGTTGGATCGATGACTGCGGTAGGATGAATCGTATTGCCCATGTTGAAGCCCAAATTTGTCGACCGCTAAACAGTTTGCAATAAATATACCGGCACACCTGCTGACCAGGACAAAGACCTGATGGTGCGTTTTGGACGTTCGTGCGGCGTGAGGACACGCCTGCGCTACCATCATAAAAAGCTTAAGACGCGACCGGTTGATCCTGTTCGAAACAGAGTGATTTGCCTTCTTTGTCGACGGTAACCCGAATCATCTCACCCGGCTTGATCTCGCCGGAGAGAATGGCTTCGGCCAATGAATCCTCAAGGTGCTTCTCGACTGCGCGGCGCAGTGGTCGTGCGCCATACTTCTCGTCGTAACCCTCTTCGATGAGGAAATCCTTAGCTTTCTGAGAGAAATCAAAGATGAGTTCGCGTTCTCTCAGGCGGTCTGCCACGTTGCGAAGCTCAAGATCGACGATGGCTTGCATATCATTGCGGCCAAGCGACCTGAAGATGACGAGGTCGTTGAGTCGATTGAGAAACTCAGGCTTAAAGACACGCTTAGTCTCATCGAGAATCTTCTCGCGGATTTTTTCGTATTCATTCTCAGCCGTGCTCTCGACACCAAAGCCCATGGAAGTGTTACGCTGAAGGATATCTGCACCTACGTTCGAGGTCATGATCAGGATCGTGTTACGAAAGTCGACCTTGCGGCCCAGACTGTCGGTCAGTCGGCCTTCTTCGAGCACTTGCAAAAGTAGTTGAACCACATCCGGGTGTGCTTTTTCGATCTCATCGAAGAGCACGACCGAGTAAGGCTTGCGACGCACGGCCTCCGTGAGCTGACCGCCCTCTTCGTAGCCGACATAGCCGGGAGGCGAACCAACGAGTCGAGATACAGCAAATTTCTCCATATACTCGGACATATCAATTTGGATGATCGCATCTTTTTCACCAAACATCTCTTCAGCCAGAACCTTGGCTAACAAGGTTTTACCCACACCTGTCGGCCCGAGGAACATGAACGACCCAATCGGACGCTTAGGGTCTTTTAAATCAGCGCGCGAGCGGCGCAAGGCTTTAGAAATGACTTCGGTGGCAATATTTTGACCGATGACTTCACTTTGCAATTCTTCCTCCAAGTTGAGAAGCTTTTTGCTCTCTTTCTCTTCCATACGGGAGAGCGGAATACCTGTCCAATCAGCCACCACATGAAGCATGTCCTCTTCGTCGACCTTGATTCGGTTTTCTTCGCGGGACTTCTTCCATGTCTCAATTAAGTCCGCTTGCTTTTGACGAAGCTGTTTCTCTTGGTCACGGAATTTAGCCGCTTCCTCAAAGTGTTGCCCGGAGATTGCCTCCTCTTTCTTGGTGCAGACCTCTTCAATCGTCTCTGTCATCTCCTCGATTTCCGGCGGCTGCTTGAGTGACTCGATGCGCGCACGCGCACCGGATTCGTCTAGTATGTCGATAGCTTTGTCAGGAAGGAACCGCGATGTGATGTAGCGCTCGGATAGCTTTGCGGAGGCTACAAGTGCTTCATCGGTAAATGTGCATTTATGGTGATCCTCATATTTACTACGGATACCTTTGAGGATTTTAATGGTGTCTTCGACAGATGGCGCTTCGACTTTTACCGACTGGAAACGACGATCGAGCGCACTGTCTTTCTCAATATGCTTACGATATTCAGAAAGAGTTGTTGCTCCGATACACTGTAGTTCGCCTCGGCTTAACGCTGGTTTAAAAATATTAGATGCATCCATCGCACCCTCGGCTGCCCCTGCACCGACAATAGTGTGGAGCTCGTCGATAAAGATGATGATATTTTTAGCACGGCGAATCTCGTCCATGACTGCTTTAATGCGTTCTTCAAACTGACCGCGGTATTTCGTGCCTGCGACCATGAGTGCCAAGTCGAGGGTGATTACCTTTTTGTCGGCCAAAATCTCGGGAACAATACCGGAAGCAATCTCCTGGGCCAAACCTTCTGCTATGGCGGTTTTACCTACTCCGGCTTCGCCAATTAGAACAGGGTTGTTTTTAGTGCGGCGGCAGAGAATTTGAATGACTCGTCGAATCTCGTCTTTACGGCCTATAACAGGATCCATATCACCTTTCTTGGCAAGCTCGGTCAAATCGCGTCCGAATGCCTTCAACGCAGGCATTTTGCTGTCTTTTTTATCTTCGGACATTCCCTGTTTACCCGCGGTTGCGGCTTCCTGAGGGTCACCCGAGAAATTCGGATCCAGTTCGGCAAGAATTTCATTTCGGCACCGCTCAATATCAACATCGAGAGATTTGAGCACACGTGCGGCCACACCCTCACCTTCACGCAGAAGCCCGAGAAGTATGTGCTCTGTGCCCACGTAAGAGTGGTTGAGGGACTTCGCCTCCTTGCCGGCCAGCGCAAGAACCTTTTTGACCCGAGGGGTATAAGGAATGTTACCGGAAGGTTTGCTTTCCGGCCCGGTGCCAACTTGCTTCTCCACCGCTGAGCGAACGGTCTGTAGATCAAGTCCCATTTTCATGAGAACATTCACAGCTACGCCTTGGCCTAAGTTGATTAAGCCGAGCAACAGGTGTTCGGTACCCACGTAATTGTGGTGAAAACGGTCGGCCTCTTTTCGTGCCAAAGCAAGCACCTGTTGAGCGCGTGGAGTGAAATTGTTCATCGGTTCCATAAGATAGTATTAGTATTAAGTCAGATCGGCTAGCTTGTCAAAATCCAGAGCAGGTAGTGAGCCTAATTCTTCGCGGAGCTTTGTTGCGCGGCAAACATCGCGGGCATCAGGCTCGATACCAGCATTTGCGGCATACTGAATATGTCCGGGTTGGCTCTCAATGAAGAATCGATCAATATCAGCACGGTTCGACTCGGGCAGCAATTCAAAGTCGACTGCCAAGCGCAGCAGCGAAAGGTGGTTTAAGGCCTCATTTGAAGTCATCACATGTCCGTTCCGGAGCACGCCGTAGGCACGCCCAATTTGATCCAGCAACTTTGCACGGCTATCCTCCAGGCACTTAAAACGAGCATTTACTTCGTGATCGATAACCGTCTTCAATACATTCCCAAGCCTATCAATAATATCACTTTCTTTTTCGCCTAAGGTCTGCTGGTTTGAAATTTGAAAAACGTGGCCGATCGCGTCTGAACCTTCACCGAAGAGTCCACGCACGGTAATACCAAGCTGGTTAACCGCCCGAATCACCCGCTCCATCTGCTCTGAAATAACAAGCCCCGGCAAGTGCATCATTACTGAAGCACGCAGGCCCGTGCCCAAATTAGTCGGACAAGCGGTGAGATAGCCAAATTCTGAATCGAATGCAACATCGAGACTATCCTCCAATTGACTATCAAACTTGTCGATTTGCTTCCAGACGTTCTTCAAATGGAAGCCTGTTTTCATGAACTGAATGCGCAAATGATCCTCCTCATTGATCATGACCGAACAAGTCTGATCTTTATTAATGAATACGCCCGAGCCTTGCTTAGACTCGCACAGCTCACGACTGATCAAATGACGTTCAACGAGCACTTGCTTCTCTAGGTCTGAGAGGTCTGAAACGTCGAAAAAATTGCCGCGTTTCATCTTATCAATATTTGATAAATGCTCTTCGCAACTAGACAAAATGTCGCTTCGTTGCGCCACACTTGCACGCTCCGGGAATGGGATGCCCACTAAGTTGCGGGCAAGGCGCAGGCGCGTGCTCAGCACAACTGGCGTCGCCTTTTGTGTATTATGGGTGAGCTCTGCGTCCTTACAATTAAGCAACGATTCGATCATGATTGGCTAAATTCAAGGTTTACCGCATCTTTTTTAAGACACTTAATTTGATCACGGTATTTGGCGGCGTCTTCGTAAGCTTCCTCAGCGATCGCACGTGCAAGTAATTTCTTAAGATCTTGTAATTGCGTCGCCGCACTTTGACGGCTCAATGCAACGACAGGTGCCTTACCCTTGTGAGAGGTGCCAACGTGCATATCTTCTAGGACCGGATGAAGTAAAGGCGCGAAAATACTAAAGCAAGAGGAGCAACCGAGACGACCCGTGCGCCGAAAGTCCGCCGTTTTCAGTCCGCAATTGGGACATGTCAGACTCATTTCTTCGCCGCCTGATTCGTTCGTCGACTTGTTTAGAAGGTCGGCCAAAGAAAAACCTTCGGGATCTGTCACACCCTTGGCCTGAGCGCAGGCTTCGCACAGATCCACCTTGATGATTTTGCTATTTATAATCTGAGTCAGATGGACCGTGGCTTGATTATCGCAATTACTACATTTTAGAGATTCACTCATAATTACTATAAATAATGACTTATTTGCTTAGCGCAAAACCAAAGCGACGTTTAGTCAAAAACACTCAGCGGATACACTAATGCTCAGTGGCAAGAAAGTTTATGGCAGGAAACGGGCCAAAACCTATACCAAATAACCATTTTAAACGGGTTGCTCAAAGCATCATTCCGTCGCTCGATACACGTTCGTGAAATTTATCTATGAATTTTGCGGTGATAGCGCCAGGTTTACCGGTGCCGATGGGGCGAGCATCGACTTTCACGATCGGAATAATCTCCGCAGCAGTTCCAGTCAAAAAGAGCTCTTCTGCCACCCAAATATCGTAGCGCGTTAGATTAGCCTCACGGGCAGGAATCCCCAGATCCGCAGCAATTTCCAATGCTGTATCACGGGTAATTCCCTTAAGTGCTCCAGCGCTGGGCGAAGGCGTAATCAATTCACCCTTCTGTATAACGAATATATTATCGCCGGTGCATTCCGCAACATAGCCCTGATCATTGAGCATTATGGCCTCGTGGTAGCCGAGGTGCTGAGCCTCAATTTTGGCGAGAATGTTATTCAGGTAGTTGAGCGACTTGACTGCCGGCGGCAGCGCAGCCGAGTTGATCCGGCGAGTCGGCACCGTTATAATCTCAAGGCCTTTTTCGTAAAACTCTTCCGGGTAGAGCTGAATCTTGTCCGCAATGACAATGAGCTGTGGCTTGTCACAGTTTTTGATCGAGAGTCCAAGACTTCCAACGCCTCGTGTCACGACGAGGCGAATATATCCATCCTTCAGGCCATTCGCGCGACAGGTCTCACAGACGGCTTCAGCAAGCTCTTGGCGCGTCCACGGCATTTCAAGCATGATCGCCTTCGCTGAATACTCAAGGCGCTCCAGATGTTCATCCAGTTTAAAAACACAACCACCGTAGAGACGAATCCCCTCAAAGATACCGTCGCCATAGAGTAAGCCATGGTCAAAAACAGATACCTTTGCCTCGGATTCATCAACCAGTTTGTCATTCAAGTAAATCTTCATATTTCCCGAATGTTGAACGCTTCAACGTGTTTGTCTAGTCGCGAAGATGTAAAAGGTAACAGTAAATAAACCAAGCGACAATCAGTGCACGGCACGGCACAGCCTGAGCCGTGCCGTGCAACACTGAGAAAAACTAAGCCTCTTCGTATTGTTGCTGCAGTTCCTCAACAACGCTAGGATCGGCCAGAGTCGTAGTATTGCCGAGCTCCTTGCCCTCAGCGATATCACGTAGAAGGCGGCGCATAATCTTACCGGATCGCGTCTTCGGGAGATCGTTCGAGAAGAGGATACGCTCAGGACGAGCGAATTTGCCGATACTCTTGTCAACCATCTCAACAAGTTCCTTTCGCAAAACATCTGTATGATCGCGGCCTTGAATGACGGTCACAAAGGCAATGAGCCCCTGCCCTTTGATTTCATGAGGCACGCCAACTACAGCTGATTCAGCCACGTCTTTATGCTCAACGAAAACGCTTTCCAACTCCGCAGTTCCAATTCGGTGGCCGGATACGTTCACCACATCATCCACGCGACCTAGAATCCAAACGTAGCCATCCTCATCGCGGCGTGCGCCGTCGCCGGGGAAGTAATATTTACCGTCCCACTTGCACCAGTACGTGTCTTTAAAACGCTGAGGATCGCCATAGATTCCACGTAGAATGCCGGGCCACGGCTTCTTAATGGCTAGTATTCCCGCGCTCACCTCTTCCCCTTCATCTGTTAAAACAGCAGGCTCGATGCCGAAGAATGGCAAGCACGCGCAACCGGGCTTGGTCGCCGTGGAACCGGGCATCGGTGTGAGCATGTGGCCGCCGGTCTCGGTCTGCCACCAGGTATCCACGATAGGACAGCGCTCTGCACCAATCATTTTATGATACCACATCCAGGCTTCCGGGTTGATTGGCTCACCTACGGTGCCCAGCAGGCGAAGGCTCGACAGGTCGTGCTTCTCAATCCACTTATCGCCCCATTTCATGAAGGCTCGGATCGCAGTCGGCGCAGTGTAGAAGATGCTGACCCTGTATTTTTGAACAATGTCCCAGAAACGACCTTGGTTTGGAGCGTCCGGCGCACCTTCGTATATAATTTGAGTGGTCCCGTTCTGCATCGGCCCATAGACGATGTAACTATGTCCGGTGATCCAACCGACGTCGGCAGTGCACCAGTACACATCTTCCGGTTTAAGATCGAAAATGTATTTTGAGGTCAGGTAGGTATAGACCATGTAACCTGCCGTCGTGTGAATAATGCCTTTCGGTTTACCCGTCGTGCCGCTTGTGTAGAGCAGGAAGAGCATGTCTTCGGCATCCATTTCCTCACAAGGGCAATCGATGGGCTGATCCTGCACAAGGCGATGATACCAATGGTCGCGACCTTCTTTATAGTGACATGGGAACGGATCACCATGCGCCCGCTTAACAACGATCACATCAGTCACGCAATCAGCCTCCTCCAGGGCCTCATCGACAATATCCTTAAGTGGCAGAACCTTACCACGGCGCCAGCCTCCATCTGCGGTGATGACACACTTTGCGCCGCAGTCGTTGACCCGATCGCGAATCGAATCCGCAGAAAAACCAGCAAAAATGACCGTGTGAACAGCTCCAATTCGAGCACAAGCCAAGGTCGCCAGTACAAGCTCGGGGATCATAGGTAAGTATATTGCGACGCGATCCCCTTTTTTAATTCCGAGTTGCTTGAGCCCGTTGGCGAACTTGCAAACCTCTCGGTGCACATCCTGGTAAGTGAGCACCCGGGTATCACCGGGCTCACCCTCCCAAATTAAAGCCGCTTTATTGCGATCCGGCCCTTTGAGGTGACGATCGACGCAATTGTAACATAAATTAGACTTGGAACCGGAAAACCATTTAAAGAATGGAGCCTCTGAGTCATCCAGGACAGAATCCCATTTCTTAAACCAATCGAGTTCTTCAGCCGCTTCAGCCCAGAAAGTTTCAGGATCAGCGATACTTTTCTCGTAGAGTTCGCGGTAAGCCTCCGGACTGCCAACATGAGCCTGTGCGGCGAAATCAGGATTTGGATTGAATTTACGGTTCTCGTGCGAGACCGATTCCATAGAGGAGCTTTCTTGGGACATAATGAGGTAGTAGGTATAAGAGCGCAGATTGCGTGAAGTAATAAGATGTTAGCCAAGTCCGGAAAATTATTGGGTCAACGAATTTCGTTCTTAAATACAGACTCAAAAATCTGGCCTGAAAGCAGTTGACAAGCTCACATAGCAGGCGCATCAAAAATGGTTTCTTGCTTGGCAAAGTGCCGCATATCAAAACATGGAAAACTTCGCAGATCAGTGCCTCGACATGGCAAAATCGATCCTTGATGAAAATCTGGGGTCAATAGGTGAACAAGGGACGGTCACTCCTGTGGCCGGTGAATCCGGCCGGATGGACGAGCCGGGGCACGCCGCCCTCGCAATTGGAGAGTATTATCGCGCCACGAATGAAACCCATCTTGGCGACTTTGATCTGATTGATTTATCTGCCCGCTGCATTACGGCTCAGGCCTTCGCCGCAGAGGAACAGGAAAACGGACTCGCTTACGCAGCACTTGGCTTACTTTCGTTCAGCCCGGCAAAGGATCGAAATCCAGTCTGGGAGCGTCTCATGGATCCGACCCGCGAGCAACTGGATAAGCTGCTCCTGGAACGGAGCGACTATCAAAACCATTACCAGGCCTTCAATATTGCCAAGGCAGTCACTCGATTCAGCCTCGGGCTATCGAAAAAAGACGAGACCGGCCAACTCATTGATCGCTTCCTGGAACGTATTGATTCCAGCTCATCGACTGGCTATTTCGACGATGCAGCCGGCGAGGAGGATTCCAAACTCAGCGGCAGCTTCGACATCTACGGAGTGCAAAGCTTTGTTTTCATCCGCCAAGCACTGCAGCTTCACGCCAATCTGCACCTCCGGGAACGCAAGCTCCCCAGCCTGCGCACATACTCTGAGAAATACCTGAAGCTCATCCCAGACATTGCCCGTCAGGACGGCGCGGCCTGGGCGTATGGCCGCTCGCTCGGTGCCTATGGCCAAATGCACTGCATCAGCCTTGCGCTACAAGCGCTTCGCGATGGATGGATCTCCGGATCTCAGCGCGATCTGTATGTCGATGCTGTCCGCCGCATGTTCATGAATTTCTTCGTGACCTACCTGGATCAGGAGCATGGCTACCTTGTCATTCGCGACGGTGAGCGTAATACGGTCCCCTACCACACGACACGGATGGCAAACTTCGATGCCGCTCGCTACCTTTGCCAGTGGGCGCGCCTCGCACGCTCAACAGGTGGCAGCGCAGCACCCGCCAATCCGGTGCCCGCCCGCAAGGTTGCCCGCTACGTCAGCTTCGATAAGACACACAAAAAGGAGCAAGGTCTATTCGTTTATCAGGACCCAAACTCCGGGCTGGCTTTCCAACTTCCGCTGATCGCCTCGAGCAAGCTGGGCAAGTCTACATCCGGCTACCTAGCCTTCCCACACTCGCCGGGAATCTTTGATTGGCCGGTCGACAAGTATTTACCGATCATGCAACCGGAACTTACATTCGGAGATAAGGTGATCATTCCATCCTTTTACGGGAAGAACGTGACCACCAGCATAGGGATGCGTAACGCGCTTAACTTTAAATACGACCAACCTGAATTAATCACAAAAGACCAAGAGTTCGTTAACGGTCTCGGCAGTTGCAAAGTCCTCTGGTCTTTTAAAGAGGGAAAAATCACCTGCGAATACAATTTCTCAGTGAAGCAACAAGTCCAACTCGACAAGATGCGTTACGTATTAGCCATCGCTGCTCCGCACAGTAGCTATCGTGTGGCCACCGCGTTTGCGCTCGGAGCAGAAGGCCACCGAGCTGAGGTAACTAAAGACGACTTCCAGGCAGAGTGGAAAGAACTTGAAACTGTTACGGATGATCCAGAATACAGGACTTACTACGGCAACATGCACTACTTACAGATTCTCGAGCGCGATCGCCCCCTCGTCATGCGACCCGGGCAACAATATCGCCTCGCACTTTCCTTTGAGCCGGACATCGCATTTGCCGACGAATAGTGATTAAGTGTGATTACGTGTGATTAATTTTGATTAGGCCAAGCCGCTCAGGCGATGGTCTTCACACGAACATACGAACACCTCCACTCCTCTTACCTGTGCTATCTGTTCGCATTATCCCCTGCCTGGATGTCCATGCCGGGCGAGTCGTAAAGGGCGTGAACTTCGTTAATCTAATTGACGCAGGAGACCCGGTCGAACAGGCCAAAGCCTACGAGAAGCAAGGTGCGGACGAACTCGTCTTTCTGGATATTACTGCATCCAGCGATGAGCGAAATACCATGATCGAGGTAGTCGAACGCACCGCCTCTGAATGCTTTATGCCACTGACCGTTGGAGGGGGTCTCCGCAATGTAGACAATATCCGCGAGATGTTAAACGCCGGAGCGGACAAGCTCAGCCTCAACACCGCAGCAGTTCTTGATCCGGATCTTATTTCCAAATCTTCCGCAAAATTTGGCAACCAATGCATCGTGGTCGCAATAGATGCAAAGAAAGTCGAAGGCGAAAACCGATGGGAAGTTTATACCCATGGCGGACGCAAACCAACGGGACGCGATGCCGTCGAATGGGCTAAGGAAGTTGTCGCACGCGGAGCCGGCGAAATTCTCCTCACCAGCATGGATGCCGACGGCACCAAAGCGGGCTACGACAATGCATTGACCCGCGCCGTTTCAGACACTGTCGAAGTGCCCGTCATCGCCTCAGGTGGTGCCGGCACCCTAGACCACCTCGCTGACGCTATCGACCACGGCAAAGCTAGTGCCGTTCTCGCTGCTTCAATTTTTCACTTTGGCACCTACACCATCAAAGAAGCCAAAGAACACCTTCAATCACGCGGCCTCCCCGTGCGCCTTTAATCAAATGGACTGGGATAAATGTAACTTTAAACGCATCAACCAGCGCAAGTCCGAGGCAAAGCGCTGGGAGAAACGCGACGGCGAACAGGCAAACAAGAGTGCTAAAAAAGGCACAAACCACCAATCTGCTAAAAAAAAGAAACGGAAGCCGGCACCAAAGCGGTAAGCGCTTCCTCCTATGCCAAGGCTACGGCGGACAGGTCGGCTACAGGCCTCTTCCGTAGCCGAACGCCTTCGCGTTTGGATAGGCACTACGTCGGCCAAAGCGGAAGCGCTTCCTCCTTCGCCAAGGCTACGGCGGACAGGTCGGCTACGCGAAAAAACTTTTTTGATGACAGACTAGATTGAGGCTGAACCCGCATTGTAGCGCTCGATCCATGCGCGACTCCATGTGTCAAAATCCCCAGCTTCGATGTGCGCCCGCGCCTGCGCCATAAGATCAAGAAAGAAGTGAACGTTATGTATCGACAATAAGGTATGGGCGAGCAGTTCTTTCGCCATTACAAGATGACGTAGGTAGGCTCGACTAAAATTCCGGCACGTGTAATTATCTGCCTCCATGATAGGCTCAGGATCGTGCTTGAAGCGTTCATTCTTTAAATTCATGGGGCCTTCATTGGTAAAGACCGAGGCATGGCGTGCCAGTCGGGTCGGCATGACGCAGTCGAACATATCCATGCCAAGCCCCACCATTCGCAGAAGCTGCGGTGGAGTGCCCACGCCCATAACATAGCGGGGCTTGTCCTTCGGCAAGACGGGCGCGCAGGCAGCAACCTGCTTAAGCATCTCCTCTTCCGGTTCACCTACGCTGACACCGCCGATTGCATAGCCAGGAAAGTCCATTTCTGCCAAAGCCTTCCCGCAGTGTTGGCGGAGGTCATCATAGGTCGAGCCTTGAATAATCCCGAACACATGGTGACCGGACTCCAGAAAGCCATCCCCTTTCGCATGCTCAAGAAACTCTCCTGCCCAGCGGATCGTGCGGGTGACCGCTTGCTCGCAGGCGTCTCGCTCACAGGGAAAAGGCGGACATTCGTCGAGCACCATCGCGATGTCGGTATCTAAATTAGCCTGAATGCGGTAGCATTCTTTAGGATCGAGAAAAATCTTACGCCCATCGAGGTGCGAGCGAAACTCGATGCCCTCTTCTGTAATCTTACGCAGCTTAGCCAGACTAAAGACCTGAAACCCGCCACTATCAGTCAGAATGGGGCCCTTCCAATTCATGAATTTATGTAACCCGCCGAGATCGCGGATCAACTCAGAACCGGGGCGAAGATTCAGATGGTAGGTATTCCCTAAAATGATCTGCGAGCCGACCTCTTCAATTTGCGCCGGCGTCATGCCCTTCACGGTAGCCTGAGTCCCGACCGGCATAAAAATGGGAGTCTCTATCTCGCCGTGACGAGTTTTTAATGTGCCTCGGCGCGCTTCGCCGGATTGCTTGTGTAAAGTAAACATCGCAGTGACGTTGAACACAGATCGACCAACGTCCAAGCTCGAATGCTCGCCTAGTCGAAACGCGAAGGACTTTGCGTAACCAATCAATTTCGTAGCCGGAGCGCTTCCGCTTCGGGCCACGTCCGCAACCCGAACCACCACCCTCCAAACGCGAAGGCGTTCGGCTACCTTCCACACACGTAGCCGGAGCGCTTCCGCTTCGGGCCACGTCCGCAACCCGAACCACCACCCTCCAAACGCGAAGGCGTTCGGCTACCTTCCACGCACGTAGCCGGAGCGCTTCCGCTTCGGGCCACGTCCGCAACCCGCAAGCCAGCACCTCCAAACGCGAAGGCGTTCGGCTACCTTCCACACACGTAGCCGAAGCGCTTCCGCTTCGGTCCACGTCCGCAACCCGAACCACCACCTCCAAACGCGACCTGTCCGCCGTAGCTTCAGCGTAGGAGGAAGGCGTGGTCCGGTTCCCTTCGGCAAGCTCGGGGCCCGGTCTTGTCGCTTCGCTCGGAACGGCTACACCAATCGCAAACCTGACTCATCACAGCACACATTACTAAAAATACGCTACACCTTCATAATCAAAAGCTGTGCCCTCTTTGCGGTTGATTTCCATGCACAGGCAGAACTAGATGACTGCGTGACTGATAACGAAGAAAAGAACACCTTTCTCAGCGAAGGCCAAAAAAGGATCGTCGCGACGGGTTGCACGGCATTCGCTGCTCTTTTTCTCGCGGCCGCGTGCTACTTCCTTTTTGTACTGCTGCGCGAGTTTGTAACGACTTTCCAGGATGTACTCCTCCCACTGGCAATCGCTGCGATACTCGCGACCTTATTACGGCCAATTATTACCTTTTGCGAGACCCGCACTCGGCTCAACCGCACGGGCGGCATCGTTCTACTGATGGGGCTCATTGTACTCGCGCTGCTTGCAACTGCGACCTACGTCGTGCCGCCCGCGCTGGAACAAACCGGACAATTTCTTAAGGTGCTACCCAGCCTAATGGAACGACTGCTCGAGTATTTCAAGGGCGTCTCTCCTTCCATCTGGCAATGGTTGAGTGATCAACTAGGTCAGTCGCCCGAGGCTTATGTCCAAGACTTTCTACAGGAAAATTCCAGCCTGATTCAAAATGCTCTCGCCAAAGCCTCTGCCTCATCCGGCACAATATTCGGCATATTTGGCGGCCTATTCGGCAAGGTTGCCGCGTACTCAATTATCCCGGTGTATCTGTTCTTCATCCTCAATGGAGATCGGAACATTTGGAAGGACATCGAAAAGCAGTTGAATTTCATCCCCAAAGACCGCAGGGATGATCTCATCTTTCTGGTTAAGCAATTCAGCGGTATCCTGACCTCTTTCTTTCGCGGTCAAATCATCATCGGACTGCTCCTCGGTATCGTGCTGGCGCTTGGCTTTGCTATAGTCGGGTTAAAGTTCGGCATCGTCATCGGCTTTGTTCTCGGTCTTCTTAATATCATTCCCTACCTCGGCACGATGCTTGGTCTCCTAATCGTGCTACCACTCGGCTATTTACAGGATGAAGGAGGCCTCGCATTGCTCGGCCTCTGCGCCCTCGTTTTCGCGATCGGCCAACTCCTCACCGACTACGTCTTTACGCCTCGAATCATGGGCGACAAGACAGGCATGGGGCCCATGCTGATCATATTTTCTGTGTTCTTCTGGGGCACGGCACTCGGCGGCTTGCTAGGCATGATCCTGGCGATTCCACTAACCGCCTTCTTCCTCGTATTCTGGCGACTAGCCCGCGGGAAATACCTACCCGCCCTAATCGCGAAAGAAGAAACCGAATAATCCAAACTCAGAGACTGCGCCCTACCCTTAAATTCAACAAAACTTATGACAGAAACCGCACTAGAATCCTTTGCCCGTCCCGACGGACGCGCTATTGACCAACTCCGCGAGATCGGCTTTCAAGTCGGCATCGCGCCACATGCACTAGGCTCCGTGCTCGTCTCCTTTGGCGATACGCGGGTGATCTGCGCCGCCTCGATCGACAATCGCGTGCCCGGCTGGATGCGCGCCCAGAAAGTCGAAGGCGGCTGGATGACCGCCGAGTATTCCATGCTCCCCTACTCGACACTTGACCGTAAGCAGCGCGATATCAGCCGAGGCAAAGCCGACGGCCGCACCATCGAGATTCAACGTCTCATAGGCCGCTCAATGCGCGCCGTCTTCGACCTAAAAAAACTCACCGGTAAAACGATCTGGATCGACTGCGACGTGCTCCAAGCCGACGGCGGCACTCGCACCGCCTCGATCACCGGTGCCTACGTGGCCGCACAGATCGCCGTGCAAAAGCTAATCGCCAAAGGTGAAATCGCTGAAAACCCATTCACCGATTCCGTCGCGGCTGTCTCTGTCGGCGTCTTTCAAGACACTCCCGTGCTCGACCTGAATTACCCGGAAGACAAAGACGCGACCGTTGACGCCAACCTCGTCATGACCGGCTCGGGTAAATACGTCGAAGTGCAAAGTTCAGGCGAAGAAGCTACTTTCAGCGGCGATGAACTGACTCAACTCCTCAAACTCGGAACAAAAGGTATCGCTGAAATTAACGTCATGCAGGAAGCGGCTATACTTGAAGGACTCGCAGGCTAAAAGCAGACTGGCTAAAACTGGCATCCGTAAACGGAGCCTCTACTGTTGGGCCGCCCGATTAATTCTAAAAAAGACTTCTGCTCAACCCCCAGCCCGCACAGGCGTGAAGCCTCGCGCTTCGAGCTGGGCAAAGGCTTTTTCTCTGACATCGCCCTGTAGCTCGATCGTTCGGCCCTTCAAAGTGCCGCCGCAGGCGCAGGTCTTCTTTAAGTCAAAGGCGAGCTTTTCGAGTTCACCAAGCGGCAGATGGGTGGCAAAGGCACTGAGCGTAGTCACGGTTTTACCGCCGCGACCGGCTTTTTCGCGGCGCAACTCGACGCGACCTTTCTTAGGCGCCTTCTTTTCCTTACGTTTTGACTGAGGCGTGACCGCCGGACGATCAGGCAAGCCGTCCGAACTTAAATTACCGAAAGGGTTATTATCAAGGGCACCCCCTCCATCAGTCTCTAGCCGCTTACTCATACCTGATGAGGTAAATCAGGATTATCCAACCATTCAAGCGCTTTCACATAACTGCGCTTGGAAAGATAATGCTCTAAGCGCTCAGGCAAATCCGGGCCCTTTGCGACCTCATCAAGATATGCCAAAACCTCAGGTAAAGACACGTCCTGCGGTAGCTTTCTACGCTGGGTAATATATTCTAAATTAACTCTCAGAATCGACTCATTCATATCTCTATATCAAGAGATATTGCCGCAAGTGCAAGCCCTTTAAGGATTTCCTAGGTTAAGCCTTTCTAATAGTCTGCTATTTTCGACTAAAGAATTTGTATTTCTAATAAGAAGAATGCAGATTTATAACCACTCCAAATAAATCATGAAACAATCCTCCATGTCCGGACGCTGGAACGCCGATCTCATTGACCAGAACTACGAGATCTGGCTAACTGACCCCTCATCGCTCGACAGCGACTGGGCCGCTTTCTTCGAGGGCTTCAATCTGGCCCTGACCAGTGGGACCGATGTCGCGCAAGCAGAGGGAAGCGATATTAAAAGCGTATCACCCTCCAATGCAGACAGCGACGCGACGAAACAAGCGCGCGTCATCGGCTTAATCTACGCCTATCGCTCGATTGGCCACACGATTGCGGAGTTTAATCCCCTCAATAAAGAAAAGCCTCTGAACCCAAGGCTTACCCTGCAACGACTTGGTTTTGACGATACCGACCTAAAAAAGGTCTTTCACACGGGTAACTACCTCGGCGGACTAGAGATGGAGTTGGGCGAGCTTATTGAGCGGCTGGAAAAGACCTACTGCCAATCAACCGGTGTCGAATACATCCATATTCAAGAGACGCCGAAGCGTCGCTGGATTCAGTCCTACATCGAACCAGAATGTTTTGAGCCTCGATTCACGAAAGAAAAGAAAACGACTATTTTACGCTCCATTCTGGAAGCTGAAGCTTTTGAGAACTTTCTTCAAAACCGTTATCTCGGGCAAAAGCGCTTTTCCCTGGAAGGCGGCGAAACTTTAATCGCCTGCCTGGAAGGTATATTTCAACGTTGCGGACGCAACCAGGTGGACGAGATCGTGATGGGCATGGCGCACCGCGGTCGCCTGAACGTGTTGGCAAACTTCTTAGGTAAGTCCTTCGAATACATTTTACGCGAGTTCTCTGAAAACTACGTGCCTGACACCATGTATGGCGACGGGGACGTGAAGTACCACCTTGGTTACGAAACCAAGCGCACGGCCGAGGATGGCCATGAGGTTGACATTCGCCTGGCAGCGAACCCGAGCCACCTCGAAGCGGTCAACCCTGTCGTCGAAGGTAAAGTCCGCGCCCGTCAACGTATTCGCGGCGACCTGGAGCGTAAGCGTGTCCTACCGGTCCTTATACACGGTGATGCCGCCATCGCCGGACAAGGTATTGTAGCCGAGGTCTTCAACTTCTCACAACTCAAGGGCTACCGCACCGGAGGAACCATTCATATCGTAGTGAATAACCAGATCGGTTTTACGACCAGCCCGGAGGACGCGCGTTCCAGCCGTTACTGCACGGATGTGGCAAAGATCGTCGATGCTCCGATCTTCCACGTGAATGGCAACGATCCCGAAGCCGTCGTCGCTGCCATAGATGCGGCTTTCGACTACAGACAGACATTCGGATGTGACGTCGTGATCGACATGTATTGCTGGCGTAAGCACGGGCACAACGAATCCGATGAACCCGCCTTCACTCAACCGGTTTTATACAAGAAGCTTTCCAGCATGAAGCCAATCGGTGAGACATTCGTTGCTAAACTGATTAAGGAAGGCGAGTTTGAAGAAGACGAAGTCAACGCGCTGAAAGACCAATACATGAGCCGCCTCGAGTCTGCCTACGAAAATGTAAAGGCTGAGGAAAGCTCGAAGACCGACCCTTTTGAGGGCTCGAATGCGACTCAGCAGCCTGCTTACAACTTCAAGGGCTTCGATACCCGAGTATCCAGGGAGACACTACATCACATCGTCAAGAAGCACACGGAGTTCCCGGAAGGCTTCAACGTGAACCGCAAAATTCTGCGCCAAATGAATGCTAAGCTGAAAGCCTTTGAGGAAGATACTGGCATCGACTGGGGCATGGGCGAAGCACTGGCATTCGGCACTCTTCTGATGGATGGCACACCCGTGCGTGTCAGTGGCCAGGATTCCAAGCGGGGCACCTTCAGCCACCGCCACGCCGTGGTTTATGACTCTGAGACGCGGGAGCGCTACTCTAACCTCTTGGATCTCAGTGAAGACCAAGCCCAATTTTGCGTCCACAATTCGCTACTTTCCGAAGCGGCTGTTCTTGGTTTCGATTATGGCTACTCACTCGACTACCCCCAAATGCTATGCATCTGGGAGGCTCAGTTCGGCGACTTCGTGAATGGCGCACAAGTTATTATCGATCAGTTTATCAGCAGTTCAGAGTCCAAGTGGGGTCGCCTCTCCGGCATCGTCATGTTACTGCCTCACGGCTACGAGGGACAGGGCCCGGAGCACTCCTCCGCACGCCTAGAGCGCTTTCTTCAAGGTTGCGCCGAAAATAATATTCAAGTCTGCAACCTCACAACTCCGGCTCAATTCTTCCACCTCCTGCGCCGCCAAATGAAGCGCGAGTTTAAGAAGCCGTTGATCGTTATGTCACCCAAAAGCTTGCTTCGCCATAAAGAGTGCGTTTCTAAGATCGCCGAGTTTACCGATAATGATTTCTGGTCGATTCTTGATGACGATAAGGTCACCAAAAAGAATACCAAGCGAATCATCCTCTGCTCGGGTAAGCTCTACTACGAACTCAAGAGCTACCGCGAAGAGAATAAAATTAAGGACAGCGCAATCGTCCGCGTCGAGCAACTCTATCCACTTAACGTGGAACTGCTAAGGAAGACCTTCGGCAAGTATCCTAAAGATACCGAAGTCGTCTGGTGCCAGGAGGAACCCAAGAACATGGGCGCTTGGAGCTTTATGATGCCTTATCTCTACGAAGAGCTTGGCAAGATGCCACGCTATGCGGGCCGCAAGACATCCGCAAGTCCCGCGGTCGGCTCGCTGGCTCAACACAAGCACGGTCAAAAACGCCTTATCGAGGATGCCTTCGGCACCCTGGCAACCTAACTCCTATCTAATTACACTTTCATACTCAATTTCACTTTCCCCTTATTATGGCTACCGAAGTAAAAATTCCCTCGATGGGCGAATCCATCTCCTCAGGCATCCTCGCCGCATGGCACGTTAAGTCCGGCGATTTTGTCGAAAAGGATCAAACGATCTACGAACTTGAGACTGACAAAATCACCTCGGAAGCCAACGCAGAAGTCTCAGGCGTCATTACGATTACAGTTGAGGCCGATGAAGAAGTCGAGATTGGCCAAGTCGTTGCTGAGATTGACGAATCTGCCGCAGGCAGCTCTGACAATTCAGAGAGTGAGAGTGAAAGCGAAAGTGCTACTTCAGAAGAGTCGGAGAGTGAAACTGCTTCAGAGCCTGCTGCCTCTGCACCAAAATCTAAAGTCGACCCGGAAGCCACCCTCTCCCCCGCTGCTCGCAAGGCCGCCGCGGAAACCAATGCCGACGTCACCCAAATCGCTGGCAGCGGCAAAGATGGCCGCGTGACTAAGCACGATATACTTTCGAAGGAATCAGAAGACAGCAGCCAGAAGTCAGAAGCCAAATCAGCTCCGGCCCAAAAAGTCGCACCAGCTGCTGCCCCGTCACCAGAGGGCCGTGAGTCTCGCAAGAAGATGACTCCGCTCCGCAAGAAGATTGCTGAGCACCTCGTGAATGCCACGCAGCAGGCCGCCATGCTCACGACTTTCAACGAAGTGGACATGAGCGCGATCATGAAGCTCCGCAAGTCGCATCAGGAAGATTTCGTCGAGCGTCACGGCATCAAGCTCGGCTTCATGTCGTTCTTCACCAAGGCGGTCACTCACGCACTTCAGGCGGTGCCGGAAGTGAATGCCCGCATCGAGGGTAACGAAGTCGTCAGCCAGCACTACTACGATGTCGGCGTGGCCGTCGGCACGGACAAGGGCCTGATGGTGCCAGTGGTTCGGGATTGCGACCAGAAGGACTTTGCCCAAATCGAGAAAGATATCATCGGCTACGCCAAAGCGGCGCGCGATGGAAAGATTCAAATGTCTGACTTACAGGGCGGCGTTTTCACGATTTCAAACGGCGGCATCTATGGCTCGATGCTGAGCACGCCGATCATCAATTATCCGCAACCTGCCATCCTAGGCCTGCACAATATCCAGCAGCGCGCCATGGTCATCGACGGTGAAATTGTGGCCCGCCCCATGATGTATCTGGCCCTCAGCTACGACCACCGTCTGATCGACGGCAAAGAAGCCGTCACCTTCCTCGTGAAGGTCAAAGAAGCCATCGAAGATCCGGCACGTTTATTATTTGGCATCTAACCAAGCAATAAACGTGACGGGGTATTAAGGTGGGAAAGTATGAAAGTTTGAAGGCAAGTAAGACCCCACTTTCCTACCTCCCCACCTCCCACTTTCCTACCTTCCCACCTTCCCACCTTCCCACCTAATTATGTCACAAGAACAACCATTTGATATCGCCGTCATTGGCTCTGGCCCTGGGGGCTACGTCGCCGCAATCAAAGCTGCACAACTCGGCTTCAAAACTGCCCTT
>Ga0307981_1000731_pt1 | contig 31914 bp, 28 predicted proteins | sample OrgLakmetagen987_FD_201849 | JGI IMG/M metagenome (GOLD analysis project Ga0307981, IMG submission 201849) | Saline water microbial communities from Organic Lake, Antarctica - #987 | ecosystem: Environmental > Aquatic > Non-marine Saline and Alkaline > Saline | place: Antarctica: Organic Lake... | reverse complement strand
CACACTATTAAACATCACATTAAAGACTACATGATGCAAAGCCGTATTTAAATGCGCGATGTTAACGATGATTAGTTTGCTGTAGCTTAATGATATGAAGTGTAAGCATTTACGATAAACAAGTAATTATAAGGAAGGAACATGGCCTCGAGAGGTGTAAATAAAGTCATTTTAGTAGGTAACTTGGGAAACGATCCTGAAGTACGCTACATGCCAAACGGAAATGCTGTTGCGAATTTAAGTATCGCTACTAGCGAAAGCTGGAAAGACCAACAGGGCCAACAACAAGAAAAAACTGAATGGCATCGTGTAACGATGTATCGCCGTTTAGCTGAGATTGCTGGTGAGTATTTAAAGAAAGGCTCACAAATTTATATTGAAGGCAAACTGCAGACTCGTAAATGGCAGGATCAACAAGGTAACGACAAATACACTACAGAAGTGATTGCTGACCAGCTACAAATGCTGGGTGGTCGTTCCGAAGGTGGGCAGGGCGGTCAAGGCGGCGGAAATCAGCAACGTCCACAGCAAAATAATCCGAATCAGGGCTATCAAAAAATGCCACCAAACCAAGGTGCGCCCGCTAATCAGGGTAGCCAACAACCCCAGCAGCCACCAAAAATGGCTGAGCCGGACTTTGATTTTGATGATGATATTCCGTTTTAGATCATGTTTAATCTAAAAGTGTAAATATAAGGCATATTTAGATATAAAATCCCACTAAGCCCAGCATTTTTGTTGGGCTTTTTTTTGTTTATACATTGGATTGAGAACGAAGGCGTTGAGTAGCATCGTCAACATTCAATGGACGACTAAAATAGTACCCTTGAATGAATCTTGCTTGGAGGCCTAATAAAATTTCAAGTTGTTCATGTGTTTCTACACCTTCTGCAACTACACTCATTGAAAGATCACTGGCAAGTGAGTAAATATTTTTGAGTACCATTTTAGTTGGTATGTCGGCTTCAACGCTCTGAATAAAGCTTCTATCAATTTTCAATGTATCTATAGGAAACCGTGTCAGATAATTGAGTGAGGAATAACCCGTACCAAAATCGTCTAGCGCGATGCTAACGCCAAGCTCTTTCAAACGAATCAATACTTTCAAGGTAAGATCTATATTGTCGACGAGTACTGACTCGGTGATTTCTAGTTCAAGTTGCTCCGGCGACAACTTATTTTCTTCGAGCGCTTTTTTCACATCGCTGACCAAATCAGATTTAGTGATTTGTGACGCCGATACGTTAACCGATATCTTGCCTGAAAAAAGCCCTTCGTCATGCCATTTTGCAGCTTGTTTGCAGGCCGAATGTAGTACCCACCTACCCAGTTCAACGATAGAGCCATTGCGTTCTGCTTCAGGTATAAATATGTCGGGAGGAATGCTATCGCCGTCTGCTTGGAACCATCTGATTAAGGCTTCAAAGCCTACAGTTTTGTTAAGTACATGGTCTATTTGAGGTTGAAAATAAAGTTCAAACTCTTCGTTTTCAACTGCGATCTTTAGCTTTTGTCTTAGTTTAGTTCTTTTTTCTATCTCATCACTTAATGATTCGTTAAAGAAACGAATCGCGTTACGCCCACATTCCTTGGCAGCAAACATTGCAGTATCTGCATAAACCAGCAGTGAATCCGTTTCATTAGCATCAGCGGGAAAAGAAGCAGCACCAATACTTGCAGTAGATCTAATCATATGGTCATTTAAGGTATAACCACTTTCTAATACCTGACGTAAACGTTCTAAAATATTCAAAAGTTCAGAAGGCTGGCTGCTTAAGTTAATTATTAAAGCAAACTCATCTCCGCCTAAGCGAGCTAAAAAGTCATCGTCTCTTAATACTTGCTTCATTCTATAAGCGGCTTGGATGAGCAGTTCATCTCCGATTGCGTGGCCATAGATGTCGTTCACTTCTTTAAATCTATCTAAATCGACCATTACCAATGCAAAGCTATTGTCGGTACTGGTAACAAGATTATTAATATGGTTATTAAAATTATAACGATTTGCCAGACCCGTGAGGCTGTCATAATTAGCTTTCTTGTGAAGAGTTTTTACATGTAGCCGTCTATTAATAAAGAACAACAAAAGGCCAATTGCGAGCGCACAAGCAAGTACCCAGAGCGCGTAAAACCACCAAGGTTGTTTTATCTCAAAAGTGAAACTAGCAATCTGGTCACTCCACAACCCATCGCTATTTGTGCCGACAACTTTAAATGTATAAGTGCCAGCACTTAGGTTGTTGTAGTTAGTACTTAATTTAGTTCCAGCTTGCATCCACTCATCATCAAAACCTTGTAAAAAATAGCGATAGCGATTAGCACTAGGGTTAGTATAATCAAGTGCTGCATAGGAAAATGAGATGTTATTGTCCTCGTAGGGTATAAATGCTTTAGCTAGCTCATTGCTATTAAGTCCAAGCATTAGCTCAGACTTACCCGCCTTAACTTGGGTGATCTGAACAGGTGAATTAAAGTTGTTAGACTGCACTTTATCTAATTTTACAATCAACAGTCCTTTATTAGTCCCAAGATACAAGGTGTCATTTAGAACTGTCTGGCTCCCCTCAACAAAATCAATACCGGGTAAATTTAATAGGCTAGGATATGAAACCGAATTTTGCGTGATTGGATCATATGAAAAAATCTTATTTCTAGTGGTTAACCAAAGTTTATCTTGATGTTTAGCAACAGTAAGTAACTCGTTACCGATTAGTCCCTCTTCAGTCGTGAAACGAGTGAGCTCAGGGGTATTGTCTTTATTAAGAGTTAATTTGACTAAGCCAGCCCCTAAGGTAGTCACCCAAATCTCACCCGGCATACCTAAACTAATGCTTGAAGTGCGCATAAGCTCAGAATCGGTGCTCCCCAACCGAATATGTTGCTCTAGTCCTGTTTGCGGATTTATTCGATAAACTCCGTCTGTGGTCGCAAGCCAAATATCGCCATTTTTTGCCATAATTTTATCGGCAGTATAATCACCTTCTGTGATGTACAGATGAGATGGGTCATTCATAAAACCTTGAACAACGCCCTTGTCAGGGTCAAATTTCACTAATCCCACATCTTGATTGCCCGTTACCCAAACCGCATCGTCGCTGTCAACAAGGCTCGTCCATAGTTCATAATCGGGTAACCCTAGCGTATTACCTCCACTATTGAGGTAGTTAATGACCTCATTCGATACTGGGTCATACTGATGGATGCCGTTTGCTGAGACAAGCCAGAATAATCCTTGGCTGTCGCGTGAAACATCATATATATCATCACTTAAGATGTTCCTTTCATTTTGGCTCAGTACATCAATGTGTTCAATGCTGGTATCGGAAAGTTGTAGCTTATTTAATCCGCCTGAGCTGGCAATTAGCATCTGCTCTTCATCTATGGGGGCAGTGTTATAAACAATATTTCCTGATAAACCTTTGTTGTCAGCCTGCGTGTGCAATAGTGAAGTACTTTCTTCTAAAAAAGAGTGCTTGGAAACTCCAGATTCAGTAGCCACCCAGATTAATCCTGATTGATCCTCAAACACATGATTTACATGATCGGAAATCAAGGATGTTTCATCAAAGTCACGTGCTTTAATATGAGTAAAGTCTTGTCTATTTTCAGAGATAATTGTTAATCCTGAAAATTCGTGCCCAATAATAAGCTCTCCGTTTGATCTTTCTAAGGCACTGCTAATCCAATCTTCAGCAATACTAGCCCCATCCAGATTCATCCGATATTGTTGAAAATCGTTACTAATGGGATCGTAGTCAATCAAGCCTTGGCTGAATGTGCCAATTAGCACTCTACCACTCTCTAATCTAGTCAAGGTATACAAGGTATCTGTATACCACTCAGGTACATCATTATTTTTATCGCTTTCAAGGGAAAAACTGGAGTCAGAGCTATTAAAAAACACTAATCCCTCCATCGTCGCAAGTATAAAATTGTCTACGGAGGTCTCAATCATCTGGTTAACAGGAATTTGATAAGAAGTATCTTTAATAGTGCCGGAAAAGTGGGAAAACTCATTGCGTTCAGGATGATATAAATTCAAGCCTTTGTTGGTCGCAATCCAGATTCTGTCGCTGGAGTCTTGATATATATAATGCATCCAATTGGCGTTTATGGAATTTGGGTCGGAGGCATCATGGACAAAGTACTCGATATTACCTTGCGGATTGATTTTATTCAGTCCACCTTCAGTGAGTATCCAGATATTGTTTTGTTGGTCTTCGAATATCTGTATAACGACATTATTGGTGATATGGGAGGGTTTGCCTGGCGCATAAGAAAAGTGACGAAAAGAGTGGCCATCATAGCGACTTGCGCCCGCGTTTGTGGCGAACCAAATAAAGCCATTTTGTTGTTGAAAGGTCTCATTGATATATTCAGAAGTGAGCCCATCGGCTATTGTTAAAGAATTAAAACGTAGATCACTTGCACTTACGCAGTGAACAAGGCCTATGAAAACAACACAAGCGGAATATGATATCAATCTCAGTAATCTATTTACAGTCAGATATCTCACACTCATATTTCGCCTAAAATAATATAATGTTATACAGCATTTGATTACTTACTTACTGAGCTATTGAGTGACTATAACCCTAATGCAATCGTATTTGAAAACATAGATACACTCTAAGTAAATGGTAGTTCGACCTTCCAAGCACTATACAGATTGTTATGTATTAAATAAATAAGTTAAGAGAGTCTAATAGTCGCATAGAAATTCTTGCATTATCCGCGAATAGTGACTGAATTTAATACAGAGACATCTCAAATGTTGGAAGCTATGATCTCGCTTTACTTTTATCGGCTTAATTAACTGAATCAATATAAGAAATTTTACAGATTTAACCGGTCCTTTAGTAGGGAGGAAATTGTTGTGCATACGGTATGATATGCTTAACCATTAACTGCTGGCTTTTTTTGTTTTGCTAGTGCATGATTTTAAGAATGATTCGCATCGCTGTGTTTCAGCTGATGCAAATTCCTTCCTGCTACTCTGTATTCATGCAGAGATATTTATTAACGAGGTAAGAATGTTGTCCACTGACTGGCACAGTGCGCTAGAGGTGACTTTATTAGGTATATCAACTGTAATAACGTTTGTATGCATGAGCGTTACTATCTTGTCATTACTGCCCTTTAATCATTGGATATGCCGCATATGGGAGTTTCCAAGATTTCAATTGGTTTGTATTGGCTTATTTAATGTCATCATCCTCTTGTGCTTTAACTCGTCTTATTTCGAGCCCCTCTTTTTATTTAGTTTAATCACCAATTTAGCAGTTATTATATTCCATGGACTATGGATTTTGCCTTATACAAGGATTTATAAAAAAGAGGTACTGCGTGCTCAAAAGGACTGCGAAACCAGCTTGAGCATCTTGACATCAAATGTATTGATGACTAATCGCAATGCCCAGAAATTAATTGAGCAAATATTATATTACCAACCAGATATCCTAGTAACCTTGGAATCTGATATTTGGTGGCAACAGCAACTTGATGATGCACTGACTCACTACCCGCATAGAATTGCGGTACCCCAAGACAATTTGTACGGTATGCATGTTTATAGCCAAATCCCACTTTCTAATATGCAAGTGCGCTACACCGTGAAGGATTCTATTCCATCAATTGAATGTGAAGCGAAGCTTGAGAACGGCGTTTTAATAAAGTGCTTCTTTGTACATCCGGAGCCACCTAGTCCTACTGAAGCGAAAACCGCCAAGCCTAGAGATAAAGAGTTATTGTTGTATGCTGATGAAGCTAAAAACAGTAATGGCCCGGTCATTGTGACCGGCGACTTAAACGATGTTGCCTGGTCTCCCACAACGCGTGCATTTAGGAAGCAAAGTGAACTATACGACCCGCGCATTGGCAGAGGCTTTTTCAATACTTTTCATGTATATCACTGGTGGGCTCGATGGCCCTTGGACCATATCTTTTTGAGTAAGCACTTTAGTTTAGTCAGTATTAAGCGCTTAGCAGATATTGGTTCTGATCATTTCCCTTTGTTTACCAGGTTAGGTTTAAAGCATGAGGATGAGCAAAAATAGTGCCCTTAAATAAATACGATGATATTTTAGTACTTATCCATATGAATAGGCGGTAGAGATTACCATGCATCATTTTTTATCTAGTTTATTAATAGGGTTAACCACGGTATTCGCTTGGGCACCTGCAAGCATTTTGTTATTTCTCGCAGGTGTTGGTGTTTATACAGGCGTGCTGTACTTTGATGAGGTAGGTTTAGTAAGGCTATTAGCCCTTTGCCTCTTAAGTATTTGTGCTATAGCAGGCTATGTAGCCTTAACATCAATATGTTGGGGTTTGAAACTACAGCCGATGTTTAGGCTAATCTGCTTAGGATCTGGGACCTTGGCTTTGATTGTGGCCATTACTCTTGGGCATTTATCGGGAAATCCCCTGTTACAAATTACTCTTAATATTGAGCAGATATACTTGTTTGTTTGTCCGCTTATATTATTAGTCTTACACGTAGTGCGTGACGCAAAACAGCTAATCCTAAACAAGTAAAAAGCTTAATTTAGCGTCACAAACGGTATGGACTTTTTATCCTAATGCTAAGCTAACGCTCACCGGGCAATGATCGGAGCCATGAATATCATTATGGATCTCTGCATCAATTACTTTATCTTTTAACACTGAAGATGCTAAAAAGTAATCTATTCTCCACCCCACATTGCGCTCTCTTGCTCCAGCTCTATAACTCCACCAGCTAAATTTTTGCTTCTCGGGGTGCAAGTGGCGAAAGGTATCAACAAGACCGGCCGCAACTAAATTGTCGATGCCGTCGATTTCTTTCTGCGTGTAACCGGCACTTTTATTGTAGTTTGCTTTTGGGCGAGCCAAGTCTATGTCTTTATGAGCCACATTTAAATCGCCGCACACTAACACAGGCTTGGTCTTTTCAAGTTCACTAATATAGTTAAGAAAAGCAGCATCCCATTGTTGGCGGTAGGGCAGGCGTTTGAGCTCGCTACCAGAATTAGGGGTATAAACGGTAATTAAGTAAAATGTTTCAAATTCAGCACATAACACACGGCCCTCTTGGTCATGCTCATCTATATTAATATCTTTTGTGACTGAAAGTGGCTTAGTGCGAGTAATAATACTGGTACCGGAATAGCCCTTTTTTACCGCAGAATTAGTGAAGATGTGATAATCATCAAGTGCTTCAAGCGCCTCGAGAACCTGATCATCTTGGGCTTTAGTTTCTTGTAAGCAAAGCACATCGCATTCCAAGCTAGCTAAAGACTGCAAAAAGTCTTTTTTCATTGCTGCTCGAATACCATTTACATTCCAAGATACTAATTTCATCAAGTTCTCCATCATTATACTTAAGATTGAATAGCGCGTATTGTAGCGACTATCTAATGAGATAGGGAGCTTAAAATACTATCGATACTCAGGTTTAAAGGTTTGAGTTTAAGCCGCAAACACCGACCAACCCGTTTTATTAGTTAAAATCTCTAGGGCTTGAGTGCCTAGCTTACTATTACCAATGACATCCAAACCTGGAGACCAAACAGCAATGGAGGCCTTACCAGGTGCAACTGCTAATATTCCACCTCCCACACCACTCTTGCCTGGCAAACCCACTCTAAAGGCAAATTCACCTGAGCCGTCGTAGTGGCCACACATGAGCATAAGCGAATTAATGCGCTTGGCGCGTTGCGCCGACACGACATTGCACCCTGTGTCTGGATTAATACCGTTGTTTGCTAAAAATAAGCCCGCTTTGGCGAGTTGACGAGTATTCATAGCAATTGAGCAGTGATGAAAGTATGTGCCAAGTACGATATCGACAGGATTATCGAAGTGTCCAAAGGAGGCCATAAAATGTGCTAGGGATGCATTTCGTGAGCCGGTTTCAAGCTCAGAGCGTGCTACCTTTTCGTCAATCGCTATACTCTCGTCATTTGCCAATGTTCGTATAAATTGAATAATCTCAGCAAGCGCTTCTTTTGGCTCTTGCCCTTGAATAATCGCATCAGCCACGGCAATAGCGCCGGCATTAATAAACGGGTTTCGTGGCTTGCCATGCTCGTGCTCTAATTGCACAATAGAGTTGAATGGGTCGCCAGAAGGCTCGCGGCCAACCCTAGACCACAAATGCTCACCTAATTTACCAAGAGCCAAAGTAAGGGTGAATACTTTAGATATGCTTTGAATAGAGAATAGAGTGTCAGCGCATCCGCCGCTATAAATTTCGCCATTAGGCAGGGCAATGCTAATGGCAAACTGATTTATATCAACTCTGGCTAATTGTGGAATGTATTGCGCCACCTGGCCTCTATCAGACGCCAAGGACATCTGGGTAACAATATCATCAACAATGTTTTGCATATCATTCTCCAGATATCACGCTAACGATTATATTAGCGTGTTTTACGTAAACACCTAACAGCTAAAGCGCCGATTAACGCGATTAAGAATGCAAAATTTAAGGAGCCACCGCCACCGTCGTCATTGCTACCTGCTGGAGGTTGTTGATTAGCGTTGTTGATAAGTGTGTTTCTGGCTGGGTTAAGGTCTGGATTAGTAATGCGAGTGCTATCAATCACCACAATATCGGTAATAATCACTAAATTTTCGTCGTTAGGCACTATATTATTATTTGCATCAGCGCTTGTGTAATCTCTTAATGGTAAGTCAGAAAACGCACCGCCAAAATTAAAACGCGACAGGCTGGCAATCTGATCTACCACGTCCATGCCGTCCCCCAACACCTGACCAAATACTGTAAAGCCACCGTTTTGTATGTCTAAATTAGCGGAGTTGTCATTAAGGTTAACAAAAAACTGTGAAGTAGCGCTATTCGGATTTCCACCTACTTTTGCCATCGCAATGGTGCCACGTAAATTTGAAAATAGAGGTTCGTTATTTACAGGTGTTCCTGTAGCAATAGGCTCTGGTGGAAAGCTTCCTGCATATTCAAAACCACCCATTTGAATGATAAAGCCAGGCACAGCGCGATGGACTGTGTTGTTAGCAAACTGCCCCGCGTTGACATATTCTAAGAAGTTTTCAACCGTTTGCGGTGTTGCATCATCGAATAAGTTAATTTGAAAGTTACCCACTACAGTGCGCACTTCTACAACGGTTGCATAACTTGCACTGGCAAACAGAGCTGACAACAAAAATACTGAGGTGTTGATGAGCTTTTTAATGTTCAACGGGGAGGTCCTTGTAATAAATATAAGTGATAAAAAAATAAGGCGTGCAATATAGCACGATGCTAATAAATATTAGCGCCCTTTCAGCTAAAAAAAGCGCTTTTACTTAACAGAAAATAAGCTTACTTTTTTGCGAACGCTTTTGTTAGGTAAGCATTAAATGCCGGCACAGCTGCTTTTTTATCTTTTGCAATGGCTTGCACTTCTGGCATGGCGCTGAGCTTTTCTACAAGTGCTTTTGCGCCTGGGGCCTCAGCAAGTAAGTCTATGTCATAAAGCTTTTTTGCCACACCTGAGGCTAAATCTACTGAGTAGAAAAAGAAAATATCGGCGGCACTTAGTTTATCGCCGGCCATATATGGCGAAAACGACGCGGCCCGCGCAATAGCCTGCATGCCATTTAACAAAGCTCTCTTCACTTCTTTTTTGGTATTTTCGTGAACAGGTACGCCCCAAAAAGCTTCGTTGTGACATCTGCGAGCGGGGAGCTCAACATATAATTCTACCATTTTCATTAGCTCTCGAATTCGGGCCTTCTCAAAAGCTGAACCAAAGATGAGCGGAGTTTCAGGTGATATTTCATCCAAATATTCAAACACTACATTAGTCTCTATAAGGACGCCGTCGTCAGTTGCTAAGGCCGGTACCTTGCCGGTAGGGGAGATAGCGAGATATTCGGGTGTCTGATTCGGGTAGGTAATAACCGGCTCATATTCAACGCCCTTTATGGCAAGCGCAAGTTTGATCATGTTGTAGTAGTTGCTTACATCAAATCCGTACAGTTTTAGCATTATTATCTCCTTTGTGGTTGATTGCTTAGCTACGCTAATTCTTAGACCTTATATTGAGTGAAAGTATGCCAATTACAACATTCAAATGCTTATAGATAAGTATTCATCTAAGTTGGCGAAGTATACGAAGGCCTTTGAGCTCTGACCAAGCTTTGATGATTAATGTTTTAGTAAAAGAGCTATTTATTGGCGAATTAGACCAAGTAATAATTTGAATATTTTTTTATAAATACTTAAGTGTATGTTTTTACTCAAATAAAAATGTGGCACTAGCTTTGCAAATTACTTTTTAAACATGGTTGATTCTAATCATCGTATCAACCGCAAATCTAGGAGTAATATAATGGAAGCAATCGCAGGTATTTTTGTATTTCTAATTGGTGCCATCTTTTGGTTAATACCAGTTGTGGTGATCCTCGCGTCTAATCGTACATCAGGCGGTGAAAAAGCAGCTTGGATCCTTGCCGTTATTTTTATTTCTTGGTTTGCTTGGATATTTTACTTCTTACTAGCACCGATCACCCGTGACCGAGTGAGATATTAGCAGCGCATTTTGCGCTGCCATTTTTTCCTTAACCTTCGGAGATACCAGACATGATGTTTAAAACCAGTAGACCTAAATTTACCTTGTTGAGCGCCAGTTTAACGCTCGTTTACGGAAGCTTTATCAGTATTATTGCCGCAACTAACTCTGGCGACGACGTGGTTCAGCAAACCTCAGCGCTCGAAGCAAATGAGTCATCTTCGATGAATATTACTATCGACAATGCACCACGAGATAAAGTCTTTGGCGATGTTGCTGTTAGCACTGTACTAACGCGCAGTATTATTGATGATTGTTCAGGTGATGTAGGTATGACTATCGCAAGCGCTTTAAAAGGGGCAATTAAGTAACATGGAACTCATGAAAAAATCGCTTACCACGCTTCTTGGTGCATTATTAATTTTGTTAGGGATTATGTTTCTGATTATACCTGGCCCTTCTATTATATTTATCTTGCCAGGCTTATTGTTGTTGAGTCTTAATTTTCCAGCAGCCAAACCATGGTTAAAAAAATCAATGAAACTAATGGGCGCAGCAGCAGCATGGTTAGATAAAAAGCTCTTGAATGCCAAATATCGTTAAAGGACATGAACCATTATAAAGTTTTTGAAGTTACAGCTCTGAATTAACTTCCAAGTTAATATCAGGAGTATCGAAGACCTCATGGGACTGATGTTGAATATGAACAAACCCTAATAAAACAGCAGATACAACAACAGGGCTAAGTGCTAATAAAGACTCAGATAGTAAACCAAAGTATAGCAGACCGACTGCGAGCAGAAGCGTTTTAGGCCACTCAAGCCATAGGGCAATCGTTCTATTTTCCATTATCCACGCTACATTTACACTTGCTGCCACTACCAACAAAGCAATAATCAATTGCTCACTCATCGCTAATAAATTTGTGCTCATCATTAGATAAACACCCACTATTGCTATTAAGACATATTGTAAAATGCAGTAAGCTTTTTTTGCACCTGTTATAGAGGTGTTATAGGGCTTAAACTGAGAAAGGTCTACTTTATCCATAGGGAATTTCTGCATTACATCCTCAGGTCGCCAACCAGTTCGGCCAAACCACACTTTTAATTTGTCTGCCCATCGTTTTGTATGCAAGCTGTCTTGAATTAGCTGCTTATATACTTGGATGTTAGCAAAAAAAGGATTCCAGCTTTTTAAGGCTTTTCGCACGCCATAAATCGGTTTTTCGCTTGCTAGTTCGTCTTGATACGTTCCAAACAGTCTATCCCAGATAATGAATACGCCACCGTAGTTTCGATCTAGATAAATTTGATTTTGCGCATGATGAACGCGATGGTTTGAAGGGGTGACCATAAACCACTCCAACACGCCTAGTTTGCCTACGTGCTGCGTATGTACCCAAAATTGATATACTAAGTTTACTGAACCTACAGAAATAAGTACGAGTGGGTCGACGCCTAACAATGCCAGCGGAATGAAAAATATAAAGTTAAAGAAACTACCTGAAGACTGTCTTAATGCGGTAGTCAGATTGTAATCCTCCGAAGAGTGATGCACCACATGAGCTGCCCAAAATAAACTTATTTCGTGACCACAGCGATGATTCCAGTAGTAAAAAAAGTCGTATAATATAAAGATGGCTAGCCACATCCACCATGTTTGGGGGAGTTCAAATATAGCGAAGTGTTCAAACGCTAAAACATAAAAGGTAAGAGGAACGAGCGCTTTTAATACCCCAATCATACGGCTTAAAACGCCAACACTTAAGCTACTGATAGCATCATTCACCCGATAATATTGGGTGTTGCGAACTTTCTCAGCAATAAGCTCAGCGGCAATCAGTAGGAAAAATACAGGTATAGCGTAAAGGATAATACTCATAACAGTCTCTTTAATTACATCTGTTCATCATAGAATTAATACTATGTTTAAGTCAACCAAGCCGTTGCCTCCCGCCGTCGCTCTCTCGGTCGTCATCCTTGTTTCTTGCCGTCACCTTTGCCAGCCACCGTCACACTTTCGGTCGTCACCCTTGCGAAGGCAAGGGCCTAGATATCTCAAAACCTATGGCGATAGTTTCTTGCCTTCGCAAGAAAGACGGATGGGGGGCAGGAAGACGGATGGGGGCAGGAAAAGTATTTATAAATCAAACAAAAAAGGCGCCATTGTTGGCGCCTTAAAACATTAATGTTTGGAAGGTAAAGCTTAGTCGACTTTGCCACAAAAACGGTAGCCTTCACCATGAATGGTCACAATTAACTCAGCGTCATTTGGCTCAGACTCAAAGTGCTTGCGGATGCGGCGAATGGTAACGTCTACAGTACGATCATTTGGGCGTAATTCGCGACCTGTCATTTCCATAATAAGTTGTTCGCGAGTTAATATCTTACCCGGATTACTTAAAAACAAATGCAATGCACGAAACTCGCTGCGCGGTAATCTAAATTCTGCGTTGCTTGGTGAAATTAAACTACGGCTGTCGCCATCAAGAGTCCATCCGTTAAATTTAACCTTACTAGGCAAGTCATCATCTTCTGCGGCATTACTCGAGCGAGACAGCAGGTTGCGCGTTCTAATAGTGAGCTCTCGAGGATTAAACGGTTTGGTGAGATAATCATCTGCGCCAATCTCTAGCCCTAAAATACGATCAACATCATTATCTCTGCCGGTTAAGAAAATTAAGCCAACATTTTTTCGGTCACGCACTTCGCGCGCAAGTATCAAACCATTCTTTCCGGGCAAATTAATGTCCATAATCACAACATCAATGGTATTGTTTGCAAAGAAACCATGCATCTCTTCGCCATTTTCAGCCTCAAATACGTTATAACCTTCAGCTTCAAACAGGCTCTTGAGGGTAGTACGAGTGACTACTTCATCTTCTACTATTAATATATTTGGCGTTTGCATTCTTACACTGCCCTAGTTGGCTTATTCAATGCACAAAATTACAGTTCATGCATATACAGGTTATATGGTTTAGCGTGTTGTTTATCCATCGCCTTTATTCGTATGTCGCAAGTTCGGCAATGGTTACGTAAATTTATAATTAGTTTAGTTCAGTATTTCAAAAAAGTAATGAATTTAAAAGTAACTTTTTTGTTAATACTGCAATTTCTTATTAAAAAACAATATCGTTTAATAAAATCTAAGACAAATAGACCTTTTCGTACTCTATCGCGGCCTGCTCCCAAGTATATCTGGTATTCATAGCGCGCTGTTGCATGCTGGTAATCAGCGCAGGCTGTTCTTTGTATATTAGAAGTACTTTTCTTAAGCAATTCAACAAGGCAATTGAGGATGGGTCTTCAAACACAAAACCCGTTGCATCGGCTTGTGATACATCTATTACCGTATCTGCAAGACCGCCAACGTTCCTAACAATTGGAAGAGTAGCATAGGCTAGGCTATACATCTGATTTAATCCACAAGGTTCAAATTCTGATGGCATCAAGAAAAAATCGCTGCCCGCCTCAATTAAATGCGCCCACTCCGGGGAAAACGCCTCTAAAAAGGTAAATTGCTCACTGTGTTGCTTGGCTAGCTCTCTTAATCGTTGTGTGATGTTGAGATCGCCCGTCCCCATAATTACTAATTGCACTTTGTGCTGCAAAAATTCGCCAACAATGGGTAGTAAATAATTAAAGCCCTTTTGCTGTGTGGCCCTACATACCATACCAATTAGCGGAACAGATTTTATATCTTTAAGTTTAGATTTTTTTTGCAGCGCGGATTTACAAAGTGCCTTTCCGCTCATATCGCTGGCATCAAAATTAGCCGGAATAAGCGAGTCGGTAGTTGGATTCCATTGGCTGTAATCACACCCGTTTAATATACCCACCACTTTCTCTGGATTTTGATTAATCACATCAAATACACCGTGACTACCAATTACGCTCTGAATTTCGCGGGCATAGGTGGGGCTCACAGGGCAAACATTGTCAGCATATATAACGCCAGTTTTAAGTAGGTTCAAGTACGCATTGTCTGAATTTACTTGTGCATAGCTGAGCTCATCTAAAATAGGTACTTGAGACAGCGCACATACACCTTGAAATGCCGCGTTATGGATCGTTAACACGGTTTTACTTTCAGCAAAAAAAGTGTTGTCTGCAATAACGCTGTTGCGCGCTAAAAAGTCACTTTTTACAAAATAATTAGCAATCGCAGTGTGCCAATCGTGGGTATGCACCACATCGGGCTTAAAATTCAGTTCATGACTTACTTGCAATGCGGCGATTGAAAAAAACGTAAAACGCTGCGCGTTGGTGCTACCATCTTCAGAATACGGACTTGCATTATCACTGAAGTAGGGATGGTCAATTAAGTAAACATTAATACCATGCAAAGATAGCTGCATCACATCAAAATGGTAAATTTGTTGCGCAATGTGCAGTACTTGTTTTGGCATCGCATTAATCAGTTCAAAGTGTTCACTTACCTGTTTGTAAAAGGGCAAAATAATATTAACTGTGTGTCCGCGTTCAGCAAGCGCAAGCGGCAGAGCCTTACCTACATCAGCAAGGCCACCGGTTTTAATAATGTCTTCAACTTCAGAGATCAGAAAAAGAATATTCATTACGCGTTACTTTGTTCCCTGATACACACAAAACTTATTGGTTTTGCAAAGTGTTTCAAATTTAAAGAAGGTTTTTTCAATATGCTCGGGATAGGGTAAAAAACGATTAGCTACCATGGTTAATCGTGTACCTCGGCCACCTTTAGCGTGAGCGTCTTTGATAAACCCTTGCGTAATGCCATATTCATTTCGGCGTCCATCATGAAACGGCGGGTTACTCACTATATGATCAAAGTGTTGATGAATTTCTTGCATACCGTCACTGGCAATTACTTCAGCTTGCAGCTCGTTGAGTGCGAGCGTTTGCTTGCTGCAATAAACTGCTAATGCTGAGATGTCACTCATCGTCACTTTTAGCTTGCCATTCGCTTTTGCGAAATAGCTTCCAATAATGCCAGTACCACAGGCAAAGTCATAAAGCTTACCGCGCATTTGACGCACCGCTTCAGGCTTATTGAATTGTTGCAGTAATAGCTGCGTGCCTGGATCAAATTGCTTATGCCCAAAAACGCCAGGCAGCGAAAAAACGGTTAATTGCTGTTCATTCACATGATAGGTGCGAGTTTCAGCATATTTATTAATATCAAAGGTGCTTGCAGGACTTTCTACGTCACAGCTAATAAGCCCACAATGCTTGGCACCGTCTAGCTTGTTGATGTTGATACCAATTTTTTCGAGTTGCTTGGGGACGCTTTTGATACCCGCTTTGTTTTCACCTACCACCATCAATAAGCCTGAGGGCTTAATTAGGTAAGCCATATTCGCTAGCAGCATATCGAGATGTTGCTTGGCTTTTGGCATATAAATTACGATACCATCATAAGGCATTGGCGCAGCGTCAAAGTTTGCTGCAAATTGATGCTTATCAGCATTTTGCTTGCAGGCAGCTTTGTATTTATCAAAATATTGATGCAGGCCGGTAATATCGCCGCTCATCTCAGAAAATATTTGAGTATCTTCTGGGTTAACTAAAGCCCACTTACCATTGGCAAATAGTTCAGCATTGCGCAACAGCAACTGGCTGGGTAAAGATAGCATTAAGATACTCGCTTAAATATGATATCCCAAACCCCGTGGCCGAGCTTTTGTCCGCGCACTTCAAACTTTGTGATGGGGCGGTACTCTGGACGGGGCACATAGGTATTATCGGTAGAGGTATTCTGATAACCCTCGGCGCTCAACATGACTTCTAACATATGCTCTGCGTAGGGCTCCCAGTCGGTTGCCATATGAAATTCACCGCCAATTTTGAGCTTAGCGCGAAGGTTTTGAACAAAGTCGCTTTGTACAATTCGGCGTTTGTGATGACGGGTTTTATGCCAAGGATCTGGAAAAAACAGCTGTAGGCGGTCTAACGAAGCATCCTCAATACATTGTGCGAGGACTTCCACGGCGTCATGTTCAAATACGCGCAAGTTGGTAACTGAGGCTTCAGCGGCGTCGGCTAAGCAAGCACCCACCCCAGGACGGTGCACTTCAATACCAATAAAGTCGGTATCAGCACTTACCACTGCCATCTCTACAAGAGACTTGCCCATACCAAAACCAATTTCCATCACCCGCGGTGCATTGCGCTCAAATACTTCATCAAGGTTTAGCATACCTTGCTCAATATTTAAGCCCATAGTTGGCCACTGCTCTTCAAGCGCCTTGCCTTGAGCTTTGGTCAAACGACCTTCGCGTTTAACAAAACTCTTCACTTTAGCGACATAAACACCCGCTGCGCGGGCTTCTTCTTCTGATGTAAAACGACTCATAAACTTTTTTGGTCTTTGCAATCTTTGAAACGTATAGTGTGAGTAGTATAGAGCATTGCCATTAGGATGTATTTTTAAAAAGTGGACACACATCAATTTTCTTTCTCAGAGCAGGTTTTAACTTGGTTTGATGAGCATGGTCGTAAAGACCTGCCCTGGCAGCAAAATAAAACCCGTTATTCAGTTTGGATTTCGGAAATTATGTTGCAACAAACGCAAGTAAAGACGGTTATCCCGTATTTTGCTCGCTTTATGTCGAGCTTCCCCACGGTGAGTGACTTAGCAAATGCACCGGTAGACGAGGTGTTGCATTTATGGACAGGACTTGGCTATTACGCCAGAGCGCGGAATTTACATAAGGCTGCAATTAAGGTGCGTGATGAGCATGAAGGGGTATTTCCAGCAGAATTTGAACAAGTGCTAGATTTACCGGGAATAGGGCGCTCTACCGCCGCTGCTATTTTGTCTTTGGCCGACAATCAGCCTTACGTTATTTTAGACGGTAATGTAAAACGCGTGCTTGCAAGATACCATGCAGTAGAGGGCTGGCCGGGTAATAAAAAAGTAGAGGAGGAAATGTGGTTGCAAGCACAAAGCTTGGCGCCTCAATCAGCAAAATCGCAACCGCAACATGGGGATTATACCCAAGCCATGATGGATTTAGGTGCCACACTATGCACGCGTTCAAAGCCCAATTGTGAGCAATGTCCAGTAATGTCGCATTGTTTAGCATTTGCACAAGGTAGGCAGATTGAACTCCCACATAAGAAACCCAAAAAAGCGATTCCAACCAAGCATACATATATGTTGATACCATTTTATCAAGGTAGCGTTATGTTGCATAAGCGACCTGCAAGTGGCATTTGGGGAGGGTTATGGGGCTTTACTGAAGCTAGTGAAGACACTTTGACACAAACTACTGCTGACTTAATGATGCAAGCAGACTCTAGCGCATATGAAAAAATCGATTTGCCAGAATTTAGGCACACCTTTAGTCATTTTCATTTAGAGATATCACCTATACTGTTACACTTGCAAAAAGCTCCAACATTAGAAGTGAAAGAAGACGTATCCCTGTGGTTTGATATTGGCCAGACATCGAAAATAGGCTTGGCAGCGCCCACGGTGAAAATTCTTAAAACCTTACAATCACAATTTTAAGGGCAGTATTATGGGCAGAACGGTACATTGCGAACATTTAAAAAAAGACGGCGACGGTTTAGATTTTCAGCTTTATCCGGGTGACATAGGCAAACGTATCTTTGATAATATTTCTAAAGAAGCTTTTGCGCTTTGGCAAAAAAAACAAACCATGTTGATTAACGAAAACAAACTCAACATGATGAATGCTACTGATCGTAAGTTTTTAGAAGATAAAATGGTCGCGTTTTTGTTTGAAGGTATAGAGCCAACCATTGAAGGTTATGTTCCGCCTACAAAATAAACAAAAAGACGCGTGACTACTTAAGAACTTGTAAAAAGCACAAAAAATCCTTAGGTTTTGGCAAAAAGCTATTGACTTAAGAGGTGTAAATCCGTTTAATACGCATCCACGGCAATTTAGTGAATTGTTGCTGGCAATGCCTCGATAGCTCAGTTGGTAGAGCAGCGGATTGAAAATCCGCGTGTCCCTGGTTCAATCCCGGGTCGAGGCACCATTATTCAATAAGACCCTGCATTCAGCGTACGTCACCCCGTACTTGATGCGGGGTTTTTTGTTTCTGCCGAGGGACACAAGCGTGTCCCTGCCGGTAACGGTGAGCCAGTAACTGGCGAGCACAACCCCGTGTCGAGGCACCATTATTCAATAAGACCCTGCATACAACGAACGTCACCCTGCACTTGATGCCGGGTCTAGCTTACATACCTTTGCGGCCAAGATGCCTTAAGTCGATAACCGCGATTACTTCAACCTTTGAAAAGTATCGTATGAAAGTTCAATACTTTCTATTATCAACTCGTTGTTATTTACCTTAGTCTGACCTAATGTCAACTCAACGGGAAAGGCATTAGTAAATGACCAGATGACCATTTCTGTACCGCTAGCGTCTAGTAAACAAACTAGCAACGACATAGGTTGTATAGGTGTTGTAACATCACTTTCAAATGTCGACTTGCACCATTTAACAAATGGCGAATCAACACTAACGATGCCTCTCGATAGCACTAAGTTATAAGATTGGGTTTTTGGCGGAGTATGTACAAACTGGTTTTGCCCCCCCGATTCAACACTCGGTATTTCAATCGAACTTTGAAAGCCTGACACTTCTTGAAAAATATTTGCGATGCCTCCTACATCTGAAGCAAATGCTACATTGAAATAAAAGGCCTCCGGTGGGTTGAACTGTGTATCCGACATATAAAGCTATTCTCCAAACATAAATTGCGTCTAAACCTTGTCTACTCAGGCAGTCGACCTAGGATTTCAGACTGCTTTAGTTGTAGACCTAAACCTGAAACTTGATATCGACGTATCGCATTTATCCTCAGTGCAACAGAAAACATTCAAATTCAAAAAGACCTTACATTCAACGTAAGTAATCTCTACTGTAATGCGGGGTTTTAAATTTTGTCGAGAGATTCTACTAATAAAAAAGCCATTCAAATGAATGGCTTTTGATATCAAGTTTGTATCCGCTTAGGTTTAGTAGACTAAACGTGCCTGTACATACCAAGTACCACCATTGAAACCAAAAGGACTGGCTTCAGAGTACAATTGACCTAAACTCCCAGCGCTTGGGTTCTCGTCTGGGTACGTATCAAACAAATTGTCGACTCCTACTACAAACTCCAGGTTATCAGAGTACTGATAGGCAACCTGTGCATCAACTAAGACTGATGCACCAATGCCATTTACTCCATTCCCAGTATCATCCCATCCACCGTAATAATTAGCACGAAGCAATGTTCTTATAGCCCCTTCGGTATGGCTCCAAGAAACATTCGCTCGCGTGTTTGGCAGTAAATCTTCGATAGCATTTACACGACCATCGCTAATAGGATTAACCGTACCAACACTGTCTACCTCAGTTTTGTTGTAGTTTGCCGCAACGGTTAAGCGTGAATCACCACCCATGAAGTCAAAGCTGTAATTACCAACAACGTCAATACCTGTTGTGGTGGTATCAAAACTATTTGAGAAGAATCTGAACTGTGACAAATCATCTAAGCCTATAAAGTCTTGACGATTAATCACGCCGGATGCGTCTAAAGAGGTTAAAGCTTGTGATACAGACCCAAAGTCAGATCCAGCTCCACCTGCAAAGTTCAGTGCCGATAAGAAATCAACGTTTGCACCAAGTGCGACTCGGTCGGTCAATTCAATATTATAGTAATCGATTGTCCAAGTTGAACCCGCAACGTCGAAACCGACACCAAACGAGAAGTTAACCGCTTCTTCAGGACCAAGCTGAGGACGGCCATTACCGGCGCTCTCAACAAAGTCAGCAGCCAGCTGTCCAGCAACCGAAGACAATGGCAAAGTACCTTGGTCGATAAGTACACCATTCACGTTTTGCGTGGTTACGTTAGTTATATTTGCTTGCCCAGCTGTTGGAGCGTGAAAGCCGGTGGAATATGCACCACGAACTCTTACGTCGTCAGAGACATGATATATACCGGCTATTTTAAAGTCGGTAGTGCTTCCAAACTCACTGAAGTTCTCAGTTCTAACGGCAACTTGCATCGTCAACTGCTCAGTAACATCTGCTTCTAAATCCACATAAAAAGCCGTACTGTCTTGAGACGCCTCGGTATCGTTAGGAAATCCACCAAACCCATTTGAGCTAGAGGCAAAACCTTGACTCGCTAGAGGGCCCAGTGCAAATGAAGCCGCATCGCCTGCATACAAATTAAACTCTTCTTCTCTATACTCTGCACCAAAAGCGATGCTTAGTTCAGAATAAAGACCAACTTCAACTGGATATACAAAGTTTGCATTAAACAGTGTTTCAGTTTGCTCTTGGCCACCTGGTACAAAGTTTCTAGGAGTATCTGGACCTAAAGAAGCATTAATTGTGTTATTAATAAAGAAATCAGTTCTGTTTGACCCACGCTGAGCACTAAAGTCATACTGCAAATCGTTGCCGAAATTAAGGTAACCTCGGACACCTGCTGTAAACGACATATCTTCATTGGTTCCACCAAACCTTGGTACAAAACCGGCTGGAATCGTTTCAAGAAATGAAAAGCAGTTATCATCAGCTGAAACTTGTGCAAAGAGGCTTGCGTCAGGAATTACGTCACCTGAACCACCAAGTGGAATACCGGCAATACATGAACCGCCCACGCCTAATCCATCTAAGTCACCGACCAATACTGAAGCAACACCATTTTCATCGGCTAAACCAGTTGCTGGATCGACCAACGGACCAGCGTATACACCGCCTCGTTGACCTGATGGGCCGCCTACAACGTTACGGTAAAAGAAGCCACCGGTAACCATTCTCTCCCCATAGTTACCAAACAAGTAAGCTTCAGCATTTTCATTAATTTCAAAGCCAGAGTTGATAAATAACTTTATGTCGTCTTCAACATCCGGTTGTCCCCAATATTGAGGTACATCGCTTGTGTAAGAGTTAATTAGCTGAAAGTCAGATACTGGCGTGTAGCCGTTTGCAATCTGAAATGCTATGTCATCACGAACGACCGATCGGATTGTGCCGTCAACTTCGCGTATTTCGGCGGTTACGTTTACAAAGCCAGATTCACCCACAGCAAAACCAGCATTCGCAGAAATCACAAAGTTATCGCCATCGCCTTCGTAGGTAGAGCCATATCGAGCTTGAAACTCAAAGCCTTCTGCGTCTTCTCTTAAAATAAAGTTCAATACACCGGCGATTGCATCTGAACCATACTGTGATGATGCGCCATCTCTTAGCACTTCAACGCGGCTTAAAGCCATAGAAGGAATTGCTGAAATATCAACACCTTGGGCACCGTCTGAAATACCGCCACCTAAGAAAGATATAATTGAACCACGGTGACGTCTTTTGCCGTTAACTAGCACCAGCACGTTATCTGGCGATAAACCACGAAGGTTAGCTGGTCTTACGATGGTAGCAGCATCACTGATAGGTTGTGTATTAATGTCAAATGAAGGTACCTGCGTACGTAGCATGTCTTGTACATCCGCAGATGAGTTTTGACGGAACTCATCACCGCTGATTACATCAATTGGCACAGTTGAGTCAGCCGCCGAGCGGTTGGTCATACGAGTACCTGTTACTATGATGTTTTCGGTATTATCTGTCGCTTCTGCTTCTTGTGCGACAGCTTGCAATGGTAATGCAGCAGCAAGTGGCAATGCGCATGCCATTGCAATCGCTGTTCTTTTGAAAGTTTGTATTTTGTAGCCCTGAGTCTTCATGTCTTTCCCCTATGAATAAAGTTGTTAACCCAAACAGCCCCACGAGCGACTAATTATTATAAGTATTGGTTCAGATAACGGATGAGCTTTATACTAAAAGCTGATAGCTAATGTTGTTGTTATAACTAACAGCCTAATAGCATGCTCAAAAATCAAACTATGTTTAAAAAAAGCGCTTGTCAAGTTAGATTCAAGTCAAAACAGCTAACATTAAAATATCTTAATATTTAAAGTTGGCTGAACAAATCAAATGGGGTCAAAAATGTGTGCTAAGACACCACCCGTTATAAGGTGTTTTTTAATGACAATCTTGCTAGCCACTTTTGCGATTATGCAACCACGTGTCTAGGCTAAACTGCCCACTACCTCTAGCTGATAGCACCAATAAACCAGCCATTATTCCAGTGTTTTTAACAAAATTTTGAGTTTCATGTGCAAGGTTGGCACCCTCCGGAAGGTTCCAAAAGCTATGCATAAACAGATTAATCATCAGGGTTAAACCAGCCAAGACAAAAGCAGCGTATTTTGCTTTGTATCCAATAATCAAGCATATTCCAAATACGACTTGAATCAATATAGTCATTGGCAATAACACGGTTACAAAGGGTACATCGTAATTATCCATATACTGCGCCATCACCTCATACGACGAAATTTTCCGCATGCCAAAAAATGAAAAGTACAAGCCTAATAATGTTCTGCCTAATAGTAGGCTGGGAGTCTCAAGGTGCTTAAATAATTTATCCATTGGCGTCTCCAGTTAACCAAGTGTGAAAGTAAAAACAAAGATAGCGCTTTTTGGCAAAGATAACAGCTCTATTATTTATCAACGTTTTTAATATTTTTGTTTTTATCCACGCGGCGATTATCAGTTATGATAACGTCACACTTTATAACAATCTAAGGAAAGCAAATGAGAGCAATACAATTATTGATTGGCTCAATGCTTTTATGCACAGTTGTTGCGTGTTCCGAGCAAATCAATAAAACTGACTGCCTTGAAGCTGACTTAGTTCTTCATAACACCACTATTTACACTGCAAACGAACAACAGTGGAAAGCAGAGGCTGCAGCAAGCCTTGGTGGTAAGGTTGTGTTTGTTGGCAGCAATACTGATGCTAAAAAGTATATGTGTGGCTCTGCAAAGGTCTTGGATATGAGCGGCAAAACAGTATATGCGGGTTTTACCGACAGTCATCAACACATCGAGGGTGTGGGCCGGCGTACAAAAACATTGAGTTTGTTCGGTATCCCTACGCTAAAAGAAACGGTTCAGACAATTGCTGATTGGGCGAAAGATGTCCCGGAAGGCGAGTGGGTGCTTGGTCGTGGGTGGATTGAACGCGAATGGACAGACGAAGAGCGCTTTTTGACTAAAAGTGATGTGGATGCCTTTACTGAAAATAAGCCTCTATTTATGCCTAGGGCAGACGGAGTGTCGGCTCTCGTAAATTCAAAAGCGCTTGAGCTTGCTGGGATAAGCCGTGATACCCCTGACCCTGAGGGTGGCAAGTTTGAAAGAGATACAGACGGCACGCCAAATGGATATGTGCTTGCCAACGCGATGAACGTATTTAGGGCTATTATTCCTCAAGAAACCGATGAATACCTTAAAGATAATCTTTTGCGCGGTCTGAAGGCAAATGCAGCTATGGGGTGGACGCAGACTCAAGATGCTGGGATGCCATATCGTTTAGTGGATTTAATGCAAGATATTCATCGCGAAGGCAATATGTTGCATCGTGTCTATGCAGCAATACCTGTCTTAGAGGCTGAGAAGATGATGAGTCGCGGCCGCGAAACTACTAATGATGATATGTTTGATGTGCGTGGTATAAAGGTATTCATTGACGGCACGCTAGGTTCTCGTGGTGCAGCGTTAATTGAAAACTATGCAGATGCTGACCATAACGGTTTTATGAACCGCATTACTAAAGAGGACTTGGTGCCGGTGTTGCAACAGGCCTTGCGCCAAGGTATTCAGGTCCAAACGCATGTGATTGGCGACCGAGCGGTACAGTCTTTACTCAATTGGTACGAGGAAGCATATGAGGCTGTTCCTCGGTCTGAGTGGGCTAATCAAGATTTACGTTGGCGCATGGAGCATGCACAAGTTATTTTGCCTGAAGATCAACAACGCTTTGTTGATTTGAAGGTACTGCCATCAATGCAACCAAGTCACGGCATTGGTGACTTAAATTTTGCTGGGGACAGATTGGGTTCAAAGCGCTTAGTTTATGCTTATCCTTGGCAAACGCTTGTAGACAAAGGCTTGATGATTTTAGCTGGCTCTGATGCGCCCGTTGAAGTGGGTGACCCAAAAATTGAATTTTATGCCGCGGTTGCACGTAAGCGACTTGATGGCACCTCAGGGCCTGACTGGCATCCTGAGTTAGCAGTGTCCAGAGAGACAGCACTGAAAATGCTCACTATCTGGCCAGCTTATGGTGCATTTCAAGAAAATCTAAGAGGTTCTGTTGAGGTGGGTAAGTACGCAGATTTTACCGTATTCAATAATGACCTAATGACCATTCCAGAAGCAGAGATTCTCAACAGTGAAAACGTTATGACTATTGTTGGTGGAGAAATTATTTATCAAAAAGAACAGTGACCCTGTTGGGCATTTGCGCAATCATTGCGATGTTTACAGCAGAGTCAATGTATTTTGTAAGTATGTTCGTATTTCAATTTGATGCTGAAATTTCAGTAATTATCCTTTAGACTCATGTCTAAACCCTTGTTATTAAAGCTAAATAAACTCAGGTATCCAAGATGCAAAAAATAAAACTTTTGACCTCCTTACTGCTTTCTATATTAGTGTTGTGCGGTATGTCAGTAAACGCTACGGAACGAGTCATCAGCACCGATTCATTTGTGCTCACCGAACATAAAACAGAGATAAAGGGTAAGCGTGTCTCTTACTCTGCTAAAACAGGGACTCAGCCAGTGTGGGACGATGAGGGTAAGCCTGTCGCCACATTATTTTATACTTACTATAAGCGCACTGATGTAAAAGACAGTAGTAACCGTCCTTTAATTATGTCGTTTAACGGTGGTCCTGGCTCTGCTTCAGTATGGATGCACGTTGCTTATACCGGCCCGCGAATATTGAACATTGACGATGAAGGCTATCCGGTTCAACCCTATGGTGTGCAAACCAACCCCTATTCTATTTTAGACGTTGCTGACATTGTATTTGTGAATCCCGTTAACACCGGTTACAGCCGTGTTTTGGAAGACGAAAACGGCGAGATGATGTCAAAAGAAGCGCAGCAAGCCATGTTTTTTGGTGTAAATGCCGACATCGAATATTTGGCTGAGTGGCTTAACACTTTTGTAACTCGCAATGAACGTTGGAGCTCTCCTAAGTACCTAATAGGTGAAAGCTACGGAACCACGCGAGTATCAGGCCTGGCCTTGGCATTGCAAAATCAGCAGTGGATGTACTTAAACGGTGTTGTTTTGGTATCGCCCACTGAGATTGGAATTGAAAGAGCAGGGCCGGTTGAAGCGGCAAATCGCCTACCGTACTTTGCTGCTACTGCTTGGCATCACAATAAACTTAGCGCAGATTTACAAGCAAAAGATTTGTACGACGTATTGGCAGAAGTTGAGGATTACACTATTAACCAATATATACCTGCTATTGCCAAGGGCGGTTTTATCAGCGAGCAAGACAAGGCTGATACCATCAAACAAGTTGCTCGTTTTTCAGGTTTGAGTGAAAAGGCGGTTGAGCAGAGTAATTTAGATATTAGCAATGCGTTTTTCTGGAAAGAGTTACTGCGTGACGAGGGCAAGACTGTCGGCCGCCTAGATAGCCGCTATCTTGGTATAGATAAAAAAGAGACCGGCGACAGCCCTGATTATTGGGCAGAGCTTACTTCTTGGTTGCATTCATTTACGCCAGCTATTAATCACTACCTCCGCACAGAGTTAAATTATAAAACAGATATTAAATACAATATGTTTGGTCCGGTTAGACCATGGGATAGAAGCGGTAATAACTCAGGTGAAAACCTTCGCTTGGCAATGGCGCAAAATCCCTACTTAAATGTCTTAATTCAGTCTGGTTATTACGACGGCGCAACGAATTATTTTGATGCCAAATACACCATGTGGCAACTCGATCCAAGTGGTAAAATGAACGATCGTCTGAGCTTCAAAGGATATCGCAGTGGGCATATGATGTATTTACGTCGGGCGGATTTAGAGCTTTCTAACGAAGACTTGCGTGAATTTATTATTAATACATTACCGGCGAAGGGCGAGGCGGCACGTTACCCGCGTTAGTTTGTAACGCTGAATACTAATCATGCACAAAATCACGCTGCCATTTGGCAGCGTGATAATCATTTAAAGCTTACACTCAACAACTCTGTATTGTCAGTGAAAGTCAGTGTTTGAATATCTCCCATTCCCTCAATATTAATCGTGTTAGTTTGTGTATGCCAAATATCTCTTAAGGCATTATGTTGAATGTACATACCGCTTAAACTCTCCGGCGCCGGTGTTTCTTGATATACCCAGAAATGCTTGCCTTCTAGCTCAGTGCCCACCAGGGAAAGTGTTAACTCCTTTTTGTTTGCGCCGAATATTGCAAAACGTTCGGTGACGTAAGTGGCAAAGTCAGATTGCGTTTGTTCGCTTTGCATAATGTCTGCGTTACCATCAAAAATCTCTTTTACCGCATGCTCTGCATCATGCAAATTAAAGCGATGCATGACTTCGATGTTATTGGTGCGGGCATTAAAATAAACGGTGGTGATGGCCATTTTCTGCTGATGCGCATTGGCAGTATTGATAGCAAATACGCCAGTGCCTAAGCTAGCAGCAAAAATACTGCTTATGATTATGTTGCTGAGCACGCTGCTACTTATAGATCTGTGTTCGCTAAAGCGAGATAAGCTTGTGAGCACAAGCGACATAAATGTCGCCTGTGCAGTACTCAAAGTTTTATATAGTTCGGATGATTTCATAGCAATGACTAGTCTTGATCATCGTCAGTTTTCTTCAGCTCATCGCCAGACTTAAGTTCTGTTTTACTATCTTGCATTAAGTCACGTCTAACACCGGATTGATTCCTCTGCGACTTATAAGCCTCTATACGCGAAGGAATAATGCGGCGAGGATAATGGTTATTCTCAACATTAACGTCGGCAGTTTCCCAGCGTGGATCAAGCGTAACTGATTTCAGTACTTTATCTTTCTCAGTAATAATCAGCTTAGAGACTGCTTTGGGCGTGCGACGCCAGATTTCAGCAGGAATATACATATTATCAGTACTGCCATCTTCAAAGCTCAGCTCTAAAATCAATGGCATGACTAAGCCGCCTTTGTTGGAGAAATCAAGAACGTAGTAATTTTTGTCTTCTTTTACCGCACGCTCAAAGACTCGCTTTTCCCAAGGGTCTAGTTTATTTAAGAATGATTGGTATTTGTTTCGCTCTTTGTTGGTCACTGTAAAGGGGTCGTTATCATCATAAAAGTCACGAATGTCAGTGTTGCGGTCTACCCACAACTCGATACCTTCTGCTTTGTTTCGCTCATCAGTAAGGGACGTAGGCTTATCCATTTCAGCTTGACGTTGTCGTGCAAAGTCAACATCTGGATTTTTGGTGTCTAGGCGCAAGGCATAAACACTGTCTAAAGAAATATCGACGTGATCGGTTGAGTAAAACCAGCCGCGCCAAAACCAATCTAAATCTACACCCGAAGCTTCTTCCATCGTGCGGAAAAAGTCAGCAGGGGTAGGGCGTTTGTATTTCCAGCGTTGAGCATACTCTTTAAAAGCGAAGTCAAATAAATCACGGCCTAGAATAGTCTCTCGCAGAATATTAAGGGCTGCAGCTGGCTTTGTATACGCATTAGGGCCTAAACGCAGCACAGAGTCAGACTGAGTCATAATAGGGACTTGTGTGCTCGACTTCATGTAACCTGTAATGTCGCGAGGTTCAACACCCCATGGAATAGTTGGATCCCATTCACGACCAGCAACGCCGTCCAAAAAGCTATTGAGACCTTCATCCATCCAAGTCCACTGACGCTCATCAGAGTTTACTATCATCGGAAAGTAGATATGACCGACCTCATGGATTACCACACCAATCAAGAAACGCTTCTCAGCAAGAGAATAGGTACGTTCACCGTCATCTTGTAACTCTGTGCGAGGGCCGTTGAATGTGATCATCGGATATTCCATGCCACCCACTGGGCCATTTACTGATTGAGCAACAGGATAAGGGTAATCAAACGAAAAGCGGCTGTAGACTTCCATTGTGTGAATGACAGACTCGGTGCTGTACTTTTTCCACAAGTCACCGCCTTCTTTCGGGAAGAATGACATCGCCATAACGAGTTCTTGATCGTCACCGCCTTGTGCATAGCCTTTCGCATCCCACATAAATTTGCGTGAGCTTGCCCACGCGAAATCTCTTACTTTTTGTGCCTTGAAGCGCCATGTTTTGGTGTCTGAGCTGCCTTCTTTTTCGTTTTCTAAAGCTTCTTCTTCGGTAACGATAAACACGGGACGGTCAGCTGTTTCAGCTTGCTTTAACCGTTTGCGTTGTTCACTGCTGAGCACATCTCTAGGGTTAGCTAGCTTGCCAGTTGAAGATACTATATGGTCGGCCGGCACGGTGATGCTGACGTCATAATCACCAAACTCTAAAGTAAATTCGCCACGGCCAATAAACTCTTTGTTTGTCCAAGCTTCGTAGTCTGTGTAAGCGGCTAGACGAGGGAACCATTGTGCGAGTAAAAATATATCGTTGCCGCCTTCACGTGCGTCGTCTGGAAAGTGCTCATAACCTGCGCGAGCTGAAACGGCATCCTCTTCAACGATATTAAAGGCAAAATCAATGTTCAGTTCGGTCGACGATTTTGGTTTAAGAGGGGCAGATAAATCTACTCTCATTAAGGTACCAACGACTGTATATTTTAGCGGATTGCCTTTGCCGTCAGTAACTGCCTGTAGGTCATAGCCAAGCTCGGTATCGTCAACAAATTGTTGGCGTCTTAAAGCGCCTAAACTTAAGCGAGCAGGAGCGTCTTCGCTTGCACCTTGGGTGGCTGGACCGCGATTACCGATGCCACCAAAGGTTGTTGTTAATGCAGACATTGAGTCATCACGAAATTTGTTTTGGTCTAACTGAATCCATAAATATTTTAAAGTATCGGGAGAGTTATTTGTGTAGCTAATATTTTGTGAGGCGCTTAAACGGCGCTTGCTTTCATCAAGGCTAACGTCGATGACATAATCAACTTGCTGTTGCCAATACATATGGCCAGGCTCGCCGGCTGCATTACGATACACATTCGGTGTGGGTAGCACTTCGTCGAGTTGACGAAATTTATCTTCAAAATCGCCTTTCGTTTGCTGAATTGCTGAGCTTGCTTGTGCAGTAATGAAGACAAAGCTTGCAGCGCAAAGGACTGCAGCAAGTGAGGCTTGCTTGAGAGGCATAGAAGTTTCCTTGTGTCTTGGGATTGAAGATATGTTGAGTGTTTATTTTACGTTTCAGTATCGCTCTGAAAGTGACAAAGCACTATTGCAATAGTAAGTGTTGCCTAGTCTAAGGCATAAAATAATAAATGAAAGTGCACGTATGCAGCTGTTAAACTTCAAAGCACTTGTCGCTCTTCTGAAAGCTCGGTAAAACCTGATAAATACCTTTATTTTTATCTTATTGGATATTTTGTAACAAAAGATGAATAACGCTTAATTTATAGCATATGCATAGTTAACGAAGTAGTAATTGATTCCGTGGTTGATGTCTGCAAGATTAGCGTTTGAGTAATGATTCACGCTAATAGACAAGCGGTGTTTTTTAGCCAAGATAATGCCCAACTCAAAACGGTCTTCAAAAAGTAGTCGCGAGCCGAGCTTTCTGTCCATTAACTGGTCATCATTGTTATAGCTTAAACCAATACCGACCCCTGCATAAACGGATTGACCAAATACAGGCACATAGTAGCGCCACATCGGGTTAATAACGGCACCATATTTATCATTATCCAACCATGGGTCTCGCCATTTATGTACGCCTGCTTCAAGTTCCATTTGTAGAACATGATCATCAAAAAACGACCAACTATAATCAGTCTTATGGATATAGGTTAGCCTGTATGCGTCCGACTTAAGTTCACCTCTATCGCGAAAGTACCAGCGCGATTGTCCTTCGCCAATGGCGACACTCAACTCACCAGCTTGTGAAACTGCGGGATATGAGAGCCCTAGCAAGATAAAAATGAATGAGTATAGCTTTGACAATTTAAGGCCTTATTAAATAAATTTTGTCGCATAGGATAGTCAAATAGCCAAGGTAATACCACACTCTTGTTGATGCAGGATTCCAAGCAGTGCTTGCTTATATTTAGGCCTTAAAATACGAAACCTTTTAGCGTGGGCGTCACATCGTACATAATAAGTGACGGCTGACAAAGTCAAGAGTGAACAATTTAGCGTGTTAAACCTTATAAATGGGACTGTTTAATAACGGGAAGTGTTTTATGCGTCTTATTACCTCGCTAACTTTGCTATTTTGCCTGTACAGCTTTGGTTTTATGTCTGCCGCGCAAGCTAACTCAAATGATATGAATAACATGCAAACAATCGCGTTTACTGAGAAGTCTGAGCTTGGGAATTGGGTCATTGTCAACGATACCGTCATGGGCGGTCGCTCGCGTGCCCAGATCGATATTGATAAAGAGCACTTAATATTCAACGGTTATTTATCGCTTGAAAACAATGGCGGTTTTGCCTCCATTCGTCGTGTTTATAACAATCGAGAGTGGGAGCCCAGTAATCCGCTTCAAATTAAAGTGCTTGGCGATGGGCGAAGCTATCAGTTTAGACTGCGTACTAATCGCAGAATGGACGGAGTGGCATACGTGAGTTCTTTTCAAACCACCGCCGGTGAAGCTCAAGTGTTTTCGTTTGAGCTAAGTGATTTCACCCCACAATTTAGAGGTCGTTTAGTGCGCGGAGCACCCGAACTATCTTTTGATGACATCACGCAATTGGGCTTTATGCTTGCAGAAAAAGCCCCAGGTGAATTTACTTTGCAAGTGCTGAGTATTTCACAATCGCAAATGCAGTTAGCAAAGCAGTAGGGCGCTAGCAATCTTACAAATGGGGCTTAAAAGCCCCATGTGGTAGGGTCGGGGTGAGGCAAACCTTTATCTAGCAGCAAATAACCCTTAACGCATCTAACGATTAGCCATATCAGCGTGGCAAATAATATGACAAAGCCAACTAAAATGAACATTGTTATTATAGCTATGACGGTAAACAATATGCTGATCCAAAATGTTCTAATTTGAAATTGATAATGAGTTTGCAGCCAAGGTGAACTCTCTGCTTTATTGACGTAAGCAATAACCACTCCCACCAAGCCTGTGAGGCCAACGAAGATACTAGCAACATATAAAGCATAAACTAACTTAGCCATTGTACTAGTATCATTGCCTTGTTCTAAAATTGGATCGGTCATTATTATTCCTTTTATTTTTAACTACTCTAAGATTAGTGAAAGCATAAGAGAATTACCTCCGTTTGCCAATGATTAAAAACGACGACAGCTTAGATAAGTTAGTGGCAGATAATCAGTCAGTGTTTATGAAGTTTAGTTATGCCTGGCTACCTTAAATACGATATTTGTGGTCTCCACCAAGATGTCGAAGTACTATGGT